>ULTS01039587.1_pt1 | contig 17174 bp, 10 predicted proteins | sample 1957821 | NCBI WGS metagenome assembly ULTS01 (sample SAMEA4835741, study PRJEB28245) | human gut metagenome | biome: gut microbiome; material: fecal sample | place: Denmark | collected 2008
GCTCTCGGTGTATTTGGGCATACGCGGACGCTCGTCCTCGCGCGCCTGCTGCACTTCTTCGGGTGTTTGGAGAGGAATCTGTCCGCGCATGAGTATTGAAACAGTGGAGTTGTTTATCTGGTTCACCATTTCGTCGAACAGTTTGACGCTCTCGAGCTTGAAGATTACGAGCGGGTCTTTCTGCTCGTAGCTTGCGTTCTGCACCGACTGCTTCAAATCGTCGAGGGCACGCAGGTTTTCCTTCCATGCCTCGTCTATGTCGTGAAGAAGTATGGATTTTTCGAAATCCTTAACCACGCTCTTGCACTCACTGTCGTATGCTTCCTTCAAGTCGCTGGTTATGTTGTACGTGCGTTTGCCGTCGGTTACGGGAATGATTATTCTCTTGTATATGTCGCCTTGCTCCTCGTAAACCTTTTTTATTACCGGCAGCGCCACTTGCGACATGCGTTCGGTGCGGCGGTTGAGGTTGGCCATAGCCTGGCCGAAAGCGCGCTCGTAGAGGACGTCGCGCTTTGCCTCGGCAAACTCCTCGGCTGTAAACGGCACTTCCATGGCGAATATCTTGAAGAACTCTTCCTTGCAGCCTTCGTAGTCGTTGCGGTCTATTATCGTAATGCAGCGATCCCAAATCATGTTTGATATGTCCATGCCTATACGCTCGCCCATAAGTGCGTGGCGGCGTTTCTCGTATATCACGGTACGCTGCTTGTTCATTACATCATCGTATTCGAGCAAATGTTTACGGATACCGAAATTGTTTTCCTCAACCTTTTTCTGCGCACGTTCTATGCTGTGGTTAACCATGGGCGATTCGATTACCTCGCCTTCCTTGAAGCCGAGTTTGTCCATAACCTTGGCTATACGTTCTGAAGCAAAGAGACGCATAAGGTTATCTTCGAGCGAAACAAAGAACACCGAAGAACCCGGGTCGCCCTGACGTCCGGCACGTCCGCGCAGCTGGCGGTCGACACGACGGCTTTCGTGGCGCTCAGTACCAATGATGGCAAGACCTCCGGCCTCACGCACCTCGGGAGACAGCTTGATGTCGGTACCACGGCCGGCCATGTTGGTGGCAATGGTGACAATGCTGCTTTCGCCGGCGTGGGCTACGATGTCGGCTTCCTTCTGGTGCAGTTTTGCGTTGAGCACGTTGTGCTTTATCTTGCGCATGTCGAGCATTTTGCTCAACATTTCCGAGATTTCCACGCTCGTTGTACCAACAAGAACAGGCCTGCCGGCTTTTATCATTGTTTCGATTTCCTCGATTACGGCCTTGTACTTTTCGCGTTTGGTTTTGTAAACGCGGTCGTTCATATCGTTTCGGATAACCGGGCGATTCGTAGGTATTTCCACTACATCGAGCTTGTATATGTCCCAAAATTCGCCCGCTTCCGTGCTTGCCGTACCGGTCATACCGGCCAGCTTGTGATACATGCGGAAGTAGTTTTGCAGAGTAATTGTAGCGAATGTTTGCGTTGCAGCCTCAACCTTTACATGTTCCTTAGCTTCCACCGCCTGGTGCAGACCGTCGCTCCAACGGCGACCTTCCATGATACGTCCTGTCTGCTCGTCAACTATTTTTACTTCACCGTCGATTACCACATACTCGTCATCGCGATTGAACATGGTATACGCTTTCAAAAGCTGCTGTATCGTATGCACACGCTCACTCTTTATGGCGTAATCAGTGAGGAGTTCGTCTTTCTTGTTGAGCTTGTCTTCCTCGCTCAGACTATTGTCGGCCTCAAGAGCTGAGAGTTGTGACGTAATATCGGGGAGCACGAACAGCGAAGGGTCATGCACCTGTTCGGCTATCCAGTCGTTACCTTTGTCGGTAAGGTCTACGCTTTTTTGTTTTTCGTCTACTACAAAATACAACGGGTCGGTAGCTTCGGGCATTAGCTTGTTGTTGTTTTCCATGTAGTAAGCCTCTGTTTTCAGCATGCCGGCTTTGATTCCTGTTTCGGAAAGGTATTTTATCAAAGGCTTGTTCTTGGGCAGGGCCTTGTGGCTACGGAAAAGTTGCAGGAATCCTTTCGTTACGTCGTCTTTGTTGCTTCCCTCTGAAATCAACTGCTTAGCCTCGGCCAGGTACTTCGTTGCGAGCTGGCGCTGAACATTTACAAGCTTCTCTACAAGGGGCTGGTATTGCTCGTACATCTGGTCGTCGCCTTTTGGAACAGGACCGGAAATAATCAACGGCGTGCGGGCGTCGTCTATAAGCACGGAGTCGACCTCGTCGACAATAGCGTAATTGTGCGACCTCTGAACAAGATCCTCAGGACTTACAGCCATATTGTCGCGAAGATAGTCGAAACCGAACTCGTTGTTCGTTCCGAAAGTTATGTCGGCCTGATATGCTTTGCGGCGTGCCTCGCTGTTAGGCTGGTGCTTGTCGATACAATCGACGCTGAGGCCGTGGAACATGTACAACGGGCCCATCCACTCAGAGTCACGCTTTGCCAGATAGTCGTTAACAGTTACGACATGAACTCCATTGCCAGTCAAAGCGTTCAGGAATACCGGCAAAGTAGCCACGAGGGTTTTACCCTCACCTGTCGCCATCTCGGCAATCTTACCTTGATGTAACACAACCCCGCCGAAAAGCTGCACGTCGTAGTGTATCATATTCCACTTGGTGTCATTTCCGCCGGCAACCCAATGGTTCTGGTAGATAGCTTTATCGTCTTCTATCCTTACAAAATCGTGTGTAGCTGCAAGCTCCCGGTCGAAATCAGTTGCCGTAACAACAATTTCTTCGTTTTCGGCAAAACGACGCGCGGTCTCTCTTACTATCGCGAATGCCTGCGGCAGGATTTTTTCCAGCTCCGTGTCGTATCGTTCCAGTACTTCTTTCTCCAGCTTGTCGATTTGATTGAAGATTACCTCCCTGTTTTCAATGGGTGTTTCTTCTATCTTTTTCTTCAGTTCTTCGATTTTTTCTTTCAGGTCATTGGCCGAGTTCTGTACCTGTGCGCGAAGTTCTTGTGTCTTAGCGCGCAGTGCGTCATTGTCAAGGGCCTGTATGGCAGGTTCTTCTCTTTTGATTTTTTCAACCCAAGGCTGTATTTCCCTCATGTCGCGGGTTGATTTGTTTCCCAGCAGTTTGCTTAAAAAATTATTTATGTTCATAATGTTTGTTTTTCTGTTTTATGCGGCACCGTCTGTACGGCTGTTTATTTATTTTCTTTAATTATCTTATTCTTTCCAACGGAGTTGCCGAGCAGGCGTTTGGCGCTCGTATTCTCAGGCATGTAGCCAATGTCGGGGCAATACGTTCTACGGTTATCGGCGTTTCTATTTTTTCCGGCTTTATGTCACTTCCGAAAAGGAACAGAGGGAAAGGCACATAAGCCTCGCTCGAGTAGTGCGTCTCGTTTGTGTTCTCGTTCAGGAGTGTCCAGCCGGGTGATACTTCTATGAGTATGTCGCCGGAGCATTTAGGATTGTATCCGTTGCGGAATTTGCTTATTCCGGGAGTCCATGCTCCCAATTGCAGGCGCGTAGAAGTGTAAACGTCTTTTATGCCCGAAATATCTATCAGGAAACTTTCGCACCGTTCCAGTATTTCGGAAAAATTCAGTTGCTTGTCTTCTATAAGTTTATGGTTCAAATACATTTCCGAACCGTGGCACGCTTCCACGTATTGCCCCTGGCCGTAAACGGCTATGAGATACATGTTCAGCAATGCGGCTGTCCGGTTTATGTAGAATGTACCCGAAGGTATGTTGTATTTTGAAAGGTCTTCGATTTTATTGTCAACGTATCCCGTTGACGTTATTACGAAAAGGGCGTTTGCGAAGCCTATTTTCTTGTCTACTTCTTTTAATATCCTGCTTAAGGCATTGTCTATCCTTACATAAGTGTCTTGCAACTCCATGGGGCTGTCGGCTGCGGCAAGGTGCTTATAGTTGCCGGCATAGAAGGTAATTGCCAGATAGTCTGTCACCGCGTCGGCTCCGAGTTGCGTGCCTTGTATGCAGGTTACGGCCAGGTCTGCCACCTCGTCGTTTATCGGGCCGCTTTCTTTGAAATGCATTATAGCCCCGTCGCCTTCGAACTTATGTTTGAACGGTTCCGACATGCCGCCCGAAAGGAAATAGTTGAAGTTTCCCACCAAATCCGACGAAGGTTCCCATGCATAGTCCTTTATACGTTTGCCGAGCGGTTTGTATTCGTTGTACGTGCGAGCCCAACCTGGCAGTGTGCCGTAATATTTCGAAGTGCACCACTCTCCTGTCCTGTCGTTCATCCATACGGCGCCGTCGGCGGCATGCCCTGCGCTTATTATGGCAGCGTCCTTGAAAGGAGCTATGGCATATACTATCGATTTTCCCGCGGTAGCCACTTTAAGTTCATCGCTTATCGTAGATACTATCAGACGGTTTGCCGAAGATTTCTCGTCGGTGCCAATTCCTTCAAAGGATTTGTCGTCTACGCACTCTACCGGCAGAAGCGTTTCACGGTCGAGCCACCGTGTACCCACAATCCCGTTATCGTATGGTGTTGCTCCCGTTGCAATGGATGCTATCGCCGAAGCGCGGTCCAAACGTGACGAAGAGTATTCCACCTGGTTATAAATGCGGCTTTCGTTAAGCAGTTTCTTAAAGCCTCCTTCGCCGAACAATGGAGCGAAAGCTTCCATATAGTCCGTGCGCAGCTGGTCGATGGTAATGTTTACTACTAAACGCGGCACGGCAGGCACGGTTTGGGCATTTATGTTAGTAAGCGCCAAACCGGCAAACAATGTTGTTAATATTCGGCTTTTTTCCATTGTTGTTTTAATATGTTTCGGCATGAAGAACATACCGTGTACAATCTTGTTTGTCTGCATTCCGCTTTCCCGGGATTAGACCTCGGGAAAAATATGTCTGAGATATTTTAAAATATGTCTGACCTATTTCGAAATATGTCTGACATATTTTTTTCTTGCTCCCGGAGAACTTGAGAAAGTTCCTAACCCCAATGCAGCAAAAGATATGCCGCATGATATATACGTATATGTTTACGTCGTTATTCCTGCTGTGCATAGGGCTGCTCTTGCTTATGTATTAGCATGTGATTTGTGCTGCAAATATGCACCGGTTGCGGAATGCAGGCACAAAGATAGTGTAAAACAATAAATTGAAGCACTGAAACTTTGAGGAATGAAAGGCATGGCTGCCAAAAACAAGGTTTGCACTGCAAACGCCGCAGGTGCATAAACGTCGTATTTGCGCCTCATGATGTTCCTCACTCGGAATGCTGCATATATAATAGGTATAGGGTTCAGAATTACAATCAGCCAGTTCGTACTTACCGTAGGATGTTCGGAGAACAGGAACATAAACGCAACCAGGCAACCTGCCGCTCCCTGTATTACCATAAGCAACAGCTCCCATCCCCAAAATATTTTACGCCGCCGGATTCCTATTATGCACAGCAATATCGTTATTACCAGCATTACGCCGAATACGCCTGTCGGCGGCACGGGAAACCCGGCGCTTTCCTCCATTGCGTTGTAGGGCATGATTGTTCTCGTATCGCTAACAAGCGGGCGGTTTGTCCCGTCGGGCGATTGTATCACTGCCTCGCCGGCATATTTTTCAAGAAACAGCGGTGCGAACATTTTTTCCCTTTGGCTTATAGGCCTGTCGGCCGCAGCTCCCAAAAGAATGTCTTGCCCGAACTCCGACCACGGGCTGCCGGCAGTATAATAATGTATAATCTGACGGTAGGATTCTTCTTTATTGTCAACAGGATATACGATAGCCCCGTCTATGCAACGTTCTATTATATCGCGCGCCTGCGATGTACAGTTGTTATAAAGGAAATTATAACGATACGTGCAGTTTTCCGGCCGGGCATTTTCGGCCAAAGCCCGTAGAAGGCGCTCCTTTTCCTGTGCCGTAAGGTTGAGCGTCTGCTCTATAACCTTTGAACCGCGCAAACGGTATTCCTCCAGAAAATCCTCGTAGGGATAGACTCCCAGCATATAGTCTGTTTCGCCCAACACAAAGCGCATTACGAAGTTTGGCGCATCGAAGTTGAACATCCCGTAGTTGAATGCAACGTCGTCACCTGTGCGCATGTGCCTTATGCGTATTGCCGTGTGGCCGTACAGTTCGTAAATCTGCGGCCCGGGCTCGCAGGTAATAAGGCTTACTGCCAACGAATCTCTCGGCGCGCCTGCGGTTGCAGAAACTTTTGGTCTCAATACTTCGGTTTGGGCATACATTTCACCGGCCGCAAGATTACATAACAATGCCGCGGCTGTAATTATCAATGCTGTGAACGAAAATCTGCCCATTAAGATTTACTGCTCCTTTATGCTGCAAGAGAGCAATGCTCCATTATTGAAGATTCTTCAGAGTTTCGCGCAAGGTGTTTATTTTGCTTATTGTGTCGCTTTGTTTTTTACGCTCAAGGTCTACCACCTTTTGCGGAGCGTGGGCAACGAAATTCTCGTTAGACAATTTCTTCTCGATTGAGGCAAGGAATTTTTCCAGGTGCTCAAGCTCGGCCTGCGCTTTCTCCTTCTCGGCCTCTACATCTATCAACGAGCCGAGGGGAACAGCGTACTCCGTAGTCCCTACCATGAACGAAGAAGACACATCGTCTTTTGCCGCAACGGGTTCTATCTTGCTTATATTGCCCATCTTCATTATTACGTTGCCGTATTCCACGCTATGGTCTCCTATAATGTTAAGCGGGAGCTCTTCGCGCGGCGAGATGTTTTTTGCAGCCCTTATGGCACGCACGTTGGTAACAATATCCTTCACGGTGTTGATTCCGCATATTATATCTTTGTCACCTTCGGCAAAAACTTCTTTCTCTATGATACTGTACATGATGCTTTCGCCTTCTTTCCTTTCGCGCAGGTGCTGCCAAAGCTCTTCGGTAATGAAAGGCATGAACGGATGAAGCAGTTGTAAGAGCTTTTCGAAAATTGAAAGCGTTGCTTCATACGTAGTTTTGTCCATTGGGGTGCCATAGGCAGGCTTAATCATTTCAAGATACCAACTGGAGAACTCGTCACGGAGCAGGTTGTACACTTCCATGAGCGCTTCGCTCAGGCGGTACTTCGAGAACAGGTCGGATATGTTTTCCTCGCTCTGGCGCAGCAGTGCGTTAAACCATTCAACGGCCGTTTTCGATGTCTCGGGCTGAGGCATGCTGCTGTCTACGTTCCATCCTTTTATCAGGCGGAACGAATTCCATATCTTGTTGCAGAAGTTGCGTCCCTGCTCGCAAAGGCTTTCGTCGAAGAGGATGTCGTTGCCGGCCGGGGCAGACAACATCATTCCCATCCTCACTCCGTCGGCTCCGTACTGGTCTATCAGCGCAAGCGGGTCGGGAGAGTTTCCGAGCGATTTGGACATCTTGCGGCCCAACTTGTCGCGCACGATACCTGTGAAGTAAACGTTGCGGAACGGCATTTTGCCGGCAAATTCGTAGCCTGCCATAATCATTCGCGCCACCCAGAAGAATATAATGTCGGGGCCGGTAACGAGGTCATTCGTTGGATAATAATATTCGAATTCCTTGTTATTCTCGGGCTGGTTTATGCCGTTGAACAGCGATATTGGCCACAGCCACGACGAGAACCACGTATCCAAGGCTTCCTCGTCCTGATGCAGGTCGGCAGCCGTGAGTTCGGGATTGCCGCTCTGCTTGCGGGCGAGCTGTAATGCTTCTTCGGGAGTTTCGGCTACTACAAAGCCGCCGCCCGGCAGGTAATATGCGGGTATCCTGTGCCCCCACCACAACTGGCGGCTTATGCACCAGTCTTTGATGTTCTCGAGCCAGTGGCGATATGTGTTCTTGTATTTTGCAGGATAGAACTTTATTTCGTCGTTCATCACAGGCGGCAGCGCCAGGTCGGCAAAATGCTTCATCTTAAGGAACCACTGCATTGAGAGTTTCGGTTCGATGGGCACATGCGTGCGTTCGGAGAATCCCACCTTGTTGTCGTAGTCTTCCACGCGCTCAAGCAGTCCGGCGCTCTCCAAATCCTTTTCTATCTGTTTGCGCACCTCGAAGCGGTCCATGCCAACATACAGTCCGCCTGCCTCGGATATTGTGCCGTCGTCGTTAAAGATGTCTATGCTTTCGAGGTTATGCTTCTGTCCGAGCATATAGTCGTTAATGTCGTGGGCAGGCGTTACCTTCAGGCAGCCTGTTCCGAATTCCTTGTCCACATAATCATCCTCAATAACGGGTATGACGCGGTTAACGAGCGGAACGATGACGCGCTTGCCTTTCAGCCACGTATTTTTCTCGTCGGTGGGATTGATACACATGGCAGTGTCGCCCATTATTGTTTCAGGACGTGTGGTGGCTACCACGGCGTACTGCTTCTCTCCCGGCTGTGAGTTCTCTACGAAGTATCTTAGGTAATAGAGCTTGCTGTGCTCTTCCTTGTATATCACTTCTTCGTCCGACAGTGCGGTTTGTGCCTTAGGGTCCCAGTTAACCATACGCACACCACGGTATATGAGTCCTTTACGGTATAAGTCGCAGAACACTTTTATCACGCTTTTCGAGCGTGTCTCGTCCATGGTGAATGCCGTCCTGTCCCAATCGCACGAAGCTCCGAGGCGGCGCAGCTGTTTCAATATTATGCCGCCGTGCTCGTCGGTCCATTCCCATGCGTGCTTGAGGAATTCCTCGCGTGTGAGGTCGGTTTTCTTTATACCTCTTTCGGCCAGGCGTGCTACGACCTTGGCTTCGGTGGCAATAGAAGCGTGGTCGGTGCCGGGCACCCAACATGCGTTCTTGCCCTCCATGCGCGCGCGGCGCACGAGGATGTCCTGTATAGTTTCGTTGAGCATGTGCCCCATGTGCAGAACGCCTGTCACATTGGGGGGCGGTATTACTATGGTGTAGGGTTCGCGGTTATCGGGTTTAGAGCTGAAAAGTTTGTGCTTCAGCCAGTATTCATACCATTTGCCCTCTACTTCCGAGGGGCTGTATTTGCTTGCGAGTTCCATCGTGATGTTTTTGTTGTTTTGCATTGTGAAAATATGCTCCTATGCAGGAACATATTACGCTAAATTCGTGCAAAAGTACTAAATTCTGCACTCCTACACATATTATAAGAAGAGAGAAATGAAAAAAATCGCCGGAGGGATAAAACCGGCTTCCCGAAAATTGAATAAAACGCGAATATCAGGCTTCTTTGTCGCATAAAAATTCATCCGGAAAAGGCTTGCCGGGACGCCTCCCGGAGCAAAGAAAAAATATGTCCGAGGAATTTTAAAATATGTCCGACATATTTCAAAATACAAGGCACATATTTTTGGGCCGTCGTAATGCGGGTTTCAGAGCAGGAAGAACAGGCGTGAATGAATATTCACCGCTGCATGGACCGCGGGACGTGTACCGGGCCGGCGGGCATAGATACCCGTTATTTTGCTTTGCTTGGAAAGCGGCAATTAATTTAGGCCGCAAATTAGGTATTTTGAGAGATAATTTTTACATTTGTGCCTTAGCACGCACTAACCTTTTTGCAGGCAGATTTCCCTTGCCCTCCGGCAAAGACTAAAAGGCCGGGCAAAGTGGCCGAGGAGACAAAAATGAAAACGACTTAACTACATACAAAACTTAATCTTATGGTAAACAGGTTTATATTGAACGAAGTTTCATACTTCGGCCCGGGAGCACGCAAAGAGTTGCCCGGCGAAATTGCCCGTCTCGGGCTGCACAAGGCTTTCGTAGCTTCCGACAAGGATTTGGTGAAGTTCGGCGTAACAGGCAAGGTGCTTGAAGTTCTGGACGAAGCCGGAATACCCTACGAGGTGTTCAGCGACATAAAGCCCAATCCTACGGTTACAAACGTGAAGAACGGCGTGGAAGCCTTCCGCAAGAGCGGAGCGGACTTCATACTCGCCATAGGCGGCGGCTCGTCGATGGACACGTCGAAAGCTATCGGCATAATAACCAACAACCCTGAGTTCAGCGACGTGGTATCGCTCGAAGGTACGGCACCCACTAAACACAAATCCGTGCCCATCATAGCGCTGCCCACAACGGCCGGCACAGCAGCCGAAGTGACGATAAACTACGTCATCACCGACGAAAAGAACGAAAAGAAAATGGTATGCGTCGACCCGAACGACATTCCGGCAATAGCAATAGTTGACGCGGAACTCATGTACACCCTGCCAAAAGGACTTACCGCTGCTACGGGACTCGACGCACTAACCCACGCAATAGAAGGCCTTACCACCAAAGGCGCTTGGGAAATGAGCGACATGTTCGAGATAAAGGCTATCGAAATGATAAACCGCTACCTCGAAACAGCCGTAAACGAACCGACCAATGCCGACGCACGCAACGGCATGGCGGTGGCGCAATACATAGCCGGCATGGCGTTCTCGAACGTTGGCCTCGGTGTAGTTCACGGAATGGCTCACCCGCTCGGAGCAATATTCGACGTAGCGCACGGTGTGGCTAACGCGCTGCTGCTGCCTATAGTAATGGAATACAACGCTCCCGCTGCGCTCGACAAGTTCGTTACCATAGCAAAGGCAATGGACGTTTACAAGGACGGCATGACGCGCGAAGAAGCCGCCGACGCTGCCGTAAAGGCCGTAAAGGAACTGTCTATACGCGTAGGCATACCGCAGCATTTGCGCGACCTGGGCAAAGGTATCACCGAAGCCGACCTGCCTCGCCTTGCTAAGGCTGCAATGGCCGATGTGTGCACGCCCGGCAACCCGCGCGAGGTGACCGAAGAAGTGGTTCTCGAGCTTTACAAAAAGGCATATTGATAAAAACTCACGGTTGCGGGGAAAAACACAAGAACAGCCCGCAGCCGGAACAAACAAGTAAAACGAAAACCGCCTGCCTCTTTGCGAGACAGGCGGTTACTGCTTCCTGACATGCGGCGGACAGACAAATTCCAGGCACGTTACCGCCGGTTAAACGGTCATTCGGTTACTTTAGGAACGATAATGTCCTTTCCCAAAGTAAGATGGTCCTTGTCATTCGGGTCGGCGAACTCCAAAGTACCTATATAGCTCATGCGCGGGTGCACGTGTTTCTTGTCCTTGTGGGCATGGAACACAATGCGGAACTTGCCGTCCATATCGGTAAAGAAAGAATTGTGCCCTACTCCCACAAGCGTGTCAACACACTGCATGAAAGGATTGTCGTCACGTTTAACCCATGGGCCTTCGGGGTCTTTGGCAATAGCAAGCCCCAAACCGTACTTGGGACTCTGGTAGTCGTTGGCCGAATAAATCATGTAGTATTTCTTTCCTTTGCGGAAAACGCACGGGCCTTCGTTAACACGCGCCTGGGCACGCTCCCACTCTTGCGACACACTGAACACATGCTTTGCTTTTGCAAGGTCGAACGAAATATAGTCGTCATTCAGCGGCGCAACCCATACATTGTTTCCGTCGTTCATACGCACGAAATAAATCCATTTCTTTCCGTCCTTGTCAAAAAAGAGAGATGAATCGATTGCGCGCTCTTCAATCATCGGCTTCCCGTTACCGCATTGCTTGAACGGGCCGAGAGGCGAATCGGCTACGGCAGCATACAAATGTTCGTTGCCCGAAAAGTGCATATAATACTTACCGTCTATTTTATATACTTCAGGAGCCCAAAACCACTTTGGAATGTTTGTATCTTTCTTGTGAAGCGCAAGCCCGGCTGCCTTCCAGGTCTTTAGGTCCTTGGAAGTGTATACGGGAATACCGTAGTCCGACCCTGTGCCATAGGCATAATATGTATCGCCTTCTACAAAGATGTACGGGTCGGCTATCGGCAGTTGGGCCTTTGCCTTTTGTGTAATCGAAAACAGCAGTGCCAATGCAGCACAAAGCAAAAATTTGAGTTTTGTCATGGTTGTAGTTTTAAATTGGTGAGCTGCAAATGTATCAATTTAAACAATAAACGGCAGCAGGCCGTTAGGCTTGTTTGTATTAAAAATTGTTTATTCTTTAATTGCAGGACTTTTTGTTCATTTACTATTTGGCGCATATTGCACAAAAGCGTAAATTAGTCCGGCTCTTTTGACCGCCAGCAAAGGAACGGCGGCACAACTAACCTTGGAGTAAAAGATTGAAAACGTTCACAACCTTAAAACAAATGTATCAATGGAAAATGAAAACAATGTTCTGACCGGAAGTTTCTGCGTCAGAAAATTCGTGGAGTTCCTGGTGATTCTGGTAATTACCGCAATAATCTGGAACTTGCCGTCGGACGTATTCGGGATAGACGGCCTTACCGTAGTTCAGCAACGCATTATAGCTATTTTCGTGTTCGCTACTTTGATGTGGCTTACCGAGGCAATACCGCCATGGGCCACTTCGCTGTGCATTATAACTGTAATGCTTTTTACCGTGTCGGACAACAGCCTACCTTTCTTCAAGGGAGAAAACGGGGAGTTCGGCAAATTATTAAGCTCTACCGAAATAATGGCAACTTTTGCCGACCCCATAATAATACTTTTCTTAGGAGGTTTTGTTCTCGCCATTGCAGCTACCAAATCCGGCCTCGACGTGCTCCTTGCCCGCAATCTAATCAAGCCTTTTGGGAATAAATCGGAAAACGTGCTCCTTGGATTCATACTAATAACCGGTGTATTCTCGATGTTTGTAAGCAATACGGCAACCGCTGCCATGATGCTCACGTTCCTCACGCCCGTATTCAAGGCACTTCCGGCAAACGGCAAAGGCCGGGTGGCTCTTACGTTATCCATTCCCGTTGCAGCCAACCTCGGAGGTATGGCAACGCCGATAGGCACACCTCCCAACGCCATAGCACTTAAGTTTCTTAACGACCCACATGGGCTTAACCTGGGAATAGGTTTCGGACAATGGACCGCTTTCATGCTTCCTTACGTCCTTATAATGCTGTTCATCTCGTGGTTACTGCTTAAGAAGTTTTTCCCATTTACGAAAAAGACTATCGAACTTCACATCGAAGGCGACGTTAAGCACAACTGGCGCACCGTAGTCGTTGCCGTTACGTTTATAGTGACAGTTTTATTCTGGGTGCTCGACAAAGTAACGGGCATAGATTCCAGCACGGTGGCCATGATTCCATTGGGAGTATTCGCGCTCACGGGAGTAATTACAGCAAAAGACCTGCAATCAATAAACTGGAGCGTTATCTGGATGGTGGCCGGAGGTTTCGCCCTCGGCCTCGGGCTTAACGATTCCGGCCTGGCCGACGCGGCAATAGCCTCTATACCTTTTGGCAGTTGGTCGCCCATAGTCATACTTGCAGTATCGGGACTTATATGTTATTTGCTTTCTAATTTTATTTCAAACACTGCCACCGCAGCTCTGTTAATGCCTATCCTCGCCGTTGTTTGCCACGGCATGGGTGATTCCTTGAATATCATAGGCGGCACTTCTGCAATCCTAATCGGTATCGCCATAGCAGCCTCGTGCGCTATGTGCCTGCCCATCAGTACCCCGCCCAACGCCATTGCCCATTCTACGAGACTGGTCAAGCAAAAGGAAATGCTAAAGATAGGCATTACAGTAGGCCTTATATCTTTGGTTGCAGGATACGCCGTCTTGTTTTTCGTTGAAAAAATGCACTTCCTTCAATAAAAAGGCCATACAGTACAGTATCATACAGAAGAATCAGCATTGCTTGAAAGGCAATGCTGATTCTTTTTTATGCCGCGCAATGCCCCGGTTTGCGAATCTTGCAAACATGTGTTGATGTGATTTTTTGTACTTTTGCCACAACACCCAATAAGTTAGAAATGGATTTACATACAAAGGAAGAAAAACTCCGGGCTTTCGGGCGGCTGCTGGATGTGCTCGACGAACTGCGCGAAAAATGCCCATGGGACAGGAAACAAACAAACGAAAGCCTGCGCCCCAACACCATAGAAGAAGTTTACGAACTGAGCGACGCCCTCGAGCAGGAGGACATAAAAGACACATGCAAGGAACTGGGCGATGTTCTGCTGCACGTGTGCTTCTACGCCAAGATAGCGTCGGAAAAGGAACAATTCGACATTGCCGACGTATGCACAAAACTCGTTGACAAACTGATTTTCCGCCACCCGCACATTTACGGCGACGTAAAAGCCGGTACGGCGGGCGAGGTAGAAAACAACTGGGAAAAGATAAAGCAAAAAGAAAAGGACGGCAACGCAACCGTACTGTCCGGCGTGCCACGTGCACTCCCCTCGCTAATCAAAGCGTTGAGGATACAGGAGAAAACCTCACACGTAGGCTTCGACTGGGAGCACAAGGAAGAGGTGTGGAACAAGGTGCGCGAAGAACTTTCGGAATTCGAAGAGACCATGCAACATGGCACAAGCTCCGACAAGGAAGGCGAGTTCGGCGACCTGCTCTTTTCGCTCGTCAACGCCGCAAGGCTGTACGGCATAAATCCAGATAATGCGCTTGAACAGACTAACCGCAAGTTCATAAGGCGATTCAACTATATAGAACAGAAAACCAAAGACAGCGGACGTCAACTCAGCGATTTGACATTGCAGGACATGGACGCGCTGTGGAACGAGGCAAAGCAACAAGAACACAACGCATAGACACACGCATTTTACGCCACCGTAATACGGAAACAGACAAAAGGCGCACGGAAATCAATGTAGAAAAACAGCGATTTTTTGTGCCTTGAAATGAAAACTCATTTTCAAAGATTTATACCCACATAGGAGCAAATAAAAAATACAAGGCACATAATTCAAAATATGTCTGACATATTTTAAATTATCTCAGACATATTTTTTGCCCTCCGAAAACCGAGGTAAAACAATGCAGACAAAAACAACAAACCCGAAGCGGAAAATAAAATCCGCTCCGGGTTGTTTTATTTAGTTCGGGAATATACACCCCTTCAACGGGAGCCAAACAGCCTTTCGTTTTCGCAATACATAATAAGGGCGCATGTTCTTCTTGGAATACCGATAATACAAGCCTCCATGCCAGAGAGTACAAAAAAGCGGAGCGACATAAAAATGTCGCTCCGCTAAATATATGTCAGTAGATGTATCTTATTACATCATGCCGCCCATACCGGGGTTAGCCATCGGCATTTCGGGCTTTTCTTCTTTCTTGTCGCAGATTACGCATTCGGTGGTGAGGAACATACCTGCTACCGAAGCAGCGTTCTCGAGTGCTACGCGCGTAACCTTGGCAGGGTCAACGACACCTTGTTTGCGGAGGTCGCCGAACTCTTCTGTCTTAGCATTGTAACCGTAGTTACCTTCGCCTTCACGAACCTTGTTTACGATAACTGCGCCTTCAAGGCCTGCGTTTGAGCATATCTGGCGGAGCGGTTCTTCGATTGCGCGGCGAACGATTGCTATACCTGTGTTCTCGTCAGCGTTGTCGCCTTTAAGGCCTTCGAGTGCTTTCTGTGCGCGAATGTAAGCCACGCCGCCACCTGTTACGATACCTTCTTCGATAGCAGCACGTGTAGCGCAGAGTGCGTCATCGCAACGGTCTTTCTTCTCTTTCTGTTCGGTTTCCGAAGCAGCACCTACCTCGAGCACGCATACACCGCCCGACAGTTTGGCAAGGCGTTCCTGGAGTTTCTCCTTGTCGTAGGTAGAAGTGGTGTTAGCCAACTCGTTCTTGATTTGAGCTATGCGCTCTGCTATGTTGTCTTTGCTGCCTGCGCCGTTTACGATGGTTGTAACGTCTTTGCTTACTGTTACCTTCTCAGCGCTTCCGAGCATTTCGATTGTAGCCTGTTCGAGTTTCAGGCCTTTGTCCTCGCTGATTACAACGCCGCCGGTGAGGATAGCGATGTCTTCGAGCATGGCCTTGCGGCGGTCGCCGAAGCCTGGAGCCTTGACTGCGCATATCTTGAGCTGCGAGCGCAGACGGTTTACAACGAGCGTGGTGAGTGCTTCAGAGTCTACGTCTTCTGCTATTACGAGCAGCGGGCGTCCGCTCTGTACGGCCGGTTCGAGGATGGGGAGGAAGTCCTTGAGGCTCGAAATCTTCTTGTCGTAGATAAGGATGTAGGGCTTCTCCATTATGCACTGCATTTTCTCGGCGTCGGTTACGAAGTAAGGCGAGAGGTAGCCGCGGTCGAACTGCATACCTTCAACGGTCTTGAGTACAGTGTCGCGTCCTTTGGCGTCCTCGATGGTGATAACGCCGTTAACCGATACAGCGCGCATTCCGTCAGCGATGAGCTTACCTATTTCGGGGTCGTTGTTAGCCGAAATGGTAGCAACCTGCTCTATTTTCTCATAGCTCTGGTCTACTTTCTCGGCCTGTGCCTTGATGTCCTCAACAACGGCAGCAACAGCCTTGTCGATACCGCGTTTGATGTCGAGGGGATTTGCGCCTGCTGCAACGTTCTTCATTCCTTCGTGCAGGATTGCCTGGGTGAGAACGGTTGCTGTTGTAGTTCCGTCGCCTGCGTCGTCGCCGGTCTTGCTTGCAACGCTCTTTACGAGCTGTGCACCTGCATTCTGGAATGCGTTGTCGAGTTCTATTTCCTTGGCAACGGTTACACCGTCCTTGGTAATGCGCGGTGCGCCGAATTTCTTGTCGATAACGACGTTGCGGCCTTTCGGGCCGAGGGTTACCTTTACTGCGTTAGCCAATGCGTCAGCACCCATTTTGAGGGCTTCGCGGGCTTCTACATTATATTTTAATTCTTTAGCCATGATGTTTCAGTGTTTTAAATTGTTTATTGTTTGTGTTGTTTTATTAACCGAGAACGGCGAGCACGTCGCTCTGGCGCATGATGAGGTATTTCTCGTTGTCAAGTTCGATTTCGGTGCCGGAGTACTTGCCATAAAGAACGGTGTCGCCTTTCTTGAGCACCATTTCTTCGTCTTTTGTACCGTTACCTACTGCCAATACTTCACCCTGCAGCGGTTTTTCCTTTGCCGTATCGGGAATGATGATTCCGCCTACTGTTTTCTCTTCTGCCTTTGCAGGAGCAATTAATACTCTGTCTGCCAATGGTTTGATGTTCATGATTCTTATTTTTTTAGATTTATTGTTTTATAGAATTTCCTGCTATTTTATTCTGCGTTTTGCGCGTCTGCTTATTACAATGCCAAAACCGTGCCAAACCGCCCGGCACGTGGCGGAATTTTATGCGGGTGTCATTTTGGCAGGTATCGGGGACGTTTTCCGGGGTGCGGAAAACAGACACGCGCAAGCCCCGATTTCATGCGGCAAAAAATATGTGCCTTGGATTTTAAAATTAGTGGCTCGGAT
>ULTS01004212.1_pt1 | contig 16455 bp, 9 predicted proteins | sample 1957821 | NCBI WGS metagenome assembly ULTS01 (sample SAMEA4835741, study PRJEB28245) | human gut metagenome | biome: gut microbiome; material: fecal sample | place: Denmark | collected 2008
CCCCGCTTGCGAAAGTTCAGTCCTTTACTTCTCAGGAATAATCTCGAAGATTTCTGCAGAGCCTTCTATCTGAAGCTTGGCAGCCTTCTTCACCAATTCCACCTTGCAGAATGAACTGTCGATGGTGGTAGTGGCAAGAACCTTGCCCTTGGCATTCAGCTGGCGACATACCAATGATTTGCCTGGAGCCAACTTCAACAGCAGGGTGTAACTCTTTACATCCTTCTCAATACCCATGGTAAGGGTGCCCTCGTTGGTGAATGAGGTGCAAGGGTTCTCATCGAAACCATACATCGCTGCCTGCAGATTGCCTGCCTCAACAGGGAAGCTCAAATGCTCTGGAGTAGTTGGGTTCACCTCGAAGGTACGAACTGCAGCCCAGTTGCGCTTGTCAGACTTCAACTTCTTGATGCGGATATAACGAGCCTCAACAGGAGAATCGGTCTTCCAGTTGATGATATACTGCTTCTTCAACTCACCGGTCAGCGCCTTCCACTCCTTCTTGTCAAGAGAATACTCCAAAACGGTGTTGTCGAAGTAATCCACATCATCTACAGAGTTACGACCCTGAAGGATTCTTACCTCAGAAACAGAACGAACACAACCTAAGTCTGCACCAATCCAGTCGCCAGTGTTCTGACCATTACCTGATGTATAATAGGTAGTAGAATCATTGTCAAACATCGCCTTGCTCTGGGTAGTTCTCAAGGTGGCGTAAGTACCGATACCCTTATAGAAGGCAGGCACCTTGCCAGTCAACTTCTTGAAGAAACCAGAAGCCATATCATCCATAGACTGCTCATAGAATGGCTGCAATACCATGGTTCCAGACTTATGCTTCTCGTAAGCAGCCACATCTTCCTTGCTCATACGGTTGTTGACATAGCCATCCCAGAATGCCTGGTCATTACCAGCCTTGTATTCCTTGATGAGCTGCATGGTCTTCAAGCCACGGTCGCCCAACTTGCCAAACTCTGTGAGCCATGGGCGGAGTTCCTTCATCAGCAGGGCATTCTTGCAGTTTGCCTCCATCTGAGCAGGTGCATTCTTCACTCTTACAAACTCGCTCTGCAGGGCATTGAACTCAGCATCTGTAAAGTTGTCGATGCGGAAGCTCTTGGTTTCCCAGGATTCGATACGGCGATAACCGGTTTCTGTATCGCATGAGTGCATGGCGAAGGTGCGATAAGCCTCGTGTGCCTCTGGAGTAAGATCTACCAGACCACGCTCCCAGTTGTCCAACGGATTATAGTTGGCGATGTTCCATGCATAATCAGCCACACCATAGAGAGCCAGCTTAGAAGCCTCTCCGTGCTCCATAGGGTTGCTTACGAAGCCGCAGAGATCCTTGTTGGTCAGGTCGGTCTGCAAACCATAGGTAGGACCCTGCATGATGATATGGCGTGCATAATCGGTTACAGGGAAGTTCCACCAGTAATAAGCAGGGCGCTTGATGCGGGAGTTCACCCAGTCGAGGGTCTCGCGGGTCAAGTCACTACATACCACATCACCCGTCCAGAATACATTGATAGATGGATCGAGGGTATTACCGAAGATAGCCAGAGAACCGGTTGGTTTTGGATTCGCCCAGAGACGGGTATAATCGGTAGGACACATCACGAGCGGTGTAACATCGCCCTTAGCCTTCACAAATTCCTTTGCCAGGCGGTTCAGGAGTTCCGACTGCTTCACTGGGTTGGCACCCTCGCCCGAAATATCATCAAAGAAGATGGCGAAAGAGCGCACACCGAGGTCGTACATCAGATCGAGCTTGTGAACCAGGTTCTGATAGTCTTCCTCGTTCCACTTGATATCCTGTCCTGGATGGATAGCCCACACGAAATCTACACGGTTGCGGCGGCAAGCCTGAACGAGTTCGCTGATGTTCTTAGCCTCTTTCTCTGGATAAGGCAGGCGCCAGTTAGGACAGCTGTGATAAGGGTCGTCCTTAGGGCCATAGAGATAGGTGTTCATCTTGTTCTTTCCATAATAGTCGATGAGGGAAAGACGCACCTGATGAGACCAAGGCTCGCCATAGAAGCCTTCTACCACACCACGGTTTGGAAGATCAGGGTAGTCGTTGCAAGTGGTATAAGGCATCTGGCCCTTTGCCATCTCGCTGTTTACAATCTGGCGCAAGGTCTGCAAGCCATAGAAAGCGCCACGCTCATCGTATCCCACAATCTGGATACCTTTGGCATCAGCCTTCAGGCTGTAAGCACCCGATACAGGCTTCACGCCAGCCTTGGCAGCAAGCTTCTCACCGAAATCGATGGTCAGGCGAATGCCCTTGGCGTTAGCGGTCAGGAACTTCACATCATCCGCAAACTTACCTTTCTTGTCGATTACCTTGACACCCTTCTGCAGGTCGAGTCGGTTAGCAGCATCCACATTCAGGAGATGTGGTGTAGGACTCACGATGAGTCCGTGATGATCCAGTTTCTTACCAGGAATCATGTGTACGTCCTGCTTCTCAGAACGCTGGCCGCTCAGGTCTTGTGCCTGAGTGCCTTGTGCAAATGCAGCCATCAGGAGGGCTGCCATCAACATTTTTCTAGTCATAATGAATAGTTGGTTTAGGATTTATTTTTATTAAATTTTATATATTTACAAAAGCTTTTGCCCTTACAGGGCGCTTTGCTGATTGCCATTATAACCCAGGGTGTTGCCCTGGGCTAGGAGCTTCTGCCCTTTCAGGGCGTGCTGCTTCTAGAGCTTTGAGTCTTCAGGGCGTGTGGGGCATTTCCCTAGAAGTGAAAGACACTTTCTACATTTTTATTCGTCTGTTCTGCAAACTTTTCTTCGCTCACGTTGTAGGCTTTTGCCAAGGTTTTAAGTACTTCTACCACGAAGGCGCTCTCATTGCGCTTTCCGCGATATGGAACGGGAGCCATGTATGGAGAGTCGGTTTCCAAAACAATGCGGTTCATCGGAACCACGGCAGGGAGGTCTTCACGCAGATGACTGCTCTTGAAGGTAGAAACTCCACCGATGCCCAGCACGAAGTTATCGAACGAGAGGAGTTCCTCTGCCTCCTTCTGATTGCCGGTAAAGCAATGGAACACGCCGCCCGGCAGGTCTTTCTGATACTGTCTGAGCAGATGCACCATCTCGTTCTGTGCCTTGCGGCAATGAATCATCAATGGCAAGCGGGTCTCTATCGCCCACTTCACCTGTTCCTCAAAAGCCTCCAGCTGCTCATGCTCGAACTCACGGCTCCAGTAATAATCCAGTCCTACCTCGCCCACAGCGATAAAGTCAGAAATCAGTGGAGAATCAGCCGTCTGCCCAGCATTTCCCGTCATGCGATGCTCCTCCAGTATCTTCCGGAGTTCAGCCAGCTGCTCCTTCCAGTCTTCCTTCACCTCTTCAGGATGCAAGCCAATCATAGGATAGGCGTAGCCCGGATATTCCCGGCTCAGAGCCAGCACAGCGTGCGTAGTCTTCACATCGATGGCAGGCAGGAACACCTTACCTACCCCCGCTTCTTTAGCTCGGGCGAAAGCCTCCGCCCTATCCTCATCAAATTCTTCCGCATCAAAATGCGTATGTGTATCTATTACTTTGAACATTGAACTTTGAAATTAGTACTGTCGCTTCATCATTTTCTGAGCATACTTTGCCAATTCCTCCTTACGCTCAGCAGGCACATTCACGGCATCCAGATACTTCTTGCTCTGCTCGAAATAATAAGCTATCTTATCCTGCGCCATTTTGTCGATACCAATCTCGTTGTAGAGACGGGTAACGGCAGCCACCTTCTCCTTGCGGTCGAACTCCTCGGCATCCACCCACTTCTGCAGTTCTGCACGCTGAGCGTCGTTGGCATGGTTGAAAGCATTGATGAGCATATACGTCTTTTTGTTAGATGTGATATCGCCACCAATCTCCTTACCGAACACCTTGGTATCGCCGTAAACATCGAGGTAATCATCCTGCAACTGGAACGCCAATCCGATCTGCTCACCAAACTTATACAGGTTCTCTGCATCCTCATCAGAAGCATCGGCAAGGATTGCACCCATCTTCAAGGCACAAGCCAGGAGTACGCTGGTCTTGAGGCGGATCATCTCGATATATTCCTCCTCCTTCACATCATTACGGTTTTCAAACTCCATATCAAACTGCTGACCTTCACCAATTTCCAGGGCAGTGGAAGTAAAGAGTTTCAACACCTTGGCAAGATACTTTTCATCACATTGAGCCATACGCTCATAAGCCAGAACGAGCATGCTGTCGCCCGAAAGGATTGCCGTATTGGCATCCCATTTCTTATGAACCGTTTCATGACCGCGACGCAAATCAGCATTGTCCATCAGGTCATCATGCAGCAAAGTATAGTTATGATAAGTTTCCAGGGCAACGGCATTCATCAGGATCTTCTCAGGATTGTCCTTGAAAAGATTGTAGCCCAGAAGCATGAGCGTAGGACGAATACGCTTGCCACCCATAGAAAGAACGTATCTGATAGGCTCATAAAGAGACTTTGGCTTTCTTTCGTAAGGCAAATTAGCCAGAAACTCATTTACCATGCTTAAAATTTCATCTGCTGTCTTCATAATAATGTATAATTTATAATGTATAATTTACAATGAACAATTTATAATTTATAGCTGGAACACTACCGGGATGGCAATCATCGTGCGACAGACCTTGCCTTTATCGATGCCCGGTTTCCACTTCGGCATCATCTTCATCACCCTCAAAGCCTCGTTGTCGAGCAATGGATCTACCGAAGTGCTTACCTTGATATTGGCAACACTTCCATCCTTGTTTACGATAAAGGATACCACTACGGTTCCCTGAATCTTACTCTTCTGGGCAGCTACAGGGTACTTCAGGTTCTTGGTAAGCCACTGCATGAAGGCAGACCAGCCACCAGGAAACTGCGGTATCTTCTGCACGACGGTCAGTTTGATAGGAGCCTCAGCTCCCGGATTCTCAATGGGAGTTTCAGGAACCGCTTCCTTCACCTCAGTTCCATCCACTACACCCGAGCCGTCGCCGATAACCAGTTCGCTGGTTGTAGAACTGATTTTCTGCGGTGCCTTCTGAGTCTGTTGCTCGGCAGCCTTCACTTCCTGAGTAATAGACTTAGAAGCAGGAGCCGAAACAGCCTCTGCACTCACCATATCTTTCTGGTCGGGACGAGCTGACATTTCCAGATCCTGTGAGAGATCTTCCATCGATTCCGACAAGTCATCATCTCCCTGCTGACCTCTCTGATATTGGAGTCCTACGAAGATGAAAGTAAAAGCCAGCAGCAACCCCAGCAGAAAAAATGTAACCCGCTTATCTTCCAGTTGTGCGCTATTTGATTTCTTAATTTCCACAATAAAAACCGTTTAAAATCGTTATTTCCTACGAAAACATTGCAAAATTACTTCTTATTATTGAAAAAAGCAGTATCTTTGCCAAAGAATTAGAAAATTTAAATGAAAAAATATGTAATTTCCGCAATATTGACGCTTTTTGCGACAATTATTGATGCTCAAGAGAGCCAAACGGGGTATAATTTCCTTCGCTTGCCGGTGAGTGCCCATGCAGCTGCTCTGGGTGGCGACAACATCACCTTGATAGAAGATGATGAGGCACTCATATTCCATAATCCGGCTCTCCTGTCATCAGTAAACGACAAGACGGTCAATCTCAATTATATGAACTATATGTCGGGGGTGAACACTGCCTCGGCTAGTTTCAACCGTATTGTCAACGACAAGGCTTCGTGGGCTGTTTCGGCTCAGCTTGTTGACTACGGCAAGATGAAAGAGACGGATGAGAACAACATCCAGATGGGTGAGTTCTCGGCAAAGGACATTGCCGTTGCGGGTTACTTCTCTTATATGCTCGGTGAAAAGTTTGCGGGTGGTATTGCCGCCAAATTCATCACTTCGTATATTGGCGATTACAATTCTATCGCTGTGGGAGTGGATCTGGGCATCAACTATTACGACCCGGAAACGGAATGGTCGGTTTCATGTGCGGCAAAGAATCTGGGTGGACAGCTGAAAGCTTACGACAATGAATATGAGAAGATGCCGATCGACCTGCAGTTGGGTGTGACGAAACGCTTCGCCAACGCACCGTTCAGGGTATCAGCCACACTGGTCAACCTGAACCATTGGGACAGCAGTCTTCGTGATCATGCCGTAGTAGGTGCCGACATTCTGCTTTCGGAGAGCCTGTGGATAGGTGCCGGCTACAACTTCCGGAGAGCCAACGAGATGAAAATCAGCACCTCAGAAGATGAGGAAAGCAGTCATGGAGCCGGTTTCTCTGTGGGTGGCGGTATCAACCTGGAGCGCTTCCATCTGAACGTTGCCTACGGCAAATATCACGTCAGTAGCAACAGTCTCATGCTGAACGTAAGTTACAGATTATAAATTCTACATGATAAAATTATACATTAAAGTTAGTTCGAAATTATGAAGAAAATAACAATAGCAATAGACGGATACTCTTCTTGCGGTAAGAGTACGATGGCAAAGGATCTTGCCAAGGAAATAGGTTATGTTTATGTAGATACGGGCGCCATGTACCGCTCGGTAACCCTCTATGCGCTGCGTCATCAGCTCTTCGAAGCAGATGGAGCCGTAAAGACTGAAGAACTGCAGAAGGAGATGAAGAACATCAGCATCTCATTCAAGTTTAATGCAACAACCGGTCGCCCAGACTGCTATCTGAACGGCGAACTGGTAGAAAAGGAAATCCGTTCGTTAGAGGTTTCCAACCACGTTAGTCCGATTGCCGCCGTTCCTTTCGTCAGAGAGGCGCTGGTAGAACTGCAGCAGAAGATGGGCGAAGACAAGGGTATCGTGATGGATGGTCGCGATATAGGTACCACCGTGTTCCCTAATGCCGAACTGAAGATTTTCGTAACAGCCAGTTCACAGGTGAGAGCACAGCGCCGTTTCGATGAACTGAAGGAGAAAGGAATGCCAGCCGACTTCGATGCGATTCTGAAGAATGTAGAGGAGCGCGACTATATCGATAGCCACCGCGAGACTTCCCCACTCAGAAAAGCAGATGATGCCATCACGCTCGACAACAGCAACATGACCATTTCTGAACAGAAGGCATGGCTGATGGAACAATATCAAAAAGCAATAGCAGAATAAGCTACAGAGAAGAGACTGCCGGGTTATTAATGCAAAAATACGTTAAATATACTACTTTTGCCGATAAATTTATTTTATTCGATGAAAAGATTTGGAAAAAAAAACTTCAATTTAGTATCTTTGCAACCATATTAACAAGGTAGTAATGATATAGATTATAAATTTTGAGTTAATTACTGTTTTTTGAAGGTGATAGGTCTTCGGGAGAAGATTTATCACCTGTTTTATTTTCAGACAGTTTATAAAAGATAAACCCACTTGACGTCGTGAAACACGACACCAAATGGGTTAACTGATTAATAACCAATATATTAAGTTTTTCAACCAACGATAAAACTATCCTCTACCCATATACGGTGAAACACCGTACCAAGTATATCAAGTAGCTGATAATCAATATTTTAACTCTTATTACAAAAGAGCAGAGTTTTCCTTGATAATCTTATCCTTGCACTCTTCCATCAGCCACTTCGGCGTACTGGTAGCACCACAGATACCTACCGTTTCCACATCCTTGAACCAGTTCATATCTATTTCGTCAGCACTTTCTATCTGGTAGCTGTTGGCATTCACGCTCTTGCATTCCTTGAAAAGCACCTTGCCGTTCGAACTCTTTCTGCCACTCACAAAGAGGATGACATCATGCTTGCTGGCAAAGGCAGCGATGTTAGGCATGCGGTTAGCCACCTGACGGCAGATGGTATCGAAACTCTTGAAGACAGCGCCCTCAACAATATGCTCCTGGCAATATTCGATGATGCGGTGGAACTCATCGAGACTCTTGGTAGTCTGGGAGTAAAGATAGATATCTTTAGAGAAATCCAGCTGACCGGTTTCCTTCAGCTGCTTCACATCCTCAAACTTCTCTACCACGATGGCATGACTCTCCGTCTGCCCCACCAGTCCGAGCACCTCAGCATGCCCGTTCTTGCCGAAAATCACGATCTGTGCCTCCGGATTGTTGACATACTGCTTCTTGATGCGGCGCTGCAACTGGAGCACCACAGGACAGGTAGCATCGATGATTTCAATGTTATTTCGCTCAGCAAGGGCATAAGTTTCAGGCGGTTCACCATGAGCACGGAGCAAGACCTTTACGCCCTGCAGTTCCTCCATCTGCTCATGGTCTATCGTGATGAGTCCCGCTTCATGCAGGCGCTCCACCTCCATACCGTTATGCACAATATCGCCCAGGCAGTAAAGTTTACCGCCCTTAGCCAACTCCTCTTCAGCTTTCTTGATGGCAGTGGTTACGCCAAAGCAGAACCCACTGCCGTTATCTATTTCTATCTGCACGATATTCATTTTTAAATCATTGTACATAAATCTTCACCACCACCTTAGCATGGTCAGGGTCATTCGTAATTATGAGGATACGAGGGTGTCTGACACGCGATTTCTTCAAGTCGGCAGCCACAGCCGTCACCTTCATCTTAACGGTCTCTCCTGGCTGAATCTTACTCTTCTTCAGTTTCACCTGCAAGCCCATCGTAAACATCTGCATGCTGCGGATATCCAGTTCCGACTTACCCTTATTGGTAATCAGAATCTCACCCTTCAGCTTCTTCTTTCCATTGAAACTACCCAGATTGAGATCGGTGGCAGACATCTCTATCTTCGGAGCCAGTGCCTTCTTGGCTGGAGTCATGTTTTCGAAACCAGGAAGAAGAACGGCTGATACCACGATTTCCTTCTCAGGCGCAATCTTATCGCCAGGACACTCACCGAGATAAACCGATGTCTGGTTCAAGCCCAGGTCGCGCAGTTTCTTGGAATCCAGCACGAAACTGATTTCGGCAGAATGACGCGGAGCCACCTTGGAAGGCGATACGAAAGCATGAAGATAGGATGGCAGATGCATCACTACCGGCTCCAGCACTTCGTCGGTAGGATTGAAGATATGAATGCGCTGAACCGGACGGTCGCCACGGTTCACGTCATCAAACTCCACCTCCTGGACATCACTCTTGATGACACCCAGCATCTCATCGTAAGAACCAGCGAAATCTACTACGCTGCCCACTACCCTTCCCCTCATAGAGAGGATGAACGGCTCTTCATCCGCATTGGTATAGAGGCAAACCTGCTTGGTGAAAGTACCCATCTGCTTGGCATCGTATACCGCCTTGATGACGAAACTTTCGCCGGCAGCTATGCTCGTCTTCGGATAATCTACCTCCGTACATCCGCAGCTTTTCAATACATTGTTGATAACCAACGGCTTGTGCCCGTCATTCTTCAGCACGAATTCGGCAGTTACAGGCTTGTGGAACACCACCTGTCCGCAGTCTACCACCTCGTGCTGGGTTGTAATCTTCTGTGCTGATGCAGGCAGCGCCAACAGCGCTGAGAGCATCCATATATTCATCCGTTTCATACTATTCTATTTTAAATTATCAATCTATAAACTTTTAACTATCAATTATTAACTTTCAATTCATAGGTCTCTGTGCGGCCACCAAACTCCGGACTGTAGGTACACTCAGCGGTGCAAGTTCCGCTCTGATAGTCGCCCTTTCTATCCACGTAATACTCCATTTCTACGATGTGCTTACCTTTAGATAAACGATCGAAATAGAAATTTGTTGCATGGTCTCTTGGAGAAACATAGCAGCCTATGCCCCACTGATAACCGCTCAACTGGTTAACCGGCTCCAGGCATGCCGCACGCTTATCCGTAATCTGCACAAAGTCGTAGTCGCGGTCGGCGGTGATGAGGAGCGTTACCTTCACCTTCTCGCCTACCTGCGCATTGCCCTTGCTCTCAGATTCGGCTGGAACGATGACACGGCGCACCTTGATGCCCGACTCCATGGAACCGATTTCGCTGATAGGCTGCTTAAACTCTGCATAGACAGCTCCCCAGCTGGTATAATCGCTCTTTTTGTCGATGCTCAGCTTAGATGCCTTGCCCGGTCTTTCGGTCTTCACATAGCCCAAAGTAGTGGAATCCTGCGGCATCGGCAGCAGCTTGCCATCCAGTTTCAGCACGGCATTCTCAGCCTTCCTGCTCCAGTTGTTCTCATTGCCCTTCATAAAGGCGTAGACGGCATCCACGGTGTTCACCGGCGTATCCCAAACCTGGGTGCGTTTCGACATCAGGAGCCAGCGCTGCAGTTCCTCGATGGTCTGCTTGTCGTTCGGCTTCAGCATCTGCATCGCCTCTATCACGGATACCTGGGTAGGAATCTTATAGTTTCTCCAGCTGTAGAGTGCCTTGCGGGTATCGTAGTAGCGGCCCATCTCCTCGCGGTAAACGGCATATTCGTTCACGCTCTGCAGATATTCGCCTGCCTTCTCGCGGTAAGCAGCATTCTGCTGGCTGTTTCTGGCGAGTACCACGGCAGCACGCGCCTTGCCATAGATGGAGAAATCACCGGTCATCTTCGACATCTTGTCCAGGAGATAAGCCTTATCCTGCTCCAGATTCTGCTTCATCTTTCTGCCATCCACCGAAAGGATGTAGAGATAATGCAGCGCCTGTTCGCTAGGATTCACCTTCTGCTTTTTCTCCTCCTGCTTCTTCATTTCTCTTACTTCCTGTGCTGTCTGCCAGGAGAGATAATCGATGGCGGAAGTCAGCATCCGGGCGGTTGATTTCTGCACACCTGCGATGGCATTCAATCGAACCATCATTTCGGCTACCGATGTAGTCATATACCGGCTGCCCTTCATTCCCTTCCACCAGGAGAAGGAACCGTTAGGGTTCTGCAACTTCTTCAGCTTCTCCACCTGATTCTGCAGGCGGATGCTCTCCTGAGTGAGATTTTCCAGCGAGAGATGCTTCTGTACATGGTTTGTGATAGTATTGGCATAGATGGCAGACATCAGCGAGATGGCGTCCTCCTCATCCGGATTACTGATGGCTGGCAGCGCCTTCACCATCAGCCAACTTGGGTTATTGGTGTACTCGATGGTTACCTTTGCCTCTTCAGCGCCCTTCGCCTGCTTGCCCTCCTTGTTCAGAAAGAGTTTGCTCAGGTCGAAGCTCTGCTCACCCTTCTGATGCAGGGTGATAGGCAGGGTGTTCACCACGAGTTCACGGTTGCTCAAAACCGGCAGATAGTGCTGTTCACCATCGCTGTAGCCATTACCGGCAGCCACCACCTTATTAATATATACGCCTTCTTTCAGTCCCTGGACATCAAAGGAGATGGTAGCAGAGCCCTCGGCATCGATGCTGTAGTTCTGCGTCTTCTGCCAAACCACCTTGTTGGTCTCCGGGGCGAGAATCTGCATACGGGCGTTGCCGCTCACCTTCTTGTCGGAAGTATTGAAGAGTTTCACCACGATGGTGCTCTTATCGCCCTCACGCAGGAAGCGAGGCATGTTAGGCTGCACCATCACGGTCTTCTGAGCCACAGCCTCATCCACCAGCAAACCGTTGCGCATCTCCTTGTCATGAGCCAAGCCCATGAACTTCCAGGTAGTCACGCTCTCCGGCAGGGTAAACCTGATGGCTACGTTGCCATTGTTGTCGCTCTCCAAGGCAGGATAGAAGAAGGCGGTCTCGTTCATATTCTCACGCACCTGCACCTTGTCGAGGAATTGTCTTGCATCTGAGCCAGAACCACCGGCAAACTGCGGCATCTCCTCTACTACATCAAAAACCTTGTTGGCAGATGGAGCAGCCGCTCCGACACGGGTCATTTTAGAGCTGCGAATCCAGATGCCTTTCGCTTCTTCTCGAACCACCTCGTCTTTTTGTATACGAACAGACTCAACGGTTCCGCCAGAAGAACGTTCCAACTTGCTCAGCTCCACCGCTTGCATATAGGCATAATAGCTAAAGAATTTGCCATCAAACTTATCTACATCCAGTTGTTTCTGGTCAAAATATTTAGTAGGATAAACACCCAATAAATCCATCGTATAATACCACAGATTACTCGTCCAGTAGCAACTTGGCAACCATTGGCTGAATCCGAGCGACATTTTCCAGGAATGCGGGGCTATCTGGTCGAGCGACTTGTCATAGAGTACGCTCATCAGCTGCGCCTTGGCTGGCTTGCCGTCAGGGGTGGTAATCTTCAGCGTCCACTCCTCCTTCTGTCCAGGGGTCAGACGGTTGCGGAAGGTCTTCCAGGCGATATTCAGTTTCTTCTCAGGCAAAGGACGGGCGATGCTCATCATTCGGGTATAGCACTTACCTTGCTTCACGAAACTATAGTTCAGTACGATGCCCGACGCATATTCCTCCTTGTAGGTGAAAGGCAGAGTCACGATGCTGTCGCCCAACTCCCAGGCGCCTTTCTCCAGCAGTTTGTTGCCGGCGATGATGGAATATACGATGTGCGCTCCGTTCTCCGAAGAGCCCACCTGGATATAGACCGGCTTGCCATCACGAGGGAAAGTCTTCGCCGTCTGATAATACCATTCGGTAGTTGGCTCCACCGGATGGGTATCCTTCATGCTGAAGAGCGTGAACTTCTGCTGCAGGGTATCCTGTCCGCAGATTGCCTCCAACTGATGAACGCCAGATTTCCAAACGAGGGAAGAAGAGGCAGAGGAAGAAGCATATTCCTTGATAGAAACCGGTGCATTCGCCTCGGCATCCTTCCATTCGCCCTTATCAATGCGATATTTCAACCTACTAGAAATCGGCATACCACTGGCATTGCGGTAAGCGAAGGTCACCGTCTTCAGACTGTCTGTTTCGATACGCTCAGGAAGATTTACCGTGAGGATGGTTGGCTTGGTGCCCAGAGGCAGACTCATCACGCCCTCGTGGCTCTCGCCGCTGATGTCGGTAACGATGGCTGAGACCTCGAAGTTGAAGAAACGGGCGATGCGCATGAACTCGCTCATATCAGCCTCGTCTTTTCCTGACAAGGAAGCCTCCAGCGGAATTTCCACATCGAAGGTTCCGTCCTCACGAGTCACGCAACTGTCTGTCTTTACCAGCTGTCCGGCAGAGCCTGCGCCCCACCACCAAAGCTGGTTTCTGCGAGTCACCTGATACTCCACCTTGGCACCCTGCACAGGCACACCAGAGTAGGTCTTGGCTGTAGCCTTCACCACTACAGTATCGCCCCAGTTATATTTCTCATTCACCTTCGGGAAGGTAATCTCGAAGGTTGGACGCTTGTATTCCTCCACTCTTACATATTTTGTTACCGTTCCATTCACGGAGATGAAATACAGTCCCGTCTGTCCCTCCTTCGGCAATTCGAAATCTACGGAAGCCGTACCGTATTCATCGGTAGTAGCCTTCTGCTCAGCCACCTGCTTCCCGTTAGCATCTCGCAGGATAAAATTCAGTTCCATGCTCTTGCCAGGCACACTGGCATCCAAGCCCTTCTTCACGATGTAGGAAATGGCTGAGGCATGCACGGTCTGACCCGGGCGATAGATGCTGCGGTCGGTAAACAGCTGATGTTTAATCTTGTCATCCTTCTGTTCGTAATAGCGGGTGCGAGAAAGATAGATATCCTTGGCAGGCGTAAACTTGTCATTGCTGGTGGAAATCAAGACGTTTCCATCCACATTCTTGAAGTAAGCCTCGCCGTTCTCATCGGTAGTCAAGCGAGCATGAACCAGTCTCTTCCACTTGCCCGTCTTCACATCATAATCCCTGTCATAGAGCATGATTTTCGCACCCGGTACAGGCTGTCCATCGGTAGCATTCACCACTACATAGCGATGTTTGTCATCAGGCAACTGCTGGATCATCACCGCCAGATTGCTGACATAGAAGAGTTCTCGCTGCGGAGCGATGCCGGTATTATCCGAAGTCACCTCCATCAGATAGGCACCCAGTGGCAGATTGCCACCGATTTCGATGGAATCCTTCACCGTTTCATAATCCGGCCGACCGTAGTAGTCGCGGCTAAAATCCTTCTGATGCAGCTTCGTAGTCTTCTTCAGGAGCATCTTATAGGTAGCCTCATCCTGCGCATTATAATCGTTATCTGCCGTAATATTGAGGCGGGAGATGCTGATTTTCAGGTTCTGGAGATTACGCACATCCAGCTGCACCCAAACCTTCTCCCCAGGTCGCAATACCTGCGGCATATCCTTCACCCGGAACATCGGTTCGGTAAGTCGCTTCTGCGCATTTCTCAGTTCGTTCATTCTCGACCATTCACCCCAGCGGCTCAGCGCATAGTTGATATAGTTGAGCTTATCCTGCGGTTTGGCATCGGTAGCACCTTCCATGAAGCGGAAATGCTCCACGGCAAGTTCGCCTGCCTCCGGAATATCCTGATAAATCTGGATGAGCGAGTCGATGGTCTGCAGATACTTCGATTTCTTCACCTCTCTCACGTCGTCCTGGCGGTATTTCTCGATGAGCTTATAGGCACAGAGACAAGCCGCACCCCGATTGCCCACCTTATTATAATAGGTGTACAGCTGCAGATACGCCTCCTTGCTGTCTGCCTCGAATCCGATGAGATGCAGCAGATCGTTGTTAAAGGAACTGCCATCCACGCCCTTCAGCGTCAATGGAACATACTCTGCAGATGTATGTCGGGCAAGAAGTTCAGGCTGTTCCAAGGCCTTCTTGAAGTACTCCTGGCTTTTCTTTTCGTTCATATCACAGTACACCTTGCCCAGCACGGCATATCTCACCGCCTTCAACGCCGGGTCGTTCACCTTCAGCACCTCGGCTTCCATCCGCTTCACGTTCGGCATCAGCGAGTCAGCCGAAATCTCTTTCCAGAGTGTCATCTGTCTTATCTCAGCCGCCAGCAGCTGCCCGTAATCTTTGGCAGCCGAAGCCTTGGCGATGATTTTCTTCATCACCGCGATTTCGCTCTTAGGCTGGGCCTTCTGAGCATTGATTTCAGCTTGCTTCCACAAGTTGTCGTATGTCTGAGCCGCTACCTGCATCGTAGCAAAGAGGGCTATCAGAAGTGATAAAATGTTTCTTTTCATAAGCCAATTGTATAAAATGTTTATAGAATGATGATAATCATCAAACTTTTCATTGCAAAAATACAAAAAAAAACTGTTTTCTAACCCCGAAACTTAAACTTTTTACTATCTTTGCACCAAAATAGTATATTTTACCAAGAAATAACATTAAAAAAACAATGGCAGAAAAAAAGTATGGTCATTTTGATGACGCCAATCGCGAATACGTGATTACTGACCCAAAGACCCCATGGCCTTGGATCAATTATTTGGGTAACGAGGATTTCTTCTCGCTCATCTCAAACACAGCAGGTGGTTATTCCTTCTACAAGGATGCCAAGTTCCGTCGCATCACCCGTTATCGCTACAATGGTGTGCCGATGGATAACGGCGGTCGCTATTTCTATATCAAAGATGGCGATACCGTATGGAACCCGGGATGGAAACCTTGCAAGACACCGCTCGACAGCTACGAGTGCCGCCACGGCATGAACTATACCCGCATCACAGGCAGCAAGAACGGCGTAGAGGCGAGTGTGCTCTTCTTCGTTCCGCTCCATACATGGGCTGAGGTGCAGAAGATGACGCTGAAGAACCAGACTGAGGAGGTGAAGACCCTCAAAGTGTTCTCCTTTGCAGAGTGGTGCCTCTGGAATGCTGCTACCGACATGGAGAACTTCCAGCGCAACTTCTCTACGGGCGAAGTAGAGGTAGAAGGTTCTACCATCTATCACAAGACCGAATATCGTGAGCGCCGCAACCACTATGCTTTCTACACAGTGAATACCGAGATTCAGGGCTACGATACCGACCGCGAGAGCTTCATCGGACTCTACAACGAGTTTGCCGAGCCTGAGGCTGTGATGGAAGGCAAGCCACGCAACAGTTTTGCCCACGGCTGGAGCCCTATCGCATCTCATTATATCGAGGTTACCCTGCAGCCAGGCGAGAGCCGCGACCTCATCTTCCTGCTGGGCTATGTGGAGAACGAGCAGGACAAGAAGTTCAGCGCCAAGAAGGTAATCAACAAGGAGAAAGCTCATCAGCTTATCGCCAAGTTTGATACCACAGAAAAGGTGGATGCTGCCTTCGCAGAACTCAACCAGTACTGGGATAACCTGCTGAACATCTTCACCGTGAAAAGCGGCAACGACAAGTTAGACCGTATGGTGAACATCTGGAACCAGTATCAGTGCATGATCACCTTCTGTATGTCGCGTTCGGCTAGTTTCTTCGAGAGCGGCATCGGTCGAGGCATGGGCTTCCGCGATTCCAACCAGGACCTCGTAGGTTTCGTTCATCAGATACCTACCCGTGCACGCCAGCGCATCATCGATATCGCCAGCACCCAGTTCCCAGACGGTGGCTGCTACCACCAGTATCAGCCGCTCACCAAGCGCGGCAACAACGATATCGGTGGCGGTTTCAACGACGACCCATGCTGGCTCATCTTCGGTACCGTAGCCTATATCAAGGAGAC
>ULTS01005205.1_pt1 | contig 16440 bp, 10 predicted proteins | sample 1957821 | NCBI WGS metagenome assembly ULTS01 (sample SAMEA4835741, study PRJEB28245) | human gut metagenome | biome: gut microbiome; material: fecal sample | place: Denmark | collected 2008
TATACCTCGCCGCCGCTGGCGCTGGGGTCAAAGGTGGCGTCGTCATAGGTGATGCACGTCATGCCCGCCTTCAGGCTGTCGTCGGGATAGGCGATGTAGTCCTCCGCCGTCAGGCCGTCCGTCACGGGATAGGTGTCCGTCTCCGTGTTGTACTCGCCCAGGGTGATGCTCCGCTTCTCCAGCTTGCCCTTGCTGTTCTGAGCCCACACCCAAGGCTTGCCCTCGGCGTCGTTGATGAAGTAGCTGGGCAGGTTGATCAGGCTTTCGTCCTGGGTGTCCTCCTGACCGTAGTCCGGCTCTATGTACACGTGCTGGCCCATCAGCAGGCCCTCGCCGTCGCCCTCCAGCGTCACATAGAAGGGGTACTTGCTGGACATGGCCGTGTCGCTGTCGCCGTAGTCGCTGCGGCTCTGCTGGGCGTTGTTCCAGTCGATGGAGCTGATGCTGCCCTTCCACGTCTGGTCGCTGACCCGGGAACGGATGACAACCGCCGTGCCCTCGGTCAGCACGCTGGCGTTGTTTTCATTCACATAGCCCTTGATGCGGAAGCCGCCCGTCTCCACGATGGTCATGAACGGCAGGGCGTTGCCGGAGTTGTCCGTGCCGCCGTCCGGGTTCAGGGACTGCACCTCGCCGTCCACCGGGGACTTGACGGTGCTGTCGGCGGTGTTGGCCTTCAGCTTCTCAATGTCCTTTTTCTTGGTGGCGATGTTGGCCTTCGTCTCCAGCACCTTCACGTTCTGCTCCCGCAGATCCAGGGCGTACTGCCGCTTGGTGGCGTCGTCATAGGTGCTGTCCATCAGCTTCTGTATACGCTCCAGCTCCGCCTGCTGGTCCTCCAGCGTGGCGTTCAGCTGCTCCAGCTCCAGCTGGGCCATCTCCAGGTCGGTGCGGATCTGGCTGAGGTCATAGGTCAGAAGCACGTCGCCCTTTTTCACGCTGTCGCCCACCTTCACCTTGATGGTGTCGATGGTCATGGCGTCGTTTTTCTTGATGGTCGTCTCGCCCAGCGGGCTGACGATGCCTGCGAACCGGTCCGCCAGACCTACGGACCCCAGCCCGCAGATCATAGACACCGACTGCACGGAGGCCTCGCCCTCCGCTGCGCCGCAGCCGGACACACAGCCCAGCAGCATCACCAGCGCCAGTACAAAAGCCGCTTTTTTCATGTCGTGTTCTCCTTTTTCCTTCCCGCGCGCCCGCGGGATGATTTGCCTATTTACTTAGACGGCAGAAATTGTCATTCCGTTCCGCCGCTGCCCCCGACAATATCATATCATGCGCCTGGCCCTCAAAATGTGAACAAATCGTGAATACACGCTTAAGACCTTACTAAGGTTCCGTATCAAAACGGTGGCAAAACGCCCCGCGGAATATTGACAGCGTGCGGGGGAGTGTCCTATTATTATGGTGTGCCGTGTCCATCCCGGACATCTTACCGGTGTACGGGCGCCTTTCGGCGGACACGGCCCGCGTACGATACCACCGGCAGGAGGTTTTGCCATGAACAAAAAACGTATCCGCCAGATGGATCTGGCCCTGCGCCGCCGCCTTTCCGACCGTCCCGCCGCGGACTATTTTGCCCCCGGGAACGCCCTGCTCCGCGCCATCGAGAGCGAGGGCTATATGCAGCGCTTCACCGGGCTGTTCAGCGGCACGCGCCTCCGCTGCGCCGACGTGCTGGCCCTCTGCCGCCCGGAGCTGGAGACGCTGTGCCCCGGCGAACCGTCCGAGGGCTGGCTGGCCTATGCCTACGACTATGCCCGCCGCCTGCTCTACCCGGAAAAGACCGATGCGGAGCCCTTCGCCCCCGGTGCGGTGTTCCTGCTGTCGGTGCTGCAGGTGCTGTTTGCCGCCGAGGCGGAGCTGCTGCCCCACGACCCGGCCTGGACCTTCGATTTCCTGACCGATGATGAGCTGGCCGGCAGTCCCTGTGCCCCGTCCTATCAGCGCTTCCTGCGCCTGTGGAGGCGGGAGTTCGTCTATGAGCTGATGCGTTTGGGACTGGAGGTCACGCCCTACCGCACCCTTGAGCATATCGCCGGTGTCCACCACATCGCCGTCACCGCCGCCCGCGCCCTGCGGAAAAGCGGCGTGGCCGTGGACGTGGCCCTGGTTTCCGGCGCCGCCGCCGGCCACGATCTGGGCAAGTTCGGCTGCCGCCCCGGCGAGCGCGTGCCCTACCTGCACTATTTCTACACCGACCAGTGGTTCCGCCGCCGCCGGATGACCGATATCGGCCACGTGGCCGCCAACCACTCCGTCTGGGACCTGGAGCCCGACTACCTCTCCGTGGAGGCGCTGCTGCTGATCTACGCCGACTTCCGCGTCAAGCAGCTCCACGATGCGCAGGGCCGGGAGATCACCCGTATCTCCACCCTGGCCGAGGCCTTTCAGGTGATCCTGGACAAGCTGGACGACGTGGACGGCGAGAAGCAGAAGCGCTATACCCGGGTCTACGCCCGGCTGGAGGACTTCGAGCAGTATATGGTCAGCCGCGGCGTGGATGTCACCATGTCCGGCGGCGATACGCCCCCGCTGCCGGAGAAGCACACCGCCCTCATGACCGATGACGAGGCCCTCCGCGCCCTGACGCTCCGCTGCGTGGGCCACAATATGGAGCTGATGCACCGCCTCACCGATCAGCGCAGCTTCGCCCGTCTGCTGGAGGAGGCCCGCGGCGAGACGGATTGGCGCCGTCTCCGCGCTTATCTGGCGGTGATGGAGTCCTACTCCCTCTATCTGCATATCCCACAGAAGGTCCAGACCCTGACGTTCCTCTACGAGCTGCTGATGCACCGCGAGGGCGATATCCGCCGTCAGGCGGCGGCGCTGCTGGGCGAGATCATCGCTGGCTTCCACGCCGGCTACGCCAAGGAGCGCCCCGCCGACATCCGCCCGGACCCCCGGGCCATCACCGACGTGGACCAGTGGAGGCTCTATCTGGACAAGATACTGTATCCCGACCATAAGCTCATGCCCCAGCACCGCCGCTGGATCGGCTATACCCTGAAATTCGCCGTCGGCTCCCTGCTGAGCCACTGCCCCGGCCGGGAGGAGCGCTTCCTGGCCCCGGTGTTCGCCTACTACCGCAGGCCGGAGGATCTGGACGACTACACCGCCTTCCAGCTGCTGGATACCGCCGCCGCTCTGCCGGATACGGCCTATACGGCCAGCCGCGCCCGGCAGATGATGGACTTTGCCGCCGCCCTGTCCCTGCGTAAGGACCTGACCATCCGCATGGCCGCCGTGCTGCTGCTGGACCGTCTCGCCCGCCTGTACCCGGAGGACGGCCGCGCGCTGGAGGCCGTGACCGCCGTCCCCGACGGCGACAGCGGCACCCTGCGCTATCTCAAGCAGGATGTGCTCTCTCAGGGCGCGCCCCTTCTTCTGCCGGAGGACGTGGTCTCCGAGATCTTCCTGGACAACCTGAAGACCGCCACGCCGTGGATCACCAAGCAGGGCAACCTGCGCCTGCTGACGGACTTTGCCCGCAGCGGCAAAAGCCCCGCCCTCCATATCGCCACCCACCTGTCCAATCTCATCAAGGTCAGCGACCGCGTCACCGTCCGCCACAGCGCCGGCAACGCCCTGCTGGCCCTGGCGCCTCGACTGACGGCCGACCAGCGCAACGAGGTGGCGGTGGAGCTGTGCCGCGGCCTGGAGCTGGGCCAGCAGGAGTTCACCAAGTATATCCCCGACTACCTGGGCCGTTTTGCCCTGTGGCTGCCCCCGGCGGAGCTGGATGAGGTGCTGGATGACCTTCGCGTGAACCTCAGCTCCTCCGACAGCCGCGTTACCGCCTCCGTGCTGGATACCGTGGGCGTCATCTATGAGGCGTACGATGCCTATCGCTCCCGCTTCCCGGAGACGGACGACGCCTACCGCCGCCGCCGTGAACGGCTGCTGGGCCTGCTGATGCGGGGCCTCAGCGGCATTGACGGTGCCACCCGGCAGGAGGCCCTGTTCGTGTTGGGCCGCCGGGTCTTCGGCTCCGGAGAGCTGGGCCGCCACGAAAAGCGCCGCGCCTTTATGCTCACCCAGCGCAAGCTGCTCTCCGCCCAGGACGAATTCCCCGGCGAGGGCCTGACGTTCTACTACCGGGCCGCCATGCTGGGCAAGCTCTACCGCTTCATCACCGAGGAGCGCCTGTTCCACAAGGGCTTTGACTTCGGCGCGCCCCGCCCCGTGGCCTTCTTCCCCGGCACCTTCGACCCCTTCACCCTGTCCCACAAGGGCATCGTCCGGGCCATCCGCGACCAGGGCTTCGAGGTCCTGCTGGCCATTGACGAGTTCTCCTGGTCCAAAAAGACCCAGCCCTACCGCCTGCGCCGGCGCATCGCCGCCATGGCCGTGGCCGACGTGTTCCACGTCAGCATTTTCCCGGAGGACTTCCCGGTGAACATCGCCAACCCGGAGAACCTCCACGAGCTGCGCGCCGCCTTCCCGGGCCGCAGCGTGTCCATCGTGGTGGGCAGCGACGTGGTGCTCCACGCCTCGTCCTACAAAAAGTCCGTCACGCCGGACTCCATCCACACCTTCGACCACGTGGTCTTCCGCCGCACCGAGCCGGATGCCGAGCCGGCGGATTACAGCTGCATCACCGGCAAGGTGCTGGAGCTGACGCTCCCGCCCCAGCTGGAGGAGATCAGCTCCACCCGCATCCGCGAGGCGGTGGACGCCAACCGCGACATCTCCAACCTCATCGATCCCACGGTGCAGGAGTTCATCTATCGCCGCGGCCTGTACCTCCGCGAGCCCCAGGACAAGCCCGTTCTCCGCACCGAGGACCTGAGCTTCCTGCCCGCCTCGCCGGAGACGGCGGAGAAATTCCTCCGCACCATGCTCTCCGTGCCCACCGCCGCGGCGCTGCGGACGCAGATCGAGAGCCGCGGCGACGACGTGATGGTCTGCCGGGACACCGACGGCACCATTCTGGGCGCGGCCAGCTACGCCTGCCTGGACTCCGCCCGTCTCTTCGCCCGCCTGGGCGACCCGGCCCTCTCCGGTCTGGTCCGCCAGAACGCCGGCGGCCGCACCCTGCTCATCAGCGGGCTGTTCGTGCCCCGGGGCGAGCGCCAGAGCGACCTCTGCCAGCTGCTCATCACCGAGGTGCTGACCCTGGCCCTCAGCCGTGAGTTCACCTATGCCCTCTACCTTCCCCTGGAGGGCGCCGTCTCCGGCTACGGCCGCCAGCTGCTGACGCTCCAGGGCTTCGTCCCGGCTGGTGACAGCACGGACGCCCTGGCCGTGGATATGCGCTGCCCCATCGTCCTCAGCCGCAACGTGGACACCGCGGTGAAGGCGCCCTTCAGCTCCTCGCCCCGGGTGCTTGCCGCCATCGCCGCCGCCCACCGCCGCCTGCAGGCGGCGCTGACAAAGCTGCAGCCCGGATCTCTGGTGCTCAGCCTGTCCGCCGGCGTCATCTACCACCGGCTGCTCCAGCGTATCACCGGCCGCAACGGCGTCCCCGCGGAGCCCACCACGCCCCGCGTCCTCGGCCCGGATATCTGCGTCCCCTACGGCAAGATCCTCCGCGGCGTGGCCGTGCCCAACACCGTCACCAAGACCCTGCGTACCGACAAGGTCTACGAACCGGACCTCAGCACCTATTCCATCGAAGCCTACCCCGACTACTCGCCCCTGCCCGACCAGGTCCGCACCATCCACGCCTTTGCCCGCCCCGTCATTCTCGTGGACGATATGCTCCACGACGGCAAGCGCATCCGCCGCCTGGCCCCGCTGCTCGCCGAGACGAACACCCCCGTGGATCAGGTGCTGGTGGGCTACCTCACCGGCATGGGCCGCGACCTCATGGAGCAGCTGGGCTACGACGTGGACGCCATCTACTACCTGCCCAACCTGCGCCTGCGCTTCGTCGAGTCTACGCTCTATCCCTTCATCGGCGGCGATACCGTCCGCCGCAGCGAGGCCCTGCCCGGCGGCCTTCAGCCCGCCGTCAACCGCATCCTGCCCTACGCCGCCCCCGAGTACACCGGCATGGACGACGAGACCGCCTGGGAGCTCTCCCTCTGCTGCCTCGAAAACGCCCGCGACATTCTTCTGGCCCTTGAAACGGAATTCCGTTCCCTCTACGCCCGCAACCTCACCCTCAGCCGTCTCGGCGAAGCGGTCATCCTGCCCCTCTGTCCCGACAAGGGCGGCTGCATGACCTACGATCTCTCCCGCGCCGCCAGCACGTATCTTGAGGGAGATATAGAGCTCCTCAAACGTATGCGCCCTGCGAGATAATGCACCGTCTTTTCCGCCCTGCCATCGTCAAATCTCCTCGACGTACACACGGTACGCCTTCGTCGGTTTGCCATCGGCAGGACGAAAGATCCGGCACATTCTCTATTCCTCAGGGGGCCTGCCGTGGCGTGAAATTTGCGCGTCAGCACCCCGCCGGAGGCAAAAAGATAGAAACAGGAGAAGCTACTATGATCGATCTCAACGATACCACCCTGCCGCGCATCCCGTCTAAGTGCCGCGTCACCCTGCTGGCCCTGGGCGATGTGGGCAGCACGCTGCTGATGGGCCTGCGGCTCATGGGCGGCGACGTGATAGGCTCCATCGGCATCTGCGACGTGCGCCCCGGCGTTTCCGACCGCTGGGAGTTCGAGCTGAACCAGATACAGTCCCCGGACGGTGCGGCGCTGCCCCCGGTGGACATCATCGCGCCGGAGCAGCTGTTCGACGGCGACGTGTTCCTGTTCTGCGCCTCCCGGATGATCCCGGACACCTCCGTTACGGCGGGGGATGTCCGCATGGCCCAGTACGGCCTGAACCGGGAGCTGGTGTCCATCTACGCCCGCATGGCCCGGGACAGGCGGTACAGGGGCCTGTTCTGCGTGGTCAGCGATCCGGTGGACCCCCTCTGCCGCGCTGTCCTGCGTGAAAGCGGCCTGTCCCCGGCCCAGGTCCGGGGCTTCGGCCTGGGCGTTATGCACGCCCGCGCCCTGTACTACGCCCGGAGGGACCCTCGCTTCGCGTCCTACCTCACCGAGGGCCGCGCCTTCGGCCCCCACGGGGAGGATCTGGTGCTGGCCAACTCCGTGGCGCATTACGACGACGCCCTCTCCCGTGAGTTGACGGAGAAGGTGGCCCACGCCAATCTGGAGATGCGTAAGCTGGGCTACAAGCCCTATGTGGCCCCGGCCCTGTCCTCCGGCGCGCTGAGCCTGCTGGCCCTGCTGCGGGGGCAGTGGCATTATTCCTCCGTCTACGACGGCCAGGTGTTCATGGGATGCCGCAATCGTCTGACCCCCGCCGGCATCGAGACGGAGCCGCTGACCCTGCCGCCCGCCCTGCAAAAGCGTATCGACGACACCCGCGCCAAGCTGAACGCCATAGAATAACGGAAACGGAGGTATCCGCCATGCTCACCGTTCTGCTCCCCGAAAACGACCGCAGCCCCGCCCTGCGGGACCTGCTGGTGCCCCTGCTGCCTCCGGGCAGCGATATCCGCGACCCCGATGACGGGCTGGAGGACCTGGCCGGCCGCCGTCTGCTGTTCGCTGTGGCGCTGGACGAGGGCGGCTGCAATATGGCCTATTACCGTATGCTCTCCCGCCTGCGCCGCAGCACAGACCTGCTCTCCGACAGTATCGGCGCGTGCATCGTCACCGGCGTGGGCGAGTTCTACACCAAGGACGTGGCCCGGGACATGGTCTTCGCCGCCAACCAGGCGGGCTGCGGCTTCCTCGGCCGCCCGCTGGTGGAGGCCACCGGTTCCCTGCGGAATTTCCGCACCCAGGCCCAGATCGGCGGTACCGATGAGGTCACGGCCTTCCATGCCGCTGTGGCGGAGCTGCTCTCCCGCCTGAACGGCTGGGAAAAGCCTGCCCCCATCCGCCATGTGCTGGCTCTCCACGCCTCCCAGCGCGCCACGTCCAACACCCTGGCCCTGTGGGAGCTGGTGAAGGCCGGGCTTCCGGCGGATATGGAGGTGCAGGAGATCTGCCTCCGCAACGGCACCATGGCCGACTGCAACGGGTGCAGCTATACCGCCTGTCTCCACTTCGGCGAGCAGGGCGGCTGCTTCTACGGCGGCCCCATGGTGGACGAGGTCTATCCCGCCGTGCGGAAATGCGACGCCCTGGTCATGCTCTGCGCCAACTACAACGACGCCCTGGCTGCCAATCTGACCGCCTGTGTCAACCGGCTCACGGCCCTGTTCCGCCAGACCCGTATGTACGACAAGCGGATCTTCGGCCTGATCGTCTCCGGCTACTCCGGCGGCGACCTGCTGGCCCGCCAGCTGATCTCCGCCCTGAATATGAACAAGTCCTTCTACCTTCCGCCCCGCTTCTCCCTGCTGGAAACGGCCAACGAGCGCGGCAGCCTTGTGAAGCTGCCGGGCATCGAGGCGCAGGCGGCGGCCTTCGCCCGGCACATCGCGGAGAGCTGAATAACCCCGCCGCAAACCGGGGAAAATACTTCCATCAATCAAAAGGAGGTGTGTTCCATGCAGGCAATGGTGTTGGAGAAGGCGTGCATCCAGTGCGGACTGTGCGCGGGGCTGTGCCCGGAGGTGTTCGAGCTGAACAGCGGCGAGCCCGCCCGGGTGACGGTGGACCCTATCCCGGACGCGCAGAAGATCGGCGTGCAGGAGGCGGCGGACAGCTGTCCCGTGGCCGCCATTCAGGTAACGGCGTAAAAATCCCCGGAAATGCCGCAAAAACCACTTTACAACGGTGATTTTCTGTGGTATCATCTCAAAGTACGCGCTAAGCGCGTCCGACCCCTGCCTTAGCCCTGCGGAGCGTTCCATCTCTCCCACGGCCCAGGCTGCGGGCGTATTTCAAGAAAGGTGGAAACACGACTATGATGCTGAAAGACCAGAAGACCTCTATCATCGAGGCCAATCGCACCCACGAGACCGACACCGGCTCCCCCGAGGTCCAGGTGGCCATTCTCACCGAGCGTATCAACCAGCTGACCGCGCACCTGAAGGTCCATCCCCATGACTTCCACAGCCGCCGCGGTATGCAGATGATGATCGGTAAGCGCCGTCGTCTGCTGGACTACCTGGCCAAGAAGGACATCGAGCGTTATCGTGCCCTGATCGCCAAGCTGGGTCTGCGTAAGTAAGTTGAAACAGGGTGATGTGCGCTTGCGCATCACCCTTCTTTCACATTCTGCGCCGTGTACAAATTGACCATTAGCAGTTGAAAATGCGCCGAAATTCAGGGTTTCGGAGCGTTTTCAAGTGCTAACGGCGATAGGTCGCGGGCAGAATGCCATTTCACAAAAAAGGAGAAACGATATGTCAACGATCATCACCAAGCGCCAGTTCCCCCACTATCACAAATACACCATGGACCTGGCCGGCCGTCCCCTGACGCTGGAGGTCGGCAAGCTGGCCGAGCTTGCCAACGCCGCCGTCATGGTGGGCTATGGCGACACCCGCGTCCTCTGCTGCGTCACCGCCGCCCCCCGTCCCCGCGACGGCATCGACTTCTTCCCCCTGTCCGTGGACTTCGAGGAAAAGATGTACGCCGTGGGCCGCATCCCCGGCAGCTTCAACCGCCGCGAGGGCCGTCCCGGCGAGAAGGGCATCCTGACCTCCCGCGTCATCGACCGCCCCATCCGCCCCCTGTTCCCCTATGACTTCCGCAACGACGTGTCCGTCATGTGCACCGTCATGGCCGTGGACCACGACTGCTCCCCCGAGATCGCCGCGCTGATCGGCACCTCCGCCGCCCTGGCCATCTCCGACATTCCCTGGAACGGCCCCGTGGCCGCCCTGAAGGTGGGCCTGGTGGACGGCAAGCTGGTCTTCAACCCCAACGCCGAGCAGCGCAAGGTCAGCGATCTGGACGTGACCGTCGTCTCCACCGGCAAGAAGGTCGTCATGATCGAGGCCGGCGCCAACGAGGTCCCCAACGATGTCATGTTCGAGGCCATCAAGCAGGCCCACGAGGAGAACCAGAAGCAGATCGCCCTCATCAACCAGATGGTGGCCGAGATCGGCAAGCCCAAGTTCGACTATCCCCACGCCGACTTCAACTACGAGCTGTTCAACAAGATCACCGCCGACTTCATGGACGAGGCCAAGGCCGCCATGGACACCGACGACAAGAACGTCCGCGAGCAGCGCTGGAACGCCATGATCGAGAAGTGGCACGAGAAGTACCTGGAAGAGTACCCCAACATGGACCAGTACCTGGAGGAGATCACCTACAAGTTCCAGAAGATGATCGTCAAGAAGTGGCTGCTGGAGGGTCACCGTGTGGATGGCCGTCAGAAGAACGAGATCCGTCCCCTGGACGCCGAGGTGGGCGTGCTGCCCCGGGTCCACGGCTCCGGCCTGTTCACCCGCGGCCAGACGCAGGTGCTGTCCGTTTGCACGCTGGACACTCTGTCCGCCAACCAGAAGCTGGACACCATCTGGGAGGAGACGGAGAAGCGCTATATGCACCACTACAACTTCCCCGGCTACTCCGTCGGTGAGGCCAAGCCTGCCCGCAGCCCCGGCCGCCGCGAGATCGGCCACGGTGCGCTGGCCGAGCGCGCCCTGCTGCCCGTCATTCCTCCCGTGGAGGAGTTCCCCTACGCCATCCGCGTGGTCAGCGAGGTCGTGTCCTCCAACGGTTCCACCTCTCAGGGCTCCATCTGCGGCAGCACCCTGGCCCTCATGGACGCCGGCGTGCCCATCAAGGCCCCTGTGGCCGGCATCTCCTGCGGCCTGATCCAGGATGACGACGGCTCCTTCACCACCTTCATCGACATCCAGGGCGTGGAGGACTTCCACGGCGAGATGGACTTCAAGGTGGCCGGCACCAAGAAGGGCATCACCGCCATCCAGATGGACCTGAAGAACGACGGTCTGACCATGGAGATCATCAAGAACGCGCTGGACATCACCTATGACGCCCGCTGCCAGATCCTGGACCAGGTCATGCTGCCCTGCATCGCCCAGCCCCGGCCCGAGGTCAGCAAGTACGCCCCCAAGATGGTCACCATGCACATCGACCCGGATAAGATCCGCGACGTCATCGGCAAGGGCGGCTCCGTCATCCAGAAGATCGTGGCCGAGTCCGGCGCCAAGATCGACATCGACGATGACGGCACCATCCACATCGCCTCCCCCGATGCCGAGAGCTGCGAAAAGGCCAAGAAGTGCATCGACGACATCGTCTTCGTGCCCGAGGTGGGCCAGCTGTACTACGGCCGCGTCGTGCGCCTGATGACCTTCGGCGCCTTCGTGGAGCTGGCCCCCGGCAAGGACGGTCTGGTGCACATCTCCAAGCTGGCTGACAAGCGCATCGAGAAGGTGGAGGACGCCTGCAAGATCGGCGACATGATGTGGGTCAAGGTCACGGAGATCGACGAGAAGGGCCGCGTGAACCTGAGCCACAAGGACGCCATGAAGGAGATCGCCGCCAAGGAAGCCGCCGGCGAGCCCATCAAGTAAAGCGTCGTTTTTTATATCCCCCGGTCCGCCGGGGGATATTTCTTTTTCCCGCCGCCTGTGGTATACTGAGAAAAACACCCTGCAAGGAGGTCCCGCCTATGTCCGACACCATCGCCGCCATCGCCACGCCCGGACAGCCCAGCGCCATCGGTATCCTGCGCCTGTCCGGCCCGGATACCTGTGCCGCGCTGGACGCGGTGTTCCGCGCCAAAAACGGCAGGCCCGCCGCGCAGCAGCGCCCCCGCGCCATGGTGCTGGGTGAGCTGCTGGACGAGACGGGGCAGGTCATCGACAGCGTGCTGTGCGTCCATTTCCCCGCGCCCCACAGCTACACCGGCGAGGACTGCGCCGAGCTCCACTGCCACGGCAGCCCCATCGTGCTGGACACGGGCCTCCGCGCCCTGTTTGCCGCCGGCTGCCGCCAGGCCGGTCCCGGCGAGTTTACCAAGCGGGCCTTTCTCAACGGGCAGCTGGACCTGCTCCAGGCGGAGTCCGTGGCGGACCTGATCGACGCCGAGACGGCCCAGCAGGCCCACAACGCCGTCTGCCAGCTGGACGGCGCGCTGAGCCGCACCGTGGCGCGTATCTACGACGGCCTCATGGACATGGCCGCCCGGTTCTACGCCGTGGTAGACTATCCGGACGAGGACATCGAGGATCTCCAACGCGAGCAGATGCTGGACACCCTGCGCCGGGCCCAGAACGATCTGGAAGCGCTGGTGGCCGGGTTTTCCCGCGGCCGTTTGCTGAAGCTGGGCGTGCCCACGGTGCTGCTGGGCAAGCCTAACGCCGGCAAATCCTCTCTGCTGAACGCCCTCCTGGGCTATGACCGGGCTATCGTCACCGACATCGCCGGCACCACCCGCGACACGGTGGAGGAAAAGGTCACCGTGGGCGGCGTGCTCCTGCGGCTCATCGACACGGCGGGCATCCGCGACGGCGGCGACGCCGTGGAGACCATGGGTGTGGAGCGCAGCCGCGCCGCCGCGAAGCAGGCATCTCTGGCCCTGCTGGTGCTGGACGGCTCCCGGGCGCTGACGGCGGAGGACGAGGCCGCCATCGCCCTGGCTAACACCGTCCCCCACCTGATCGTGGCCGTCAATAAATCCGACCTGCCCCGGGCGCTGGACGTCGGCGCCCTGGCGGACCGCTTCGACAACGTGCTGTCCGTCTCCGCCGCCACCGGCGCGGGACTGGACACGCTGACCGACGCCATCGCGGCGCAGTTCCCGGCGGGCGAGAGCACCGGCGGCGCGCTGCTGACCAACGCCCGTCAGGCCGACGCCGCCAACCGAGCCCTCTCCGCCGTGGCCGAGGCCCGCGGCGCCCTCCGTATCGGCATGACCCCCGACGTGGTGCTCACCGACTGCGAGGCGGCGCTGGCCGCGCTGGGTGAGCTGAACGGCAAACAGGTCCGCGACGATCTGGTGGACACCATCTTCTCCCGCTTCTGCGTGGGGAAATAGGCAATACGGACGTATATTTCTGCTAATATCTCATATTATTTTCCATTTGGCTCTTTTCTTGTGCCCCGTTCCGTGATATGATAACGGGGAATATCACTCCCAAGGAGGTTTATCCCATGCGTGAATATGTCATTATGACCGACAGCTGCTGCGACCTGACCGACCACATGGCCAAGGAGCTGGAGCTGACCGTGGTGCCCCTGACCGTCCACATCGATGGGCACGATTACCCCAACCTGCTGGACGGCAGCGCCATCAGCTTCGAGGATTTCTACGGCAAGATCCGCGGCGGCGTGCTGGCCACCACCTCCGCCGCCAACGTAGGCCAGTTTCAGGAGGCCATGCGCCCCATTCTGGCTGCCGGCAAGGACATCGTCAGCATCAACTTCTCCAGCGCCCTCTCCACCACCTACCAAAGTGCGTGCATCGCCGCCCAGGACATGAAGGAGGAGTTCCCCGATGCCAACATCTATGTGGTGGACTCTCTCTCCGCCTCTCTGGGCCAGGGCCTGCTGCTTTATCTGACCGTCCAGAAGAAGCGCGAGGGCCTCTCCGCTCAGGAGCTGGTGCAGTGGGTGGAGGACAACAAGCTCCACATCGACCACTGGTTCACCGTGGACGACCTGAACTACCTGAAGATGGGCGGCCGTCTCAGCGCCGGCGCCGCGTTCTTCGGCTCCATGCTCTCCATTAAGCCCGTCATGCACACCTCCGACGAGGGCAAGCTGGTCCCCGTCAGCAAGGTCCGCGGCCGTAAGGCCAGCCTGAAGGCCCTCATCGACAAGATCGCCGAGCTGGGCATCGAGCCCAGCGAGCAGGTCATGTTCATCTGCCACGCCGACTGCGAGGTGGAGGCCCGCGCCGTAGCCGAGGAGATGAAGGCCCGTTACGGCGTCAAGGAGGTCTATATCAACTACATCGGGCCTGTGATCGGCAGCCACACGGGGCCGAACACCATGGGCATATTCTTCGTAGGCACCAAGAGATAACGGCGCGTCTCTTGCGCCAATACTTCGTTGCGGCGGCTTGCCGTACACAAAGTACGCTTGCGCCGCCGCGCCTCGTCTTGGCGCAAGATCCATTGCCGTTAGAGGTTTGCCATCGGCGGGACGCAAGCTCCGTCGCCGCTGGCGGTGTACGGTGCATTTCAACTTTGCGGGAGGTCATCCTATGGACTGGCTGGAACTCAAGATCGACACGAGCCACGCGGGCTTGGACGCGGTGACAGACATGCTGGAGCAGCAGGGCGTTACCGGCGTGATGATCGACGACGAGGCGGACTTTCAGAGCTTTCTGGAGAACAACCGCCAATACTGGGATTATGTGGATGACGACCTGCTGGCGCAGAAGAAGGGCGTCAGCCGCGTGACGTTCTATCTGGAACGGAACGAGGATGCCTACGGCACCGTGGCCGCCGTGCGTATGGCCATGTCGGCGCTGAAAAAGGACCACCCGGAGTACGCGCCCCTGCTGCTGACCATGGCCGACGTGGCCGACGAGGACTGGGAGAACAACTGGAAGCAGTTTTACAAGCCCATGGAGATCGGCAGCCGCCTGCTGGTGGTGCCGGAGTGGGAGGAGGCCGCCGACCCCACGCGGGTGAAGCTGGTGCTGAACCCCGGCCTGACCTTCGGCACCGGCAGCCACGCCACCACCCGCCTGTGCCTGCAGGCGCTGGACACCCACATTCACGGCGGCGAGCGTGTCCTGGACCTGGGCTGCGGCAGCGGCATCCTGTCCATCGCGGCGCTGCGCCTGGGCGCGGAGAGCGCCTTCGCCTGCGACATCGACGAGAAATGCGTGGACGTGGCCTATGAGAACGCTGCCCTGAACGGCATCGGGAAGGACCGCTACACCGTCCGCTGGGGCGATGTGCTCACCGACGCCGCCCTGCGGCAGGAGATGGGCGCCGGCTATGATATCGTGGTGGCCAACATCGTGGCGGATGTCATCATGGGCCTCAGCCCCCACGTCCGTCCCTTCCTGAAGTCCGGCGGCCTCTTCCTCTGCTCCGGCATCATCGACGACCGGGCGGCGGAGGTACTGGAAAAGCTGAAGGCCGACGGCTGGGATGTGTTCGAGCAGCGCAGCAGTGAGGGCTGGTTCAGCTATCTCTGCAAATAACGCTAAGAAAAAGGCCGGCGCGGAACTGCCGTCTCGGCCATTACAGCACACCTGCCGCATCTCTGTGGGTAACGACAAAAAAAGACCGGCGCGGGCCGGTCTTTTTTGTGCTTCGTCCGTCCGCGCCGCCGGGAACGGGAGAATTCACGGAATGTACTTTTCTTTTTCCTGAAAAGTTGCTATACTGAAAGCGAACGTAACATATAGCGAACGCGAATGTATACAGCAAAAGCAACGGAAAGTAAACGAAAGTAAAGGAGAAAACCGAAGCCATGATGAAGCGAATTCTGCGCCTGACGGCGTTTTTGCTGGGGTTGACGCTGCTGCTGTCCGCCTGCGGCAATACAAAAGGTAAAGAGATGGTGGACGCCTCCACCCAGACCGCCCCGCCCGTAGAAGGCGTCACCGCCCTGGCCCTGTGCGACGGCGATGTGACCCTCCGTTTTGAAAAGGACGAAACCGGCGCCTGGACCTGGTTTGACGACCCCGCCTTCCCCCTGGACCAGACGGCGCTGGAGGACCTGCTGGCCCTGCCCGCCGCCCTGGACAGCGGCGAAACGGTGGCCAATGTGCAGGAGCTGGCCGTCTATGGCCTGGAGGCTCCCAAGAAGTACATCACCGTCACCTCCGACGGCGTGGACGTCGTCTATTATCTCGGCGACCAGGCCGCGGATGGCCGTTGGTACGTGCTCACCCCTGCCGGTACGGTGCGCTATACCTCTGACGAAAATAAGATGCTGCTCAGCCGCAGCATCTACGCCATGGCGGTCCTGCCCGTTCTGCCGGTCATCGAGCCGGACAGGCTGGTCAGCGTGAGCCTGCTGCGCGCCGACGGCACCGCTGCCGTCTCCTTCTACACCGCCGAGGACGGTACCCGCCGCAGCGCCAACCGGGACGTCACGGAAAAGACCGCCGCCCTGGCTGACGAGATCGCCGCCCTGACGCTCACCGCCTGCGTGGATTACGACCCGGCGGAGGGTGCGGCCGCCGTCTGCGGCCTGGACACGCCGGAGGTCACGCTGATGGTGAACTACCTGGCTGACAACAGCGCCGAGCGGACGCTGATCCTTGCCGTCGGCCTGTCCACCGGCGACGGCGGCCGCTATGTGGCCCTGGACGGCGACACCACCATCTACCGGATGGAGGAGTCGTCCCTGACCCAGATCCTGACCCTGTCCGAGACGGGGCTGTAAGCCATGAAAAGGGAGGCGCGGCTATGCGTATACTGATCGTGGAGGATGAAAAGCGCCTGGCGGGCACCCTGCAGGACCTGCTGCGCCGCCAGGGCTATACCGCCGACGTGTGTTATGACGGCATCTCCGGCCTGGACAACGCCCGCAGCGATATCTACGACCTGCTGGTGCTGGACGCCATGCTTCCCGGCATGGACGGCTTCGCCCTGCTGCGCCAGCTGCGCAGCGGCGGCAGCCG
>ULTS01026010.1_pt1 | contig 16322 bp, 14 predicted proteins | sample 1957821 | NCBI WGS metagenome assembly ULTS01 (sample SAMEA4835741, study PRJEB28245) | human gut metagenome | biome: gut microbiome; material: fecal sample | place: Denmark | collected 2008
TTCTCGTTCGGGATGCGGAAGCGGCCGATCTCCGACGAAGAAGTCGGAGTAACGAAAGGTTTTGCCGTCCAAGCATGCTTTTACATAATAGTGGTCTATGGCGAGAGCATCGAGGAATATCTTTTTGTTGTGCTTTTTCAGGTATTTAAAAATAGCCCAATTCTTTTCTGGACGTAAATCGAAAAAGACTGGATTAGTTACTTGGACAACATCATACCCTCTCATTTGAGGGAGATGTCGTATAATATCCGCCATGTACTGTATGGAATGAAACAGATCATATCCTCGACGAACGATACTGACATCTCGTTTGTTGTTGAGCCAGTGGCTACCGTGAGAAACGACTGTCACCGTGTGACCATTGGCTCGAAGCCCTTCGGCCAATGTCCAGTGTAAGTTGCTGGCTTCACCGATCAGTAGGATTTTCATGCAGAGTTAAATTATAGATTTGTTGGTAACATAGAATTGTTTTTTGTGCGATAAGTTCCGTATTCATATTTTGTCGGGCAAATTCTGCATTCTTTTCTCCATATCCTGTATTTGCTAATTGTCGGGCATGAGCGACAGCTTCGATAACCGAATGACTGTCGGTGAGGTCGAAAGTAGGATTTCCCGTCAAATCGAGAAGTTCGCCGATATTCCCGAATTTGGGTCCTGCGACGACTTTATGAAAGAAAAGAGCCATAGGAACATTGCCCGAGTTGAGAATTTCTTTACGTTGAATCAGAACGATATCTGCGGCCGAGAAGTAATAAGGAAGTTCGGTATTCGATATTTTCTCGTGTAGTTGTAAAGCTCTATTCGTGTCGAGCCGGAATTTCTTTTTTTGAGTTCGGTATCGCAGCAGATTTTGTATGGGTGTTTTACGGTTGGTAAAACAACTGTTGTAGAAACCTGGAGCCAATAGGAACTTATCCGACATGGGTAGATGCTCGAAAGCATCGACGACGAGGCGCTGCTCTTCTTCGTTGCGGTAACTCCCAAAAGTGAGAATGATGAATTTATCGGTCGGTAGTCCCAGCTTATTGCGGGAGGTCAACTTCGAAGGGAATGCATATCCACATGAATCGTATATGTGATGAGGTATGACGAAATGCCGAGCTGTGTTTTCGGGATATATACGGGCGAACTCTTGTCGGCTATATTCTCCCAAATGAATAATCGCATTGCTTTGAGTTTCGACGATACGATATAGTTCCAATTTGTTTTTGTCCGTGCAATAATGCGGGATAGCGTCATGGCGGGTATATACGATTTTGGTTCCCATGCTTTTCAGTCGAGCGATTCGTTGTCGTAGAGCTTTTAACCCGTTATCGGAGGGTTGCCGCCATTTGAAAATGACTTCGGGAAACTGAATGTGGACGATGTCGTATTTTCGGGTGGAATTCCAAAAGGCATCGATACTACATTCTATGGAGCCATTTTGTCGTCGTATCTCCTCGCATAGGGACTTGACGTACAAGTTGTCGTTCTGAATGATTTTGTCGAAGTAGACGAAAAGTATGTTCATGGCTATGCTTGGACGATGTTTCGTATATCGACAAAAGTAATAAAATTTTGTAGAAATGTCCCGACGGAAAGATTGAAATGAGTATTGTGCAGAAATTTATCTTCAATCGAGGAAAATTGTCTTGGTTTCGAGTGTTTTCGAGGTTGAGAATAAAGATGCCGAAGCGAACAATATGAACCTTCGAAGCATTGTATAAATAGGTAACATTATTTATCTGGAATTACAGATTGCTCGACCGCCGTTATTGGTTCGGCTGAATGAGGTATTCGATAACTTCACGTACTGTCGTCTATTATTAGTAATGCATTGATGGAGGGTGTGAATGATTTGATTTTGCGGAAGATATACTTCGATTCAATTTTATATGTGGCATGTTTTTTGCAATTATTTTATCGTTAATTTAAAATTTGGAATATGAATAGATTATTTCTTTTTATGACAATATTGGTGCTGAGTGTGCCGGTATATGCTCAGTCGGAAAAACGTATAGATACGAAAGAGAAACAAGAGAATGTAAACAGTCGTGAACTGAAAAAACAGTTGGCTGCTATCCAAGATTCGATTAATTATAAGAATGCGGTGAGTGCTTTGGAAAAATCGAATTTTGTATTGGAAGCAGACCAGTTGCTGTTTAAAAGAGGCGGGACAGCTTTCGTATCGTCCAATACGAATTTTGTTTCTTTGTCGGATAATAGGGCGATCGTACAGGTGGCTCCGTTTAACGGTGGAGGCCCGAACGGGGTGGGTGGTATAACTGTGGAAGGTAGTGCTTCGAATGTGAAGGTACAGACGGATAAGAAAGGAAATACGACTCTTTCCATGAACGTTATGGGAACCGGTATTTCTGCTACGGTCAATATCTTTTTATTCAAAGGGAGTAACTATGCGTCCGTGGTTATTAGTCCCAATTATAATTCGAATCGGATTACTTTGAGGGGACGACTTGTTCCCAAAGAGTATTCAACTGTTTTCAAAGGTTCCTCGTTTTAGATTTTTGTTGTAGATAGGTGGATTCTGTATGAAAAATATACATGCGTATGTTTTTCATACAGAATCTGTTTATATTTGCATAGATGAAACAAGCAGGAATAGGGATAGTTATTCCCGTGTATAATCGGGAACGGGAGTTGCGGCGGACATTCGATTCTGTCGTTGCACAGACTTACCGCCCTATCCATGTGGTATTGGTCGATAACGGTTCCACCGATGGGTCGTTGGCTTTATGCCGGGAGTTAAAGGGGGCGTATGAGACCGATGATTTTCGGATAACGGTTGTCGAAGAGGCTAAACGAGGGCCATCGGCAGCCCGGAACCGAGGTCTTGCTTGTGTGACGGAGGAGTTTGTGGCTTTTCTCGATAGCGACGACGAGTATATTCCCGAGGCGGTTTCGCTGTATATGCAGGCTTTCGAGAGTAATCCATCGGCGGATATCGCGGGGTGTACCATACGGCTTATACCGGAACAGGGTAAACCTTATTCGGCAAAGGCGGTTTTCTCCAACCGGGTGGAACCTCATTTGTTCCATAGTACTTTGGGTACGGTACGTTATGCGGTGCGGACGGCAGTGGTACGTGCAGTGGGCGGCTGGCCTGAGGATTATATGCGTTGGGAGGATTGGGATTTAGGAATCAAATTGTTACTGTTTACAGACCGAATCGTCTGGGTTCAAACACCTCCGTTGGTGAATGTATATCTCCATGCCGACAGTATTACAGGTTATCGTTATGTTCCTAATGTCCCCGATATTTTAAGAGCGATTGTGCAAGCTCACGAAGATGTGGAGCGAAGCGATTCTGCGCAGAAAGCCCGTTTGCATAAATTGTTGCTTTATAAACAAATGGTTGTGGCCGGACTTTGTCGAAAGGAAAAAAGTCCGTTGGGTACTGAGATTTATCGCTTGACGATGGAGTCGGTGGGTAAAGACAGGACGATGCGCTGGTTCTTACCGATGGTTTATCGATATGTCTCTTGGGGAGGTCGAGGATCGGCTATCCTTGCCAACCGATTATTGCGCTGATTTCTCGATTTGAAGCCGATCGAGTAAGCAAATGTATACTTCAATGGCTTCTCGTATTTCTTCTAATATAATGTATTCGTCGGCGGTGTGCGAGCGTGACGAATCGCCCGGACCCATTTTTACCGAGGGGAATGGCATGAGGGCTTGATCGGAGAGGGTGGGAGAACCGAATGGTTTATATCCGGCAAGGAGTGCTCTGCGAACAAACGGGTGCTGCATGGAAATTGCCGATGAATTGAGCCGTAGGGAGCGAGGCGTGATTTCCACTTCGGGGAAACGGGATTTGAGAATCTCGACGGCTTCGGCATTGGTGTAGCGGTCGTTGGTGCGTACATCGACTACAAAATCGCAACGGTCGGGGATAACGTTGTGTTGTGTTCCTGCCTGAATTTGGGTGACAGTCATTTTTACTTTTCCCAATAAATCGGAAGCGAGCGGAAACTCGAATGTTCGTAGGACTTCGATCGTTTCGGTGGCTTTGTACAAGGCGTTGATTCCTTCGTTGCGAGCGGCGTGTCCCGACTTTCCATGTGTGGAACAATCGAGTACAAGCAACCCTTTTTCACAGACGGCGGGCTGCATACCCGTGGGTTCGCCTACCACGGCGAAATCGATAGTCGGCAGTTGTTCCAGAGCCTTGACAATACCGTTTTGCCCGGAGACTTCTTCCTCGGCGGATGCCAAAAAGACAAGGTTGTAGGGCTGTTCGGTTTCGGAAAGGTGAATGAATGCGCTTAACAAAGAGACGACACTTGCTCCGGCATCGTTGCTTCCTAAGCCATATAGCCGGTTATCTTCTTCGATCGGAACAAAGGGCGGGCGACTCCAACTGTCTGTGGGCTTTACCGTATCTATGTGCGAGTTGAGGAGAACGGTAGGTTTTTCTGAATCGAATTCGCGGGCGAAAGTCCATACGTTATTGCCGGCTCGATATGGTGTGAATCTGTTTTTTTGCAAGGTCTCACAGATTATTTGCGCTGCCGCATCTTCCTCCCGACTGATGGAAGGTGTCCCGATTAACCGATGTAGCAAATCTATGGCAGAATAATATAGTTCGTCTTTTGAGTTCATTACCGATTTCGATTTTCACAAAAGTAGTTTATTTTTATCGGTTTCGATAATTTCTGACCGGATTTATTGGGGGCGATATGGGTTTGAATATTAACTGATATTAACTATTCGGATTTGAATGCTTATTTGTGGGGAAAGGTTGATGTACAAATGATATAAAGCCGAATTTTGCAATGTCGACTTAACAAAATGAAATATATATTCTACTTAAAACTTATTAAAACGGGAATCGTACCGATATAATCCGTAACTTTGTCGCAGATTTATAGTTATATTTATGGTAAATCAATTGACCTCGTTGGTCCGCAGGCAGGCTGCAAAATATGGCAACCGTGAGGTGTTCAGCCACAAGGACTATTCAACCAATCGATGGGTTTCTACTTCTTGGAACCGTTTCGCAGAGCAAGTATCGGATATGGCGAAAGCTATGGTAATATTGGGTATTTGCGAAGAAGAAAATATTTCTACATATACACAGAATAAACCGGAAGGTCTTATCGTGGATTTCGCTGCATTCGATAACCGTGCGGTGACAGTGCCTCTTTACCCGACCAGTTCTTTGGATCAGATAAAGTATATTATCGATGAGGCAGAGATACGATTCTTGTTCGTTGGCGGTCAAGTGCAGTACGACAATGCGATTATCGCCTTGCGGGAGTGTCCGACGTTAGAAAAACTGATACTTTTCGATCCCGATATAAAACGAGTAGAGAGCGATAGCTCGTCTGTCTATTTCGAAGACCTGATAGCAATGGGAAAATCGGCAGACGAGAAAGTCTGCGAAGAAGTGGAGCGGCGTAGAAATGCCGGTTCGCCCGACGATTTGGCTACGTTGATTTATACCTCTGGAACGACCGGAGAGCCCAAAGGAGTTATGTTGGCGCATTCCAATTACGACGAGGCTATGCGTATACATCTTCAACGTTTAGTAACATGTTCGGATAAAGATGTTTCGCTTTGTTTCCTTCCGTTGACTCATGTGTTCGAGCGGGCGTGGTCTTATTATTGTTTGACCGTGGGTATGCGTATCGCTATCAATGTCGATCCGAAAGATATACAGAACACGATTCGAGAGATACGGCCGACTATTATGTGCAGTGTTCCCCGTTTTTGGGAGAAGGTTTACTCGGCCATACAGGATAACCTGTCGAAGATGAAAGGTATCGCCCGTCGCTTGGCAGAGAGGGCGTTTGTAATAGGTCGTCGGCGCAATGTGGAATATTTGCGGGTGGGGAAACGTGTACCGCTGTGGCTCGAATGCCAATACAGATTCTACGACAAGTTCGTTTTCTCGAAAATTCGTCGGGCTGTCGGAGTAGAAAAAGGGAATATCTTTCCTACGGCGGGAGCTCCGTTATCCGACACGATTAACGAGTTTCTGCATATTTGCGGTATCAATATCGTTTATGGTTATGGCCTTTCTGAGACGACAGCGACGGTGAGTTGCTTCGATTTGGTGGGATATGAATTCGGAACGGTAGGTTCCTTAATGCCCGATATTCAGGTGAAGTTGGGTGAGAATAACGAGATATTGGTAAAAGGAAAGACCGTAATGAAGGGTTACTACCGTAAACCCGAAGAGACGGCCAGAGTTTTTACCGAGGACGGCTGGTTCCGTACGGGCGATGCCGGCAAGGTAAACGAACAAGGGGCATTGGTGTTGACCGAGCGTTTGAAAGATTTGTTCAAAACGTCCAATGGGAAATATATCGCTCCGCAGGCGTTGGAAACCCGTCTGGGTGAAGATAAGTATATCGACCAAGTGGCGGTGATAGGAGACCAACGGAAATATGTGACGGCCATTATCATTCCGGCTTATGAGGCTTTGAAAGAGTATGCCGCTCAGAAACAGATACAATATCGAAATTTGGAAGAGCTGGTAAAAAACCAGAAGATACAGGCTCTTATTTCGGAACGGATAGAAGTGTTGCAAAAGAATTTCGCCCGATTCGAACAAATCAAGCGGTTCACGCTATTGCCGCAGGCTTTCAGCATGGAAAAGGGCGAGTTGACCAATACGTTGAAAATTCGTCGGTCGGTTATCAACTTATTGTATAAAGACGAGATAGAGGCCATGTATGCTTAAAAACGAAATATGAAATTTGGTAAATAGGCAGAGGGTGTATATTTTTGTACACCCTTTTGTCATATCATAAGGAAGCCTATAAATATGATTACACAAGAACAATTAAAAGAGACGGAAGAACGCAAGTTGGCGTTGAGGAGGTATCTTTGACATCGATTCGAAGAAAATCGAGGTAGAAGAGGAAGAGTTGCGTACCCATGTGCCCGATTTTTGGGAAGACCAAAAAAAGGCGGAAGCGCAGATGAAGAAAGTAAAAGCCTTACATTTCTGGATAGACAGTTATACCGAAATAGAAAAGTCGGTAGAAGAATTGAGGCTGGCTTTCGATTTCGTGAAAGAAGGTATCGTGTCGGAAGAAGAGGTGGACGAGATTTACAAACGCACTATGGAGCTTATCGAGAATCTCGAACTTCGCAATATGTTGCGTCGGGAAGAGGATAAATTGGGTGTCGTTCTGAAAATCAATTCGGGAGCCGGAGGAACCGAGTCGCAAGACTGGGCATCGATGTTGATGCGTATGTACTTGCGATGGTGCGAACAGCATAACTATAAAGCCTCTATCGCCAATATATTGGAGGGCGATGAGGCTGGAATCAAATCGGTGACGATACAAATCGAAGGTGATTATGTATACGGCTATTTGAAAAGCGAGAACGGTGTGCACCGGTTGGTGCGGGTATCGCCGTATAATGCGCAAGGAAAGCGCATGACTTCTTTTGCATCGGTATTCGTCACACCGTTGGTCGACGATACGATAGAAATCAATATCAATCCGGCGAATATTTCGTGGGATACGTTCCGATCGAGCGGGGCCGGGGGGCAGAATGTGAATAAGGTGGAGTCGGGCGTGCGGTTGCGCTATCAGTTCAAAGACCCTTATACCGGAGAGGAAGAAGAAATCTTGGTCGAGAATACCGAGACACGGGATCAGCCTAAAAACCGGGAGAATGCCATGCGCCAGTTGCGCTCTATTTTGTATGAGAAAGAGTTGCAACATCGTATGGCCGAACAAGCTAAAATCGAGGCCGGCAAGAAAAAAATCGAGTGGGGGTCGCAAATACGCAGTTATGTATTCGACGACCGTCGGGTGAAAGACCACCGTACCAATTATCAAACTTCGGACGTGCAGGGCGTCATGGACGGTAAGATAGACGATTTTATCAAAGCCTATTTGATGGAGTTTGCCGGGGAAGAAAATAACGGTTAGACTAATGGACAAACTGACACTGATAAAAGTAGGAGGTAAAATAGTGGAGGAGCAGGAGACGTTGAGTCGCCTGCTTGCTGCTTTTGCTGCCATTCCCGAGAAAAAGGTCTTGGTACATGGTGGCGGTCGGTCGGCCACCGCTATGGCCTCCCGCTTGGGGATAGAGAGCCGAATGGTAGGCGGTCGTCGCATTACGGATAAATCTATGCTCGAAGTGGTGACAATGGTTTATGGCGGTTTGGTAAACAAAAACATTGTAGCCGGATTACAGGCAGTTGGTGTGAATGCTTTGGGTCTGACGGGAGCTGACATGAATATTTTGTTGTCGGACAAACGTCCGGCAGGAGAGGTCGATTACGGTTATGTAGGCGATGTGCGTCATGCCGACGGTAAAGCGCTTACAGGTCTAATCGAGATGGGGGTCGTTCCCGTAATCGCTCCGCTTACCCATGACGGTAAAGGCTCTATGCTAAACACCAATGCCGACACTATGGCGGGAGAAACGGCTAAGGCTTTGGCCCCTTATTACGATGTCTCACTGGTCTATTGCTTCGAGAAAAAAGGAGTGTTGCGAGATGAGAAGGACGACGAGAGTGTTATCCCGGAAATCGATTTTTCTTTATTTCAAGAATATCGAGAGAAAGGAATTATACAAGGCGGCATGATTCCTAAACTCGAAAATGCATTCGAGGCTATTCGGCACGGGGTATGCGAGGTAATCATTACTCGTGCCGATAGTATAGGGCAGAAGGATAGGGGGACAAGGATTGTAGGATAATAACTGGATATTATGTTAAAATATTTTAAATTAGGGGGGGGGTAAATTACGAATATTTACTCGTGATGAGAATTTAGATATAGCGAAGGGACTGGGTATTTTATTGGTCGTATGGGGACATTGTAGTCAATTTTTATTTGGTGAGATTTATGCGTTTCACATGCCTCTATTTTTCTTTTTATCAGGATGTGTTTTAAGTGTAGATAAACCTTATAAAGAGATTATTAAGAAGAAAGTAAAACAATTGCTTTTACCTTATGTGTTTTTTATTTTACTGAGTTGTTGCTTTTATTGGATGCTATTATTGCTGTCGCATCGGTTTACAATAAATCACTTATGGAGTTTGGTAGATTTGTTCCCCTATGATAATGAAATAATTAATACTCCGCTTTGGTTTTTGGTTTCCCTTTTTTGGATGTCGATTATTTATTCGGGAATAAGAAAATGTGTTTCACGTGAATGGATTGTCGGGACGGTTGTTGTGGTATTTTATTTTATCGTGGAGTTAGCGGAGAAATACGAGGTGTCATTACCTTTCTTTTTAGGCCGGGGAATAGGTGAAATGATATATATGCATTTGGGATTTTTCTTTTATAAAAGAGGATATGTGTTTCAATTGTATCGGTTAAAAAAGTCGTGTCAGGTATATTTGTTCCTTTTGAGTGCTATTGCTTTTGTTTGCTTGTTTTATTGCGCGGAAAAGATATATGTCGATAAGGAAATGCTATTTAGGATTATTCATTTGTTTACGGCTATTTCGGGTATCTTTTTTATCTTGATGGGAGCTATACTTTGTGCTGTATTGTCGGGTGTTTTTGTTAAGGTATTATGTTATTTAGGTCGTAATACACTGTATATATTTGCAGTGCATCTTCCTTTATTGGAATTTGCTAGACCTATTGGGAAATATGTAATTGGCAGTAATGGATTGGGGTATGACAGTATTGTTTTTTTAACAGACTTGGTGTTGGCAATAATCGTTTCGTGGGGATTAAAGATAGGAAAAGATTCTTTTTCAAAAAAATTACCCCATTATTCTCCAACGGGAATAATAGAGTAGATCGATAGTTGTTGGGTTTTTATTTTTCTGCTTGGTTGTAAATAACTTCAAAAATGGTTTTGTCGGCCTCGGTTAAAGTGCGTCCACGGCGAGCCATCATTTTCTCGGCGATAGCATAAAATTTGGTGGTAATAGCGGCTTTCGTACCGTTAATGAATAGATATTGCTCATTTTTTATGGGAAAGAATATAAAAGATATTTCGAAATGAATTGAGATAATTTAGAAAATACAAGGGGCTATCCTGCTTTTGGACAGCCCCTTGTCGTTAAGGATAGGTTATCGTTTATTTAAATGAAGTCCCCTCGGTGAAATTTTAGTATCGACCTATCCATTCCCAATCGGAAGGTGTATATTCCGATGAAAGAATAACGATTCCCTCTTGATTTCGGAGAGATTCTATGACTAAGAAATATCCGCAATGGTTCTGTATTCGAGAAGAACTTTTCCATGTTTGATGTACAAAATAAAGATGCCCGATTTGAGGATAACAGTATGATTCTCCTTCTTGTGGAATGTCAATGGTATTCAGGTCTATATCTTCTGTTTCCCGTTTTCCTAAATCGGTAAAGGTGGTTATTCTGTTTTCTTGTCCCTCGACTTTTCCGTTATTCCATGAGATGATAATATTCTTATTGAGAAACTCGAAGGGGGACTGGTCGCTGATCAATCCCCTTGTCCATACGGTATCGACGTTGGTTGGATATTCTTTCTCGCATGAGGTGAAAGAGATGAGTAAAAGTAAAAAGATAGAAATTTGAAATGTTAAATGTTTCATAAAATAAAAAGGTAAATATCCGACCGGTTCCAAAATCGGATTGTTTGAAAATGGATTGTAGACGGATATAAAAAAGACGCGGAACCTAACTTTATCGTATCTCAAGGTTCTGGAATACCCTATTAAGCAATAAAGTTAAGCCCACGTCGTGCGACGCAGGCGTTATAACTCTATATCCTTGCTTAATGTTTATAGAATTTTCCAGATTCTGAGATACAAGAATAAAAGCTAACGCTCTTTTATATATGTCTTAAAAACGATAAGTTATTTACATAGGCTCTTGTGTTTTATTTGTTTGCGCAAATATACGGATTTTATTTCAATTGTTCCGCTTGATTGTAAATAGCTTCGAAAATGGTTTTGTCGGCCTCGGTTAAAGTGCGTCCGCGGCGAGCCATCATTTTCTCGGCGATAGCATAAAATTTGGTGAGTTGTACGTCGGTGAATCCGGCGGTTCCCCCTTCGCTGAACGAGGCGACAAAGTTACGTGGAAATCCGGCTCCGTGTATATTCACGCCTACACCTACGACCGTCGCTGTGTTGAACATGGTGTTGATTCCGGCTTTGGAGTGATCGCCCATGATAAGTCCGCAAAATTGCAGGTTCGTGCGGAGGAAGCGGCGGGTAGGATAATTCCACAATTTAATTTCGCTGTAATCGTTTTTGAGATTGGAGGATACAGCTCCGGCGCCCAAGTTACACCATTCGCCAATAACGGCATTTCCTAAAAATCCATCGTGGGCTTTATTGGAGAATCCGAACATGACTACATTATTCAATTCTCCGCCTACCTTACAATATGGCCCCAACGTGGTCGCTCCATAAATTTTAGTACCCATGTTGACAACGGCGTGTTCGCAGGCAGCGAATGGCGCACGAATGCAACTTCCTTCCATGATTTCGCAGTCTTTTCCTAAGTATATGGGACCATTTGTGACGTTGAAAATTGCACATTCGGCATGTGCTCCCGGTTCTAAAAATATCTTGGGAGTTCCGTCTGGGAAGCAGGCCTCGCCGATGATACGGTTCGAATCGCTGAGCTTCTCGCTCGTTCGTCCGTTTGTAATGAGTCGGAAATCGGTTTCCAGACATTCTCCATTCATCAGAAATATATCATAAAGATGTCGGATACATTTCAGCGTGTGGTCGTACTCTATCGTACGATTGTATCGTTCGTTTCGGAAATCGGCTTCATTTCCTCGAAATGCAAGCAGTTCTTGATTGCAGACGATGGCTTCTCCGGGATCCAAATCGGATATTTGTTTTACCAATGAATCGTCGGGAAGAATGTGGCTCGCGATAAAAATGTTATCGTCCGAGAGAGCCGCCGGATATTTGGCTGCCATATATTCGGGTGTGAGATAGGAGTACATGCCGGGTAACCGGTGTTCCCATTTTTCTCGTATGGTAAGAATTCCTATTCTAATGTCCGAAACCGGACGGGTGAATGCCAGCGGTAAAAGATCGAAATGCTGTTGATTAACGTCGAAAAGAATGATATTTTTCATAACCAAATGTAATTTGATACTTCAAAGGTAATGTAAATCTTAGAAATAGGTTCGGTTTTTTTAATAAATATTTCATACAGAGGGGTGTGCAGTAGAGCGAGGTGGCGAATGAACGGCAGTTTGTGAAATCCTTTGAACAAATGAGGCTATATAGTCGTTTATGAGGGAAAAAGGGATATATGGAGAAGAATCGTTTTGTGCAGTTGGTGGCCGATATGCTGTATCGGACGGATCGGGAATCTTTGAATTTGGAGACTCGTTATAAAAGTCTGGAAGAGTGGAATTATTTATTTGAGGTTTCTTTGGCTATGATGCTCGAAGAGGAATATCAAGTAGAGGTTACTCCTGAGGATTTTGATTGCACGAGAACGTTGGGTGAGTTGTTCCATCGGGTTTGTGAACCCAGTTTGGCTGATAAAAACTAAAAAAATCGGAGGAATAGAAAATATGTGCGGATTAGCCGGGATAGTGGGAGAGGTGGATTTGATGGAGCAAGTATTGCTTCATATGTCTGCGGCACAAAATCACAGAGGGAAAGAGACTCCTAATAGCTGGGTCTCTTCTTTTATTGATGCTCGGGTGGGATTGATGCATAATCGTATGAAAACCATCGATATGGCCGTGGCTCCTAAACAACCGTTCGAAGATAACGATACCGGATTGGTCGTTATGTTAGATGGTGAAATATTTAATTATGAAGACGTCCGGCGCCAGCTCGAAAATTATTATTCTTTTACGACTCGTGGAATGTGCGAGGTGATTACAAAAGCGTATGACCGTTGGGGAGATGGTTGTTTCGACCGGTTCGAGGGATACTTTTCTATCGTTATATATAATCGCTGGTCGGAGGAATTGTTGCTTTGCCGAGATCGGTTTGGCATAAAACCCTTTTATTATGCCACCCAAAGGGGTAACTTATTTTTCGCATCCGAAATCAAAGCTTTGTTTGCCGGTGGAATTCGTCCGTTGTTGTCGGCGGAACGATGGGCGAGTTACTTGGCCTATTCTACTTATGGCAGTCTTTATGAAACTTTTTGGGAAGGTGTGCATCAGCTCCCTGCCGGATTTTTGTTGCATTATAATGGTTATTCGCTGGTGGAGAAACGTTGGTATGAGTTTGAAAAAAGAGTCTCATTATGGAGCGAGGAGTCGCCCGAGCGATTGCCGGAGGCTTTTCTGGAACAGATGTACAGGAGCGTCGGATACAGCTTGATGGGAGAAATGGAGAAAGGTTTGTCGCTAAATGGTAGTTTGGAGTCGGCATTATTTATTTCTCTGATGAAGGAAATAGGACTTCCGAGGTCGTTGAAGAGCTATATGCATTATCGGGGGAAACTGCATCAAAGCGGAGTTTTGTGGAGTGCCGAGATGCTTGCGGAGACGCCTTTGCCAATGGAACAGGTGAAAATTACCAAATCGATGTTGTTGAAGGAGCTTGATTATCTGGCGAGATGGCAAGAGGAACCTATCGATGGTTTGAACACAATTACCTACTCTGCTTTTTTCAGAGTTATGCACAAGCGCGGACTTTCGGTGCTTAGTGGCGGATGGGGACTTAATCATTTTTTAGGCGGGGTTTCGTTGCCGGGTGACAGTTCTACATCATTGGTCCCTTCGGAGGTCCTGTCGGCCGATTTCAGACGATTGGCACGGAAACCCGAATATCGACATTCGTTTGTTTCGGAAAATGAAAATTTACGGTTTTGTGATTTGTGCTATGAACGTATACCACATTTGTTGAGAAGTGTCGATAAAATGAGTATGTATTACGGGGTTCAAATCAGGAATGCTTTTCTAAATCACAACTTGATCGAAATCGCTTTTGCATTGGCCGATGGAAGTTCGGGTAAACATCGAAAGGCTTGGTTTTCGGATAAAATCGTGATGCCTTTACTTCCTGAAAAAATAAGGCTTGCTCCCAAAAGTGAGGTAGAGGGACTTTATGATATTCCCACGGAATTAAAAGGCTGGTCCGATGAAGTGGTACATGATTTACGATTTGGGCAAGTTTCGGAATGGTTTGATTATCCTCGGTTGGAAAGAGCGTGGGAGAATCCTGAAAGCGGAGTTTTCTCCGATCCGGTAAAGGCTTGGAAGTTGTTGTCTCTGTGTTTACAGTTGAAAAGTTTGACTTGAATTGATCGTGCTCATGTAGCGGTTCTGATAAATTTTATCTTTTGTTGTAAAACTTTTGCGTTTAGAGGAGATTATATTTGTTTCTCCTCTCGGCTTGCGCTATCTTTGTCTTCCAAAATATATTTCGATGAAATTTACAGAGCAGAAGTTAAAGGGGGTTTTTGTCATAGAACCGCAGGTGTTTGGCGATAGCCGGGGATATTTTATGGAAAGTTATAAGAAGGAACTTTTCGAGAAGTATATAGGGGCTGTCGATTTTATTCAAGACAACGAGTCGCGGTCGAGTTATGGCGTGGTGAGGGGACTCCATTTCCAAAGGGGTGAATGGTCACAGTCCAAATTGGTGAGAGTGACACAGGGGCGTGTCTATGACGTGGTTGTCGATTTGCGTCGTACGTCCCCTACGTTCGGGCAGTATGTAGGGATAGAGCTGTCCGATGAAAATAAAAAGCAACTATTTGTTCCCAGAGGGTTTGCTCACGGTTTTGCCGTATTGAGTGAAACTGCCCAATTCTGTTACAAGGTAGATAATGTATATGCTCCTCATGAGGAAGTGACATTGTTTTATAACGATCCTCATGTGGCCGTGCAATGGCCTATAAAGGCCGAGGAAATGTTGCTCTCGGAAAAAGATAAGAAGGGACTCGGATTTGAGGAAATCGAGGTTTTCGAATAAAACGAAAATTTTATATTCGTTTTTTTAATGTTTATGGCATAAAGAGAAAAAGCTGAAAAATAATCCCAATATGTTTGGTTTTTAATGATTTAGTCTTTATCTTTGCACCACTTTTGATGCCGTAGAAGGTCGATATTTTTATATAATCGCTTGATTATGTGAAAGTAATGGCTGGTTTTGGTGTCGTGGATAAAGAGAAAAATAAGAAGAGTTATAAGTAAAAGATTTTTTAAAAAAAAAGTTCTAAGAAATGCCTACAATTCAACAATTAGTAAGAAAAGGACGGGTTGTATTGGAAGACAAGAGTAAATCTCCCGCATTGGATTCATGTCCTCAAAGACGTGGCGTGTGTGTGAGAGTTTACACGACGACTCCTAAAAAACCTAACTCTGCCATGCGTAAAGTAGCTCGTGTGCGCTTAACCAACGGGAAAGAGGTGAACTCTTATATACCGGGTGAAGGTCACAATTTGCAAGAGCACTCTATTGTACTTGTCCGTGGCGGTCGTGTGAAAGACCTTCCCGGTGTGCGTTATCACATCGTTCGTGGTACATTGGATACCGCAGGAGTGGGAGGACGTACGCAACGCCGATCCAAGTATGGCGCTAAGAGACCGAAAGCGGGCGCTGCACCTGCCGCAAAGGGTAAAAAATAAGAATCCCCTTTTTATAAAGGCCAGCAAAGAGAATTAAAGAATTAGTGTCGAACACTGGTTCTCGTTTATTGGATAGGCTGATTGGGTTGAGTAAATGAGGTCGGCGGACTTCGTTGAAGATGTAAAGGACAGCAACCAAAAACAAGAACGACAATTTATTGTAAAAAATGAGAAAAGCAAAACCAAAGAAACGGGTTGTATTACCAGATCCCGTATTCAATGATGTGAGGGTTTCGAAGTTTGTAAACCACTTGATGTATGACGGCAAAAAGAATATTGCCTATACTATTTTCTACAGTGCATTGGAGATTGCGAAATCTAAGTTGCCGAACGAGGAAAAATCTGCCCTCGAAATATGGAAGAAAGCCCTAGAAAATATTACACCTCAAGTAGAGGTTAAATCTCGCCGTGTGGGTGGTGCTACTTTCCAAGTACCTACGGAAATCCGCCCCGATCGTAAGGAATCTATTTCAATGAAAAATCTTATTATCTATTCTCGTAAAAGAGGAGGCAAAACGATGGCCGACAAATTGGCTGCCGAGATTGTCGACGCTTTTAACGAACAGGGTGGTGCGTTTAAACGTAAAGAAGATATGCACAAGATGGCAGAAGCTAACCGTGCATTCGCTCATTTTAGATTTTAATTGAATAAAATAAGAAATAAAGAAAATGGCAAAATCTGACGCTCATTTGAAATATACCAGAAACATTGGTATTATGGCACACATCGATGCCGGTAAGACAACGACTTCGGAACGTATTTTGTTCTATACGGGGTTGACGCACAAGATCGGTGAAGTACACGATGGTGCTGCTACAATGGACTGGATGGAGCAGGAGC
>ULTS01027936.1_pt1 | contig 16164 bp, 16 predicted proteins | sample 1957821 | NCBI WGS metagenome assembly ULTS01 (sample SAMEA4835741, study PRJEB28245) | human gut metagenome | biome: gut microbiome; material: fecal sample | place: Denmark | collected 2008
CCGCGATTTTGAAATAAGGCAAAACCTGATATTCAAAATATGCGCGGATGCGCACACCAATAACTCCTCACTCCTACCTCCTAACTTAAAAGGGGGTCACCATGCTTACTGCCCTGTTTATCGGTCTGGGGTCCATCGGGACCCGGCATTTGAAAAATCTGACGGCGATCTGCGCACAGCGCGGGCTGGCGCTGCGGGCTGATGCGCTGCGCAGTGATTTAGCCCGCCCGCTGCGCCCCGGCGCGGCAGAACTGCTGCACAGCCAGTTCACCACCTTGCAGGATTCCGCCGCCTTGCCGCACTACGATTTGGCGTTTATCACCAACCCCACCAGCCTGCACGCGCAGGCACTGGAGGAAATTCGCGGCCTGGCAGACGCGCTGTTTATCGAAAAGCCCATTGTTTCCGCCGAGCAGACGGATGTAGACCTTGCCGCCCTGCTGCCCGCCGGGCAAAAAGCCTATGTGGCTGCACCCATGCGCTGGTGCGGCACCATGCTGGCGCTGAAAAATCACCTGCCCGGCCTGCGCCCCTACAGTGCGCGGGTGATCTGTTCCTCCTACCTGCCGGACTGGCGGCCGGGGGTGGATTACCGCACGGTGTACAGTGCCCACAAGGCCCTGGGCGGCGGCGTGACCATCGACCTGATCCATGAATGGGATTACCTGGTCGATCTCTTCGGCGTGCCGGAAACAATTTGTAATATACGCGGAAAATATTCCGATCTGGAAATCGATTCTGACGACCTTTCCATCTATATTGCCCAATATCCCACCCTGCTGGCGGAAGTGCACCTGGATTACTTTGGCCGCACCTACCGCCGCTCCATTGAGCTGTTCTGCAAGGATGGCAGCTGCGTGGCGGATTTTGGTGCCGGAACGCTGACCCTGCCCAACGGTGCGGTGGAACACTATGAGGAGGACGTCAACGAGCGCTACCTGCGCGAGATGAATTATTTCCTTGACTATGCCGCCGGGGAGGAAACCGAGAGCCTGAACCCGCCCGCCACGGCACTGCAAGTATTAAAACTGACATTGGGGGAACAACAATGAACCGTCTGTTGATCACCATCTGCGGCCGTGCAGGCAGCAAGGGCTTTAAGAACAAAAACCTCAAAACCTTCTGCGGCCACCCGCTGGTGTATTATTCGCTCAGCGCCGCCGAGCTGTTTATCAAAAAGCATCCCGAACTGCACATTGACATTGCCCTAAACACCGACAGCCCGGAGCTGGCCGAATTGGTTGCCGCCAAGTACCCGGAAGTCATCTTCCTGCCGCGCGGCGAGGAACTGGGCGGCGACCGCGTGCCTAAGATGGCTGTCTATCAGGACAGTCTGCACCGCATGGAGGAACGCACCGGCCAGCCGTATGACTGGTACATGGACCTGGACATCACCAGCCCCCTGCGCACCGAATCGGACATCGAAAACGCCTTCGCCAAAAAACAGAGCCGCGATGATCTGGATCTGGTGTTCAGCGTGTGCGAAGCCCGCCGCAATCCCTGGTTCAATATGGTCAAAACTGTGGACGACCATGTTGAACAGGTCTGCAAGAGTGAGTTCACCGGCCGCCAGCAGGCTCCGGATGTGTATGATGTAAACGCTTCCATCTATGTCTTCAAGCGGGATTTCCTTGCCACCAACACGGACGGCATGCTGTGGCGCGGCAAGATCGGCATCAGCGTGATGATGGATACCGGCATTATTGATATCGACTCGGAGCACGACTACCTGTTGATGGAAGCCATTGCCCAGCACCTGTATGCCCATTACCCGGAGTTTGCCGCTGTGCAGGAGAACATTCGTGACTGACCTGGCGTTCAATCTGATCATGGACTGCGGCCAAGCTATGCTGGCCAATGGCGGCGAGGTGTTCCGCGCGCAGGACACCATGGAGATCATGGCCCGCAGCTTCGGCATTGTGGATTTCCATGTTTATGTGCTGACCAACGGCATTTTTGCTTCCGCCCAAAACGGAACGGTCAGCGCTGTGCGGCATGTTCCGGTGGTTTCCACCAACCTGGGCCATGTGGAGGCCATCAACGCCATTTCCCGCCGTGTGGCGGATGGCGAACTGGACCTGAACAGCGCCCAGCTGGAATTTGAGCGGATGAAGCGGATGCCCACCCTCTCCCCACTGTACAACTGTGCAGCAGGCACCATGGGGGCCGGCTGCTTTGCCATGCTGTTTGGCGGCGGCCTGCCGGAAATGCTGGTGGGTGCGCTGGGCGGGCTGCTGGCCTCCGCCAGTTCCTGCGCGCTCAGCAAGCACCATATCAGCCGCATTTTCCGCGATATGCTTTCCGCCATTGCCGGCACGCTGACCGCTTTGATTGCCCAGCTGGTCTACCCGGCCCTGCAGGTCAACTTTGCCATCATCGGCGCGCTGATGGTGCTGACCCCCGGCGTTGCCTTAACTATGGGCATCCGTGATATCATCAACAGCGATTATCTTTCCGGCACCATCCGGCTTGTGGATGCCCTGCTGGTTGCGGGATGCCTGGCTGTCGGCGTCACTCTGGGGTATACCTTATTAAGCACAGTAACGGGGGTGGTATGGTGAGTGCTGCTCCTGTCTGGTTTACCATGCTGGTTCAGTTTGTGGTTGCCATGGTTGCAACCATCTCGTTCGGCATCACCTTTCAGGTGGGCCGCCGCCATTACTGGACTTGCGGTTTTGTGGGGGCCGTTGGCTGGACGATCTACATTGCCTGCACTGCCCTTGGCGGTATGACCGCCCCCATGGCCACACTGATTGCCACACTGCCGCTGGCCGCGCTTTCCCGCTTTTTTGCCATCCGGCACAAGGCCCCCATCACGGTATTTCTGCTGACCGGCATTTTTCCCCTGGTGCCCGGCGCGGGCATTTATTACACGGCTTACTATTTTTTGCGCAACGACCGCGCCCTGTGCACCAGCAAAGGCATTGAAACCTTAAAAGTTGCCGTTGCCCTGGCCCTTGGCATTGCCATCGTATGCTCCATCCCCCTGCCCAAGCGCCACGCCGCCAGCAGGCAGGCAAAATAAAAAATATGAAGCCCGGTGCTTCTTTGATATGCTACCCCTAGAGTAGACAGAGAAAAAACTCTGGAAGCTCTGGGGGTATTTTCATGTCAAGGATACAACCAAAAACACAGCGTTCCATTATCGCGCACAAAAGCACCTGCGCACCGTCTGGTTCGATTCCTCGCACGGGATACACGAAAAAACACTCCAGCATAAGCTGGAGTGTTTCTGATGACACACGCGGGAATCTCCCGCGGGCTAAAAAACAGTCCACTGGACTGTTTTTTGTGCGCTGCGGCGCACTGCCCTGTTCGATTCCTCGCACGGGATACACGAAAAAACACTCCAGCATAAGCTGGAGTGTTTCTGGTGACCCGTGCGGGAATCGAACCCACGTTAACGGCGTGAGAGGCCGCTGTCTTAACCGCTTGACCAACGGGCCATGACCGCAAAAGATTGCTTGTATAATATACCAAATGAAACGCGGTTTGTCAACATATTTTTCAGGGCGAATGGGATAAAATGGAGAGAGATTTTGGGCCGGCAGCGTTATTCGGAAAATGTACGGTAGGTCACTGCGCCCGCAGTCGAACTTCAGAGGCCAACCAGACCGCTGATTCGGCTCTTGAACCGGAATAAGCCGTTCCCTACAGAGCTTTTTATAATAGGCAGCAGGCAATGCAAGCAATCTGTAGGGCGGGATGCCCTCATCCCGCCGTGGAGAAACCTTGATCGACTGTGGCAAGCACTGCAAATGATTTGTAGGATTCGATGCTCGCATCGGGCTGTTGCCGCTCACCAAACTATACCTGCCAATTCCGCAAGGTTGCTGCGGGCTGATGACAAGCATCTGCCCCTACAAACAAAATCAAGGGCAATACCGCATAATTCTAAGTGCCGATACGGCGAGCGAGGTGCGGCAGCCGCCGGAGCGGTGCTTAAGCCGTAAGGCGGGAATTGTGCGGTGTTGCCTTTACTTTATATATTCCAACCGCCAAAGATGTGGTATAATGTGTGGTACGAGGGCTAAAATACAAAAGAAAAAAGCCTTAGCTAACGCTAAGGCTTTTTGGTGACCCGTACGGGAATCGAACTTCTATCATTCTACAAATATCCTTTAATGCAATACGTACTAACGATAATTTTATCACTGGTATGGATTTCATTAAAGGGTATTTTTATATCTGTGTGGTACAAAGTGTGGTACTCTTCATATAAAAAGTGTGGTACAGCACCTGCTTGCAAGAATAAATAAAAAAGTTGGTGATACCCCTCTTGCCAGTACGTGCGAACTGAATATCATGATAATAAAGCCACCTACTGAAAATTACTCAAAGGAGATTATTATCATGAAAGGCAAATATTTGAATTTGCGGTCCGAAATCATCCGCGCAGGCTTTACCTGCTACAATGTCGCGGAGGCCATCGGCATTTCCCCGCAAGCATTGTCGCAGAAGATGAACGGATATTCGCTCTTTTCGGCAGAGGAAATCGCACGCATCGGAAGGTTGTTGAATATCAATAAGGACGATTACTACACTATTTTCATCGAGCCAGTCACATAAAATGGCCGGCTCTAAGGAGTCCGCATGTATACCACACAAAGTAAAATGATTTCTCGCGCAATCTGGGTTGAGAAAAAGCACGTTTGGAAAATCAACCTCCAAAAGAACGGTGTCCGAAAGTCTTTTTATTCAAGCGTCCCGGGTGACAAAGGCCGAAAGATCTGCGCCCAAAATGCAACCTCGTGGTTGTCTGGAGCTTGCCCATTTAGCGTCAGCGAACGTACAACGGTTGATACCGTGTTTGAGCGCTACCTCCAAGATAAGGCACTCGAAACCACAAACATCTACACCATCCGCAACAGGTATAACAACCACATTAAACCTATAATTGGCAAAGTCCCGGTTATGCTACTAACTAAGCAGGATTTAAAGCGAGTTATCTATACCGCATACAGAAAGCACAATCTTAGTCAAAAAAGTCTTAAAAATATACGCGGCGATTTATCTGGATTCTGTAATTATTTGGACTGTGCCGATATCCGGAACGATTTGCGTACATCAAACATTAAAATTCCCTCAAACGCCAAAAAAGGTCAAAAGCAAGCACTTGACGTTTCTTCGCTTAACATCTTATTCACCGAATCTCAGGTGCCTTATAATGGTACGATTTGTCAAGACAGCTTAATCTATGCATATCGATTCCAAGTCGTTACAGGGTTACGTCCTGGTGAATTGATGGGCCTTGAGTGGGGCGATATTGACAATGATTATATACATATACGCCGTGCCATCAATGCTAAAGGCATCACTACAAATGGGAAGAACGAATTTGCCGCACGCGACTTCCCGCAGACTCGATATACACGTATGCTTTTAGAAAGTCAACAAGTCTATCGAGTCACTCCGTTAGACCCTCATGAGAGGGTCTTTGGAAGCACTGGTCAACTATGCTACCGTAAACGCTGGGGGATCTATTGCAGGTATAACGGTATCCCTTATATTACGCCGTATGAGCTGCGACATACCTTTAGCTCAATCTACAAAAATCACTTTAGCAACTGGGTTTACGAGGAGTTAGTTGGTCATACACATCCTGGTGTTAATGGTGTCTATATGCACCCGATGGATGGAGACATGGACGGCGTTCCTGCTCTGCTTGACAGCTTGCTTGATGAAAGACTTTCATTAGGTAGAGCAAAGCGGATGCTCTTATCTAACGGCCAAACCAAATAAAAAAGCACTTTATAAAGACGAGCTTCATTCAAGAAATTTGTAATGAAGTTCGTCTTTTCTTTATTGTCCACCCTTGCGAACTGAGTAGAATTATAAGCACAGGGAGCGAACAAGCAAGATACATCCTCTCGGTTGTCATATTGCTTTACGTTTCCTCCATCAGAAAAGGGAGGTGACAGAAATGTCGTTTGGTTCTATCAACAGCAGTGCTCGACACACTTGCTTTTGGTTGCATCTATCCGGCACCATTCCTTAGTTACCAATGGCGAGGACAGTACTTCGGAAACAACATAACGATAATGCCAAGGAGGAAATAACCATGAAAATCATTGGTTATAGACGCAGTGACTTTGTCACGAAAGAAGGCCGTCCCGTCACCGGCTGCCGCATCTACCTCGCAACGGAGATTGCCTCCCAGAACGGGGAGGGCGTCTTCGTCAGGGATATGTATCTCTCTGACGCTAAGATGGCCGAACTTAAAATCAACCTTCATGACCTGATGGGACGCGAAGTGAAGATTTTCTACAACGAGTACCGTAAGCCTGAGAACATTGTGGTGCTCGACTAAGGTTTCCAAGCACACTGTAGGACGCGTTAGCGGCCTCACCTCAAAAATGGGGCTTGTCTCATTTTTGAGGTAAACCAATCAACACCCATACAGCACCTTGAAAATTTTATAACGACAAGCGTACGCTATGGACTTAAAGCCGCCACACAGGTATGGAGCTAGTATTACCTCCATACCTGTGTGTACAGTCCATAAAGCCTATAACTATAAGCTTTAAAGCGTACACAGCGGCTTTGTGTCCGTAGTGTACTGGGTACACTATATGGCAAAAGGTTACGCGACACGCCGTTACCAGCTGACAATCAACAATCCACAAGAGCATGGCTATGATCATAATGTTATCAAGGCTGCTCTTGAAAAAGGAGCCAAGCTCCTTTATTGGTGCATGGCTGATGAAGTGGGGCAAGAGGAAACCTATCACATACACTTATTTTTAGTATATGAAAATCCTGTAATGTTCACAACCCTAAAGAACAAGTTTCCTACTGCGCACATCGAAGTGCCTCAATGGGGAAAAAATTCCGAAAACTATGCTTACATCCGTAAAGAGGGTGCTAAGTATAACAAGGATGCAAACGGTCACTACAAGTATACCGACTCCAAGGGAAAAGTACATGAAGGGATAAACTACTCTGACACGTTTGAAGAAAGTGGCAGTTTACCCCCTGACAGCAAGCAGGGCGACCGTAACGACTTACGGACTCTGTATGCACTGATTGCATCCGGGGCAGACAATGCGCAAATCCTGGGTGAGCACCCGGAATACCTGCGAGATATCTCCCACATTGACCGGACAAGGCAGACCATCCTGGAGGAGAAATACCGCAATGTATTTCGCCAGATGACAGTCACCTATATCTTTGGCCCTACTGGCACAGGAAAAACTAGGTCGGTAAAAGAAGGATGCGGATACTCAAACTGCTACGCGGTGTCTGACTATCACCATCCTTTTGATGGCTACCGGGGGCAGAAAGTGATGCTCTTCGATGAGTTCCACAGCAGCTTGCCCCTTAATAGCATGCTGCAATACCTGGATGGCTATCCTTTGGAATTACCCTGTAGGTATGCTAACAAGCAGGCTTGCTACACGGAAGCATACATCATTTCCAACTTGCCGTTGGAGAAGCAGTATGTTTCCGAGCAGCACGAAAAGCCGGAGGCTTGGGACGCGCTCTTGCGGCGCATCAACTGCGTTCGGGTTTTTGACCTCGACGGCAGTCACAAGGACTATACGGTTCACGAGTATTTTCACCCTTGCACCACACCGACATTTGAGCAAATAGAGATTGATGATTGTCCGTTCTAGCGGATGAAAGCTGTGCTATCAGGCTATACGGGCATTTATTTTGAAAGGAGATTTAATCATGCGTAATGATTCTGATCGCCTGCAATGGCAGACGGAAAAAAATTATATCATGAATACGTTCCACAATGGGCTTAGACGTATTCAAACCGATTCAAAGACCGCACAGCAATATGTGCTGCTGTGCCTCGCACTCGCAGTTGCCGCCCTGATTATGGTTTCGGGCGGCTCTGGCGAGGACGTGATTTCGGTAGTATTTAGACCGTTCGTTAATTTTATTCGGGTAATTGCATGGCTGGCAGAGTGCCTTGGCGTCATTTACCTCTTTGGTTATATCCCCCACAGTTGGTCATATTACGACGATTTTTCGCGTGCTGGTATCTGCAACCAGGCGCATGAAGCACCACTGCTAGTTAAGGCCAACAGGGATGGTAATATTCAACAGCTTACTTTCAGCCTTAAAGGCTGCCCGCTCGAATACTGGGAAGACAATCGGACAACAATCGAATCCGCACTTAATGTGACCGTCCTCTCTATCACTCAGGGCAGCAACAACCAGCTCTTTGACCTTCGTGTTGTTGCCGGGTGCAACCTTATGGGGCGGCTAATCCCGTGGGCAGATACATATATGGACGATAGCGACACAAAAATCGTCTTGGGCATCAATGCGGCAGGCATTCCCGTTAGCATTGATTTTAGCCAGCTGCCTCATTGGCTTTTGGCTGCTGCCACCGGCATGGGTAAGACGCAGTTGGCACTGTTGATTCTCTACCAGCTGTCGCAAAAAGGCTACGACATCTACCTCGCCGATTATAAAGGTGTGGACTTCGGCCCCGAATATCGTAAGACGGGGCATTATGCAGATGATGATGCTGCCCTTGAGCAGATGCTTGACAGTGTTGTACATGAGCTTAACCATCGCCGTACAGAGTTTTCTATCGCTGGCTGTGCAAATCTTGAGGAATATGTCCAGACGACCGGAGAAGAACTGCATCGAATCGTCGTTATCCTGGATGAAACCTCGATGATTCTCGATACAACTGGACGTGATAAAGATGGCAAGGCAGTAGTTGCCTCGATTACGAACAAGCTCCTCGCCATTGGCCGTCTGGGCCGTGCGCTCGGTATTCATCTGCTTGTGGCAACTCAGCGCCCCGACGTAGGGTCTGTTCCGGGTAGTCTTAAAGCACAGCTTGACGGTCGTATTTGCGGCCACACTGCCGATGCACAGAGTTCCATTGTTATCTTGGATGACGGCAGTGCCGCAAAGCTCCCTGCTATTCCCGGACGCTTCATCATCCGCAATGGCAGTGGGTCGGACGAAATTATTCAGGCTTACTACTATCACCAGTGACCAAGGAGTCGACTATGAAAAATCCACCTCTACAACAGGGCCATGACGGCCCGCGGGCACCACCGTTGCGTCCTTATCAGGCTGACACCCTTCAGCGTATGAAATCCTACGAGGGAAATGCCGCCCTGTGCGTTATCGCAACCGGCCTTGGCAAGACACGAATTTTTGCTGAGTACATCCGCTGTGATGTACTGGAAAATGACCACCACATACTGATTTTATCTCACCGGGAAGAACTCGTGATACAGCCGTTGGAATACCTCAAAGGCCTTCCCTGCGGCATCGAGCAGGGAACCACACATGCACACGGGGAACCCATCATCAGCGCTTCGGTGCAAAGCCTTGTGGGGCGGCTCGACAAGTACAACCCCTACAGTATCGATACCATCATCATCGACGAGGCCCACCACAGTGCTGCACCGACCTACCGCAAAATTTTTGAGTACTTCAAAAATGCCGTTCGTTTTGGCTTCACTGCAACCGCAATCCGCGGTGATGGTGTCGGCCTGGATGTGGCTTTTGACGACATTTTGTGCGAGTATAACACCCTATACGGCATTGAGCACGGGTATCTTAGTCCTATAGAAGCTTGTCAGGTTAATCTCAAGTATGACTTGGGGACAGTGCAGTACCGTGAGGATACTGGCGATTATGATGCCGCAGATATAGCACGCGTTATGTCTGGCACAGCAGCGGGTATCGCGGAGGCCTACACCTCAAACGCACGTGGGCAGACCATCATTTTCGCACCATCCATTGAAGAGGGCAAAAATGTGACAGCACTGCTCAATTCCCAGCATGGTGCCAGTACCGCGGCCTTTATCGATGGCACTACTCAAAATAGAGGACGTCTGTTGGAGGCCTACCGTTTGGGCCTAATTAAAGTACTTGTCTGCTATGCTGTCCTGACGGAAGGTGTTGACCTGCCGATGACAGAAACCGTTCTGCTGGCCCGCCCGGTTGCCACAACCAATGTCGGCCTGTATGCGCAGATGGTAGGTCGCGGCCTGCGGTTGCATCCGGGAAAAAGTGCCTGCAAGATTATTGATTGCGTGGGCATTTCCAGGATGCCGATATGCACGGCAGCAACGCTAATCGGCGAGGAACCGCTAGCTCCCAAACCTAAAAAGGAGCAGGTGGAAAAGTTGCCGGAGGAAACCGAACCGATAAAGGTACTTACAGGTGCGGACATTCCCGATACCTGGATACAAAATCAGAAGGAGGTAGACGTTATGGCACTTGGCGAAGGTGTTACCACCCATGATGTCGCATGGATTACACTCAAGGATGGCGGCTATATACTGCCTATCCCGACCGTAACCTACCGCATCAGCAAACCGCTGACTAACGGCATGGTGTACCTGCGGAAAAATAAAGCGTGCTCCAAGAGTGCGGTGCCATTACAATTTGCATTAGACTATGTGTATCAGGACTTGAAACAGAAGCATGCTAAATATCAACATATCTGGGACAAAAAACAGCGCTATAAGTGGGATAGACAACCCATCACCAATGAGCAAATTGCCCTTATCCACAAGCTGGCCCCGGATTACAAAATTGACACCCATAAAATGACACGAGGGGATGCCTCGCGGGCGATACAACTGCTGACCTACAAGCCGGAAGAATGGACGCCCCAAACGACACCCTCGGAGGTGCAGGACGATGCCAAGAAAAGCCCGTAAACTTTCGTCCTGCGGCGTGTATCACATCATGATCCGTGGAATTAACCGCATGACCATCTTTAATGATGATGCCGACAATCTGAACTTTTTACATATTCTCGATTTTTGCGCAGATGAAAATTTTATCATCATGGCATACTGCCTGATGGGCAACCATCTGCATCTGCTCGCGAAGGATTGTAACGATTCCTTGCAACACATGATGAAGGCCATCGGGGTACGGTACGTTGCCTACTACAACCGCCGCTACCAGCGGACAGGCCCGCTCTTCCAGGGCCGTTACAAATCCCAGCCTGTCACAACCAAAGGCTACTTCCTGCGGGTACTGCGCTATATCCACCGCAACCCGGTCGCTGCCGGAATGGTGCAGGATATGCAGGACTACCCGTGGAGCAGCTACATTGACTACTTTGCTAGTCGAAAAAAGCCGTTATGTCATGTAGACACAAGCTACGCGCTTGCACTGCATGATTTAGATTGGCTGCGGCACTACCACCAGCAGCCAGAATTAAATGCCCGCGGCATTCTGGAGGATTCTCCGCTGCCTGCCTTTACGGATGCTGAGCTTTGTGACTTTGTACGTGCAACGGCAGGCATGGAATGCCACGAAATCCAGCTTTACCCCGAATCCACCGCAACCCCGCTGCTGCGCCGTCTGGTAACACAAGAGGGCGTCAGCATTACACAACTCTCACGGCTTACAGGGATGGCACGCGGAGACATCCGCCGCCGTCTGCTGTGAGCGGTGATACAACTCTCAAAGGAGAAATCCCATGAAGAAAGAAAGCTTTATTTACAGCACTCTCACGATTGGCGGTTCGAAGGAACAGGTCAATGAAGTAATGAAGTACATCTGCGATGACATCTATGACATTGGGAGCATTGATTTGAATAAAATCTGTGCTGTGCCGGTACACCTGAACATTGGCCCCGATGATGAAGTTTCTTGCGGCGAAAAGCTTTACCGCCATTATCTTGATTTAGTTCCTTACCCTACAGAAGAGGAAGAAGAAAATTTTCTTGCTGTTCTTAGCCGTGCAGATCAGCGCCGGTTCCTTTTGGGAAAAATGGCTGTGCTGAACCGGAAGGAATACGGCTATCCTACTTATACCGGCTGGTGCACGGAACACTGGGGTACAGACGAAAACGTGATATCTTTTGAAGAATGTAATGAAAATAGCATTGCATTTCTCACCCATAGCGCACCTGCAAGTGAGGCTATTCATACGCTCTCAATTCTTTTTCCTAAAGTAAAACTTACTTTCGCGTGGGAGGAAAACAAGGTCGCCCTTATGGACGATGAAGTAGTTTTACATTATGAAGTATATCGTTACGGGGAGCTGGCAGAATCCAAATCTGCCATTGCCGGAAAGACCCACTGGCAATATAACGGCAGCTTAAAAAAACCGTTGTACTGCACGCCCCAAGAAGATAATGATTATGGGGAAATCCCTGAAGGAATTTCTGCGGAGGATTTTGAGGAACCGGACGCTATGCCTTTCTAACCCTGCCTCGTTTGAAAAGTAAACATCAAAAGGACGACAGCCTTTATTGGCTCTCGTCCTCTTTTTGTTGTCTAGTCTCAATATTGTCAAATAAAGGGCTGTCCCAAAAAGTTTTAAATGGGATTCCTAACCCCACACATATCCGTGCAACTATTTCAGTTGAAGTATTTTTAGTGGTAGCATAAGGCTTGACAGTCTTTTTAAGGACAGATGGTGCAATGCCGGAACGCTCAGCCAGCTTGTTGACACTGTAGCCGCGCTCGTCTGCAAGCTCCAAAATGCGCAGCTTAATTGCCTCCTGTAGTAGCATTTGCCCTCACCACCGTGTACAATAAAGTATATTTATTGTACCGATTTGCTAAGGGAAAAATCGTCTACCTGGAGACGATTTGAATCTTGCTCTTACGTGCTGATGTGCTATAATATAAAAGGAAGGTGATAAATGGATGCAAAAACTATCCCACACCGCACCGTACATAGCCTATGCTGTGGCAACTGCTGGGATGGCTGTGCTGCTACTCCTTGGCAGCTCGCCGGGAGCAATAGTTGCCCGCAGTTACCGGGCGTATAATGGGCGCGCTGTTCCCGGCTACACAGAATATACGTACCGGGATGTTAATCTGTCCTTCTCGGTGCCGCTATCACCTGTGACCGCGGTGGAAGCACGCGCGAAAAAAGACGGTTATATCTTGTTTGCCTATCCGCGCTGTCCCTACTGTCGCAACCTGCTCCCTGTGCTTGCCGCTGTTGCTACAAGTGAAGGGGTCACGATGGACTACTGCCAGGTAGACCTATATCGGGATATATACACCTACAACTCGGATACTGCCGCACCAGTGCAAACCAAACCAGCGGGGGAAGGCTACACCGAACTGCTAACCTGGCTGGATGACTACCTGGCCGAGTACACCGTCTCCGACCCGGAGAAAAATGAAATTGATGTCGGGGAGAAGCGTATCGGTGCACCGACCATCATCAAGGTGGAAGATGGCAAGCCCGTGTCAAAATGGCAACTATCGGATGCTTCAATATTTGTAGGCGGATACCCGGAAAACAAATACGCAGTCTGGGACAATTCCATACAGGAAGGAGTTGCAGATTCCTTGCGGGAGTATCTGGAAACTGCGTGATGTATCGGGGACGGTGAGTCGCGCAGCGATCTCCCCCGTCCCCGATTTAAAAGAATCCAAAGCCGCCACTTATCAATAGAGTGGCGGCGGCAAAATTAAAGAGTAGCCTCGGCGCTAGATGCCGAGAAGGAGTGTTTTTATGAAAAAGAATATCGTATTGGCAGTTATTGCGACTGCGGCTATGGCGCTCAGCCTGGTAGGATGCGGCGTTAAGGTCACGAACATCTCGGTTCCGGATGCTGCGACCCTCGAAAAGGGCGAGAGCATCACGTTGCCGGTGAATTTCGGCACGGAGGATGCACCTGCAGAAACGCCTGTCATCGCAACCGGTGAGTCTGCTACAGCAGAAACTGCTGCACAGGATGAAAAGATTGCCAAGGCGGCTGAGAAGCTGACGCTCGCGTGGACTTCTTCCGATGAGAGTGTTGCTACGGTTGATGAGACCGGCACCGTTACGGCAGTCGCAGCCGGTGAGGCTGAAATCACCGCAGCAGTCAAGGATACTGAGATGCAGGATGTCTGCGTCATCACCGTCAAGGTATCCGCGAAAGAGTTGAAGGTTCCCGATATCCTGGAAGTCAAACTCAACGATACCGATGAAACCGCAATCGAAGCGAAATGCGAGCCAGAAGATGCGTCCAACATTTCGTTTGATTTCGCTTCCAGCGATGAGGAAGTCGCCACCGTCGATAAGGACGGCAAGGTGAAGGTCCTTAAAGCAGGTGAGTGCGACATCACCACGACCCTCATGCAGGATGGCGAAAAGGTTGCCGAGAAGACGACTCATGTGAAAGCGTTCTATGAGGTTGAAAGCATCACGCTCGATTCCAACGAAGGTAAACTGACGGTCGGTAACTCTCACACCATTAAGGCAACTGTTGCCCCCGAAGAGGTCGCCGCCGAGACCACTATCGAGTGGTCGTCCAGCAACGAGAAGGTCGCTACCGTCGATTCCAATGGGAAGGTAACTGCTGTTTCCTCTGGAAATGCAACCATCACGGCGACTGCTGGTGAGGAGAGTGCCAACTACGAAGTGACGGTTGAACAGCCGAAGAAGGTCACGACCAGCAACAAGACTTATAAAAACAGCGGTTCCAGCAACAGTGCTGCCGTGACGCCGACTAATCCGGCACCTGTTGCGCCGGTTACGCCGTCTGCTCCCGCTACGCCGTCCGCTCCCGTTACGCCGGTACAGCCCAGTAATCCGGAGCCTGCTGCTCCGGCTCCTGCGCAGCCTGACCCGGCACCGGCACAGCCTAGTAACCCTGAACCGGCGCAGCCGAGCAATCCCGAGCCTGCACAGCCGTCTCAGCCGAGCGGTGGAGACTCCAACACCGACTGGTGGGGCACAGTGATTCCCGGTGAGGCTGATAAGAGTTGCCCTCCGGAAGATGTGGGCATCCTTTGCTAATGGCTTTTTGAAAAATAGTAAATTATAAGCAACCGGCAACTCGTAGAAGAAACACTCTTCTACGAGTTTGTTTTTTGAAAAGCAGTGTCTATTATTATAATAAGGTGGGAGTTAGCAAATGAAAAAGAGATAAAAATGGGGACGGTTCCTAAATTGAGAAGTTGACATCAAAACCTCAAAAACGGGGACGGCGCAGTCGTTTTAACGACCTGCACCGTCCTCTTTTTGTAAAAGCATTCGCTCGTAGAAACGTAGAAAAGAACCGGTGAGGTAACAGCTTGTTACCCCACCACGAATAAAGTTGACTCGTTTTGAATAGTAGACATCAAAATGGAGTAAGGCCGCTTGCGACCCGAATTTTGCAGCAAAAAGCCGGGAGCTTTCACTCCCGGTTCTCTTTATTGTGCGGTCATCATCATGTCGCAGTCGGCACATTTTATGCGCACAACCTTTGTCCCTCGCACGCTGTTGTGACAGCAGGGGCAAACATACTTGATGCTGTGGCTGTTGGGGTTACTTCCTGTCGGCTTGCCCGTGGCGTCCCCTGCGCCCTTGCCACGCGGGGCGTAGAAATCTTCAATGCGGTTCATGCTGATGTCCTGCCAGTCTTGTTCCAAAATGAACTCACACAGCGCGTCGGTCGGCTCGGTGATGCTCCATCCAACGCGCGGGTCGTAACTGATTTTCAAATCGCGGGCCTCGGCGGCCTCCTTAAATTTTTTGTTGTGGTATGCGCCGCCCCTGCTGCAATCCTGTATGCCGTTTTGAAGGTTCCACAAGTGTACACACTCGTGGAGGGTGGTCGCCACCACGTTTTCTATGGGCCGTGCAAGCGTCCCAGCGCCGATGTTAAGCTCATGGCGGGTTGTGTCTCCTCTCTGCCATGCCTTGGCTACGGTGACGTGTCCGTAGGCTCTGGGCGTGCTCTGTATCGTGATGATAGGCTCCTCCAACTCACCGTTGAAATACTTTACATTCAACGCGCGGAAAATTTTCTCCAAGTAACCAGCCGTCCGGGAAGTCTTAACAGTCTCTTTCATTTTCGTGTCCTCACTTTCGTTTTCCCAATCTTTGCCCGTGTTATCCCACCGGGATAAGGGGTTGCGGGTTGTTCCGCGATTAGCGGACAAAAGTGAGGTTGGATAGTTGTCAAGGTGACTGTGGAATACCGCAGCCATAATTTTAAAAAGCGAGGATATGCCGCAAAAGCTCCTTTACAATTTTCCAATCCACGCTTTTATAATTTTTAAAGGAACAACAAAAAACAGGATTGCCACGGCTATAATTTACTCCGCGGCAATCCTGTTCCCATGTTACAGGGCTTGCGTTTATTTTAAAAGTGTGGTACGATTGTGGTACTTGCAAAAAGGGTAATAAAAAAGCTCCTAATTTTCAACGCATCATCGAAGAAAATCAGAAGCTTAGTTTGGTGACCCGTACGGGAATCGAACCCATGTTACAGCCGT
>ULTS01015824.1_pt1 | contig 16028 bp, 11 predicted proteins | sample 1957821 | NCBI WGS metagenome assembly ULTS01 (sample SAMEA4835741, study PRJEB28245) | human gut metagenome | biome: gut microbiome; material: fecal sample | place: Denmark | collected 2008
CAACATCAGTAAGTATCTCTTTAATATATTTACCAGGTTTCCTATTCAATATATCAGATATATCATTTCCCCTAATTAAAATATCCTTAGAAGTATGAATAGGTAATCCCTGATATATAGTATTAATCTTTCTTTTAGATATACCACGTATTTCTCCATATACCGTACAAAGATAAGGACCATATTTATATAACAAATAATTATCAAGCTTATCATACTTTAACAATTCCCTTAATTCCTTCATCTGATTCTTTTCCAATTTAGTAAATGGATAAATATCATCTACCTCTAATTGACACCAAATACCAATTAAATCATTACATATCTTAATATTAGGTAATTTATTAATATCCAAAGCATTAGTTAAACTTAAATCAATCAATAACTTAATACCCTTTTCCTTATTCTGTGATAAAAATATACAATCAAGTTCTTCTTTTTTCCTATTCATCGATAAACTTTTCAAAAGATAACTATATTTAGATAAAAAATGTTTAGTCTTAGGTTCAATATCAAAATCAAGTATTGTAGCAAATCTTATACATCTAAGTATTCTAAGAGAATCCTCTTTAATACGATATCTAGGATTTCCAACTGTCCTAAGTATATGATTATTCAAATCATTCTTAACATTTAAAATATCAAGTATCTTACCATCACTATTCATACATAAAGTATTTACCGTAAAATCCCTTCTCAATAAATCCTTCTTTATATTCTTAATATATTTAATATTAACTGGAATCCTATTATTTTCATACTTAATTTCTTTTCTAAAAGTAGTTATATCATATTTATATCCCTTATATGATACCACTACACTACCATATTCAATATCAGATATACTTACATTTTCAAATAAATTTAATATATCCTTAGGAGTAGCAGATGTACATATATCAATATCATTAGTCTTTCTATTTAAAAGAGTATCACGTACATAACCACCAACTATATAAGCATCATATCCATTATCCTCAAATTTCTTTAATATTTCAAGTGCCTTCTCTTTCATAGTACCTCCATTAATATTATAGCAAATGAGTAAAAAAAATGCAAAGTATCTCCTAATACTTTACATTTAATTTAATTCTATTTCTTATCCTCTATTTGTTTTTCCAACATAGATTTAAACTCTTCTAATGTTACAGTAGTACTATCGTCACTACCAAACTTACGATAAGTAATAGTATTATTATCCCTTTCATTATTACCAAGTACTAAAGTATAAGGTATCTTCTTAGTTTGTGATTCTCTTATCTTATATCCCATCTTTTCATCTCTAGAATCCAATTCAACCCTAAATTCATCACTTCTAAGTTCATCAAGAACCTTATTAGCATACTCCAAATGATATTCATTATTAACAGGAATAATATTTATTTGTACTGGATTAAGCCATAATGGAAAAGCACCTGCATAATGTTCAATTAAAATACCGATAAATCTTTCTATTGATCCATAAATAACCCTATGAAGCATAACAGGTCTCTTTTTAGAACCATCTTTATCAATATAAACCAAATCAAATCTTTCAGGTAAATTCATATCAAGCTGAATAGTACCACATTGCCATACTCTTCCCAAAGAATCTTTAATATGAAAGTCTAGCTTAGGTCCATAGAAAGCCCCATCACCAGGATTAATCTTACATTCATGACCTGCCTTATTACAAGCATCCTGCAATGCTTTTTCTGATTTATTCCAAATTTCCAAATCACCAATATATTTTTCTTCAGGTCTTGTTGATAATTCAATATCATAAGTTAATCCAAATATTTTATACATTCTGTCAATAAAATTAATTAATCTTATAACCTCTTCTTCTATTTGATCAGGTCTCATAAAAATATGAGCATCATCTTGAGTAAATGTTCTTACTCTAAATAAACCATTTAAAGCACCAGAAGCTTCATGTCTATGTACTTGTCCTAGTTCTCCTATTCTAAGAGGTAAATCCTTATATGAGTGCAAAGAATTTTTATATACTAACATTCCGCCAGGACAATTCATAGGTTTAATAGCAAACACCTTATCATCTATCTCACTAGTATACATATTTTCTCTATAATTATACCAATGACCTGATAACTCCCATAATTCTTTATTTAACATAATAGGAGTCTTAACAAATTGATATCCTTCTTTAGTATGTTCTCTATACCAAAAATTTTCAAGTTCATTTCTTAGTATCATTCCTTTAGGCAAGAAGAAAGGAAATCCAGGTCCATATTCACTTATCATAAATAATTCCAATTCTTTACCCAATTTCTTATGATCTCTTTTTTTCGCTTCCTCAAGAAAATCTAAATGTTCTTTTAATTCTTCTTCGCTTCTAAAACATACTCCATATATTCTCTGAAGCATCTTATTATTGGCGTCTCCCTTCCAATAAGCACCACTTACCTTAAGTAACTTAAAATATTTTAGTTCCTTTACAGTATCAACATGAGGTCCTCTACAAAGATCAGTAAAATCACCTTGTGTATAACAAGATATTACCGTTTCATTCTCATCCATTCTACTAATTAAGTCTATTTTATATGGATCATCACGGAACATTTCTAAAGCCTCATCTTTAGATATTTCATGTCTTACAATCCTTTTACCATCCTTAGCAATCTTCTTCATTTCCTTTTCAATTTTAGGCAAATCATCTTCTTTAATAACATCTTCTCCTAAGTCAATATCATAATAGAAGCCATCCTCTATTACAGGACCTACCCAAAACTTAGCATTAGGATATAAATGCTTTACAGCTTGTGCAAGTAAATGTGCACAAGAATGATTTAATTTACTTAAATCTTCATTTTCTTTAATATTTACCATATTTACCATTCCTTTCCTTTGATTTCCTTTTCTTATTCATCTTTCTAATCTTAGTTTCTTTCTTAATTTCTCTTCTATATCCAAAACCATCATTATCATAATAATGATCATTATTAACATAAATATTATACTTCATTCTAATATATCCATCTAATATTCTAATAGAATCAGAATTAGCACCGAACCATCTTAATTCCTCTCTTAATTCTAATAATTCACTCAAATTCAAATTTAAAACACTTAAATACCATAAATAATCTCTATTACCCTGTACCTCTACTGGTACATATCCTTTAATATTCATACTAACCTCCTATAAATAAAAAAAGACCACTTAAAGGAGAGAATACATCTCGGTACCATCCTTATTTGGTCTTAATTATGATAACGGTTTTATCCGGTAATCTCTTTCGAGTACACTCAAAGGTAGTAATTATATATCTCCATTATTAGTTTACACCAACCACTAACTCTCTATAAATAAAATATATATAATCTTGTCCTTCTCATTGCTTTGAATATGAATATATTATATGACTATTTTTTTTTTTTGTCAATAACTATCTGTTAATAATATCAATATTTGTATAATCAGAATTAACATATTCAACTAATAAAGGTATATTAAACTTTGATATTTTCTTAATAAATTGTTCAAACAATATAGTAAATATATCAATTCTATATATTAGTAAATCATCAATATCATTAATACCTATACTTTGCATATAATTAATAATTTTTAAAGCATCATCTTCATTACATGATAAATTAAATAATATCGCTTCATTATTATTCTTCATCATCTCAATCAATGTACTATCACTTATATTTACCATCTTTAAGAAATCAATCATCTTCTAGCTACCCCTCTCAAATTCTTACCATAAACTTTTTCTAGACAATCCTCTATATTTCTATACTGCTCTTCAGTTAAAATACTATTTTTACATATAGCATATTTTATTGCCCCCAAAGTACCTGCCATATGATTCTTAATTAAAGTTTCATAAATTCTAAGTACCTTATATCTAGAAATTATTACACCATTAAAATTATATCTTAAATCATCCATCTTATACTCTTCTACTTTTTTAATAAAATAATTATTATAAGCAAGAATTATAGGTCCTGCATTTCTATTACTATTTACAACATCATCAAATCTAGAATCAAATGTAGGAATATATTGTCCTACTGACTCCACTTTATCACTATCATTTAAATTAAATTCATTATTCTTATCATTAGAAATTGAACTTATAAATTGAACCTTTTGTGTTCTTCTATTACTATAAATATCTTTATTCATTTGACCTGCTTTAACTATACGATAAAACATCAAATCATCACTTCTTCTATTAATATATGAGAAATTAGATAAAATATATTCGTAGCAACCAACTTCAATAAACTGATCAATTGAAGATAAAGGATCAACAGCTTGAAGTGATGATAAAGTATTCTTATATATTTCCGGAGGTATTTTATAAAAATCAAAACTATCAAAATTTTCTTTTACTTTATTATAAGAAAGACAAAACACACTAGGACAATCTTTAATAATATTAGTAGGATTTATACCTCTCGATATAAATAATTTCCTATTTTTTATATAATTATCATATGCTCCAGTTACATATCTTTTATCATCTAAACTTAAATCATCTACTATTTTCTTTTTGCCGCCAGATCTACTCTTATAGTAGGCACGTTTACCATTAATAAATAACGATGGAAAATTTAAATACTTATTTAATAATTCAGTTAAAGAAACATTATAACTATTACCTTCATTATCAATATATTTATTCTCAGTACAATCATCTTTTAAATTACTCATAATACTTGATACTATATTCCCATTAGAATGTAATAATATCTGAACCAACTTGCTACTAAAACCTTTAATATATAAAGATACCTCATTATCACTAAATACCTTCAAAATATCATTTATAGTAGATAAATTACCATACTTAAGTAATTGTACTTTATCCTTATCTTTAAAATCATCGAAATTATAATTATATTTATCAAATAAATCAAAAACATCAGATTCAGATAAATTAGTTTCCTCTAACAAAGTAACCTCTTCATCCTCTTTATTTACCTTTATACTATTAATTAATTCCAAAGATTTCAAAGATATATCTTGAATAATAGCCATTTGCTTATCAATAGATAAATCAGATAATTTTAAATATAAAGCTATATTATCAATATCCAAAGAAGTTAAATAATTCTTTCCATTATATAAATTATTAATCTTATCAATTAAACTTCCAATAATTTCTATAATATTTTTTTTATCTTTAATATCTTCATTATTATCTATTAAAAATTCTTTCTTATTATTCAAATCATTTATCATATTATTAACAATATCCACTATTTCATTTTTTTGTTCCGTAGTTAAAGGAAAATAACTTAACATTGACAATTTCTTATACATTTCTAATTTATTAATAATATTTATATCAAAATCAGGTAAGATTTTCTTTAACTCTTCTATAGATAAATCACTTATTTTTACCGGATTATCCAATATCGAAGACAAATTATTCAATAAACCATTAAAAGGAAATAATAATTTTAATTCTATATCATTTATATCTTTCAATTGACTATTTTTAACTAGTTTTAAAGTATTTATTATTTGTTCTTCCATTTTATCACTTCCTAATTTTATCAATATCTTCTAAAGGGACTTCCGGATTTTTAGATAACTTATCATAGATAGCATATGTATCATCAATCAAACCAAAAGCCTCACTTTTACTCGAAGAATCAAAATCACTACTAAATAAATCAAATACATGTCTTATATTAACTATCTCACGAGCAATTCGACTATTAAAATATGCAGGTACCCTATCACTATCATTAAGCTTCTCACGACACCCAATAATTAATAAAACAGAAGGATTATCTATACCATATGCTTCACTCAATATTTCCTTATTTTTAGCAGATACTGATAATTTAACATAAGCAACTCTACCATCACCACTTCTATTTCTATATGCCTTTACCTCTTTAGTATAATCAGGTATTTTTCTTTCAGAACTAGGTTGAAGTTCCCTACTACCTAATATATCTTTAGACCGATAAAATTCATATCTCCTAAGATTATGTAATATACTTACAATACTATTCATAACAGACTTTTGTTCCTTAAGTATTATCTTTTGATCATCATAAACACAATAATTACCATCCTCTAGCGGTAAAAATAATATTATTGAATTATCCTTATTTACTTGTTCTTCTAAAGGTTCTTCTGTAATATTTCTTTCAACATTTAATACTTCATATTCTCTCTTTAATCTAGTTATTAAACTTAATATATCAGACTTTTGACTATTTAAACAACTATTTATATCATCTTGTAATCCCTCATTTACATATTCTTTTTCATTAGCACGATATTCCAAATATTCATCAAAAGATTCTTTTAACTTTCTAAACAATTCCAAACACATTACATAATTTACAGAAAACCTCTCACTAATTCCAGCGGTATTAGTATCACCACCTTTAATAAGTTCTAAAATACTATGTATCATATTCTTATCAACTTCATTAAACTTATCATAAGCATCAAACTCTAATTTCCCTAAAGATAAATACTTTTCTATTTCTTCTTGTTCTTCTTTAGTAAAATCATCTACTTGTGAAATAAATTGAGACTGTTCTTCTTTCTTATATTCATGATTAAATATTTCAAGAATATAATTAAATATTATCATTATTTCATTTCTGTGTTCTTTAAAACTAGGTAATAAATTCTCTTTTAAATCCTCTATAATAAGATTTAACTTATCTGGAGATGAATCATATACCTTAATTCTTGTATCTAAACTATAATCCCCTTTAAGTAAATCAACCAATGAATCATGTACCAAGGTTTTACCTTTTTCATAATTATCAATAATAAACATTATTTTATCATAAATATCTAATTCATCAGCACTTAAAGAAAGTTCATCTTGCTTATTATCATAACTATCATTTTCTACTTTATTATCTTCATCTATTACTCTTTGTATTCTTTCAGCATTCTCACTTATAATAATTTCTTGTTTGCGTTGATTCAATTTTCTTAATTGTTCTGCATAAGAAATACTATCTTTAGAAAATAACAATGTTAAATTATACTTTACACTTTCATCTAAACTAGTATTATTTAAAAATATAAAAAATCTATTTAATTCATCCTTATTTAAATGTCTAACAATTTTACCATCATTAATTAAACTCAAATATTCATAATAATCATCTAATTTATTATTAGAATCCAAATTCAATTTATAAATTTTCATTTCCAAAGTTCTAGAGGCGCTTAATAAAATCTGCTTCAACTCTTTCAAATAATCTTTCGCCGCTTCAACCTGAGGAATATTATCATCATTAAATAAACGTATTATACTTATTGCTTCCATAATTTTATTAACTTTATTAGTAATATCTTCATTAGGATAAATAAATGACAATACATTCTTTAAATCATCAACATTAATCTTTTCAAATTCATAATTACTAATTGCCTTGTTAAGAAAATCAATATTACTCTTTAACTCAATAAAATTATTTAATATATCATTTTTCTTTTTTAAAATATCTATTTTACCAATTAAATAATTTTTTAATTCCATCAAATCATTCATTATTTATCACCTATAATATTCTTTTCTTGTTATATGTATTTTCTATTTCTTTATATATATCAATAAAAGCATCACAAGAAGCATTATAAAAATTAATATTTATATTTAATAATGCTTGTAGTTCAGTAATTGTTCTCTTTAAATACATAATATAACCATCAAAAATATAATCATCATATTTAAGTATTTCTTCCATCTCCGCCAAACTATCATTTACATATTTAATAATCTTTTCATCATTACACTTTTTCAAAGCAGTTTTAATAATGTCTATCTCTTTCTTTATTCTTTCACTATCAGACAGTCTTTCATTCTTAATAGTATACACATCATCTTCATATTCCTGTAATTTCTTATAATCAATTTTAGCTATCTTAGAATAATTAGAGTATAATCTTAGCAATATTTTCAAGTCAATAGTATTACTATTAGTAGAATTTAAATAGTCCTTTATAATATCCATCTTAAGATTTGTATCTTCCATAATACCACCTCTATAATCTATCAAAATTATATCATATCCTATTAAAGTATTCAAGAAAAAAAGAGCAACATACAGGATAAAATCACAAATTAACAAATAATAAGATGGTATGAAAGTTTTACCATCTTTTTAGTATTATATAATTGATAGCTATAATGGCAAAAGTATCAAAAGAATTAATTGAATTTAAAAATTTATTAGAAGATAATGAAATTGAAGAATTAAATTTAGATTTCCTTATAGATTATATATATGATAAAGAGATTTTTCTTGATGATTTTAGACATCAAAGATATACATTACATTTTTTAGAAGAAATATTGCTTATAGTTATATTTGAACTATTATCTAATTGCAATACTTATAAAGAAATAGAATTATTTATTAAAATTCATTATAATTGGTTAATAAAAAAACTAAAATTGGAAAATGGAATTCTCTCGATTTCAACAATAAGAAGAGTTATATCAATAATAAATCCAAAAGAATTAGAAACATTGTGTAATGAAGTATCTTTTTAATATATAGAAAATGAAGAAAATATATATAATGATAATGACCTTGTTATAACAGATATTTATTTATTGGATGGAAAAGTTGCTAATGATTCAGAAGTTAATACAAGTAATGATGTTGTTAAAAAAATAAATGCAATGAGTGCATATTCAATTAAATATAATAAAACTCTTGCTACGGAGTTTATAGATTCCAAAACAAATGAAATTCCAACTTATCCCAAATTATTAGCTAGATTAAATATTAAAGAGGCGATTATAACATTTGATATATTGAATACTCAAAAAAACAATATCATATATATACAAAAATAAAGCACATTATGTTGTTCCAATTAAGGATAATCATAAAGAATTTTCTGAAGAATTATCAACTTATTTTTACGACCAAAATTATTAAAAAAATGCAATAAATATGTAACAAACGAAAAAGCACATAGCAAAATAGAAAGAAGAAAATACTATTTTACAATTAAAGTCAATTGGATATATTAAAAAATATATTAATGATAAACTTGTTGAAGAAAGATATTTTATATCAAATATTGATTCAAAATATGTAGAGTAATTATCTAAAGTAATAAGAAGTGAATGGCAAATTCTAGGTATGAATTTAGAAAATGAAATAGAGAGAATTTTTCATTCTCTCTATTAAACGTTAATTTATGATTTTATCCTGAAATTTGTTAGTTAATTTTGAAATTTTATATCATAATTATCTACCATATTTTTGTGTTTCGAAATCTATTCCTCTTAAATTTTTTGACCTAATTGGGTGTCTTAATTTTCTTAAAGCTTTTGCTTCTATTTGTCTAATCCTCTGTTCAGGTAAATTTAATACTTTTGCTACTTCTTCTAACGTTTTTGGTATTCCATCATAAAAGCCAAACCTTAACCTTAATATTTCGCCTTCTCTAACTGTTAAAGTATCTAATGCATGTTCTATTGCTTGTCTAGACATTGTATTTAATATTTCTTCTGTATAATCATGAGTATCCACTAATTGACCAGCATCAATCAATTCTTCTACTAATTCTTCATCATCTAAGCTTGCATTACCAATTGCCATAGATATAATTCTCATTCTAGCATATTCCTTTGCACCATCATTGCCTTTAATTTTACCTGTTGCAACTAGTAAATCTACTACATCTTCTACAAGTTCTGGTGCTTCCGATAATGTTAACCCATATTCTTTTTCTACAGCACTTTTAGCATTAACATAATCATAATAGAAATTATCTTTTTTTCCTTGCATAATTTCTTGAATGCCATTTAAAACATGTCCTCTAATATAGGCGACTGCATAAACTGAAAATGTACTTCCATTATTAATATCAAAGTTTTCTAATGCTAATATAAGACCTTCATATCCATAACTTTCTAGTTCATGTTGATTAATATTAGTAGATATAGCATATCTATACGCTACATAAGGAACTAATCTCATATTATCTGTAATAATTTCTTCTCTTAATTTTTGATCGCCATTTTGCTTATATAATCTAATTTTTTGTAGTGTTACATTTGAAGGAACACTTAATGGTAAAGCGCTTTCTTTATATGTTGTTACATAATCATAATTTTCAAATTCCTTATCCAATGTAGCACCTTTGCCACCAACACGAATATTTTTTTCTTTTAGATAATTCATTACATGTTCGAGTTCTGCCTCGCTTAATTTTAATGCCATAATATGTTGTAATCTAATTGATGGAAAATGTTCTATTTCACCATTAGCATTTTTTCTTTGTTTCAACAACACATAAGTAGGAATAAATCTTGTTTCTAAATATTCATCTAATTCATTATAATCTTCAAACGCTTTCTCATTTGTTGGTGTGTGTTCAATTTTTGACATAACAGGTTCATCCATCTTTTGTAAATCATATGTTTGAATGTTACCATAATTATTATCTCTTACATATGGACTTCTATCTGCTCTTGTAATCTTTTCTTCAGTTACTTTAATTTTTTGTTTATTTATTATATACATAATAAAGTTTTTTTCATGTGGGGATAGTTTTAATTTTTCTAATTCCTCTTTAGGAATTTTCTTTACACCATTATCTTCCACAATCATTCCTTTAATGTACTTATCATACACATATAATTCTACTTCTTCTAACATTTTTACTTATCTCCTTTTCTTTTGTTTTAACATTTCTGTATACGCATTTTGCATAGCTTCCTTTGAACTAACAACCTTCTTTAAATTATTTATCAGCTTTTTATCCGCTTCACTAAAATACAATTGATTTCTTGTATAATCATTTAATAATTCTTTTTCTTCTTCATCAGTTGCTGTAGTTAAAGGATATCTCTTATATTTTTTTACAAAAGTAATATATCTTATTACTACTTCTCTTGTTCTATCATCCGATTTATATAAATTAATTAAATCGATATCTTCTTCATCTAAAATAGATTTAATTCTATTGAATTCAAGTGCTAATCCCCTATCGCCTCTAATACTTAATGATGGCATATCTCCATTGTGCGTTTTTAAAAATTCCACCAATTTTTCCAATACGCGAGCCTTATTTAATATTGCTAATTCCATTTGTACCGAATCATATACCTTGTCAAATAGACTAATATAACCTAAAGTTTGTAATTCGGAATAAAATATCATTTTTTTAACATATAACATTCTCATTTGCTTTAATTCACTATCATTAACACCTGGCATATAGTAAACAGGCATTTGTTTTGTTTCATTTATATATGCAATAATTTCTTCAGAAAGCTTTTTTAAATACTCTTCAACAGTATCATAGTTTTTTATTTCTAACATACATTCTTTAGCAATATTTTCATAATCTTGAGTATATAATACTTTCAAATTTGCTTCTTCTTCTGCCGACATTTCTTCAGCAGACATTTTATCACTATTTATTTTGCTTTTTGTCCTATTAGAATTATATTTTAATACTATATCAAAATATATTTTTGAAATTTCTGTATTTTGACTTTGAATTAAATTTAAAATAGATGAAGAAATATCAAGATTATTTTCAATTAATTTATTTATTTCACCATATAATAAATTATAATTTATATTTTTGGATATACCATAAACAATTTTTTCATACTCTGTTAAATTATCAATATTTTTATCTTCAAAAATGTTTTCATTAAGTTCTTCTCCATCATACACTTCCATCAAATCTCTTGCAATAATACATTCTTCTGTACTTTTTCCCAATATGCTAGGAAAATATCCATTATTTTCATAAAAAGTATTTATTCTATTGACAATCAATATTGCTAATTTCTTTTCTTTTTTATAAATGTTCTCTTCACCGCTTAACATTTCAACAAATTCATCTTCAGATAAGTTGAAAATAGATGGTTTATTAACATCAAGTGTTTTTATAATTCTAAATTGTTCTAAAGTTATATATTTGTAGTATTTAAACAAATCCATTTTTGCCATTTTTTCTTCAATTTCATTAGCATGACCTTTTTCTTGTAAAATTTCAATAACAAAATCAATTCTTTTCTTATAAAATTTTTCTTTTGACAAAGCATTATTTAATATATCTAATTTATCATATATTTTACTTGTTGCATCAACAATTTTAAATCTCTTAACAATATTTAAATATCTATCCCTATTATCAGGATCACTTTTGATTAATTCATTTGCCCTTTGATATAAATCTATATATAATTGATAGATGTGTGGACTTTGTCTAATATTATTAACTAAATCAAATACAACTACTTTATCTTTTCGCCTAGAATAAGATAGTAATCTACCTAATTGCTGAAAAAATATAATAGGAGATGTTGTTGGTCTTAACATAAATATTGAATCAACACCTTTAACATGAACACCTTCGTTTAAAATATTTATACAATATAGAGTAGCAGGATTACTATCATATCTAAACTCTTTTAATGTTCTCGCATTCTCTTCTTTTGTTTTTTTAGCATGGACAACATATTCATTATGCCTACAATTAAGTAATTTATCTATTATTACTTTATCTTTTTCTATATTGTCAATAGTAGAAGAAAATATTAAATGTTTACCATTTCTTTTTATATATTGACCTATATTTTTCTCTTCATTAATAATTTCATCTATTTGACTTCTAATTCCTGCAACTAATTGTAAATAATAATTTCGTTCTCTATCATATAAAGATTTTTTATAAACCTTTCCTATAGTTCTTTCATATTCCACACTCAATTCAACCAAAGAATTAATATATATAGGAACAGGCAATATTTCTCTTAACATCGCATCTGCAAGCGTTAAAGTTGATGCACAAACACCATCAAACAAAATATTATTCATATTTCTTTCATTATCTAAATATCTTATTTCAGTAGCCGTTGTACCAATAACTTTTGTTTCTGGATGTTTTTGTTTGACACACTCAAGTAATTCATTTACTTTTATTCCCCATTTTTTAGCACCACATCGATGATATTCATCTAAAACTATAATGTCATAATTTCTTGCAAGTTCATCCATATTCATTTTTAATAAACTTCTATATATTAAAGTATCAATCTTACTAAATTCTTTAACATCGATGCTTAGCTCCTTTGTATGTTCCTGCAATAATTGGTCATTTATAGGATAACTTGGAGATAAAAATAAAATTCTTTTATCTTTATTTTCATATAAATATTTTAATATAATAAATGATTTCCCTGTTCCTGTTGCATGATTAATTGCAACAAGTTGATTATCCTCTAAACATTTTTTTAATTTAATAAATGCCTCTTCATTATGTGGAAGCAAATGTACATTATTGGACTCCATAGGAATTACACCCCACTTTTAAAAATTATCCACTTTTTTCACAACCATTAGGCGTTAAAATTAAGCCTTTCGTTAAAACTTTATCTTGAATTGCTGATAAGAATACAGTCAATTGTTATTCTGCTCTTACCAGTTGTTCAACCGGTATTTGCTCCATTTCAGCTTTTTTCAACAAGACTTTGCGCCATTGCAAATAACATTTCAGGTGGATTTTGATTAATTTCTACACTAAGTTCTCTCATACCTTCATTTTTTAACAATCCTGATACATATTCTCTTTCAGCTGTCAAATATGTATCTCTTAAATGTCTATTTTTCCACTAATATTACATTTACATGGCGTAATATCGGATATATCAGCCATCATAGTATCTTGTAAACTTTGTTGATATCTTTAAATCTCCATAAGCATAACATTAGTAGGAATTCAAATTAGAATTGGTGACTCTATACTATCATCTCTATGTATCATAATATTTAGATATTTTTATTAAATAATAATGTTTAAAACCATGTATTTGAGCCTAATTTTCTTCTATAGTTTTTATTCCAAGTTTCTCTATATTTTCATTACTAATAGGTGTCATAGTTGCTGTAATTTTACAACCATATTTCGACAATAATCCTTTATTAAAAAACTTTCTACATCATCATTGTTAGTACCATGAATAAAATATTGCTATCTACCCTCAAATTCTTCAAATCTTCAAATGTTGCCATAATAACAACCACATTTATAGTATAACATATTTTCTTGATTTTTTGTTGAAATACAAAGAAATTTTCACTTTTCTTTATTGAATTATCAATTCTAGTTTATATTTTTTATCGTTTATGTTATAAAACTAATCAAAATAAAAAAGAAAGAAGAAAATACTATTTTACAATTAAAGTCAATTGGATATATTAATGATAAACTTGTTGAAGAAAGATATTTTATATCAGATATTGATTCAAAATATGTAGAGCAATTATCTAAAGTAATAAGAAGTGAATGGCAAATAGAAAATAATTTACATTAGTATTTAGATAGTGTATTTAAAAAAGATAATAATAAAAGTTATATTGAAAATAGTCAAAAGAATTTAAATAATATTAGAAGATTTTGCTTGGAAATAATAAAAATAATTAAAGATGAATATAAACTTAGTGTAAACAGTGCAAGGCAAATTCTAGGTATGAATTTAGAAAATGAAATAGAGAGAATTTTTCATTCTCTCTATTAAACGTTAATTTGTGATTTTATCCTAGAACAACATACTTTATTCTTTAAAACTTAATCCTATCCTCAATATACTTAGTAAGTTCCTCTACTTTAACAGTAGTCTGTTCCATAGTATCCCTATCTCTTATAGTCACTGTACCATTATTAATAGTATCTTCATCAATAGTAATACAATAAGGAGTACCAATAGCATCTTCTCTTCTATATCTCTTACCAATACTACCAGATTCATCATAAGTAACCATAAAAGATTTAGCAAGCATATTATATATTTCCATAGCCTTTTCACTATGATATTTCTTTACTAACGGAAGAACACATGCTTTATATGGTGCCAAATAAGGATGTATTTTTAAAACCTCACGAGTAGTTCCATCATCAAGTACATCTTCATTATATGCATCACAAAGTACCGCAAGCAATAATCTATCTACACCTACTGAAGGTTCAATAACATAAGGTAAATATTTTTCGTTAGTCTCTGGATCTAAATATCTCATATCCGTTTTAGAATGTTCTTGATGTACAGTCAAATCATAGTCAGTACGATCCGCTATTCCCCACAATTCTCCCCATCCCATAGGATATTTATATTCAATATCAGTAGTAGCCTTACTATAGAAGACTAATTCTTCTTTAGCATGATCACGATATCTCAAATTCTCTTCTCTAATACCAATTTCTTTTAAGAAATCTAAGCAATGACTTTTCCAATAAGAAAACCATTCTAAATCACTACCAGGTTTGCAGAAAAATTCATATTCCATTTGTTCAAACTCACGAGTTCTAAAAATAAAATTACCAGGAGTTATCTCATTTCTAAAAGATTTACCAATCTGTCCAATACCAAAAGGTACTTTAGCTCTCATACTTCTTAAAACATTATTAAAGTTAACAAATATACCTTGAGCGGTCTCTCCTCTTAAATAAACCAAACTAGAAGAATCAGAAGTAACACCCATATGTGTTTCAAATAACAAATTAAATTTACGTATCTTAGTAAAATCACTCTTTCCACACTTAGGACAAGGAATATTATTATCACTAATATATCTTTCTAACTTCTCATTATCCCAACCATCACCAGTCTCTTCTCCATGAGTAAACTCTTCTATAAGTTTATCAGCTCTATGTCTAGTTTTACACTTCTTACAATCTATCAAAGGATCAGAAAAACTAGCAACATGACCAGAAGCAACCCATACATTAGGATTCATAAGTATAGCAGCATCAAGACCATAACTATTAACATGCTCCTCAATAAATTTCTTATGCCATGCCTTCTTAATATTTTCCTTAACCTCTCTACCTAAAGGACCATAATCCCAAGTATTAGCAAGACCACCATATATCTCACTACCTTGAAATATAAAACCATATTGTTTGCAAAAATTAACCATTTTATCCATTGTCATATTTTCCATTTTATACCTTCTTTCATGTCATATATAATACTATATTTTAAATATTTTGTAAATACTACTATTTAATAATTTCATAAAACTATTTAATAATTTCATAA
>ULTS01035016.1_pt1 | contig 15792 bp, 8 predicted proteins | sample 1957821 | NCBI WGS metagenome assembly ULTS01 (sample SAMEA4835741, study PRJEB28245) | human gut metagenome | biome: gut microbiome; material: fecal sample | place: Denmark | collected 2008
GCTCGACAGCGGCGTCGACGCCCGGAGTTACCAGATGTTGTTAATAAAGAAAGCTGCCGGCGGGAGGTGGTACTCGATTGCCAACAGCTTTAATCACAGTAAACTTAAAAACCGTATTACCATGATGTTGCGTAAAAAATCGTCGCGGTGGGCCGGGGCCAGGGCGCTCCTGCTCCTGCCGCTCACGGCCGTCGCCCTGGGGGCTTTCGCCGAAACCGCTTATGTCTTTCCGGAAGACAAAGGTAAAAAAGAAACCAGTACGATTTACATTCGGGGGTCGAAATCTTTTTCCGATGGGCAACAACCGCTGATTCTGGTCGACGGCCGGGAGGTGAAGTCGATGGACAGCCTCGCTGCCGACCGGATCGAGGCGATCACCGTGCTCAAGGATTCCGTTTCGATGGCTGTGTACGGCGAAAAGGCCGCCGACGGCGTGATTCTTGTAACGCTCAAAAAGACCGGAGAACCGGGCGATGGGGCGCAGGTCCCGGGACTGAAAGGCAAAGTCGTGACGGTCACCCGGGCGGACAGCGCCGGGACGAACGAGTCGACAACCGTGCGGGTGATCGGTCACGGTACGAGGCCGAAAGACGGAACGGTTGTGGTGAATACGGCCGGAATCGCGAAATCGTATCGGTTCAAGGTCGAGAACGGCTCGTCGGTCGAGTCGAATCCTGTATTTATCGTCGACGGCGTACAAGTGTCTGAAATCGAATCGCTCGACCCGGATCAGATTGAAAGCATGTCGGTGATCAAAGGCACGAATCTCCCCGGGGAGTTTGCCGACAAGGGGTATGAGGGCGTGATAACGATTACGACCAAACAGGCGGCTGCCGCGCAAAGAGCCGCCGCGAAGTCGGCCCGGGAGGGTATCGAAGCCGGGAGAGCCGGGATCGAAGCCGCCCGCGAAGGGTTGAAACTGGCCCGCAAGTATATGAGTTCCGATGACTGGAAGCAGGCCCAGAAAGCGCTCGACAAGGCCCAGAAGGAGCTTGAAGCGGCCCGCAAGGAGACTTCGGCACAGCTTTCCGAAGCGCAGAAAGCGGTGGGAACGTCGCTTAAACTTTCGGCGGACGCCGGGCATGCCGATAAGGTGACCATTCAGGGCACTCCGGAGAGTTCGGTGTCGGTTTATAAGGGACAGGTTACGCTGAAAGGCGGATTTCCCGACGGCATGCTGATCCGTATCAACGGCAGGGAGGCCTCGAAAGAGGATGTTGAACGGCTGGAATCCGGGAAGATCAAGCGCATGGAGGTCTATAAGGGCGACGAGGCCGTGAAGCGTTACGGCGAGAAGGGGCGCAACGGCGTGGTCGAGATCCGCGCCCGCAGGTAAAGGCTTAAAGGAAAAACCATAAGCAGATAAAAAGTTCACGAAGGCGGGGGATTCCACGGAATCCTCCGCCTTTTTTGTGCGTGCCTATTTGAATTCGACGATCTCGGGCCGCGTCGGCCGGTAGCGGTACTGCTCCATGCGTGTCGGGTTCGAAAGGCGGAAATATTCGCTCTCGACCAGCCCGCGTTTGCCGAAGGCCACGCCCAGCCGGATCTGGATCGTGTTGAACACCAGCCGTTCGTTTCGCAGCCGCACGCCCAGTCCGAACGAGGTGAAGAAGTCGTTTTTGAAGATATTGGGCGAATAGCCGATCAGCCCGAAGTCGGCGAACCCGAAGACGGCGATGCGGAATCCCAGCGGCTGGTAGGGGGTGAATACCACCGTCTCGGTGTTGAGGATCATGCGGTTGGTTCCGATGATGTACTCCTTGAGGGCTTGCAGGCCGTCGGTGCGCGTGAAGCGGATGCTCTCGTCGCTGCCCGTCGCACGGTTCCAGCCCTGCGTGTAGTTGAAGGCGAGGAACTGGCGGATGCGGCTGCGCTTGAACAGGAAAAGGTTGGAGAACCACCGCAGGTCGACATCGACGGCGCTGCGCTGCCACATGCCGTTTTCGAGGTCTATGTAGCTTCCGAGCGTGAAGCCGCCCATGATGTAGCCCAGTCTGCGGAATCCACCCGTTTCGTAGCTCGCGCCGAGGTAGAGGGCGTCGTTGAATTCGCCCCACGAATAGCCCGTCGTCACTTCGGCCTTGTAGCCCGTCGCGAGATACTCGCGCGTACCGAATCCGTAGATCATGTTGGCCGTGTAGAATTTTTCGCGGTAGAGACCCCCGCCGACCAGCAGGGCGTCCTGGTCGTGCAGCGCGGGGTTGTAGTCCGGGGCCACGAGGGGCCTGCGGCTCACGCGCCGGTAGTTGTAGCGTCCCGAGAGATAAACGCTCGATTTGATCCCGCGCAGGTAGTGCGAGTAGCCGCCCCAGACGTCGAGGTTGCGCTCCTTCACCAGCAGCGACGTGTCCTGTTCGATCATGTAGCGCTTGGCTTTGATGTCGCTGTATGTAAGGCCTATCTCGTAGTCCGTGGGTTTGAGGAACTCTTTGCGCAGCCCCATGTTGAGCGTCGAGTTGTAGAAGTCGCGCCCTCCGCCGATCTCGGCGGTGTAGAAGGTCCCGAGCAGGTTGGGGATTTCGTATTCGACCATGTTGCCGCCGTAGGAGAAGTCCTTGCGGCTGAAGTTGGTCATAAATTTGAGTTTGTTGCCCGATCCGAAGATGTTGGCGTCGGAAAGCCCCACCATCGTCCGGCCCTCGGAATGCCATCCTCCGTCGACGGAGATGGTCCAGCTGTCGCGCGTGGTGATCAGGAGGTTCACGCGTGTCGAGTCCACCGCGTCGGGGAGCACCGTGACGTCGATGTCCGAGATGTAGTCGCGCGAGCGGATCAGCTGCTTGTTGCGCACGATGAGCTGCGGGTCGAGCTTGTCGCCCGAGCGGAACAGCAGGTCGCGCCGGACGACGCGGTCGCGGGTGAGCATGTGGGTTTTGTTGGCCATGCGTTCGAGCCGGTTGCCGCCGGGGTCGAAAACCTGCTGGCGTTCGATGGTGATGTCGCCGATGGTTTTCCCGGCGTAGGGTTCCAGCAGGCGGCTCTCGTCGGTGACGCGGCCGCTCATCGTGGTGTCGAGCACGGGTTTTACGAAGAGCATCCGGTAAAGCATGCGCGGCACGGCGCGCCGGCTGGTTTTCGACTGGATGCTGTCGTAGAGGCGCTGGTTGCGCGCCGATGCATCGGGATTCGCCACGCGGGCGCTGTCGGGCGTGAACCGGTCGGGGGCGTGCGTGCCGGGTCCTGCGGCACGGACCGAGAGGACCGTTGCCGCCCCAATCAGGATCAGGGAAAATATGCAGAACCGGGCGAACATTGTGTCAAAGATAACGGATTTTTTCGGCAAAAAGTGCGACACAGGGGCCTAAATTGAGGATTCGATACCCATATCCCGATTATTCCGTCTCGGCGGCGGGTGCAGCTTCCCGCATGGCTTATAATCGGTGTTTTCCATCCCTCTCTTTTCTTTGCCGCGACGCCCTCCCCCGGAGAAGACGAAAAAGACGGCCCGAAGGTCGTCTTTTTCCATTTTCCGTTCAGCGTGGAATGGGGGTCATCCCTTCCCCGCCTTATCTGCGGCCCTCTTTGGCCTCGATGCATTCCGTGGCGTGGGGCACTTTCATCAGCCGCTCCTTGGGAATGAGCTTTCCGGTCGTTTTGCAGATGCCGTACGTCTTGTTCTCGATGCGTACGAGCGCCATTTCGAGGTTGCGGATAAATTTCATCTGATGGGCAGCCAAACGACCGCTTTCCTCTTTGGAAAGAGTTGCAGCGCCCTCCTCCAGCACCTTGAACGTCGGCGATGTGTCTTCCGTATCGTTGTCGGCGGTATGGGTGATCGTGGCGCGCAGCAGCTCGTAGTCCGCACGCGCGTTCTCAAGCTTTTTCAGGATAAGCTGCCGGAACTCTTCGAGTTCGGCGTCGCTGTATCTGGTTCTTTCGTCTGCCATAATAATCTCCTCTCTTTTAAGGTTTACTGTAAAATTAAGCAATAATTCCGATATTACCAAATTTTACCGAAATATATCAAGGGGCTATATCCGCGTCACGGCGATGCGCAGCGGTTCGTCGTCCACGTCGGTTTCGACGACCGTTTCGCCTGCCGGTTCCGCTGCCGGACGGACCTCCACGGCGAGGGTCTGCGAAGCGATGTAACCGGCGAATCGAGCGATTGCGTCGGCCACCAGGGGCTTCTGTTCGATCTCTGCGCGGATCTTGTCCGTGACCTCGAATCCGGAGTCCTTGCGGATATTCTGGATGCGGTTTATCAACTCGCGTGCCACACCTTCGGCTTTCAGCTCCTCGGTGACGGTAATGTCGAGCGCCACGGTGAGTTTTCCCTCCGAGGCGACGAGCCATCCGGGCATGTCTTCCGAGGTGATCTCGAAGTCGGCGGGCGTCACGGTGATCCGCTCCGCTCCGAGGTCGAGCACCGTTTCCGGCGCGGCCTCCACCTCGGCGATACGTTCCTGCGAGAACTCCGCGACGAGGGCGGCGATCTGCTTCATCCACTTGCCGTAACGCGGCCCGAGGGTCTTGAAGTTGGGCTTGATGCGTTTGGTAATCAGCCCCGTGGTCTTTTCGATCAGCTCGATCTCCTTCACGTTGACCTCGTTCATAATGAGGTTCTTCACGGCCGAAATATGCTCCGCCGTCGCGGGGTCGAGCACCGGGATCAGGATTTTGGTCAGCGGCTGGCGCACCTTGATCGACACCTTGCGGCGCAGGGCCAGCACCATCGACGAGACCTTCTGCGCCAGCGACATCATCTCTTCGAGGCGGGCGTCGATCAGCCGTTCGTCGGCCGTCGGGAACGCCGCGAGATGCACCGATTCGTCCTTGTGGCGGCCGCTCACGGCGTTGAGGTCCGTGAAGATGCGGTCGGAGATGAACGGCGCGAACGGCGCTGCGAGCATCGTGACGGTCTCAAGACAGGTGTACAGCGTCTGATAGGCCGCCAGTTTGTCTTCCGACATGCCGCCTCCCCAGAACCGCTTGCGGTTGAGGCGCACGTACCAGTTCGAGAGGTTCTCGCCCACGAACTCCTGAATGGCGCGGGCCGCCGGAGTCGGGTCGTAGTCTTCGAGAGATTCGGTAACGTTCTTCACCAGCGTATTCAGGAGCGAGATGATCCAGCGGTCGATTTCGGGACGCTTCTCCATCGGAACCTCCTCTTCACGGCCCGTGAAGCCGTCCACGTTGGCGTAGAGGGCGAAGAACGAGTAGGTGTTGTAGAGCGTTCCGAAGAATTTGCGGCGCACTTCGTCGACGCCGTCCCTGTCGAACTTGAGGTTGTCCCACGGCTGCGAGTTGGAGATCATGTACCAGCGCGTCGCGTCGGCTCCGTAGGTGTCGAGCACCTCGAACGGATCGACGGCGTTGCCCAGGCGTTTCGACATCTTGTTGCCGTTCTTGTCCAGCACCAGACCGTTCGAAATGATATTCTTGAAAGCCACCGAGTCGAAGAGCATCGAGGCGATGGCGTGCAGCGTGAAGAACCAGCCGCGCGTCTGGTCGACGCCCTCGGCGATGAAGTCGGCGGGGTAGACCTGGCCGAAGCCCTCCTTGTTCTCGAACGGGTAGTGCACCTGCGCATAGGGCATGGCGCCCGAGTCGAACCATACGTCGATCAGGTCCGATTCGCGCCTCATCGGCTCGCCCTTCGACGAGACCAGCACGATCGAATCGACATAGGGGCGGTGCAGGTCGATGTTCTCGGTCGAGTAGTTCTCCTTCGACATGTCGCCGACCCTGAAATTCCTGTACGGGTTTTCCTGCATGACGCCCGCCGCTATCGAACGCTCTATTTCGGCCATCAGCTCTTCGACCGAACCGATGCACTTCACCTCGGAGTAGTCCTCCGTGGCCCATACGGGCAGCGGGGTTCCCCAGAAGCGCGAACGCGAGAGGTTCCAGTCCACCAGTCCTTCGAGCCACTTGCCGAAGCGGCCCGTTCCGGTCGATTCGGGTTTCCAGCGGATCGTTTTGTTCAGTTCGATCATCCGCTCGCGCAGCGCCGTGGTGCGGATGAACCACGAGTCGAGCGGGTAGTAGAGCACGGGTTTGTCCGTGCGCCAGCAGTGGGGGTAGGAGTGGGTGTGCTTCTCGATCTTGAAGGCCTTGTTTTCGGCTTTCAGCATCACCGCGATGTCGATGTCCAGCGTCGGGTCGGTCTCGCTCAGCCGCTCGTCGTAGGCGTTCTTCACGTAGCGGCCCGCATACTCCCCGTATTTCGCGGCGTCGACGTGCGTCTTCACGAACTCCGGGTCGAGGTCTTCGATCAAAAAGAATTTGCCCTGCCTGTCGACCATCGGCTGGTTCTTGCCCGCGCGGTCGACCATGAAGAGCGGCGGGATGCCGGCGGCCTTGGCCACACGGTCGTCGTCGGCGCCGAACGTCGGGGCGATGTGCACGATGCCCGTACCGTCCGAGGTGGTCACGTAGTCGCCGACGATCACGCGGAAGGCGTCGCCTTCCGGCTTCACCCACGGGATCAGCTGCTCGTAGCGGATGCCTTCCAACTCGGGACCTTTCCAGCTCCCCTCCATGATCTCGTATGTGCCTTCCATCTTCTTGGTGAAGTAGGAACCCAGTAGCTCTTTGGCCAGAATGACCGTCTGCGGCCGGTCGGTGTAGGGGTTGCGGCACTTGACCTTCACGTATTCGATCGCAGGGCCTACGGCCAGCGCCGTGTTCGAAGGCAGCGTCCACGGCGTGGTGGTCCAGGCCAGGAAATAGAGTTCACCTTCGATTCCTTCGAAGAGTTTCTCGCTCTTCGCGTCGCGGATCACGCGGAACTGCGACGTGCAGGTTGTGTCCTTCACGTCGCGGTAGCAGCCGGGCTGGTTCAGTTCGTGGGTCGAGAGACCCGTTCCGGCGGCGGGCGAGTAGGGCTGGATGGTGTAGCCCTTGTAGAGCAGGCCCTTGTCGAAGAGCTGCTTCAGGAGCCACCACAGCGTCTCGATGTATTTGTTGTCGTAGGTGATGTACGGGTCGTCCATGTTGACCCAGTAGCCCATCTTGCGCGTGAGGTCCTCCCACTTGCCCGTGAACTCCATCACCGCCTCGCGGCACGTGCGGTTGTACTCCTCGATGGAGATCTTCTTGCCGATGTCTTCCTTGGTGATGCCGAGCTTCTTCTCGACGCCCAGTTCCACGGGCAGTCCGTGAGTGTCCCATCCGGCCTTGCGGTGCACGAGGTAGCCCTGCTGCGTCTTGTAGCGGCAGAATACGTCCTTGATCGTGCGGGCCATGACGTGGTGGATGCCGGGCATGCCGTTTGCCGAGGGGGGACCCTCGTAGAATACGAACGTGGGATGGCCCTCGCGGGTCGTGATGCTTTTGTGGAACGTGTCGCGTGCGTCCCATTCGCCGAGCACGTCGGCGGCTATGCCTGCCAGGTCGAGGCCTTTATACTCCTTGAACTTCATATCGGTAGAAATTTCTTCGCTAATTTTCTGACAATTGGCAAAGATATAAAAAAGATTTGAAAAACGGGTCTGAAGCGTTCGATTTATGGATCTCCGTTCCGGGAAGCGGGGTCTGCGGGGGCCTTCCCTTCGTCGGGGCTGTCCGCGTCCGGCTTCGGGGCGATGACCGTCCCGGTCGTTTCCCGTCCGGTTCTGCGCCCGGGACGGACGCGGGTTTTGGGGATTACTCCCCCGCGGGAATGTCGATCCGGAAACAGGAGCCTTCGCCCGCCACGGAGTCGACGCCGACCGAGCCGCCCAGCTGTTCGGCGATCGACTTGCAGATCGACAGCCCGAGCCCGGTCCCCTGGGTGAAGGTGTCGAGTTTGACGAAACGTTCGAAGATGCGTTCCCGGTCTTCGGGCGCGATGCCGATGCCCGTGTCGCGGACGTAGAAACGGATGTGGCCGGGAATCCGGCGGAATCCGATCGTTACCGATCCTTTTTCGGTAAATTTCAGTGCATTGCGCGTAAAGTTGTTCAGCACCTGGGCAAGCCCCTTCCTGTACTCCGTGACGGGGAATTCCGGCAGCCCTTCCTCGACGCGCAGTTCCACGCCCGGCCGGCGCTGGAGGCGGAGCGAGTCGGCGACCTCCCGGCATAAGTCCCGGGCGTCGAACTGCGTGCGCTCGATGTCCGTGCGTCCCGACTCGATGCGCGCCAGATCCAGCACGTCGGAGATGATTTGCAGCAGCAGGGTGTTGTTGCGCAGGATGATGTCGGTGTACTCCCGGCGGGTTTCGTGCCTGCTTTCGTCTGCCAGCAGCTCCGAGAATCCGACGATGGCGTTCAGCGGGGTGCGGATTTCGTGGCTCATGTTGGCCAGGAACGCCGACTTGAGTTTGTTGGACTCCTCGGCGCGCTTCTTCGCTTCGCGCAGCTCCTCCTCCTCGGTGCGTTTGAGTTCGCTGATGTCGTAGTTGACGCACGCCAGGTCGATCACGCCCTCCTCCGGACGGTAGTCGCGGCAGAGCAGGTGGATTTTGATCCAGCGCATCGGCTCCTGATCGCTCACGATACGCACTTCGTTGACGAAAGTCCGGATTTCTCCGGTTTTGAGGCGTTCGAACTCCTCCTCAAGGTGTTGCCGGTCGTCGGGATGGACCTGCCGCCAGTGGCCGAGAATCTGTGAGGCGGGCGTGTTTTCCGCTTCGCCGTAATTTTGGGCCCAGGGACCCTTGGTGTAACCCTCTCCCGTAAGGGGGTTGTAGCTGACGCAGCCCACGTGCGCGAAGTCCGAAACCAGGTTGAAGAGATGCTCGAAATCGTCCAGCTGTTCGCGGCTGCGCGTGGCGTCGGTGATGTCTTCGAGCAGGATGACCAGTTCGTCGTCGCCCGGCGTGTTGTAGATCAGGAAGCGGCAGGTGCGTTTGCCGTCCGGGCTTTTCCCGGTCTGCTCCCAGAAGGAGCAGGAGGGGATGTGCTCGAATGTGGGGATGTGTTTCAGGGGATCTATTCCCACCTCGCGGGCCGTCTTTCCGGCATGGCCCTGCGTGTGGATGCCCAGTATCCTGCCGGCCTGCTGGTTGATGTACGAAAGCAGGTAGTCGACCGCTTCGCCCGATTTGTCGCGCAGGATGTTGACGCGCAGGTAGCCGATCGGCAGGTGTTCGATCAGTTGTGCGAGGTGGCTGTAATTGCGTTGCGTCGCCTTGTAACTCTGATTGATGGAGGCCAGTTCGGCATTTTCGGGAGTGCCTTCCGTAACGCGGCGGACGGTTCCGAAAACCGAGCGGACGCCCGTCAGCGGATCGTTGGCGGCAGCCACGGCTCTGACTTGCAGGCATCTGTCGCCGTTGGCCGTGACGAACGTTTCGTCGAGCGAGTCGGAGACCTTGAGGGCGGCGCAGCGGGTGTAAATGCGCGCCCGGTGCTCCTCGCCGGGCAGCAGGTAGACCTCCTCGAACGAAATGCGGGTGCGATCTGCGCCGAAAAGGTCCGCCGCCAGCCGCGAACAGGTCATTTCGCGCTGTCCGAAGTCGAGCTGCCACCATCCGACGCCGGAGGCGTCGAGTGATTTTTGCAGCAGGTCGGGGGCGGCTTGTTCGGAGTGCATGGCAGAAATACCCTTTTTTCGATGTTTCTGCAAAAATAGAAAATTTCGGGAGAAAACGAATTTTGTCCGGATGATTTTTTGCGCGGCGGCGCTATTCGGTTTCGTCCTGCCGCGTCAGCGTGCGGATCACGCACGCCGGGTTTCCCACGGCCACCGAGTCGGCCGGGATGTCGCGCGTCACGACGGCTCCGGCGCCGATGACCGAACGGTCGCCGATGGCGACGCCCGGGCAGACGATCACCCCTCCGCCCAGCCAGCAGTCGTCGCCGACGGTGATCGGACGGCCCGCTTCGAGTCCAGTGCGGCGCTGTGTCGCGTCGAACGGATGCAGGGCGGTGAGCAGCTGCACTTTGGGACCTATGAGCGTGTGGCGGCCGATGCGGATCGGTGCCAGGTCGAGGAACACGCAGTCGAAATTGACGAACGACCCTTCGCCGATTGAGATGTTGAGTCCGTAATCGCAGCGGAACGGTTCGCGGATGAATCCTTCGCAGCCGGGGCACAGCTCGCGCAGTGCGGCGCGGTAGGCGTCGTCGTGGCCGCAGAGTTCGACGTTGAGGCGGTGCATCAGGCGCGTGGCGTTGTCCCGGATGGCGGTGAGTTCCGCATCCCGGGGGTCGAACCACCCGCCGGCGAGCATCTTTTCCCGCTCGGTCATTTTAGTCGAAGGATTGCATTTCGATCAGCTTGGCGTAGATGCCGTTGCGTTCCATCAGCTCGTTGTGCGTGCCCTGTTCGGCGATGCGGCCGTGGTCGACGACAACGATCAGGTCGGCGTTGTGGATGGTCGACAGGCGGTGGGCGATGACCACCGACGTACGGCCTTTGAGCAGGTTGTTGAGGGCGTCCTGCACGAGTTTTTCGCTCTCGGTGTCGAGTGCCGAGGTGGCCTCGTCGAGGATCAGGATGTCGGGGTTCTTGAGCACCGCGCGGGCGATCGAGAGCCGCTGGCGCTGGCCGCCGGAGAGTTTCACGCCCCGGTCGCCGATGTTGGTCCCGTAACCGTCGGTGCATTCGCGGATGAAGCAGTCGGCGTTGGCGACCTTCGCCGCCTCGACCACCTCTTCGTGCGTGGCGCCGCGCTTGCCCATGCCGATGTTGTTTTCGATGGTGTCGTTGAAAAGCACGGTGTCCTGCGCCACGACGCTGTGATGGGCGCGCACGCTCTCCTGCGTGTAGTCGCGCAGCGAGATGCCGTCGATGAGTATTTCGCCCGCCGAGGGGTCGTAGAAGCGGGGCAGCAACTCGCTCAATGTCGACTTGCCGCCTCCCGAGGGACCGACCAGAGCCACGGTCTGCCCGCGGCGTATCTCGAACGAAATGCCGTCGATCACTTCGCGCTCCCCGTCGTAGGTGAAGTGCACGTCGCGGAATTCGATTTTCTCTTTCAGCCCCGTGAGTTCCCGGGCGTCGGGTTTGTCCTGTATTTCGGGTTTCGTGTCGATGATCGAGAAGATGCGCTCTCCGGCGGCGATTCCCTGGTTGATGTTGGCGAACTGGTCGATGAAGGTGCGCACGGGGCGCGTGATCTGCGAGAAGATGGCGATGAAGGCGATGAATCCGCCGGGGTCGAGCACGCCTTTGGCCACGAGCGAACCGCCGAAGACGAGGATCACGCCCACGGCCGTGATGCCGAGGAACTCGCTCATCGGCGAGGCCAGCTGCTGCCGGCGGGCCATCGAGAGGGTCAGGCGCGCCAGGTCGGCGCTGATGGCGTAGTATTTCTGCTTGATGTATTCCGTGGCGTTATAGCTCTTGATGACCTTGATGCCCGAGAGCGACTCGTCGAGCGTCGAGACCATCTCGCCCATGCGCTGCTGGTTGGTGCGGGCCGGGTGGCGGAGTTTCTTCACGATGCTGCCGATCAGCAGGGCCACCACCGGGAGGAACAGCACCGAGAAGATGGCCAGCTCCCACGAAATGGCCACCATCATTACGATGTAGCCGATGATCAGAAACGGTTCGCGGAACGACACCTGGAGGGTGTTGGTGATGCAGAACTGCACCACGCCCACGTCGGAGGTGATTTTCGAAATGATGTCGCCCTTGCGCTGGTCCGAGAAATAGCCCACGTTCATGTCCATCACGCGCGAGAACATTTCGTTGCGCATGCGTTGCAGGGTCCGTGTGCGCATGTTCTCCATGGTCCATGCGCCGAGGTAGCGGAACAGGTTGCTCATCAGGCTGATGCAGATGGCCACCACGGCCAGCAGCATCAGTACGTTCTGGCGGTCGTATTGTTCGAAGATGTGCGAATAGGCGAAGTTGAAAAGTGTTGCGAGGTAGTCCTGATTGAGTTCCAGGGGAGGCAGCTTTTCGACGTATTCGAAGGAGTAGTTCGCGTCGAACATGGTGTTCAGGATCGGGATGATCAGCATGAACGTCAGCGAGTTGAACAACGCGTAGAAAAGCGAGTAGAAGAAGTAGGGGATCGCATATTTCTTGATCGGCCGGGCAAAACCCAACAGCCGCATGTATGTTTTGAACATTCGGAGCGTATGTTTGTTGGTTACGCAATTAGCGGCGTAAAGATAGGAATAATAACCCGAAAAGCGAAAAATGTACGATAATTCGATGGATTATGGTGGACTTTGTGCCGAAAAAACGGTGCGGCGGCCTTCCGTTTTACCGCTCTGCGGGATCGTAGCCCGTGTCTTCGAGCCAGTGCGCCTTGTCGTTGGCCGCCGCCACGGCCAAATAGTCGCAGCGGTTGTTCTCGACTGTTTCGGCGTGGCCCTTGACCCAGACGAAACGGACGTTGTGGCGGTTGTACATGCGCAGGAAACGCATCCAGAGATCGGGGTTTTTCTTGCCCGCGAATCCCTTGCGGACCCAGCCGAAGACCCAGCCTTTCGAAACGGCGTCGACGACGTATTTCGAATCGGAGTAGATGACCACGTCCGAACCCTCGAACTTGAGCGTTTCGAGCGCCACGCACACGGCCATCAGCTCCATGCGGTTGTTGGTCGTGAGGCGGAATCCCTGCGACAGCTCCTTGCGGTGGTGTCCCGAGAGAAGCACTGCGCCGTAGCCGCCCGGCCCGGGGTTTCCGAGGGCCGAGCCGTCGGTGTAGATGGTGATCGGAGACAAAATATGCGTAGATTAGAGATCAAACATAGAGTTTATGACGGGATGTTCCGGTCCGGTTTTCCGGGGCTTGCGCCTGCCGTCCCGCCGCCGGCCGTTTCGCGGTTCATTCGGCGGCCGTTCCGCCCAGTTCCTTGTCCAGAATCTTTTTCGCCTGGTAAAAGGCATTCGTGTAATTGCGTGCCAGTATGGTGCCGTCCGGATCGATCAGAACGAAGAACGGCCAGCCTTCGATGGCATACGTTTCCATGATCTGCCGGTTTTCCGGATGACCGGTTTCCAGTTCCGCTTCGATCCATCCGTGTTCCAGCATGCCGGCCAGCACGGGGCGCATGTCGTCCACACCCGGCGACGGCGTTTTTTTGCCTGCGGGCAGACTTTCGTATACGCTCCGGATATCGGCGATGGATTCGGTCAGACCCACCACCTGCAACCCTTTGTCCTTGTACTTTTCGAACAGATCGCTCACCTGCCGGTCGATATGGATCGAGCCGGGACACAATCCCCAATGGTAGAGCAGCAGGTATCGGCCTTTGAAATCAGCCTTGGCGACAGTACGGTCTTCGGTCGTTGCCAGTGTGAAATCCGGCGCCGGTTTTCCTTCGGCGAGTTGTTCCATTCTTGCCATGCAGTCTGCGTACATCTGGCCGAAATAGCTCGTTTTCAACCCTTCGGACAATGTCTTGTAAAACTTGTGCGCCTCCTTGGCTGGGGTGTACGACAACTTGGGTATCCTGTCGATCAACAGGTACAGGCTTCCGTGCGGATTGGCCGCTTCCAGATAACGTCCCCGGACCCGGCCGAGCGAATCATCGACCGCCAGCAGGCTCGACAGCATGGGCTCGTCGTAAATTCCTCCGCCGAGACGGCAATAATAGATCGCATCCGTCGAGCCGGTCATGCCGATCCTATCGCCGGGCCTGACGATGACGGGTTTGCCTCCGCGATCCCCGGCTGCGGCTCTTCCGGCTTTCGGGCGGTAGGTCATCAGGTAGTACTGGTCGTGTTCCGACTTCCCCCGATAGCGGAATGCGCCCGGTTTGCGGACCACGACGTCGAATCCCGGGCCGTACTTCCATGAAGGCAGGAGAATACGCTCGAAACGGAGGGTGTCTCCGGCTTGCAGTCCCTCGATCCTTCCCTCCAGTCTGAATCCCCGGGCATAGGCACAGGCTGCCGTCATGGTCAGGGCGCAGCATGACAGGAGGAGTTTGTATCGTAGGGCCATGATAGCTGTTTTAATGCTTATTTGCCGGATTCGAGCGCCGCCAACTGTTCGCGGATCGCCGTGATCTTGGCTTCGGCGTCGGCCTGCTTGGCGCGCTCGTTGGCCACCACCTTCTCGGGCGCCGAGGCGACGAACCGCTCGTTCGAGAGCTTCTTCATCACCGAGGCGAGGAATCCCTCGTAGTAGGCCAGATCGTCCGCGAGTTTTTTGCGCTCGGCCTCGGCGTCGATCTTTCCGGCCATCGGCACGAAGTACTGCGTCGTCTTGACGATGAACGCCGCGGCCGCCGGGTCCTTCTCCGCCACGGTCTCGATGGCCGTGAGGTTGGCCATCTTCATCACGACGGGGGCGAACTCCGCGGGATAGTTCTCATCGGCGATGACCCGGAGCGTCAGCGCCTCTTTCTGCGGCAGGCTCTTCTGGTTGCGGATGTTGCGCACCGAGGTGATGATCTCCTTCGCCAGTTCGAAGCGCGCCAGCATCGCGGCGTCTTCGGCCGCAGGCTCGGGCATCTGCGCCACGCAGATCGAAGCGCCTTCGGCGCGGGGCGCGAGGTCCTGCCAGATCTCTTCCGTGACGAACGGCATGAAGGGGTGCAGCACGCGCATCAGGGCGTCGAAATAGCCCTTCGTCGCCTCCATCGTCGGGGCGTCGATGGGCTGTCCGTAGGCGGGCTTCGCCATCTCGAGGTACAAGCCGCTGAAATCGTCCCAGAAGAGGCGGTAAGCCTCCTTGAAGGCCTCCGAGATGCGGTATGACTTGAAATCCTCGGCGATCTGGCGCAGCGAGCGGCCCAACGCCTGCCCGAACCACGCCACGGCTAGACGGTTGTTCTCGCTTTGCGCCGCCGCGGCGTCCACCGCCCAGCCGTTCAGGAGGCGGTAGGCGTTCCAGATTTTGTTGCCGAAGTTGCGGCCCTGCTCGCACAGCGCCTCGTCGAACATCACGTCGTTGCCGGCCGACGAGGAGATCAGCATGGCCATGCGCACGCCGTCGGCGCCGTATTGGGCAATCAGGTCCAGCGGGTCAGGCGAATTGCCCAGCTGCTTGGACATCTTGCGGCCGATCTTGTCGCGCACGATACCCGTGAAGTAGACGTTCGAGAAGGGCTTTTCGTGGCGGTATTCGTAGCCGGCCATGATCATGCGGGCCACCCAGAAGAAGATGATGTCGGGACCGGTCACCAGATCGTTGGTGGGGTAGTAGTAGCCGATCTCCCTGTTGTCCGGGAAGCGGATGCCGTCGAATACCGAGATGGGCCACAGCCACGACGAGAACCACGTGTCCAGCACGTCCTCGTCCTGCCGCAGGTCCGTCAGTTGCAGCGATGCGTCGCCGCTCTTCTCGCGGGCCTTTTCCAACGCCTCTTCGGCCGTCAGGGCCACCACGAAGCCGCCTTTGGGAAGATAGTACGCCGGAATGCGCTGGCCCCACCACAGCTGGCGCGAGATGCACCAGTCCTTGATGTTCTCCATCCAGTGGCGGTAGGTGTTCTTGTATTTCTCGGGCACGAAACGGATCGCGTCCTCCATCACGGCTTTCGTCGCCGGTTCGGCCAGCTCCTGCATCGAGAGGAACCACTGCATCGAGAGTTTCGGCTCGATGGCCACGCCCGTGCGCTCCGAATAGCCCACGTTGTTGGTGTAATCTTCGGTCTTTTCCAAAAGGCCCGCCGCGTCGAGGTCCTTTTCGATCTGCCGGCGCACGTCGAAGCGGTCCTGACCCACGTACATGCCCACCTTGTCGTTGATCGTGCCGTCGTCGTTGAAGATGTCGATGGTCTCCAGCCCGTATTTCTCGCCCAGCATGTAGTCGTTCACGTCGTGGGCCGGAGTCACCTTCAGGGCGCCCGTTCCGAACTCGATGTCGACGTATTCGTCGCGGATCACCGGGATCGACCGTCCCACCAGCGGCACGACGACGCGGGCGTCGGCGGGCAGGGACTTGTAACGCTCGTCATTGGGGTTGACGCACAGCGCCGTATCGCCCAGAATGGTCTCGGGGCGCGTCGT
>ULTS01028274.1_pt1 | contig 15607 bp, 13 predicted proteins | sample 1957821 | NCBI WGS metagenome assembly ULTS01 (sample SAMEA4835741, study PRJEB28245) | human gut metagenome | biome: gut microbiome; material: fecal sample | place: Denmark | collected 2008
TTCGCAAATCCGCCTATCGAAGCACCGCCGGCGGTATTCATAGCGCGGTAACGCATACGTCCGAACGGAATTTTAACTATCGCAACCACGGCATTTGCGAGTATTACGGTGCAAATCATTGCAAACGCAAAGTTTATAAGCTTTTTTATGGATTCATCGGAGAAATTCTTTACGGCAAGGGTTCCGAACAGCATAAAAAGCGCCGCCAAAAACAACGCAACCCCCGACAAAAAAGCCGAGCCCTTGTAGCTCTCCGCATTCAGGTGTTGTAAAAGATAGCCCACGGTCTCACTTAAAAATGCGTAATATGCCGCAGTACCCGCTATGACGCCTATAACTTCAACAATATCCTTTATCGGGCGTTTTTTCCAAAATCTGCGAACACCCCAAAAGAGTATCTGTATACTGAATGCAAGCATAAAATAAACAGGCGCGCTGCCGACGCTCTCAAATGTGGCACCGAACGGGTCGTTAGTGTAATACGAATGTGACGCCAAAGCATGCCGCGTCAGGATATCGCTCACCTGCAAATCGGTAAACGTAGCGGTTAAAAGAAGTCCGCCGAACAAAACTACAAACAGCAATATTGAAATCAGGGTTTTAGATTTTTTTGTCATTTCATGTACCCCTTTCGGATATTTTACATAAATTTTACCATAAATCAACATTCAAGGCAATTAAAATTTTTATCCTGCCGTATGGTTTGACAATGCATTTTGCGTATGCTAAACTCTTTCTAAAAAATTAACGGAGAGATAAATGAAAACACTTTACATATCGGATATGGACGGAACGCTCCTGAATGACGGCGGGGAAGTAAGGCGCCGCAGCGTCGAAATAATAAATGAGCTTATAAAAAACGGTATGCTGTTTACCGTTGCTACCGCAAGAAGCGCAATGTCTGCCGCAGAGCTTTTGAAGGATATTGACATATCCGTGCCGGCGGTGCTTATGAACGGTGTGTTTCTGTTTGATTTAAAGAACAAAAAAGCGGTTGCCTACCACGAGATACCGAAGGACGCCTTTTTTGCGATAACGGAAATATTTGTGAAAAGGAACAAATCGCCGTTTGTCTTTTTCTACGGCGACGACGGAAAATTCACAATAGAATACACTGATTTCAAATTGCCTATTCACCGTGATTTTTACGAAAAAAGGAAGGGTAAATTCTTCGGCGAATTTAAAAAAGTCTCCGAATACGAGATTTTAGACGATATGCACCCCGTTTTTATAAGTCTTTCCGACGAATATGACGAGCTGAAGCCCATCCATGACGCGGCGCAGAAAATAAACGGAGTTACCTGTTCTTTTTACGCCGACACATACACCCCATACTGGTTTCTCGAAATATACAGCAGTAAGGCGAGTAAGGCTAACGGCGCACAGGAGGTTATGGCCCTGGTCGGCGCGGACAAAATCGCGGCGTTCGGTGACAACAGAAACGATATACTTCTGTTTTCGCTGGCGGACAGAAAATACGCCGTCAAAAATGCTGTCCCGGAGCTTCGGCAGATTGCCGATGAAGTCATAGGGGAAAACAATAATGACGGCGTAGCTGAATTTTTGAAAAAGGATTTTAAGGCATAATATGTTTTAAAATCGGTATTTTTTTGATAATGAACGACAGTACGGCGCATATAATATATGCTATAAACGGCATAAACACCGAATAATACACGGGATGCTCCGCAAAAACAGCCACTTTATCAAACGCAAACAAAACGAGCATATGCGTAACATATATTCCGAGGCTGAGCGACGACAGGGCTCTTATGAATTTTTCCGGAATAACCCTGAAAAGCCGCTCCCATTTTATATATTTCGCTGCCGTAAATACGGCGGCGGACATAGGCAGGCAGGCTATCGACGTATAGTCCATAAACAAAGTGTCGGTTTCCCCGCTTTTTTTGCTGACAATATATGTTCCGAAAAACATCAGGGCGGCTCCGAAAATACCCGACATATAAATAAGTATACGCGCCTTTTTGGTATAATCCTTGTTTTTTATAAGCCAGCCCATAAAGACAAATACCACATAGCCCGTTACTATAACCGGAGTCAGTCCACCGTATACGGGAATTACAAATCTGTTGATGAGCGGCAAAACCGAATTGAACACAAAGCCGAGAACGCACACATACTCTATGGTTTTGATGTTTTTCTTATCCGCGGCGAGCGAAAACAGCGGCAGGCACATATATACGGCAAAAATGCAATAGAAAAACCAAAATACATTATTTGCCTCGTTATTGAATATCGCAAGGAAAAGCCCCTTTGCGCTCATGGGCGCGGTTGCCTGCTTTAACACAAACGGGCGTACCCAGTAAAGCAGCGACCAAAAAAGAAACGGTACAAGTGTTCTTGCGGCACGTTTTTTAAAGAACGTCTTTGTATCGTATTTTTTACGGTAATCAAGTAAATTTGCACCGGTTATCATAAAAAACACGGGCACGGCAAAATGAGCTACGGTCTGCAAAAACATATATATGAACCAAAGGCGTGTTTTCTGATAATAAAAAACTCCGCCGGAGCAATGCAGCACCACAACGGCAAAACAAGACAGAATATTGAGAATATCGATATAATAAAGCCTTTTTGGGCTGTTTGTTCCATCGGCAGGCAATTTACCGCTCCCCATTTTATCAACTCCTTTTGATGTTTATATCATAAGTTACTTTGACCGTTTTGTCAATTACGCGCGCATAAAAAGGGTTTGACAACAACGCCGCTAAATGGTATTATAAACAGCGGAAATTAAAAATCTATACTTTATCGCTTCTCGGTAATACGAGGCTTTGATTTTTAATATCATATATTATATCGTGCGGCAAATCGGCAGATACCGTGTCCGATAATGCGCCCACGCCGAAAACGGTAAAATCGCAGAAATGCGTTTTTATATTTGCGGAACAAGCCGAAAGTAGATTTATCTGAAAGTAAGCTCCGCCTCGGATGTCCTCGCCGTGTAAAATTCAGAGGACAAAACTTAATATGCGGGTATGGCGGAATTGGCAGACGCGCAAGATTCAGGTTCTTGTGGAGGCAACTCTGTACAGGTTCAAGTCCTGCTACCCGCACCAAACAGTATAAATCCGAACTCTAAACCAATCGGTGAAGGGTTCGGATTTGTCATTTTTATAGACTATCCGAACTTTAATTCAAAACGCAAAAATTAAATTCGGAGGTTACTTATTATGAAAACAGAACTTAAAAACATCGGAACTTGGGGCAGACTGCATTATGATTTTCTTTACCGCAACAATCGGACGGTCATCAATGTTATGCGGCTAAACGGAACTCTAAACAATTACCTTGCCGACATTGACCGTGATCCTTAGATATGTTTGATTCTTTAGTCCGACAAACGGCTGAAAACGAAGGCGTAACCGAACAGTTGAAATCAACCAATCAAATTGAACAAATCAGACGAATGAATAACATTCAAAGCAGGGTACGGGAATTATCTTGAATGAACTTATCTATCAATAGTGACGAAAAGGCGGGGGATTCACCCTCGCCTTTTACTTTATGCTCTTTTCTTCTTATTCTTTTCATATTCCGCTTTCCAAGCGGCAAACTCCTCCTGTCCCTCTTTAGAAAGAATTCGCGAATATCCGGCAGCATTGTACGAGCAATGGCTTCAAGAATATTATCCGGAATCTCCGATGTCCGAAACGGTTTCCTAATATTCTGTATTTGATACGAAGAAATAGTTGCTTGAGAATGTTGCCGTATTGCAGATTGCAGATGTCACGCCAATACGGAATCAGCTGTTTTTTTGAGTTCATTTATATCCATAGAATTCTCCGTTCAAAGGGTTTTATGAATTTGCCATAACAAGGTCGTGTGGACACAGGCGGCAATGCTCGCTAAGACAAGTGTGGACACAAAGACGATGCTTGCTAAGGTAATGCCGTAGCAACATCATCCGAATTTGGATAGCCAAATTCAGTGCTTGCTGAGACACAATCATAATAAATGTACTTTGTTATTGCTTATTATATCAAAAAACATCCAGATAATATAAACATCAAATAGTTTTTCTAAATCGTACAATATATTTTCAAGCGACAAATCTTGTGATATAATATAAAAAACATTATGTTGAGATGCTTTTTATGGCTGAAATAGAAGACCGTTATTATTCCATGCCTGAAATCATGAAATATCTCGGAATCAGCAGAGATACAGCGTTGCGTTGGATTGCCACAAAAGAGATGCCTGCGCATAAAGTCGGAAAGAAGTGGAAGTTCAAGGCTTCCGAAATTGACGAATGGATAAATAGCGACAAGGCGGAAGAGTAGGGAGACTGTTTTATGGGAATAATTCAAAAAATAATTTCCAAACATGAAGAAAAAGTAAAAGCCCGTAATGATATGTGCGACAACCTAATTATGCAGATTGATACAGCTCTGCAAGAAATAACTATCTTATTTTCTGATTTGCAGTCTTTTGTTGAGCCAAGCAAAGAATCAGAATGGCATAATCGCAATGCTTCTCTAATTACAAACGTCGCTTTAACTAATACTCAAAAATTAAAAAAGGCAGTACACTATAAACAACTATTGGAGAAACAAGCTGAACTATATCGTAGTGCTGACTCTCTTAAACAACAAATTAGTATTCATAACGATAGGGTTGCCGATTCCAAAATTCAAAATGCGTATACCTTGATTGGCGATGTTGAAGGGCGAAGATTAGACAAACAACAAATGACTTGTATTGTCAAAGATGCTCATAATCATCTTGTGATTGCCGGAGCAGGAACAGGTAAAACAACTACAGTAGTTGGTAAAATTAAATTTCTGTTAAAATCGGGAAAATATAAACCGGAAGATATTTTGGTATTGTCTTTTACAAATGCTTCAGCAAGTGAGATGAGCCAACGAATTAACAAAGAAACCGGTTGTAACATAGATGCATCTACCTTTCACAAACTTGGGTTGAATATTATTACTAAAGTAAATGGCATCGTCCCTAAAATTACGCAATTAAATTTGCGGAAGTTCGTTAAAGAGCAGCTGTTGTTGAATATGCAATCAGATGCATACTTAAATCTGTTAAGTTCGTATTTATTGTATAATCGCGTTGTTTCTAAGTCCGAGTTTGAGTTTAAAACGCAGGCCGAATATGAAGAATATTTGCGATTAAATCCGCCAACAACTATAAATAATGAAACAGTAAAAAGTTATGGTGAAATGGATATAGCTAACTTTTTAACACAAAACGGAATACAATATATCTATGAGAGCCCTTATAAAATCGATACACGCACAAGTGAATACGGCCAATATAAACCGGACTTTTATTTACCTGAATATGATATCTATATTGAGTATTTTGGTATAAACAAGAACGGCGAAGTTCCAACTTATTTCAAAGGCGCTAACGGAATGACAGCAAACCAAACATATCAATCATCTATGAAATGGAAGCGAGAAACCCATGCTGCTAATAATACTGTCTTGATTGAATGTTATGCTTATGAAAAATTCGATGGCTTCTTGCTTGAAAACTTAAAAGAAAAACTTATTTTAAACGGCGTAAAGCTAACACCAAAATCTACAAAAGAATTATGGGAACAAGTGTCTGCTGACGGCGATTCTATTCTTGACGGCGTTATCGAGTTGTTTGAAACAGTTATCAATCTTATAAAAAGCAATGGATATTCAATTGCTACCGTGCGGCAGTTAAATGTTGGAAATAGTAATGCTCAAAACAATAATATCATTATATCACTTCTTGAACCAATATTTAATTCATATTGTGCTTATTTGCACGAACACAAGGAAATTGATTTCAATGATATGATCAATATGGCAACCCAGTTTGTTGAACAAAGGAAATATATCAGTCCTTACAAATATGTTATTGTTGACGAGTATCAAGATATTTCCAAGGCTCGTTTCTCATTGTTAAACAGTATGAGAAAATCTAATGATTATGATCTGTTTTGCGTGGGCGATGATTGGCAGAGCATTTATCGTTTCGCAGGTAGTGATATCGGATATATTTTGAACTTTGAACAATACTGGGGTCCTACCGAAATCAGTAAAATTGAAACGACCTATCGTTTTACTCAAAAGCTTATAGAAATTAGCGGAAATTTCATAATGCAAAATCCGGTTCAGATCAAAAAGTCCATCAAAGGGAAAACTGATACTGTAGGGTTTGCTTTAGGTGAAATTAGCGGATATACCGATAAGTTCTCCATTGAGTTTATGGCTAAAAGACTTGAAGATTTGCCGAGAGATAGTAGCGTGTTCTTCATCGGAAGATACTCCTTTGATGCAAAATTGTTGAGTGATAGTGGATTGTTTGAATGTCAATATAATAATGTTAGCGGATTCGTAGAAGTAAAATACCGAAAGCGAAACGATCTAAAAATGAGTTTTATAACTGCACACAAATCAAAGGGCTTACAGGCAGATTATGTCTTTATTATTAATAACAAAAAATCAAGAATGGGTTTTCCCAGCAAAATACAAGATGCTGCTATACTAAACTTATTACTCGATAATTGTGATCAATACCCATATGCAGAGGAACGCCGCCTTTTTTATGTCGCATTGACAAGAGCGAAGAAAAAAGCGTTTCTTGTTACTGTTAATCATCAAGAATCCGAATTTGCTATGGAACTCAAAGAACGCTACGGTAACGAACTTAAACAAGAACCATGGGAATGCCCGTTATGTGGCGGGAAATTGTTGAGAAAGAAAGGACCGTATGGAGAATTCTTTGGATGTTCAAATTATAAAACTACAGGATGTAAATATAAAAGAAGGATTAATTAAAATAATCAGTCCGGAGAAATAAATTTTGCGGGCATTGTCGCAGCAAGTACTGAAATGCAAATACATCGGCGAATACAGGTATAACGATATTGTTCACCCAAACGGTATGCCGTCAATCGTTCCGGAGGATTTATTCAACCGTGTGCAGGAGCGTATGGCGGCAAACAAAAAAGCCCCTCCATGTAGCCTACCACCATTTGATTGCCGTTATCAAAGTCGCAATTGCAACGATTGCTTCGATAACAAGATATGCAATTTCAAAGGCGGTAGGCTTTTGTTTTTGTCAGAGGACGGTTTCTTGAAACCGTCTTAATAACATTCTCTTTGTTTTGCTCATTATTCTTTAAGTTCTGTTGTTAAACCGGGATTTTTAACACATAAACTCGGTCTTGACTATCCTACTAAATCGGTAGTATAATAGGGATATATTTTGAAACGGAGGATATGTTATGATTTCAACAAAAGGGCGCTACGCTTTGCGCGTTATGATAGATATAGGCCGCCACCAAAATGCCGCACCGGTCTCTGTTAAAGATATATCCTCAAGGCAGGATATATCGGTGAAATATCTTGAACAGGTGGTTTCAATTCTGAGTAAGGCCGGCCTTATACGCAGCTTTCGCGGCAATGCCGGTGGCTACAAGCTCAATGTTGACCCCGAAAAATGCACGGCGGGAGACATTCTCAGAGTCTGCGAGGGTTCGCTGTCGCCCGTTGCCTGTTTACAGGACGAAAACAACTATTGTGAGCGCAGCTCATACTGTGAGACACTTGATTTTTGGCGCGGCTTTTACGATGTTATCAACAAATATGCCGACAGCGTCACTATTCAGGATTTAATCGACAAGGCAGTAGGCGCAAACGGCTCTTACTGCATCTGATAAAAATAAATTCGAAACAACCCATATACGGCATCGCAGACAGCACGCTGCCTGTTGCGCAAAAATATTTATTATAATACAAAGGCGGAAATTATGCTGAATCAGTTTTCACGTACCGAGCTGCTTCTCGGAAAAGAAGCCATGGAAAAGCTGCAAAATTCGCGCGTTGCCGTATTCGGCATAGGCGGCGTCGGCGGCTACACCGTGGAGGCGCTTGCAAGATCGGGCATTGGTAAATTAGACCTTATAGACGATGACAAGGTCTGCCTTACGAATATAAACCGTCAGATAATCGCAACGCATTCAACAATAGGGAAATATAAGGTCGAGGTTGCCGAAGAACGCATCAAGGACATAAATCCGGACTGCGAGGTTACAACGTATCGGAAGTTTTACACTCCGGAAACGTCGGCAGAATTTGATTTTTCACAGTACGACTATGTTGTTGACGCCATAGATACCGTATCTGGCAAAATCGAGCTTGTTATGCAGGCGCAAAAGAGCCAAACTCCCATAATCTGCTCAATGGGCGCCGGCAACAAAATGGACCCGACTGCATTTGAGGTGACTGATATTTATAAGACTTCGGTCTGTCCGCTTGCGAGAGTTATGCGATATGAGCTGAAAAAACGCGGAGTTAAAAAACTCAAGGTTGTTTATTCAAAGGAAAAGCCGCTTGTACCCATTGAGGATACGGCGATAAGCTGCCGCGAGCACTGCATTTGCCCTCCCGGTACGGCGAGAAATTGCACGCAAAGACGCGCTATCCCCGGCAGTAATGCGTTTGTCCCGTCGGTAGTCGGGCTGATAATAGCAGGTGAAGTCGTAAAAGATTTGACGAATTACAGGGCAAAATAAATACACAAAAGGGTGTTTGAATATGACAAGAGACGAAGCATACGCGCTCCTTACGGAATACAACAAAGAGCCGTTTCACCTTGAGCACGCCGAAACGGTTGAAAAAACAATGATGTATTTTGCCGACAAACTCGGCTACGGCGGCGACAGGGATTTTTGGGGAATCGTAGGTCTTTTACATGACCTTGACTTTGAAATGTATCCCGAAGAGCACTGCATAAAGGAACAGGAAATAATGCGCGAAAGAGGCATTGACGAAAAGATAATTCACGCAACGGCAAGCCACGGGTACGGCATAACGGTAGACATTAAGCCGGAACATGAGATGGAAAAGGTCCTTTATGCGGTAGATGAGCTTACTGGGCTTATAGGAGCCGTTGTAAAAATGCACCCGTCGCACAGCGTACAGGATCTTGAGCTTAAATCCGTGAAGAAAAAATTCAAGGCGAAGAATTTTGCCGCCGGCTGCTCTCGCGAGGTCATACAGCGCGGTGCGGATATGCTCGGTATTTCGCTTGATGAGCTGATACAAAATACAATTGACGCCTTAAAGTCATTTCAGGACTGAAAGCATTAAAAATGTAATAATCAAGGCTTAGTTATTTTTTAACTAAAGGCTGCTGTAAAAAACGGTGGGAACTAAATTTAAGCTCCCACCGATTTTTTATTTAATGCAAAGGATTGTCGCCGCCATCGTAAACTGAGCGGCATAATATAAGATGTGATTTAAGAATATGTTGAATTTTGTATTCTTATTCTCGGCGAAATACATACCCGAAAGCACGGCGTCGGACAGAGTAAAGAGGACACCGCCCACAGCCATAACAACCCAAACCTTTTCAAATCCGGTGGCAATTGCCGCTATAATGGCCGAAACCATAGTCAACGCCAGGAAGAAGGTATAGAGAAATACAATGAATTTAAACTTACCGAAATGATTTTTCATAAGCTTTTCGGTCAATATATTGCCGAGAGCTATAAGAAGCGATACGCCTATGGAAACAGCAAGTGTTTTGCCGGTAAATCTGTAGCTTTTATAAATCGCCACGTTAAAACAGATGTGACCTAAAAGGAATGAGATAAAGCCGGAATAAAGATATGAATCCTTATCCTGCAAATAAATCCATTTCAAGTCAAGCCAAATATCGCCGACCATTCCGAGTATAAGCCCAAACGCCACCCAAAGGCCGAATTGAATATTGTCGCGGTTTGCGCTTGTTGCGGCAAAAGCGGTTGAAATAAAACAGAGACTCGCCGCCGCCTTGGCATACAGTGCGGAAATTCCGCCCTTTTTAACGCGCAAGAACAAAAATATACCTGTCATAACAATGCCGATTGCCAAAAGCACCCAATATAATGTCCAGCTCATAGTTATCCCCCAAATTTATTTTCTGTTTAATCAATGAGCAGATTATATAATATTTCAACAATAATTGCAATAGCTTAGGCTGTTTTTTTGTTAAATAAAAGACAATTTCCCGACAACGCTTTTAGTCTCGCCATCGTACAGGACAAAAACCGCAATCTCTTTTTATCGCGAAGGCAATTCATTGTACATTGCCTCAAAAAGCGCGGTTTCCGAAATACGCTCCTTTGTATCTCCCGTCATAAATTCACTTCCAAATAGTAGTAACAGTTCGGTTACCTGTCAAGGCTTTTTTGGGGAAATTTTAAAACACAGCGACCCGAATGCAAAATCCTTTTTTCGGTCTATGCAAAGAAGCCGTTATGGTATCGCTATATAAAAAAGCCACGGAAAACCGTTGATTTCCCATGGCTTTTGAAGTATTTGATTGAAAAATCGTAACCGATTATCTCTTTGAGAACTGCGGTGCGCGACGAGCGCCTTTGAGACCGTATTTCTTTCTCTCTTTCATTCTCGGGTCACGAGTCAAGAAGCCGGCCTTCTTGAGTGCCGAACGAAGATTTTCGTCGTACTGAAGAAGAGCTCTTGAAAGACCGTGGCGAATTGCGCCTGCCTGGCCTGTTACACCGCCGCCCTGAACGTTGCAGACGATGTCGAATTTGTCAGCTGTGCCGGTGAGAGCGAGAGGCTGACGAACTATAAGTTTAAGTGTTTCAAGGCCGAAATAATCGTCGATATCACGATTGTTTATCGTTATTTTGCCTGAGCCTGCATAAACGCGAACTCTTGCAACCGACTTCTTTCTTCTGCCTGTGCCGTAAAAATAAGGATTAGTCTCGTACATTTATTTTTGCCTCCCTTTCTCAGAATTCTTTAACTTCGGGCTTCTGAGCCTCATGTGTGTGTTCGCCGTCTTTGAAGATACGAAGTCTTGTAAGCTGCTTTCTGCCGAGTGAGTTATCGGGAAGCATACCCTTAACTGCCTTTTTAAGAGCAAATTCGGGCTTTTCAGCCATAAGGGTCTTATACTGAATCTTCTTCATGTTACCGATATAACCGGTGTGATGATAGTACATTTTCTTTTCAAGCTTGTTGCCTGTAAGAACTATTTTGCCGGCGTTGATTACGATTACGTGATCGCCGCAGTCAGCGTGAGGAGCAAATGTCGGCTTGTGCTTGCCGCGAAGAAGCGTAGCAGCCTCCGCAGCAACGGAACCGAGGGTTTTGCCGTCAGCATCAAGAACATACCAGTTACGGCTGATGTCGGCAGCCTTAGGCATATAAGTTGACATAAAACATAACCTCCGAATAATTATTTCTTTTTTATTGCCCGAATATATTATCACGAAGAAACGATTTCGTCAACACCGTTTTTTCAATATTTTAACGATTATATGATTTATCTCTCGTTTTCTCGCATTTTCTCTTGTTTTCTGCTATATTGCTTATTTATTATTTTTGAGTCTTTGCCTATCGCAAAAGCTCTTTCGGACAAAAGCGAGGCGGCGTTTTTCATACAATGCTCAAGGCTTATACCGTTTTCCTTTATTTTATGTATTTCGCATACTCCGAGTTCCTCGGCGGAAATATCGTTTTCGACGTCGCCGCTCAAAAGGATACACGGAACACCGAATTTTTCGGCTATGTCCGAGACCCTCTTAGGAAGCTTGCCGAATAGGGTTTGCCTGTCCGTCTTGCCCTCGCCTGTTATAACCGCATCGGAGCGACGTATTTTATCCTCAAGCGATGCAGCCCTTGCCAGCACATCAAATCCGCTTTGGAGCTCACAGTTCAAAAAGGCGGATAATCCACCGCCGATGCCGCCCGCAGCTCCGGCTCCCGGAAGATTTATAATCTTTTTGCCGGACGCTTTTTCAAAAATCTCTCCTATATTTCGTAAGCCGTCGTCCAAAAGCTCCACATCGTTCTTCGAGGCTCCCTTTTGCGGAGAAAAAACATAAGCCGCTCCGTTTTCTCCGCACAGAGGATTTGTGACGTCACACGCGAGAGTGAACTTTATATCCTTGAATCTTTCAAAATTCTCGGTTCGCCGTATTTTCTTAACTCGTATCATATTTTGACCGTCGGGCAAAACCTCGACGCCGTCCTCCGAAAAGAACCGCATACCGAGGGCATACAAAATGCCCGTCCCCGCATCCGTGGTAGCACTGCCGCCGAGTCCGAGAATTATATGTTTTGCCCCATGCTCCGCAGCGTCGCAAATCAGTTCTCCGCTTCCCAATGACGACACCTTCACGGCGTCGCGCTCGCTGCTCTTGAGAAGCGTCAGCCCGCTTGCCGAGGCTATATCAATTACAGCGGTACCGTCGGGCAAGACGGTGTATTCCGCCGTGATTTCACGAAGCAGAGGGTCGTGCACCGCCGCTTTTCGAAGCTGCCCTCCGAGTATATCGTAAAAACAGCGAGAGGTCCCCTCTCCGCCGTCGGCAAACGGCAGAGAAAGCACCTCAAAATTTTTGTTACACCGAAGAAGTCCGTCTTTAACCGCGGCGCAAGCATCCTTTGACGTAAGACTCCCTTTAAAAGAGTCGCAAACAACAGCTATCTTCATAATCAGAACACCATATATCCGAATATTTCCTTGAGCGTATCGAGCGGCGACTGACCATCGGCAATCTTTACCGCGATGTGCTTTTTGCCGTAATCCATTATGGACACTCTGCCGCGCATCATGGAGGACAGGTTCAAAACCGTATTTGTATCTATATCGTTCACATAAAGGATAACGGAATTGCCCTTTTGCCCTATTTCGTATATACCCTTTGCGGCGGCGGTATTACGAAGAAGCGAAACATCGATAAGTCCCTGAACCGACTGCGGAATTTCACCGAATCGGTCGCGAAGCTCATCCTTAACGTCCTCTGCATCTTCTGTATTTTTAATGTCCGCAATTCTGCGGTAAACCGCAAGCCTCTGAGGAATGCTCTTGATGTAATTATCGGGAATGTGAGCGTCTATCTGCATATCTATGAGACACTCCTTCTTACGCGAAATCGGCTTTTCGCCCTTTTCCTCCTCCACGGCTTCACCGAGAAGCTGCAAGTACATATCGTAGCCTACCGCCTCCATATGGCCATGCTGCTGCGCACCGAGGACGTTGCCCGCTCCGCGGATTTCAAGGTCACGCATGGCAATCTTAAAGCCGGAGCCGAATTCGGTATATTCCCTTATTGCCGAAAGTCGTCTGTTCGCTATTTCCGACAATTCCTTGCCGCGCTTAAACGTGAAATATGCCGACGCTCTGCGTGTGCTTCTGCCGACTCGTCCGCGTATCTGATGAAGCTGTGCGAGTCCGAGCCTGTCGGCATCCTCAATAATAAGCGTATTGCAATTCGGAACATCGACGCCCGTCTCGATGATGGTGGTGCAAACGAGTATGTCTATGTCGCCCTCAAGCAAGTCACGCCAGATTTCAGACAGCTCCTCCTCGCCCATTCGGCCGTGTGCCACGGCTATACGAGCCGACGGCATCATTTCCTTTATCTTAGCCGCCGTGCTTTCGATTGATTCGACACGGTTGTGGAGATAATATACCTGACCGCCTCTGCGGAGTTCCTTCTCCATGGCCTCGCAGAGAATTCCCATATCATGCTCTATAACATATGTCTGAACGGGGTATCTGTCCTGCGGAGCCTCCTCTATTACGGACATATCGCGTATGCCGGTCATAGCCATATTAAGCGTTCTCGGAATAGGCGTCGCCGATAAGGTCAAAACATCAACCGTTGGGAACAGCTCCTTGAGCTTCTCCTTTTGAGCCACGCCGAAGCGCTGCTCCTCATCGACTATTAAAAGGCCGAGGTCCTTAAATTTTACATCTTTTGAAACAAGACGGTGCGTGCCTACGATTATGTCAAGCGAGCCGCGCTTCAAATTTTTAAGTATTTTCTCCTGCTCCTTAGGAGTTCTGAAGCGTGACAGCATCTCTATCTCGACAGGGAAACCGTCAAATCTTTTAAGTATGGTACGGTAATGCTGATACGCGAGAATTGTTGTGGGAACAAGTATCGCGCATTGCTTACCGTCTGCCGCGCATTTAAAAGCCGCACGAAGCGCGACCTCGGTTTTTCCGAAGCCGACATCGCCGCAGAGAAGTCTGTCCATGGGATAAGGCTTTTCCATATCGCCCTTTATTTCATCGATTGCTCTGAGCTGATCGGACGTCTCGTCATATTCAAATCGCCGTTCGAAATCGCTCTGCATATCTATATCCGGAGAAAATGCATAGCCGGGGCTGTTTTGCCTTTTTGAATACAGGGCTATGAGCTGATCCGCCATATCCTTGACTGCGGCACGAACCTTATTTCTCGTTTTTTCCCAGTCCTTGCCGCCGATTTTATTCAGCTTTACTGTTCTGCCGTCGTCCTCGTGAGGGCCTATATATTTTGAGACAAGGTCAAGCTGCGTTACCGGAACATACAGAACGTCGCCCTTTGCATACTTGATTTTGATATAATCCTTAGTTATTTTGCCGACCTCAAGCTTATTGATGCCGTCAAACACGCCTATACCGTGGAGCGAATGAACAACGTAGTCGCCCTTTTTAAGCTCATCAAGCGAGTGGAGGCTCTGTCCCTTTTTAAATCCGCTCCTGCTTTTTCTTTTTTTTGACGCAACGGCGTTTCTGCCATAGGTAAAGGCATAAAATTTTTCGTGCGGATAGCCGAAGCCGCCCGAGAGCGCACCGGGCAAAACCGAAACTCTGCCACGCGGAAATTCGGCAGGCTCGAGCGGAAAATAAAGTGCCGGAATATCCTCGTTTTCGAGATCCTCAGCAAGGTTTTTTGCAGCCTTTTCCGTTCCTCCCATTACTACAACCGTCGAGTCCTTTTGAACAAGCGGAGACAAATCGTCCAAGAGTATGTCGAGCTTTCCGTTCCATACGGGAAGTGTTGACGCCGTAAACGTTACAAGGTCGCGTACCGGTACGTCAAACGAACCGCGCGCAAAATCGTCGAGAAAAACAGTATCCTTTTTTTCATATTCGCGTGTAAGCTCCGGGAAGGTCATCGTAAACTCGTCGAGTCCGCGGCAAAGCTCGCCGTCCTCAAGGAGATATTTGATATCCTCGTTTTGGAGCTTTATTGCGGTGTTTGCCTTTTCCTTGACTCCGGCGCTCTCGCAAACAACAAGCAAAAGCGAATCGGCATAGCTTAAAATTGTCGCTTTCTCTTCGTAAGCGAGCGGAAGATACTTATCGGCAGAGCTTAAGCTCACGCCGTTTTTGAGCCTGTCTATATCCTTTTGCAGCATTTCGCGAGCCTTTTTGGCTCCCTTACCCTTTACGGTATCATAAAATGCGGTAATCTTTTTCATTAAGTCGTCGCCGCCCGAAAAGACTATCTCGGTTGACGGCATAAGCGTCAGCTTATCAACATTGTCGGTTCTTCGCTGAGACATTATGTCGAAATGAGCCATGGTGTCAACGGTATCGCCCCAAAACTCTATTCTGACGGGATTTTGGTCGTCTGGCGAAAACAGGTCGAGTATTCCTCCGCGCACGGAAAACTGACCTACTCCCTCCACCATATCGGCTCTCGTATAGCCTGCGGAAAGAAGCACACTCGTTATGTCGCCGAGCTTAATATCCTCGCCTCGCCTTATCGTAAGCGAATGTTTTTTTAAGTCCTCGGGCGGAATAGTCCTCTGAACCGCCGCCTCTGCGGAGCAAACCACTATATCGGCGG
>ULTS01012001.1_pt1 | contig 15595 bp, 10 predicted proteins | sample 1957821 | NCBI WGS metagenome assembly ULTS01 (sample SAMEA4835741, study PRJEB28245) | human gut metagenome | biome: gut microbiome; material: fecal sample | place: Denmark | collected 2008
ACGGAGCTGATGAGATCTTATATAAATTTGTTAAATAGATATTCAGGAGAAAATTTCACTCTGGAGGATATAAATGATATAGCTAAAACTTATAGTCGTGTAGACAATCCGGTAATGAATAGCGATAATGTCGATATGACTAGTAGGGATAAAATGATCAAGATCTTAGGTAAGAATATGTCTAGAGCTGACGGCCCTACGCTTAGAAGAGAATGGTCTTCATCTAATATAGGTCGTAATATAGCTAAGGCTATTCAGGATTCTAAAATGGTCTATGAAAGAAGATATGACGAGTTTGCTCCAAGATCATGGTCGTTCTCTAATTCTACCAATGCCTCTAAAGAAGATAGGCGTATGCATGCTAAATTAGAGAGTCTGCTTTTGTCAAGAGCTGGTTTCTTGAATAAGGATAAAGATAGCAGGCTTAATAATTACATATTGTATGCTCGTCCTACGGATAATCCCAATACATTTGATTTGGTAGCTATGGCTGGCGGGAAAAATATCGCTACGGTTCAAGTTACTAAAGAGGAATTAGATAGTATGGGGTATAGTTTGTACGAAAGGGAAAGGAATGTAAGATCTGAAGATTACGAATCTAAGATCATCCCTGTATCTTTTTCTGCCACGACCAATAGGCCTTATCAGAAATGGGCGCAAGCTAATTCACTTGGCGCTTTCGCTACTATCGAGAATGCGGCTGAGGAGGCTTCTAGGATGGTTGATAAGTACAATATTCAGAACAATGAACTAGCTACATCCGAGCTTAATAAAAGAGCTATTAGGATTATTAATACGGTTTTAAGAAATTACAAATCGTATGATGTTAAAGCCAAGGGCTTTCCTGGAGGTGTTGAGGTTGGCGTCTATTTTCACGGGCAGGCTAGGACCGGGACACCTCTAAAGGTGTTGGAATATAATACTGATTATGCTGATAATATCATGAAGATTATAAATATGTGTCCTCAGATGTATCTTACCCAAGCCGTGGTTGAGGCTATCAATAAAGACGTTATTGTTAAGGGTAGAGATATTAATGAGCAGCACTCTGATCTTAGCAATATTCTTTCGGTGTTGGATAAAGAGACTATGGATAAAATAGATGGAAAAAATGAGCAATAATAATAACGATATAGGGAATGTGATGAAGAGTCAGGGATATTATGTCCCTACTCCATCAATTCCATCTCCCATGCCTTCTAAGGATAATATTTCTTCTATCCCTATACCTGTTGGCATGCGCGGTTCATCGGATATGGATAATGATGTTTTGTCTAGAGAGGGAAGCAGGAGTATTCCATCATTAGTAGAGGGTATAAAAAATTCCGTAGAGACATCTTATCATGATGATGTAAAAGCAAGGAATCCGCTTTTTCAGATGATAAACGAGACGGGTATTCCTAAGGGTAATTATGATATAACTGGAAGTAGGATCAACCTTCGTGATTCAAGGTATAGGCTGTCAACAGGTGAATGGATTCCAAAATACGAGAGTTATATCAATAATGTGGATAATGATGATCGTCTATCGAGAAGTCAAAGTGGTTGGGAGAAAACTTATAGAGGATTAGGTAAGTTTATTTATAAGTCTGCTTTGTATGGAATAGGTGGAGTAGGTCAGTCTGTTTATGGATTAAAGGAGCTTGTTACAAAAGGGACGTTATCAGCTATGTATGATAACAGTTTTGCCAGATGGTTGGATGATATGGATAAGCGTGGTGATTATACGCTTAATCATTATTACAGTAAGGAGGAGCGAGATGCTGGATTTCTTAAAAGTATGTTTACAACCAATTTTTGGACAAATGATCTTTTGTCAGGAGCTGCATTTACGGCTGGAGCCGTTTTGTCATCTTACGCCTTCGCCGGAGCTGGTCTTATGAATGCCGCTCGTATGGGGGCTAGAATAGGTGCTACGATTGCCGGTATGGGGAAGGCTGTTTCTGCTACAAAGACCGGGTTTAATGCTATGCTAAGAGCTGCTCGTATAGGTCGTGGTATAGGCAAGGGGTTGGATAACCTGACTTTTATGAGTACTTCTACGCTTTGGGAAGCTTCCGTGGAATCAAGGAGCGGGCTGATGGAGTCTGAGGAAAACTTCAAGCAAGCTTACAGGAACGCTTACGGCAGAGAAGCCTCATATGAGGAACTCATGAAGTTCAGAGCTGATAATGCTGATGCCGCTAACGCTATATTCGCTGCCAATATCGGTATCCTTACGTTATCCAATATAGCTATGTTTGGTGATATGTTTGGCATGGATCTGGGCGTGGATAAGTTCATAAAACGCAATATATTTGGCGTAGGAGCCGAGAGAATGGACAACGGTGCACTAAGGGCTATAACACCAAAGAAATGGCAGAAAATAGCTGGTAATACGTTTAATATCATTAAGCGACCGGTATCTGAGGGTTTGTTCGAGGAAGGTCTTCAAGGTGTTTCCAGTAAGTCTGCGGAGGATTGGGTGGAATCAAGATATAATCCTATGGCCATCCGTCAGAATATAGGTTATATGGAAGCTATAAAGAACGGATTCAAGGAGACTTACGGATCTAATGAGGGCTGGAAGGAGATCGGCATCGGTATGATTATTGGATCGGTTATGGGAGTAAAAAGTCTTGGAGGTATAAAGGAATGGAGCCAAGACATGTCCCGTAACAAGGGGATGGTGGAGGCCTACAACACTAATGCCGGCGCCTTGACCTCGGCGGCCGTCCAAGCTATTCGTGGCAGCATGGCTCTGAACGCTCAATTATCAGGCTTGAAAACGGATAATAACGCTGACGATATACCTAATTCTAGAATCGTAGATAAGACTTTTAGTGACGCTGTATTCAATCGTCTTCGTTATGATCAGGAAATGGGGATGTTAGATGATACTAAGGAGAATTTCAAGACAGTCATCGAGTCTATACCTAATAGCGATATAGCCTCCGATATGAATATGACAGATGAGCAGGTAAATGAGTATAAGTCCAACCTTATCAGTGAGTTTAATAAGAAGGTAGATAATTTTACCATGGCCAATAGGTTCGCCGACTCCCTTACTGATGGTATATCCAATAGATCATTTAACACCTACATCTCTAACATGGCTTATAACGGTCTTGAGGCTAAGGATAATTTGGATGATATCGCTAATCAGTTAGGAAGGATATACAATACGGATATAGGCCCCGCTCTTGATATATATTCTCGTCTTAATCCTGATTCGAGCAGGGATCTTGAAGAACTCAGGAAGCTTACGGATGATATACAGAGGATGGAGAAGAATATCTTGAGGCTTCAACAAAGTGTCGCGTCGAAGGACGCTCTTGAATCTGATAAGGCTAAGTTGGTCAAGGAGAATGATAGGCTTCTTAAATTAACAGAGGATAGGATCGCATTGGAGAGGAAATTAACTACGTTAATTAACTCAGAGGCTGATATATCTAAGTTGTTCTTAAATAGAAATGATTCAAGGATCAGTGCCGCTGATCTTATGGCGGCTTATGATACTATAGCTGATTTTGAGAACGTCGTATCTATCCGTGGGGTTGATAATTATAAGGAGGCTATGGCATTGCTTAGTGAGTATCGTCATAATCTTGTGGCTTATAAGAATATAAACGAGTCTCTTCGTCGTATGCGTGACAGAAGATTCATCCGGGCGCAGGAGCGCGGGTTCATGAAGATATTATCGAACGTATGGGGTAAGACTTATGAGGAGGATGATAGCAAGTATGATTTCAGGAATACTGATAATCCTGATGCCAATGATATTTACGCCAACGACCAAGCTATAGACAAGGCTTACCAAGATGGTCTTATAGGGGAGGATGAGGCATTTATGTTCAAGACATATAATCATATGATAGCCAGATCTATGGAGAACGAGATTAAGACCGATGAAGGTAATATAGTCGAGAGGGTTCCTGATGATGAGGATATCATAAATCCTTCTGACGATAGAATCAATAATATAGCTATAAAGATATGGAACGGTAATGAGGATGTCTTATCTCCTAGGGAGAGACAGATGTATGATAATAACAAGCCTCGTGTCGATAGTCTAGTTAACGGGTTTGGGGATAATCCTATTTCAAGGATCAATAAGGCTAGATCGATAATAGATAGATTGAAGATCCATGATAATATTTATGATAATATCAAGGACGCTGTTGATGATATTGTAGATATGAATATCAATGGTCTTGATCAGGATCAGATCAAAGAAGCTATAAAGACTTATAATGATCTTATGAATGAGGCTGACAATGGCAATGAGATTGATCAGGATAAGCTTAATGAGGCTATTGATATTATCAATAATTATTCCGATGGGCCTCTTCTTCAATTCGTGGAATGGATGAGGTTGTATGATAACGGAAGTATAGCTGTCAAGGATTACGATAAATCCATACCTATGGGTGATGTCCTCACAGAGAGCGAACCCGGGACATCCACCGGCAGGACGGAAGTTAACGCCGCCCAGAATCCGGTGTTGTTGATGGCTCAGAAGAGAGAGATCGGTGGGGTTATGTATTATGAAGTTGGCGGAATGAGACTTGACAGGTTTATGGACAGTCTTGGGCTTAAAAGATCTGATGCCACTGATACTGATAATGGAAGGGTGATGGATTTCACCAACGGAACCGACATATTTACTGTTATAGAGTCAGATAACCACTCAAGATGGATGATTAGCGAGGATGACGCTCAGGCTTTCGAGAACGCTACCGGTGTCATATTGGGGCGGCAAACCGCCTTGTCGACCTCCATCTGGTTCATGGTGTATCGCAAGGGGCAGGATGGATCTATTGTCCCTTATTATACGGGTGATACGTTTGGATCTAACAACGAGTCGGTGAATCAGGAAGCCGTAGCTAATCTCCGTAAGGATAATATCGTAAGGTTTAAGATGGATATGTCAGATCCATATACCAAGGAATTGTATGATAAATACAATAGCCTTAACGCCGTTGACCCTAATTCTGATGAGACTAAGTCGGCTTACCGAGAGCTGGTTGATAATATGGTTATTAAGATCGTGGATAGCGACGGCAATTTCGTCTCGGTACTGAAAGCCAATGACCCGGATTCAAAAGGAAGTAACGCTGATTTAAGGAGTAGGGCCTTTGAGTTATATAGGGATAATATAGGATCTGTTACTGGCGAGATTGATATACCGTTCGTAGGTACAGTTACCAGTGTTTTGCCGGGAAGACCTAATTTTAGCGTAAGTGATGATAATGGTACGTTGATGGTATCCGAGAATGATTTTACCAACGAGACGGTTGGTAAGGTCGAGAGCGTAGGATATATAGAGAATGGGGAGGTTACGATGAGGGATGATATTAAGTATAATATATTCCCGTTCTGTACGGCTATCGTCAGGGACAAGTATGGTGACTATAAAGATTCACGTATCCCGGTCGTAGCTATAAAGACAGGAAATGGAAGAAATTACCTGTACCCCGTAAGATTGAAAAATCAGGATATATCGTCATTCTCATCCATGATCGGATCGATGGCTGATAGGATTACGGAGGGTCTAGGCGGAGGCGTAAGTATTGATGATATAATGGATCTTAATAACGCTATAGCCAGATCCGGGTTGGATAATAAGACATATATGATTCCGCTGGCGGAAGACGTGGATGTTATCAAGGGTCGGCTTGAAGCTGTCAAGGAAGCGGCTAGCAGGATGCCTATGACCGCTGACGTAAGAGGATGGATAGGTGATTCCAGAACTAAGGAGGATATTTTGATGAATGATGTTACGATCAACATTGATCTTAATAACGATCCTTTCATAGCTCCTAAGTTTAGGATGAGTATCAAGGAGAACAAGGTATCCAAGGAGGAGACGGAAGTCTCGTTCCCTAACCTGCCGGATCTGCCATCGGAGTTCGCCTCGCCTACGAAGGCGGCCGAGGACAAGTCTTTGGCTTCCGAAGGTAATATAGTATCGGGAGAAAAAGAAGCCCATGATCCTTGCTAAATAAATTATCTTGACTTATCTTTGCGGCGTCAGTCCATCACCTGACGAGTAAGATATTTAAAAGTTGGTCCCTGCCGGGTGTGCGATGGCCCCGGTGGGGACTCTTTATATTATGCAGTTAGATAGTTTTTTACATCGGAAAATTATGCAAGACCTACGCATCCAGCGAGTGAAGGTCTTGATGATGTTATACACCAGTCATTATTTTGTCAATAACAGACAAAGGCAGTTGCTTGACCATACATACGCTTTAAGCAGAAGTCAGGCTTTCGATTATATGACGGAGTTCAATAAAAGACTTAGTGATAAGATAGGTATAGAATGTACGATGGATATTCTTCTGCCTACCGATGATGATAATGCTAATATCATAATCGAGTACAATGGCATCATTAAGAAGTTGATGAGGGAAGCCGAGAGACTGGAGCTTGATACCGACGCCATTAAGGAAATGATGCGTGATCTTCTTAATGAGTTGAAGGATGATATTGATCTTAATATCCTGATATTTGACGTAACCCAGTTACTTATAAAATACAATCTATTTAGGTTGGATGCTATAACTGATCAGGAGTTCAAGGACTCTTTCGTCAGGATGGATAGTAGGAATATGGAGATAAAGAAATTAACTTTATCTGATATCAAGAAGGTGGTGATGATGATAGAGGATAGGTATCATTACGCTTTATATATGACAGAGGAATGCGATTGATTACATTTTTTGTAAAAATATCTCCTATTTGTTTGTTGTTTTAAAATAAGTGTCTATATTTGCGGTGTCTATCCGTTGCTAGACCAGAAGAAGATATTAATATCGCTTAGGCGTAGGCGATAAATGAGAGCTATCAGTGGAGTAACGGACGCTGGTGGCTCTCGTTGTTTTATATTATGGATGATAATTTAAAATTGTTTGAGAATCCTGATTTTGGGGATGTAAGAGTATTATTAGACGAGAAAAACAATCCATGGTTTGTTGGTAATGACATAGCCAGATGTCTTGGTTATGAAAACTTAGGGAACGCTGTAAAAAGGTTTGTTGATGATGAGGATTCTATCATTCTTACAAGTGATTGTAAATCAATGGGGTTTAAAATAAACCCCCTTATAAATCAGGCTGTTAGGGAGATCAAATTAATCAATGAATCAGGGATGTATTCTTTGATTATGTCATCTAAGATGGAATCTGCCAAGAAATTCAAAAGATGGGTAACATCGGAGGTTCTTCCTTCTATTAGAAAAACAGGCTCCTATTCTATGCCATCAAAGAATGAACTTCCATCTGATTATATAGAGGCATTAGAGGCTTTGCTTAAATCGGAAAAGGAGAAGCGTGCGTTAGCTGAGGCGAAGAAAGCGGCAGAGGAAGCCAAAAGGATATCTGATAATATTATCAAAGAACAGGCTCCTATGGTTGATTTTGCTAAGACAGCCGAAATAGCCCAAGAGACAGATATGTTGATCAGAGAGGTTCGGGAAAAGCTAGAGGCTCATGGGTATGATATAGCGGAGAAGAATCTTCGGATATTGCTTGAGGATAATAAGTTCTTCGCCAAAACCGGTAAGAGGTGGTTGCTTTCCCAAAGGATGATAGATCGTGGTTACGCTCGTTACAGGTATCGTGATGATGATGAGTTCTACGGTACTAACACTGTCTATGTGACTCCTAAGGGATTTCAATGGATCGTGTCTAAGATATCTAAGGAATGGATGCCTAGGTTCTTGGAATTGAAAGGCAGGGTTCTGAGTAGATCAGATAAAGATATTTTCGCTAAACGATAAGTTTCATTTTTTTGTTATTTAGGATTTAGTTTTTGTTTGTCCGTGAGGATCGGCAAAAAGATTTGTACTTTTCGGAGAAACATAAGGTTTGTTATTATTGTTATTTGGCTCCCGCCCGCTCGTGAGAGTAGGCGGGATTTTGTATCTTTGTGACAAAACGATTTAGTAATGGGACGATCTTGTTATGTTATAAAAAATAAGGAGGGTGGGGTAGATAATGTCCTTGCCCCTAACAACCAACCATCCGGATTATACCAAAGGGCGATGGAGGTGCTTGGCGACCAGAAGCAGGCCTTATCGGTCTGGGGTACGGCCTACTCCCCCGACTTCGTGTCTTTCTTTGGCGACTGGATGTCCATGCCATCAGAATATGATTTGGATAGTAACGGGGAGCCTAGGTATGATGATGTCATGTCATTTATCAAGCGAAAGAACTATGTAGCCGGTAATTTTATGGCTGATGAGGTTAAGGATATCAATAACACCCTTACTTCCTTGGGCGTCGATAATATCAATGATCTTAATGATATGATCGTATCTAATTTCCTTTCAGGCGGTGATATATTCCTCAATAGGTACAATCTTGAGCGATCGGGGATGTATGACGCTGATGAGATTGATAATATCATGACTAACCGATCTGAGTATGAGCGGGTAAGGGATATGATGAGGAGGATTGTCGATTTTATGTCTGAAGGGGATCTTAATGATAAGGATACATATTTCTTGTCCTCCGAATCAGGTCTTGGTGATGATTATATGGTATATGAGGATACATATGACTCGTTAGGGAAGAGAAGGGTCTTGAATCCAATGGAGGTAAGGGATACGATCATGAGGGCGGTAGGCGGCATCAGCGACCGTAGGGAGTTTGACCGGGCTTTCACCTCCGTCCCCTACCCTTCCTTGGCGCTCCGGTATCAGGAGGATCAGGATTACGCCGATCGGATGTATGACACGTATCGTAATATGACCCGTATGGAGGTTAGGAATCAGGATGGAGATACGATTACCGATTCACACTATTACAATACCATACCATATATCAGTATGCCTAAGGACATGAAAGGTTTAAGGGATAAGGTTGGTGAGATAATCGATATGGACGATTTTAAGGACATCAAGGACGTTACTAGACGTTTGTATGACATAGCTATGGATCTTGCCGACATGGGCGTGGATATAAGCGAGGCGATCAGTGATGAGATGGTTATATCCAGACCGGAGGATATCCGTGATCTTATGGCGTCGCTGGATGTCATGTTATCTTCCATACAGACCGGTAATCCGGTATACGATAGCTTTATCTCCGATCTTGATAGGATAACAGGGAAAGGGAATCCGATATATGAGGTTCAGGATACTTACTTTACCGGGGATAGGATGGTGTATGTAAGGTCCGGAAAAACATCTCCTTCCGATATGTATGACAGGAACATGTTGTATGTAGGTAGAAATATATACCATAACACGACCCCGATAACCGACACCGATCAGGCCTATGAGGTGCTGGCTGATATCGGGATAGAGCGGCCCTCGTACTTACCGGCTGGCGTGGTCCCCGCCGGGGCTTCCCGTTCTGATATTGGTGTGGTCAAGGATAACATAAAAAAGCTAGTTATGTCCAACATCTCATCCTCGAATACCGAGAACATGATCCTTACCAGATTGATATACCAGCATCCCGTAACCCCTAAGATGGATGATATCGATATTGATCGGGAGTTCAGGAGATACGAGGCTAGACAGGGAAAGGATTGGGATTTTATCAAATCCTGTACCTCGTTGAGGAAGACCCAGATCAAGGAAAGGTTAAAAAAATCGGATTTGTATAATAATGTCTTGCGTTTCCTTGATTTTAATGGATTTTATAACGTATCTTTGAACCACCATGACAGAGGTACGTTAAAAAACATAGAGATGTCGTTGCCGGATGGTCAGGTAAGGGATCTTCTGTTTGACGTGGCTATCGAGTCCAGCGACAGCAGCATGAGGGATCTTTTCTATCTGGATAGACAGGATAGGATGATGGATGTCGGGTTTTACAGGTATCTGTACCAAAGGAATCCGGGCCTGCTCCGGGAGGTCAACGGCGGTGTCGAGGCGAGACCGGACGGCTTGTTCTTGGCTCGTGGAAGGTATGATGATTTCGTGTCTTTCCAATCTGGTCTATATGAGAAGGTGGGTGAGACGGTTAATGGCGGGATATATAGCTTCGTGGATAATTTTATATATTCGGACCCATCATCATATCAGGATAGTATGGTACGAAAGATAGGTGACGTTACGGTAAGAAGTGACGATAACCGTCTATCAAGGGTAGAGGATAATCCCTCATCCAGTAAGATAATTAATGAATACACTGCTAATACAAATAAGTTGATGCGAGATTTTTCGTGTAATTAATCTCTCTTTGACGTCGTGAGACGTTTTCTTTCGAGCATTGAAACATTGAATTTATAGATTTGCATGAATCCGGGCCGTAGTGATACGTTCCGGATTTTTTGTCTTGTACCGGTTCTTATTAATACCAATTGCATGACATGACGTGCCTTGATGGTGACATATATCACGATCCCAGGATTATTAATTTTTGAACTTTGTAACGCCCGCCATCAGGTGGGTTTATTATTAATTCAAAAATAAATAGACATGGGTACAAGTGGAGACAAAATCGTGCTGTTAGACGGCATGGGTTCCGGGAGCGGTAGCGCCGCTAACGGTTTATTATCTATGATTCCGGGTATGTTTACCAGCCTTTTGGGTGGAAATAAGATGGATCCGAATCTAGTCGCGGCGTTGATGAACGGCCGTAACAACCAAGATCAGTACGGAGGGGCTAACGGCTGGTGGTTGTGGATTATCGTCCTGTTCTGGTTGTGGGGCGGACGTGGCTTCGGAAATGGCTTTGGCAATGGCAATGAATGTTGCGCTAACGGTCTTCCGGCTCAATTGAACAACGACTATGGTCGTGAGTTACTGATGCAGGCTATCCAAGGTAACAGAAGCGCTATCGACCAGATCTCTAACGCCCTTAACTGTTCTACCTCTCAATTACAAAACGCTATCTGTAACGTACAAGGCGCTATTGATAAGGTGGCCGGTCAGGTAGGTATGACTTCTCAGGCTGTTATCAACGCCGTACAGCAACAAGGATGTGAGATCGGTAACCAGATTAGCGCATGTTGCTGCAACTTACAAAGCGCTATGGCTAGTGGATTTAACAACATCCAACATTCGTTAGACACCGTAGGATGTAATATCCAGAACGCTATCACCCGTCAGGGATATGAGAATCAGTTGGCTATTACCGGTCAGACGAACGTATTGCAGAACAACTTGACTAACGGCTTCAATAACGTTATTCAATCCAACCAAGCCCAGACTCAGGCGTTGGCTGCTAAGATAGATCTTCAAACTCAAATCATCAATGACAAGTTCTGTCAACTTGAGATGCGTGAGATGCAGAATACTATCCAACAGCTTCGTGAGGAGAAACAGGCTTTGGCTACTTCCGCCATCACCCAACAACAGACACAGAACATCGTTAGCCAGTTAGCTCCAAAGGCTCCGATTCCGGCTTACGTTGTACAGAACCCGGGTTGCTGCTATACTCCTACCGTAAGGGTAGCTAACGAATGTGGGTGCGCTTGCGGCACTACTAACGCCGTATTATAAGGAAGGGGGACAATATGGCTGATTTCAGAGGATATATGATCGGTTCATTCGCCTCCTCTCGTCTTGACAGGGGAGGCATCCCGGTAGTAGCCACTACTGGAAAGGTATCTGACGCTTCTGCGGCCGAACCTACGGTTGATTTTGGCATCAATCCGTGTCAGTGGAACTCACTACCTCCGGAAGGAATATTGTTATGGAAAGTCCGTCATCCGGTGACGGAGACAGAGGCTAGTTATCCCGCCACGATCGTTCTTCCGTCTGGCTTATCCACTACCACTCCTGTTACGGTATCCAACGCCGGGGTTATCGTCAACAAGACACCTATAGTGGATAAGGTTGGGGCACATATGACAGGGCAGGATATTACGACTCCCGTGGCTTCTAGTGATCCTATAGTAGGGGCCTACACCGAGCATCTTGTGTATTATAACAAATGCACCGGCGTGTTCAGGATGTTGGGTCATACGGCTACGGCGGCTACCGCCCCTAGCGCATGAATTTACTAAGAAAGAACAGGGAGGGTAACCTCCCTCCCATTTAAAAAGATCGTTATTATGTTTAAGGATTTAAAGAAAGGATATCAGGTTTATACGTTGGATACCTCAGGGGTTCCTAAATTCTTTATGGGTACGGTGGTTAACGTCTCGGAGCCTAGGTTCGCCCAGTCCCAGTTAGGTCAGTATCAGCAGTTGCAAGATCGGGTTATGGATCTTACTATAGAGGTGGACGGGAAGTCCATGACACACGTAGTTCCAGAGAACCAGAACGTGGCTATGGCCAACGGCATTACGCTAGCCTGCTCCGTGGATCCGATAATGAACCACCTGAACGCCATGAAACGAACCAGTACGGATATCGTGAATAGCGTGGATAAGAATAAGGAGATCATAGAGGCATGCGACAGTATCTTGGAGGATATCAATCCTACTTTTAAGCAGACTAAGGATCAAGACCGAAAGATTAAGAATCTTGAGGAGAAGGTCGATAGGATGGGGTCTTCTTTCGATGAGTTAAAAGAGTTGTTAATTAAAAAATTAGGTTAAGATGAGAGTTATAGATTTAGGCAACGGCCAAGAGGAATATGATGATGAGATCTACGACCGCAGAGGCGGTAGGGGACGCTCACGCCGCTCCGACGGCACTTATATGGGTTACGATGGTGGCGTATATGATCATTACGGTAAGGAACGTGACGGGATGATGGAGGAGCTTGAGCGCCGTGAGCGTGATCTCGAAAGACGCGAGAGGGAACTGGAGCGTAACGAGCGGGAGCTTGAGAAACGTCAAAGACATCATGAGCGGGAGGATGAGATGTACCGTAAGGGATGGTTTGGCGAGCGTGAGATCCGTGACGAGTACGATGGTACGGAACCTTATATGCGTAGAGGTAGGAGAAGTCGTTACTACTGAGGAGCAGACGCTGATGACCCGGATTATAAGCGGTATATAGACACCCATGGATATCACTTTTCCAAGGAGTTGGCTAGGGAGGCCGCCGATAAGATGCTTAACGCCGACGGATCCAAGAGAAGATGGACGATGGAGGATGCTAAGCAGATGTTCGATAAATGCGGGGCCAAGAAACCTGATAACGCCACTTGGGGAGATGTCCAATATCTGTTCGCTATGTTCTATAGCGACTACTTTCCTAAGGTATTGGACTGCGACCAGAAAATAGTCAAGGCTGTCTTGGCTTATCTGGAAGACCCTGACGCCCCTGAAGGGGCGGCGTTTGTAAGGTATCTGGCGGTGCGGTGCTTCGTCGGTGACACAATCAAATGGAGTGAGATGATATGATTTGATACAACGTTGGAGAACCCTGTCGGCGATAGAATACCGATGGGGTTTCTTTTTTTTGTCAAGTATCTTATTATCGTTACATTTGTCAGGAGTAGGTCTTTTTGTTCATAGGTAGGGCGGGTGGGAATGAAAAAAAGGATATCCTCACGGACACCCTTTCCCCTTGGTTGAAAATTACCTAAAACCTTATGAATTACTATTCTTTCGCAAATATAATTATTAAATCGCAAACAGCAATGGGTAAGGGGTATTACTGGATAGAGCCTGTGGATCGGACGTTAAATGATTTCCAGTTTTATAAAGCACATATCGTGGGTGATCCTGAATATGACGAGAAGCATCATCGTGTTATATTAAGGACGGATAAGTACTTCCCTGTAGGGAGTATCTTCCATGTCTTGAAAGACTCGGAGATGTTCGTTATAGAGAGGAAATTCAAGACATGGGGCAATAAGTATGTCATTAAGCCTTGTGGAGGTGAATGGGAATGGGAGTCTGTCCAAAAACTTAAAGACAAGGTTATTATATTCCGTACCGGGTTCCTGCATGGGGACGGTAGCTTTTAACACCTGCCCGCATCTACCCCCCCCCTAGATTTCTTGGTGTTTGCGTATATGGCTATATTTGAGCAAAAAAAATAATTATGATATGGAAGATTTTCAAGGTAAATACAATGGCGAGCAGATAGAGCAGCTTTTGGATAAGGCTAATGATATTGATCTTACCAAATACGCTCTTAAGACGGATAATGCCCCTACCGCCACGAAATTACAGGCAGCTAGGACTATAGCGCTGTCCGGGGCTGTTAGCGGTAGTGTTTCATCGGACTTTGGGAGTAATGTTACTATCTCCACGACATTGGCGAACTTCGACGCCTCTAAGATCACGTCCGGTACCATTGATATAGACAGGTTGCCTAAGGCGGCCTTAGAGAGAATGGTCGTGGTGGCTGATGATACGGCAAGGTTTAAGCTTACTACAGCCACGGTTCAGGCCGGGGACACGGTTAAGGTGACGGCCACGAATAAGATGTATCTGGTCAAGGATGATAGTAAGTTGAATACCGAGGATGGTTACGAGCCTTATACGGCAAGTTCGGCGTCATCTGTGCCATGGTCTGGAGTGACCGGCAAACCTAGCACCTTCGCTCCACCTACGGCGGCGGCCTCCACCTTAGGTGGCGTAAAGGTAGGATACACGACTTCTGGCAAGAACTATAAGTTACAGGTTGACGCTTCTGGTAACGCTTTTGTTAATGTTCCATGGACAGATAATAATACGACCTATAATCAGGCCACGGTTGACACTTTAGGATTGGTTAAGATCGGTTATACCTCTAGTGGGAAGAACTATGCCGTATCCTTGGATGCTAATGGTAAGATGTATGTGAATGTCCCTTGGACTGACAATAACACGACTTACACCCAAGCCACGAGCGATAATCTGGGTCTTGTTAAGATCGGATACTCTGCCAATGGCAAGAACTATCCCGTTGTTCTTGACGGTAGCGGCAAGATGTACGTGAACGTTCCGTGGACGGACACCAACACCACATATTCCAATATGGGGGCGGCGACCTCCTCGGCTGCGGGAAAGGCCGGTTTGGTTCCCGCTCCTGCCGCTGGAGCGCAAGGTAAGTATCTTCGTGGCGATGGAACGTGGCAGACACCTCCAAACGCCACATATAATAACATGGGTGGAGCTACGTCATCGGCGGCAGGAACATCCGGATTAGTTCCCGCTCCAGCTGCGGGTAAACAAGCCTCTTTTTTACGTGGTGATGGCACGTGGGTTGTCCCTACTAATACCACATACGCCAAGGCCAGTACATCGACCCTAGGGTTGGTAATGATCGGATATGCGGAGAATGGCAAGAATTATCCGGTAGAACTGGACGGTAGCGGAAAGATGTATGTCAATGTGCCTTGGACAGACACTAATACGACGTATGGTGTCGTAGGAGCTAATGGGACCACAGGTCTGGTAAAGAACGGGAGTACGGTAACTAGCGCTTCTGGATATACCGCCTGTCCTATTGTCAGTGGTGTCCCTTATTATAAAGACACTAATACCACTTACGCCAATATGAAGGCAGCTACCGCTTCAGCGGCTGGTGCTGCGGGATTGGTCCCGGCTCCCGCTGCGGGCAAACAGACGTCTTTTCTTCGTGGTGACGGAACATGGGTCGTACCTACCAATACCACATACGGATTGGCCTCCACTACCGCCAACGGCTTATTGAGACAGCTTAATGGCAGCACCTCTAGTTTCATGCGTGGAGATGGCACATGGGCTACCCCTCCTAACACGACATACGCGGTGGCCAACGAATCCACTAACGGATTGATGGCGGGC
>ULTS01021322.1_pt1 | contig 14998 bp, 9 predicted proteins | sample 1957821 | NCBI WGS metagenome assembly ULTS01 (sample SAMEA4835741, study PRJEB28245) | human gut metagenome | biome: gut microbiome; material: fecal sample | place: Denmark | collected 2008
GGCGGCTGCTTGAGGAGCGGGCGAAGCGCGGCACGACGACGGCCATCGCGAAACTGATGGGCCTGCAACCGAAAACCGTCACGGTGATCACCCCTTCGGGCGAACGCTCCGTGCCCGTTGCGGAGCTTCGCGCCGGGGATCTGGTCGCCGTGCATCCCGGCGAACGCATCGCCGTGGACGGCACGGTGGCCGAAGGCGCGTCGTATGTCGACGAGAGCATGCTCAGCGGGGAACCGCTCCCCGTCTGCAAACAGGAGGGTGCGGCGGTGTTCGCCGGAACGATGAATGGCAACGGTGCGTTCCGTTTCCGGGCCGACAGGGTGGGGCAGGACACGGTGCTGGCCCGGATCATCCGCATGGTGCGGGATGCGCAGGGCAGCAAGGCCCCCGTGCAGCGGACCGTCGACCGGATCGCCGGCGTTTTCGTTCCCGCCATCATCGTCCTCGCCGTGCTGACCTTCGCGGCGTGGATGCTTTTCGCTCCGGAGGAGGGCTTCACCCGCGGGCTGCTGGCGCTGGTGACCGTGCTGATCATCGCGTGCCCCTGTGCGCTGGGTCTGGCGACGCCCACGGCCCTCATGGTCGGGATCGGCAAGGGCGCCGGACAGGGCATCCTCGTCAAGGACGCTGCGAGCCTGGAGGTGGCCCGGAAGGTCGACACCGTGGTGCTGGACAAGACCGGAACGCTCACCGAAGGCCGTCCGTCGGTCGTGGACGCTGCGTGGGCCGAAGGGTCGGAGACGGCGCGGCGGATTCTGTTCAGCCTCGAAAAACGCTCGGGGCATCCGCTTTCGCAGGCCGTCGTCGAATCGCTCGGCGGGGAGCGGGACGTTCCCGTGACCGGGTTCGAAAGCATTCCCGGACAGGGTGTCCGGGGCGTCGCGGAGGGGCGGACCTGGTATGCCGGGAACGACGCGCTGCTGTCCCGCCACGGCATCGTGCCCGACGCCCGTCTGCAACGGCTGGCCGAAGGGTGGATGCAGGAGGCGAAGACCGTGGTTTGGTTCGCCGACGAGGAGCGGACGCGCGCCGTGCTCGCCCTTGCCGATGCGCTGAAACCCTCGTCGGCCGGGGCCGTCGCCCGGCTGCACGCGCTGGGAATCACGGTCTGGATGCTGACGGGCGACAACGCCGGTTCGGCGCGTGAAACGGCCCGGAAAGCCGGGATCACCCGTTTCCGGGCGGGCGTCCTGCCGCACGAAAAGGCCGGATTCGTCCGGCAGTTGCAGTCCGAAGGCCGGACGGTGGCCATGGCCGGCGACGGGATCAACGACAGCGCGGCTCTCGCGCAGGCCGATTTGAGCGTCGCCATGGGGCAGGGGAGCGACATTGCGATGGATACCGCGATGGTGACGATCCTCTCGTCGGACCTCCGGAAAATCCCGGAGATGATCCGGCTGTCGCAACTCACCGTGCGGACGATTCGCCAGAACCTCTTCTGGGCCTTCATTTACAACCTCGTCGCCATTCCCGTAGCGGCCGGGGCGCTCTATCCCCTCTGGGGGTTTCTGCTCGACCCGATGATCGGCGGGGCGGCCATGGCCTTGAGCAGCGTGAGCGTCGTGGCCAACAGCTTGCGGCTGAAACGCCGGCGGATCGGCGATGAGTGTGAACATGACGAACCGGTTGAAACCGAAGAAAAGATGAAAAAGGAATTTATCGTGGACGGCATGACGTGCAATCATTGCCGGATGCATGTGGAACATGCGCTGAACGCCCTCGACGGCGTGAAGGCGGTCGTGACGCTGGACCCTCCGGTGGCCGCCGTGGAGTTCTCCGGGCCGGAAGTCGGCCTCGGGGAGTTGCAGAAGGCCGTTACGGAGCGGGCCGGGGAGTATACCCTGCGGGCGCGGTGACGGCGGACGCCCCTGCGCAGGCGGGGCGTTTTTTTCGTGCCGCGCCGCATCTTTCCGGCGAATGTCCGGCGGAAAATGCGTTTTAGCATTAACTTTGCTGTCGGATCGTGTAAAGTATGCTGATGGAGACTCTTTCCCGTTGGATCGGCGGCGTGAACGACGTGCTGTGGACCTATGTGCTGGTCGCGGCGCTCTTGGGGTGTGCCGTGTGGTTCACCCTGCGCACGCGGGGCGTGCAGTTCCGCCTGCTGGGCGAGATGATGCGCGTGCTGGGCGAGTCGGCCGGAAGCGGCCCGAAGGGCGAGCGGCACGTCTCGTCGTTCCAGGCTTTCGCCGTGTCGCTGGCCAGCCGCGTCGGCACGGGGAATCTCGCGGGCGTCGCCACGGCCATCGTCGTCGGGGGACCCGGCGCGGTCTTCTGGATGTGGGTCATCGCCCTTGTGGGCGCCGCGAGCGCTTTCGTCGAGTCGACCCTCGCACAGCTTTACAAACGCCGCGGCAGGGACTCTTTCATCGGCGGTCCGGCCTACTACATGGAACGCGGCCTCGGGCGGAGGTGGATGGGCGTGCTGTTCGCCGTGCTGATCTCCGTGACCTTCGGATTCGCCTTCAACTCGGTGCAGAGCAACACGATCTGCGCCGCGTGGGAGGGAGCTTTCGGCGCCGATCATGTGTGGGTGGGCGTCGTGCTCACGGCGCTGACGCTGCTCATCATCTTCGGAGGCATACGGCGCATTGCGCGTGTCAGCGGCGTGATCGTCCCGATTATGGCGCTGGGGTACATCGTGCTGGCGCTGGGCGTCGTGCTGTTCAACCTCGGGCGGCTGCCCGAAGTGCTGGAACTGATCGTCGCCGACGCTTTCGGCTGGGAGCAGACGCTGGGCGGCGCGGTCGGCGCGGCGTTGATGCAGGGCATCAAGCGGGGACTTTTCAGCAACGAGGCCGGTATGGGTTCGGCCCCGAACGTCGCCGCCACGGCCCACGTTTCGCACCCCGTGAAGCAGGGACTTATCCAGACCCTCGGGGTCTTCACCGATACGCTCGTCATCTGCACCTGCACGGCCTTCATCATCCTGTTCGGGGGCGTTCCCGACGCTTCGCTCAACGGCATTCAGCTGACGCAGGCGGCTCTGGAGAGCGAGATCGGTCCTGCGGGCGGGGGGTTCGTCGCCGTGGCGATCTTCCTGTTCGCCTTTTCGTCGATCATCGGCAATTATTACTACGGCGAAGCCAACATCCGCTTCATCACTCCGCGGCCGTGGGCGCTGACGCTCTACCGGCTGCTGGTCGGCGCGATGGTGCTCTTCGGATCCGTGGCGACGCTCGATCTGGCATGGAGCCTGGCCGATGTGACGATGGCGCTGATGACGCTGTGCAATCTGGCGGCGATCGTGCTGCTGGGCCGTCAGGCCTTCCTGCTGCTGGCCGACTACACGGCCCAGAAGCGGCAGGGCATCAAAAATCCGGTCTTCACGAAAGACCGGATTCCCGAATTGAAAGACAAGGCCGAGTGCTGGTAGCGCATTACTCCACCAGCCGGCGCGTCACGCTCCACCGCTGCATCAGCCGCACCACCGCCCAGCTCACGGCGAAGGCTCCGCAGGCGATCAGCGCGATGCGCGCCAGCGCGGGAAGTCCCGGAATCCGCTGCACGAGGTCGTAGCCGGCCTGAACGAAGATGAAGTGGCAGAGATAGATGCCGAACGTCGCGCCCGCCAGCCGCGAGAGCCATGCGCGGGGCCGTGCGGCGGCCTTCTGCACGAGGATGAAGACCGGGGCGGTCATCATAAAGACGTTGATGCCGGCGAAATACCAGACGATTTCGAGGTAGGCGTAGTTGCCCGGAAAATGTTTCTGCATCACCACGTAACCCAGCCCCGTGGCGAGGTATCCGGCGAGGAAGGTCGGGATGCAGATGCCCAATGTCTTGCGCCAGTTCCATGCGGGCGGGAATTTCACGAGGTAGAAGGCCAGTACGAGGTAACCGGCGAAGCCCGAGACGTAGTGGAACGTGCCGAACTCGTTCCAGTCGCAGACGCCGTAAAGCCCCGTGTTGCCGTAATTGCCCGTGTAGCCGAGCGCCGGGGCCAGCATCTTCACGTAGGGCAGCAGCAGCGTCACGCCCCAGATCGCGAGGACGCTCTGCAACTCGCGCCGCGAGGCCCGTTCGAGCCACGGGCTGATCAGCGGCATGATCAGATAAAGTCCTATCAGCATATAGAGATACCAGAGCGGCGTGGTGTCGTAGCAGAAGTTGAAGACGAAGGTCCACATCTTGTGCAGCGTCGCTTCGCCGGTGAACAGCGCGGGGTCGATCGACGGACTGGAGGTCCCGACGTAGCGCATATACAGGTAGTAGAGCACGGGCAGCGTCAGCGACCAGAAGACCAGCGCCAGGAGGACGCGGCCGATCCGCTTGCGGTAGAAAGCCCCCGTTCCGGTCCGCACGGGCAGCAGCAGCACGCCCGACATCATCACGAACAGCGGCACGCAGGCCCGGACGAAACTGCCTGCCAACGCTCCTTGCAGGAAGGTGGCGCGGTCGCTGTCGAACACGGCGACGAAGGCGTCGCAGCTGTGGGAGAAGACCACCAGAAAGCAGGCGATCACGCGCAGGAGGTCCACCCAGCCGATGCGTTCGCGGGCCGGGACGTTCAGGTCGGGAAGTCGGTTCTTCATTGTCGCAGAAATGGATTTCCGGCGAAGGTACGAAAAAAATCCGGGACCGCCGTGCGTTTTCGCCGCGGCGTCCCGGATTTTTCGTTGTCCGCACTCCCTCCGGCGGACGTCCCCTTCGGGTCAGTTGACCACCACCGTCGGGAAGTATTCGCGCAGCAGGGCCGCGGCGCGGTCGAGCTGTTCGGGGGTGTTCTCCCGCACGTCGCGGAGTTTGTACTCCAGCCCCATCGCCTCGTACTTATGCACTCCGAGGGTGTGGTAGGGGAGCAGTTCGACCCGCTCGACCGACTTGTAGCCGCCGAGGCGTTCGCCCAGCGCACGGATGTCGGCTTCGGCGTCGCTGATGCCCGGAACCAGCACGTAGCGTAGCCAGAAGGGTTTTCCGTGGGCTTCGAGCCAGGCGGCCGTGCGGAGCGTCTGCGCGTTTTCGCGTCCGGTGAGGGCGCGGTGGCGTTCGGAATCGGCCTGCTTCACGTCCAGCAGCACCAGGTCGACCAGCCCCAGCAGCTCCTCGACGGCCGGGTTCCACACCCCGCCGTTCGAGTCGATGCAGACGTGGATGCCGGCCTCCTTCAACGACTTTACGAGCGGAACGAGTTCCGCGGCCTGGAAGGTGGGTTCCCCGCCCGAGAAGGTCACGCCGCCGCGCCGCCCGAAGAAGGGCTTCTGGTCGACGGCCATGCGCAGGATCTCCGCAGGGTCGGTCAATGTGCCCGCTCCGGCCTCGATCGTGTCGGGGTTGGCGCAGTAGAGACAGCGGAAATTGCAGCCTTGGAGGAAAACGACGAGCCGGAGTCCCGGCCCGTCGAATGTTCCCATGGATTCGTAAGAATGTACACGAAGCATGATTGTTCCTTGTTTTTGAATAAGGGGGTTCGGGCGCAAACCGGGTTCCGGTATGCAAATCCTGCGCCCGCCCCTAAAAGCGGCTTTTCAAGCCGTTACATCCTTTCGTGGAAGCTGCGGCTGATGACTTCGAGCTGGTGTTCGCGGCTCAACTTGGTGAAGTTCACGGCGTAGCCCGAGACGCGGATCGTCAACTGCGGATATTTCTCGGGGTGCTCCATGGCGTCTTCGAGCATCTCGCGGTTCAGTACGTTGACGTTCAGGTGGTGTGCGCCCTTGGTGAAATAGCCGTCGAGCATCGTCACGAGGTTCTCGATACGCTCTCCGGCCGTCGGGCCGAGCGATTTGGGCACGATCGAGAAGGTGTTCGAAATACCGTCCTGCGAGTCGCGGTAACGCATCTTGGCCACCGAGGCGAGCGAAGCGATGGCGCCGCTCTTGTCGCGGCCGTGCATCGGGTTGGCTCCCGGGGCGAAGGCCACGCCCTTGAGGCGTCCGTCGGGCGTTGCGCCGGTCTTCTTGCCGTACATCACGTTCGAGGTGATCGTCAGCAGCGACAGCGTCGGGCGGGCGTTCTTGTAGACGGGCAGCTTCTTCAGCTCCTCGCTGAAGTAGTAGACGAGGTCCACGCCCAGGTGGTCGACACGGTCGTCGTTGTTGCCGTAGCAGGGGAATTCACCCTCGATGTCGAAGGCTTCGGTGAGCCCCTCGGCGTTGCGGCGGGGCGTCACGCGGGCGTATTTGATGGCCGAGAGCGAGTCGAGGGCGATCGAGAGACCGGCCACGCCGTAGGCGAGATTGATGCGGGGATCGGTGTCGACGAATGCCATCTGGGCCTTCTCGTAGTAGTACTTGTCGTGCATGTAGTGGATGATGTTCATGGCCTCGTTGTAGACGCGGGCGATCTCCTTGAGCACCATCTTGTAGTTGCGCATCACCTCCTCGAAGCGCAGCGGACCCTCCGACAGCGCCGGAATGCCCTTGACCATCAGCGTGCCGGTGTTCTCGCAGCGACCTTCGTTAATGGCCAGCAGCAGGGCCTTGGCCAGGTTGGTGCGGGCGCCGAAGAACTGGATCTGGCGGCCGATGTCCTGGAACGAGACGCAGCAGGCGATGCCGTAGTCGTCCGAGTGGCGCACTTCGCGCATCAGGTCGTCGTTCTCGTACTGGATCGAGCTGGTGTCGGCCGAAACCTTGGCGCAGAAGTCCTTGAATCCCTGCGGCAGCTCGGGGCTCCAGAGAATCGTGAGGTTCGGTTCGGGCGAAGGACCGAGGTTGTAGAGCGTTTGCAGGAAGCGGAACGAGGTCTTCGTCACCTTCGTGCGGCCGTCGTTGAAGCGTCCGCCGATGGCCTCGGTCACCCACGTCGGGTCGCCGGCGAAGATGTCGTTGTAGGACTGCATGCGCAGGTGGCGCACCATGCGCAGCTTGATGACGAACTGGTCGATCAGCTCCTGGGCGAACGACTCGTCGATCGTCCCGTGCGCGAGGTCGTATTCGATGAAGATGTCGAGGAACGACGATACGTTGCCCAGCGACATGGCGGCTCCGTCCTGCTCCTTGACGGCGGCCAGATAGGCCATGTAGACCCACTGCACGGCCTCCTGCGCCGAATGCGCCGGGCGGCTGAGGTCCAGTCCGTAGTATTCGCCCATCGTGCGGATGTCCTTCAGGGCCTTGATCTGTTCGGCGACCTCTTCGCGCAGGCGGATGCGGGCGTCGGTCATCGGGCCGGTGAGGTTGCGGAGGTCCTCCTGCTTGGCCTCGATCAGGCGGTCGGTTCCGTAGAGGGCCAGACGGCGGTAGTCGCCGATGATGCGGCCGCGGGCGTAGTTGTCGGGAAGACCCGTCAGGAAGCCCAGCGAGCGGAACGAGCGGATCTCCTCGGTGTAGACGTCGAACACGCCGTCGTTGTGCGTCTTGCGGTAGTGGGTGAAGATGTCCTTCACCTTCTCGTCGACCTCCACGCCGTTCTCCTTGCAGGCGCGCGATACGACGTTGATGCCGCCGAAGGGTTTGATGGCGCGCTTGAGCAGTTCGTCGGTTTGCAGGCCCACGATCAGCTCGTTTTCGCGGTCGATGTAGCCGGCCTTGTGCGAGGTGACGGTCGAAACGGTCTTGTTGTCCAGCGCGCGGACGCCGTTATGCTGACGCTCCTCTTCGAGGGCCTTGAGGCAGAGGTTCCAGATGTGCTTCGTTCGCTCGGTAGGTCCTGCGAGGAACGAGGCGTCGCCCAGGTAGGGGGTGATGTTTGTCTGTACGAAGCTCGTCACGTTGATCTCTTTGCTCCAAAGCCCGTCGATAAAGGTTTTGTTCAGTTCCATAGATGATATTGTTCGTTTTGAGATGATAATTGTCCTATTTCGGTCGGCAAAGATACGTTATTTTTTTCACACCGGCCAAAGAGCGGTTACAATTTTTTATAAAAATTTAAAAAATACCTACGATCAGGTATTGACGGCGCCTTCCGGGACATGCAATAGTTACAGGAAGGCGTTGCGGCGTTTGTGGCCCTGCTTTTGCAGGGGCGGGAGTGTATAAATACGAAAAACGATGAAAAGATTCTGGATTGCCCTGCTGGGTGCGGGGCTTTTTGCGACGGCGGCGTTCGCCGGCGGTGACGAAGTTCCGGTCAGGATGCACGAACTGCCCGATGCGGCGAAGACGTTGGTGAAAAAGTATTTTCACGACATCGAGGTGGTTTCCGCCACGATGGAGAAGGGCGTGGCCCCGAGCTATGAGGTGAGGCTGGCCGACGGTACGAAGATCGACTTCGACACCCGCGGCGAGTGGACCGATGTCGAGCGGCCGGGGGGTGTCGTGCCGGACGGGCTGATTCCGCAGCCGATCCTGAAATTCGTGGCTGCGAACTATCCGGGGCGGCACGTCCGGGGTGTCGAACGCGACGGCCGCAACCATGAGATCACCCTCGACAACGGACTGGAACTGAAATTCAACCGCCGTTTCCGGCTGGTGGAGACCGATCACTGACGGCCGACGATTGGTGCGGCGGATTACGGCCCGGGGGTTTGAGTTGCGCATCCGGCCCCCGGGTCCCGCCGCTTTGTAAGGTGAAAGGTGTAAGATGAAAGGTGAATTTTTCATTTACAACCTTTCACCTTTGGCTTTGATAAAAAGCGTATCTTTGCAGCGTAAATCCCGATAACGATGGAAGAACTCTCGCTTACGACCCCCGCCCTGCTGTTTTCGGCCGTGTCGCTGATTCTGCTGGCCTACACCAACCGGTTTCTGTCCTACGCGCAATTGGTGCGCACGCTCAAGGAGCAGCATTTGCAGCACCCCTCGAAGGTGACGCGCGCGCAGATCGACAACCTCCGCCGGCGGCTCCACCTCACGCGCACGATGCAGTTGCTGGGCGTCACGAGCCTGTTCCTGTGCGTGGTGACGATGTTTCTGATCTACGTGGGGCTGATGCTGCTTTCGGCTTATGTCTTCGGTGCGGCGTTGCTGCTGCTGGTCGGTTCGCTGGGCGTTTCGATCTGGGAGATTCAGATCTCGGTCCGGGCGCTGGAGATTCACCTCAAGGATATGGAGAACCCGCTTGACAAGCGGGATTCGGAATAATTGTCCGGTCGTGTTCAAGCCGCCCTTTTTTAAGGGTGATTTAGCGAAGCGGCATCTTTTGACAAAAACGAAGATGCCGCGACGTCGCGTCACTGCATCTCCCACTAACCTACTTATGTAACCTAAAACCAACTTGTGAATCCGGTTCTCCGGTTTTCACAGTGCAAAGATACGGGTCCGTCGTTTCGCTGAAATGACGGACCCGTTGCATTTTCGTTACACGGCGCTTTTTGAAGCTCTCCTTTTCAAAGGAGGGTTTGGGTGGATTGTCTGCACGATGGCGTATCGGCATTATTTTTTGGCCTCCAGAAAATATTGCTGCGATTTGAGCAGGTTGCGCGACTGGAGCATCATCGTCTTCGTCTCGTTGAGGATCGTGAGGTAGAGCACCCCGGCGCGGGTGCTGCCCGACGGGACGTCGTTGATGCGCCGCAGCTGGCTCTTGATCGCCTCGACGATCGTGTCGAAGAGCTTGTCGCGCATTTCGAGCACCAGATCGAGGTCCGAGAAATCCTTCGTCGCCAGCATGTCGTTGATCTTGTCGAAAATCGCCTCCACCTGGTCGTTCACGCGCATCAGGTCGACGATCTGCTCCTTCGACATGCCCTCGTGGTTGTTGTCGATGTGTTCGAATGCCGGGCGCGTGATGTGGATCAGGGCCTTGGTCACCTCCGAAAGGTAGTCCGTGACCTGCACGTAGAAGTGCCCCGTGTCGATGTCGCACCGTTGCAGGCGGCGCAGCGTCGGCATGACGTTGTATTTGCGGATGCGGGCCTCCTCGAAAAGGCGGTTCGAGTCGCGAACCATCTCCTTGAGCACCTTGCGGTTCTCCTTGAAGACGGCTACCAGCGTGCGGTTGTAGATGCGCGTGACCTCCTGCATCGTCGTGCAGACCTCGCCGATGCAGGCGCACAGCACCTCGTCGGGGGTCTCGGCCGTTTCGAGCGGCAGCAGGGCCTTTTCGGCCTCCTCTTTCAGTCCGGGCGTCTTGAGGTGGCTGCGGACGAGCAGCCAGGCGCAGAGCGCCGTGAGGGCTGCCACGGCGATCCAGCCGCCCCACAGCAGCAGGGCCGTCACGGCCAGCGCGATGAGGAATCCTCCGAGCGCCGTGATGAACCACCCCGAGATGACGGCCATCACGCCCGTGATGCGGTAGACGGCGCTTTCGCGGCCCCACGAGCGGTCGGCGAGCGACGATCCCATGGCCACCATGAAGACCACGTAGGTCGTCGACAGCGGCAGTTTGTAGGAGGTGGCGATGGCGATCAGGATCGACGCGGCGGTGAGGTTGACCACGGCGCGGACCATGTCGTAGGGGGCCGACGAACGCTCCTCGGCAGGGAGCGGCTCGAAACGCCGGTCGATAGCCTTCTGAACCCGCGCCGGAATCAGCCCGGTCCACATCGTGTTCATCACCAGCGTCGCGCGCACCAGACTGCGCGAAATGAGGGTCGAGCCGAAGCGTTCGTCGCCCTCGTGCTGCGAGGCGAGCGACAGTTCGGTCTCGGTGACGTGCTGCGACTTTTTCGAGAAGAACAGCGTCAGCACCATGATCAGTCCCGAGACGCCCAGCAGCAGGAAGTTGGCCCGGGCGGGAGCTTCGAGCGCCCCCATCATCATCGTTTCGCTGCCCGCCTCGCCGGCGATGCGCCAGGCGTCGTAGCCGGCCAGCGGCACGCCGATGAAGTTCACCAGGTCGTTGCCTGCGAAGGCAAGGGCCAGCGAGAAGGTTCCCGACAGGATCGTGATGCGCATGATGTTGAGCCGCATGCGCTGGAAAATGTAGAGGAGGAGCGACGCCGCGGCCCAGAAGGCGAGGAGCGTCACGAGGACGTGGTCGCCGACGTAGGCCGAAACGGAGGTCGGGATCAGTCCCGAGCTTTTCAACCCCTTGAACAGCGCGAAATAGAGGATTCCGGCCAGCGAGATGCCGCACCAGACGGCTCCCCAGCGGCGGAAGACGGCGGCATAGCGGAACGAGAAGATGAGGCGCGAAATGTACATGAAAAGCGTTCCGGCCACGAAGGCCAGCGCCACCGACAACAGGATCGCCGCGATGATGACCATGGCTTTGCCCGTGTTGATGAACTGCGAGAGGTCCTGCAAGGAGGTCCCCGGGTTGCCGGCGATGCGGAACAGGGCGGCGGCGACGGCGGCGCCCAGCAGACCGAAGACCATCGATACGGTGGTCGAGGTGGGCAGTCCCAGCGTGTTGTAGAGGTCCAGCAGCAGCACGTTGCCCAGCATCATGCCCAGAAACAGCATCATAATCTCCTGAAAGGAGAACTGTCCGGGGTAGAAGACGCCGCTGCGGGCGACCTCCATCATGCCGCTCGAGGTGAGCGTGCCGACCAGAATGCCGGCGGCTGCGACCCAGAGGATCACGCGGCGCGGTGCGACTTTCGAGCCGAGGGCCGAGTTGAGAAAGTTGACGGCGTCGTTGGCGACGCCCACGACGATGCCCATCACGGCCAGCAGGGCCAGGATGACGACGATTGCGGTGAATAGCGGGGACATGGATTATCCGTTTTCGTAATTGTTATGGTTCTTTACCGTTGCAAAGGTCCGAAACCGATGTTACAAAGGCGTTACAGGGGCGTTGCGGGGGAGTGAAAAAATATCGGGGAGCGGTAAAAAACCGATCCGGCCGCCTGTCCGGCCGCGTGCGACAACTGCAGGCGACAGACGAGCGCAATCGCTTGCGAATTGCCGGGCCGCCACAGCAGTCAAGGCGTGTGTTTTTGCGCCTTAACTCCCCGCCGAGGCGGGGAGTCAGGGGTGGCTCCGATTCGTAATCGCAGCCGAAGGCTGCGAATGCGGCCGGGCGGGTTGTCGTGTAGCTGGAATTTGTTAACTGTGTTTCTTCAATGTGAAGACGAACTCCAGCCCGCCGCGTTCGCGTTCGCGGGCCGTGATCGTGCCGCCGTGGATCGCAACGGCGTTTTTGACGATCGCCAGCCCCAGTCCCGTGCCGCCCTGTTTGCGCGATCGGCCCTTGTCGATGCGGTAGAAGCGTTCGAAGATGTGCGGCAGGTGCTCCTCGCCGATGCCGATGCCGTTGTCGGCGAACGAGACCGTGCACTCTTCGGGGGTGTCGGAAAGCAGCCGGATGAAGATGTCGCGTCCGCCGGAATAGGCCGCGGCGTTGTCCGCGAGGTTGCGGAATATTGATGCCAGCAGCGACGGGCTGCCGACGATCTCGACCTGCTGCGGGAAGTCGATGTTCATCCGCAGCCGCTGGTCGGCGGGTTTCAGTTCCATGTCGGCCGTGACCTCGGCGATCAGGTCGTTCAGCACGACGCGCTCCTTCTGGATCAGCTGGCTCGCCTCGTCCATGCGCGTGATGGTCGAGATGTCGGCCAGCAGACGCCGCAGACGCTCGGTCTGTGCGGCGCTTTTTTCCAGGAAGTCCGTGCGTCTTTGCGCGTCGAGCGACGGGTTGGCCAGCAGTGTTTCCAGATAGCCCTGAATCGCCGCCACGGGGGTCTTCAGCTCGTGGTTGATGTTGTTGGTGAGCTGTTTCTTGATGCGTATTTTCTCCTGTTCCTCGTGCAGCGCGAGGGCGTGCTCGCGGTCGCGGTCGGCAGTGGTTTTTTGCAGACGGGCGTAGAGGCGGATGATGTGGCTCGATATTTCGCCCAGTTCGTCGTGGGGAAATGCCGGGAGGTCGTCGATCCGCTCGCCCCGCTCGGCCCGTTCGGCGAATTCGTTCAGCCGGGTGATGTTCTGGCCCAGGCGGCGCGTGGCGAAATAGCCCGCCACGCTCATCAGCAGCGTCACGCCCAGCATGAACCAGAGGAATTCGCGGTCGGCGGCCAGGATTTCACCCAGCGGCACGGAGTAGGGTACGGCCGAGCGGACGATGTAGCGGTCGCCCCGCATGGCCGAGTAGAAATAGTTGCGGTCGGTGCTTTCGGAGTGGCGGCGGATGGTGTACCCCGTCCCGCGGGCCAGCGCCTCGGCGACCTCGGGGCGGTCAAGGTGGTTCGCGCCGGGCAGCGTGTCGAGCGAATTGTCGAAAACGACGTGTCCCGCCGGGTCGATCAGTGTCACGCGCACTCCTTCGCAGGGTGCGCCGGAGCGGGCGATGAAGGCGTCGGGGGGCACGCCCGCATTCACGGCGTCGAGCATCCGCAGGTTGAAAAGCTGCAACTGCGCGTCGAGCCGCTCGGCCTTGAAGTGCTTTTCGCGCCCGTACTGGAAAAGGATGAAACACCCCACCAGCGTCCACGAAAAGACGAGCAGCAGCAGGAACAGCCGCCGGTGGTAGGAAAGTTTATGCTTCAAAGCCGTAGCCATAGCCCAGGCGCGTTACGATGTGTTCCCCGTAAGGCCCGACTTTACGGCGCAGGCGTGTGATGTTCACGTCGACCGTGCGGTCGAGGACGATCACCTCGTCGCTCCAGATGCGGCGCAGGATCTCCTCGCGTGAAAAGATCACGCCCCGGTTCGAGAGCAGCAGAGCCAGGATTTCGAACTCCTTCTTGGTGAGTTGCAGCTCCTTGCCGTCGAGCGTGCAGACTTTGCGCCGGAGGTCGATCTCCAGACCTTCGAAGTGGATGCTTTCGGATTCGGCGCGTGCGGCGGACGTGCGGCGCAGTACGCTGCGCACGCGGGCCAGCACTTCGCGGACCGAAAAGGGTTTGGTGATGTAGTCGTCGGCTCCGATGTTCAGCCCGGCCACCGTGTCGTCCTCGGAGTCCTTCGCGGTGCAGAAAATCATGGGGACCCGGGCCGTTTCGGGATCGGCTTTCAGGAGCTGCGCCATCCGAAAGCCGCTCATCTCGCCCATCATAACGTCCAGCAGGATCAGCGAATAGCGTTCGGGATGCATCCGGAGGGCCTGCTCGGCGCTGTATGCCACGTCGGCTTCGTAGCCTTCGACTTCGAGGTTGAATTGCAGGATTTCGCACAGCGACTCTTCATCGTCGACCACCAGGATTTTGTGTTTTGCCATAAATGCGGGTTTGAGTCCGCAGCAAATTTACGCATCATTCACCGATGTTGCATGCCCCCGGCATGACATTTAACCGAAATGTAATGTTGTCTCATGCGCTTTTGCGGTCAAGAAGCGCAGGGGGCCTTTGCCGGATGCCTGCAAAAACCCGAAAAGGCCCCCGGCGGCCGGGAGCCTTTCGTGTCGGGCGACGCGGGAAAACCTATTTCCCCAGCACCTCCATCTGCTGGCGGATCGACTCCTCGTGGATGGCCTGCAGGACGGTGCGCATGAACTCGCGGTCCATGCCCATCTGCCCGGCCTGCCCGGCGCGGCGGGCCAGCAGCTCCTCGTAACGCTGCGTTTGCAGGACGGGCATGTTGTGCTCCTTTTTGTACTGTCCGATGTCGCGCGAGACGCGCATGCGGCGCGAGAGCAGCTCCAGCAGCTGGTCGTCGAGCTTGTCGATCTGCGAACGCAGTTCGGTGAGGCTCTCGGTGGTGATCGACTCGTCGCGGATCACCAGGTTGCGGATGATATAGGCCAGCGCCTCGGGGGTCACCTGCTGGGCCTTGTCGCTCCAGGCGCAGTCGGGCGAGCAGTGGGCTTCGATGATCAGTCCGTCGAACCCGAGGTCCATGGCCTGCTGCGACAGCGGGGCGATCAGCTCGCGCTTGCCTCCGATGTGGCTCGGGTCGCAGAAGATCGGCAGGCGGGGGAGGCGGCGGTGCAGCTCGATGGGAATGGCCCACATCGGGTGGTTGCGGTAGAGGCTCTTGTCGATCGACGTGAACCCGCGGTGGATGGCCCCGATGCGGCGGATGCCGGCGTTGTAGATGCGCTCGATGGCGCCGATCCACAGCTCGAGGTCGGGGCTGACGGGGTTTTTCACCAGCACCGGGACGTCCGTTCCGCGCAGGGCGTCGGCGATCTCCTGCATGGCGAAGGGGTTGGCCGCCGTGCGTGCGCCGATCCACAGCAGGTCGACGCCGCCTTTCAGCGCCGTGGCGACGTGCTCGCGGGTGGCCACTTCGGTCGAGGTGTACATGCCCGTTTCGCGTTTCACGCGCTGGAGCCAGGCGATGCCCGCCTCTCC
>ULTS01011705.1_pt1 | contig 14708 bp, 14 predicted proteins | sample 1957821 | NCBI WGS metagenome assembly ULTS01 (sample SAMEA4835741, study PRJEB28245) | human gut metagenome | biome: gut microbiome; material: fecal sample | place: Denmark | collected 2008
ACGATCTTCCCTACCGCTCGGAGGGCCTCGAAGTCGGAACTGCTGCGCCCACTACTGTGGAGGGCATTCCCGGAACCCTCTACTACGATCAGACCGCAGGGAAACTCTACATCCTGCTGAAGAAGACCGCAGGGAACGCCTGGGAACAGGTGGCGCTGGCCTCCGACCTCGCAGCGCTCGGGGCCGGCGACATGCTCGCGTCGATCTACGCCAAAGCCGCCGGGGCAGGTCCTTCCACCGGGAAAGTCGATCACGCCCTGCAGGCCGACAAACTCGCAGCACCGCGGACCGTAGCCGTCACGGGCGACGCAACGGCTTCGGGGTCGTTCGACGGCTCCGCGAATCTCTCGTTGGCCCTGACGCTCGCCAGCATTCTCTCGGCGCAGTCCGATGTCCAGCTTCCGAAGATCTCCGTGGACGCCAAGGGCCGCATCACCTCGATCTCCGCCATGGCTCCCGCCGATGTCCGCACCCTGCTCGAACTCGGAACCGCAGCGCAGAAAAATGCCGGGGCAGCAGCCGGGAACGTGCCTCTGATCGGCGCCGACGGGAAACTCGACACCGCCATCATGCCCTCGCTGGCGATCACCGACATCTTCGACGCCGACTCGAAGGACGCGATGCTCGCGCTCACGGCACAGCAGGGCGATGTCTGCCGACGCACCGACGAGGGCAAGACCTACATCCTTGCGGGGAACGACCCCTCGGTGGAGGCCGACTGGAAACTCTTCCTCATGCCCGAGTGCGACGTGGTATCCGTGAACGGAAAGACCGGCGTCGTGGTGCTCTCCACGGACAACATCGCCGAGGGTGGCACGAATCTCTACTGGACGCAGGAGCGCTTCAATACCGCATTCGCGGCAAAGAGCACGACCGATCTCAAAGAGGGCGCCAACCTCTACTACACGGAGGCCCGGGCAAAGGCGGCTGCCGAAGCCTATCTCTCCGACGAGGAGAATGTCTTCATTCTGGACGGCAACGCCTGACGACGATGGCTACGAAGACTCTGAAGGGAAAGTTTCTGCCCCAATACAGGACCGCGGCGCAATGGAGCGCCGCGGACACCGTATTGCTGCGCGGAGAGATCGGCGTCGAAAGCGACACCCGAAAATTCAAGTTCGGGGACGGGACAACATCGTGGAACAGTCTCGGGTATGCCCAAAGCGGAACGACGGGCGGATCCGGGGGAGACGACATTATCGTTATCCCTGAAGGTACTCCGGTCAACGACATGGACTATTATCCGATTCCTCGTGATCAAGGTGCAATCATTCCCATAGTGATAAAAGCAGGGGCAGAATCGGCGCCTCCGGGAGGTTATGAATATGTAGGCACGGTACAATACATCTATGGAGGCAACAACCCGGAAATGATGATCAATGTCTGTGCGGCCGAGTCCGACATGATAGCCAGGAATGAATGGTATCAGGCTCATATCGATACCGAGGGGATTTCTGCCTGGGTAAAGATGGGCGGTTCATCCAACAGCAGTCTGCCGTTCGACGGCCCCATTCCCGGGTATACAAAGGTATGCAGCCAAACCAATGTGGCAACCAAGGCCGGGAACACTCAAACGATTCCTTTAACTCAAAGTGTTCCTGTCAATACCTACGGATTCATAGAAGCTGATGTCGTAACCGCAGTCAGCGGCGGAACGGTAAAAACCTCTGTTCCCCTTATGTTTTTCCGATTTGCCGAGGGGGCAACCATATGCGATATTAATTCGAGGGCTATTGCTTCCGAAGCAGCAGGCATAGGGCAACTCAAGGTAAATCTTGCGACATTCGACGGCAGCAGCTTTACATCGGTTGTAACCTCGAATAACATGATAAGCCCGGCTGTACTGCTAATTAAGGGTATTTATGCTAAAATTGAGGGGGGGGGAGTGACGACGCCCTATTATCTGCGTCTGGACGGTGAGGATGAAGACAGCCAATGGGTCGCAGAAGCGGACGGCATTAACGGCACAGCGTATACCATAACATCGAACGGAACGCCCTATATCGTCGATTACGATTCCCGTCTTTATGTCGATCTGTACGAGGAGGACGGCGATCTGTATCTGTCTATCTCCGCTCCCGAAAACACGGGAACCGAGAAAATTAATTACAATCCTGTCATTCTGGGAATTCGGGAGAACGATGCCGTACGCCGACAGGTGGCGGTCTCCCAGAAAGCAAAGTCGGCCTAATTTATTAACCATTAATCTATATGAAGAATGAAATAAAGCGTACGGGAACAGCTCCGGGTTCAGCGTCAACGCCGTCGCGGACGGAGAGGTGATGGAACTGACCTGCGGGACGAACGGCACGCCCCAGATTCAGATGTTCGAGGGTGACGCCATCGATTCCGTGGATATACAGGGCGATGTCATAAACATTGCCACGCTTCCCAACTCTTCGGCGGATTCCAGGAACGCTGTCGTGGTGGTGTGCCTGGAGGAAGACCCGGCCGTAAGCATCACTGTCACCGTGGTGCAGGCCGGGACGGAGACGGACAGACGTATGATCATCATCGACATCACGAATGCACCCTGGCTGCAAAGCGAAGCCATGGCGGATTTGGAATTCGAGATGGAGGGTTACGGGCTTATTTGCAGCATGCACTTCGATCTCGACGGCAGCGAGGATACTATCGACGTGCCGTTCGAAGATGTTTCGGCGGAGATGGGTTACGATATAGAAGGTTTGGCCGGCGACAACCTGAAGGTTACCGATTCGTTCGGATACAGCACATCCGGAGCGATTCCGTCCAGCGGGAACATGCATCTTGCGCTCGGATAATTACAAACCGTTTTACACGCTTGTCCCGGGTGCTCTGACCGGCGCCCGGGGCGCACGAAACACAAAACGACAATTATGACCGGAAAATTCGCAGAAACAGTCCTGAGCATGGGGTGCAAGCTGGCGGAGATATTCCAGACGGTGCAGGGATGGTGTGTCGCCGTGTGCGTCTTCGCGGCGAACTTCTTTGCCGGATACGAGGGGGCCATAAACGCCGTAGTCGTATGCGTGGCGCTCGACACCGTATGGGGGATTGCTGCGCAGATCAAACGCGGCCGTTTCGCGCTGTCCGAACTCGGACGGCACGGGATGCTGTCCAAACTCGCCCTTTATGCCTCGGTGATCGTCGGGTTCATCCTGATCGAGCGGATGGCGGGGATCGAGTCGCAAATCGCAGTAGTGACGATATGCACCCTGATCTGTCTGGTCGAACTCTGGTCCATGGGAGGATCGGCGCTGATCGTAAATCCGAAAATGCGGTTCCTGCGAATATTCCGCGAAGTGCTCGCCGGAGAAGTAGCACGCAAAATGAACGTATCGGTCAGCGAGGCCAGAAAGTATTTGGATGGAACGAACGAGGCTTTATAATATAACCGAAAAGAAATGGCAACGAAAAAAGAACAGATCGAATTTGTCCGGAAGATTTACCCCGCGGCCGCCCGGCTCTACCGGGCCGGCGGGGTGCACCCGCTTTTCGTGACGGCGCAGGCCGCCATCGAAACTGGATGGAAGATCAAAGGGATCGGCAACAACATCTTCGGGATCACGAAGGGCAGCAGCTGGACCGGCCCGGTGTCGCTGGAACTGACGACCGAATATTTCAAGACCCCGGATGTGAAGTTCAAAGCCCCGGAACGGGTCGTATCGGTCGAGCAGGTAGCTCCCGGAAAATACAAATACCGCGTCTATCGGTATTTCCGGAATTTCGCGTCGCTGGATGAATGCCTCGACAATCACCTGGAACTGCTCCGCCGACCGGGATATGCCGATGCGTGGCCCTACCGCGATGATCCGAAAGAGTTCGCCCGCCGGCTGGTGGACGGGACGGGCGCGAAGTACGCCACGGCGCCGGACTATGCCGAAGTGATGGCCTCGGTGATCGACAACGTGGCGCGGATCGTAAAGACAGAAGGTTTACTCTAACTTAAATATCAAAACGTATGAAATTCTCCGAAATCATCGACAGGCTCAACGAGGGAGAAGCGTTCAGCCGTTATTCAAGCCCTGCATGGGCTGGTAAGTTCATCGTCAAACAGATTCCGCAGACAGTACCGGCGGAAGTCGTTCCCCGCATGACCAGTTTGCCGGATCGCGCGAAAGCTGTTATCGGAACAATAGGGGACGGCAGCATATCGTATCACGACCAGGTGCTGATCATCGACGATGACTGTTCGAAATCCCATGCAACGTCCTACATCCCCACATGGGAGGATATTTTCGCTGACGACTGGCAGGTACTATGAAACGCATTCTGATTATCACCCTGCTCGTGACGGGCGGGTTGTTATGGTTGCAAACGGTCCGCCTGCGGGGCGAACGGGCCGAGCGCAGGCGCGTTCAGTCCAACAACGAGGTCTTAACTGACAGCGTGGAGTTCTATCGGACCGAGAGCGGAAAACACGCCGCATCCCGGCAAGTGCTCGAACTCAGGGCGTCGGAGATGGAACGCTACAACGCACAACTGGCCGCGCAAGTCCGGGAGCTGCGGATCAAGGTCCGGCGGCTGGAGGCGGCGGCCACGGCGGCCACGCGGACCGAAGTGCAGATCACGGCGCCCCTGGAACCCGCAGGCCCGCAGCCGACAGCGTGGGAGAAATATGGTGCAGGGGTGCGAAGGGCTGCCGATTCGGTAAAGGCCGCCCTCGATCGGGAATTCACCGGACTGCCGAAAGCTCCCGAAGCAAAGTTTTTCAGATGGGCGGATCGGCATGTGAGCGTGGACGGCATAATCCGGGACGATTCGGTGAGCTGCCACGTTACAAGCATCGACACCCTCCGGCAAATCGTACACCGGGTTCCGCGGCGATTCCTATTTATCCGCTGGGGCACGAAAGCAATCCGGCAGGAGGTCGTGTCGTCGAATCCGCACACACAGATCGTTTATACTGAATACATCCGATTTACCAAGAAAACACGACAATGAAAGAATTTCTGAGAATCGTATGGGCGGTACTGCTGTACTTGTGGCAGCTTCCCCAAAACCTGATCGGTCTTGTGTACATGGCATACTGCCGAGACCGGGTGAAGATCACCAAGCAAGGCGGAGCGGTGTTCTACGCAACGAAGCACGTCCGGGGAGGAATGACGATGGGCCGCTATGTCTTTATCTCTCCCAAGAACATAGCCAGAGAACCCGTTTACGATCACGAGTTCGGCCATGTCATACAATCGAAACGGTGGGGATGGCTATGGCTGCCCGTATTCGCCATTCCGAGCGGCCTGCATTGTCTTTTCTGTCGCGCGGCTAACTACTATCATTTTTATACCGAGAGGTCGGCAAATCGGCTCGGAGGAATACCCAACTACAAAGGGGAATACCACTACCACATGGACGGACTGATAGTCACGTATTGGGACAAACTCGTTGCTCTCAAAAACAAATATTTCGCATAACAGCAAATCTCAACCGATTGAGACCCCAAAAAGAGAAGAGGACGGTGTTGACCGCCCTCTTCTCCACTTATAAGATACCTTTGTAACTCTGAAGGCGTGGATTAGCGTTCAAAACATCCCGTGGTGTATAGGCATCCGTAATCTGAAGCGACGAGTGCCGCGCCTGCTCCTTAACGGAAAGAGGGTCAAGCCCCGACCGAAGCATATCCGTGATACCCGAATCCTTCAGCGAATAGAACTTGTATTCCTTCGGGAATTTCAACGCCGGAACAATTTCGTTATTCCAATAGTGGCGATAACTCCGTTCGCTGCACAACTTAGGCCCCGGCCGGAACCCGGTAGAGAAAATATAATACGAAGTCGGAGCATTGAAAAAATCCAAATCGACGAGCATTTCCAGAATCGGCGTCGGAAGCGTAACCACCCCCGATTTTTTATTTTTCGAAATCTGGCCGTCAATATAGACCGTTTGTTTAGCGACATTAATGTCCTGCAAGCGAAGACGACATATCTCCTTCGGACGGATAAGCATATAATGTAGGAAATAGCAGACCAGCAGGAACGGCCGGTTGTGTGCGTCGAGCCAGTCATGGAGACGTTGCATATCCGCCGGCGCGATGACCGTCCGGTTCTTATTGCCAGCACCCTTTCCGATGCTCTTCAGCCCCTCCGTCGGTTTACTTTTCAGATATAAGTGTTGAACCAGAAATGACGAGAACTCCCGGAGAAACGCCAGATTGTTGTTGCGCGTAGTCGGCGAATTGCCCCGTTCAACATAGACGTAATCCAGAAAGCGCACACAAAACGAACGGTCGAACTGATAGACATAACGAATGGGCGATGCTTGTTGCGCATTCCAGCGTTCCATGATACCCGCCGAACAATTATAGCCATGTACGGTCGATTTTCGGAGAACACCGTCATCCTGCAACTTCCGGAGGTAATTTCGGTAGTGCACCAATACATCCGAAAATAGTTTATAGGTATAATCCGCCTCAGCTTCCACCCACGGATTCCACCCCGTTTCAAGTTTCGCAGAAAGACGATGACAAACTTGCGCAGCATACCGCCGGCGCTGTGAGGCATTCCCCACCGAATTTATCTTGATCCGTTTGCGCCGCATTTCACCCTTCGCCGGGTCGAACGCATAAAAGGAAATGAACCAGCAGGAGCCGGTGTGTAGTTTCGGATAAGTGAAAGAAAGAATTTCGTTTAGCGCGGAATTTCGCGCAGTTTCAACTGACAACATTTTTTTTACATTTTCACCGAAGTAAAAATGTATATCATTGAAAATCAGCCTGCCAAGAAGAAGAAACTATGTCCCGTTTCTGTCCCGGCACATTTACGAAAATTCTCGCAATATATTGATTGTCAATAACTTGCGAGAATCTCAGTAGTGGATAGGGGATTCGAACCCCTATGTCATGCGTGAGAGGCATGTATCCTAACCCTTAGATGAATCCACCGGTTTAGTTTTGTGGTGCAAAGATAACGCCTTCTTTCGAAACTCCAAAATTTTCCGGCAAAATCTGTGATTTTTTTCGTTTTTGGGCGTCGCAAATGCTTTTTGAGCTATCTTTACAGATAGACATAAAAACGTATCGCCATGAAATTCCCCACCCTCGCCCTCCTGGCCGCCGCCGCTCTGACGGCCGGGTCCTGCACGAAACGCCCTGTCCGGCCGCAGTTCACCGTCGTAAGTACCGACTCGCTGATCAGCGGAAACGGCTTCTCCTGCGATTTCGAATATCGCTTCGCCTCGATCGCCAACGCCCAGGACTCCCCCGCCCTCGCAGCGATCGAACGGATGAACATCGACCGTTTTTTCGACCTGGAGAATTTCGAAGGGACGCCCGAAGAGGCGGCTTCGGCCGCGATCCGTCAGGTTACCAGCGACATGACGCCTCCCGGGAATACACCGGAAAGCACCGTCCGTCCGGCATGGGAAGGCGAAATCTCCGTCGAATCCGAAGGATCGGTCGTCGACACGCTCCTTTGCTACGTGATCACGCGGGCAAGTTACACGGGCGGAGCGCACGGCATCTACGGCACGGAATGTTACAACTATTCGCTGGCGGGCGGTTACGAAATCACGACGGCCGACCTGTTCACCGAAACGCAGCTGGAGCGGCTCAACCGGCTGATCCGCGAAGATATATACGAACAATACGGGGTCCGGAGCGACGAAGAGCTGGAAACGAAGGGTTTTTTCCCGGAATACATCGGTGTAACGGAGAATTTCCTCGTCACGCCCGAAGGCATCACGTTCTACTACAATCCCTACGACATCGGATGTTACGCGCTCGGGAGCGTCGAGGTGAGCGTGAGCCGCGAGCAACTGGCCGGACTCTGACGGTCAGGCCCTGCAAGGAAAAGAAAAAAGGTCCGAGTCTCACGACTAGGACCTTCTTTTTCGGCGGGGAACCACCCCCTCCGAAAATGAGGTTCAATCGGAGGTATTCGACCGCGGAGCGAGTACCGCCCCTCTGGTCTTAGCAACGGACAACCCGTTACAACCTGCCGATTTCCTCAACCAACCTAAAACTACTAACCTAAATGAACCTTAAAACTTCACTGCAAAGATAAGGGGGATTTTTCAATTACGCAAATATTTTACGAATATATTAAATATATTTAACAATTTGGTAACATTGATCACCCGATAAAGCTACTTACCCGATTAAGTAGCTACTCTCGCAAATGTTTAATCCTAAACGCATTCAACGCGGCGCCACGGCCTGAAAACCCCGATCGACGGAATTTTCCGGAAAATGGAACCGGCCAATCGGGTTGAACGAAAAAACGGGCAAAACCCGGGAAGACCGAAACGGAGGTCCGGAAAATTCCGGACGCACGAAAAGAGAGGCGCCCGGAAGCGGGCATAAAAAAAGCGCCTTCCGAAAAGACGCAAAAAAAAGGAAACCTGGAACCGGACCGCAGTCCGTCTTTCCCAGTTTCCTCACCAACCTAAAACTACTAACCTAAATGAACCTTAAAACTTCGCTGCAAAGATAAGGCGAAAAAACCATCCGCGCAAGCTTTTATTAAAATAATTTTCAAATTTTTTGAGTTTTTTTAATATCACCAGCCGGCAAGAATTCATACGCCCATGTAAATCAACCACATAACACCTTCGCAACCCAAACCTTAAAAAACTTTTTTCCACCCGGTATGCAGTATCGGCCGAAAAGCGCATTTATATATATAAAAAGAGCGATATGACGATCATAACAGATAAATTGCTACTTTTGCAAAATGATTTCAGCAACGTCATTTTCTTTTCGGCCAGAATCTCCCCGCGCAACACCCCGGCAGAGATTTTGCACACTCGCTATTGCCTATCCTCGAACTCCTAACCTAACCAATAGTTTTACAGTACGATGACAGTATCGTTGATCATTTCCACTTACAACTGGCCTCGGGCGCTTTACCTTTGCCTCGACAGCGTGATGCAACAGACCGTCATGCCCTCCGAAATCCTGATTGCGGACGACGGATCGGGCATGAGCACCCGCGATGTCGTAAAGCACTTCGAGAACATCTCGCCGGTTCCCGTGCGCCATATCTGGCACGAGGATAACGGTTTCCGCCTGGCGGCCATCCGCAACAAAGCCATTGCCGCCAGCAAGGGAAAATACATTATCCAGATCGACGGCGACCTGATCCTGCAACGGAATTTCATTCAGGACCACATGCTTTTCGCCCGGGAAGGATGCTTCGTCACCGGCTCCCGGGGCATCATCACCGAACTGCTGACCCGCAAGGTGCTCAGCGGGGAGATCACATCGCTGTCCCCGCTGATGAAAGGCATCCGCAGCAGCAACAATGTCGTACGAATCCCGATCATGTCGATACTCTACCATACGTTCGGCCCGACCCGCGCTCCCCGTGGGTGCAATATGGCATTCTGGCGCAACGACCTGATTCGCGTAAACGGCTACGACGAAGATTTCAAGGGCTGGGGATTCGAGGACGCCGAATTATGCATACGGCTCAACAACAGCGAGATACATCAGCGATGCATGAAATTCCGGGGCGTTGCTTTCCACCTCCATCACAACCAGGCGGAACGTTCGGGCTGCAACAGCAACGAGCAGCGTTACAAAGACAGCATCCGCTGCCACCGGACCCGCTGCGAGAAGGGGCTCGACCGGCATCTTACCCCGAAAATATCCTACGAGATCGGCAGAGGGTCGGCCATCGTCATCGGCGGCTGACCCGGTCGCAGCGAATTCGCCGCGCGCTACTTTTCGAACGATGACTTTTCGGGGAAACGGGTGTCGAGAAACGTCCGGACCCAGATACGGTCTTCGTCGGTCATACGCACGTCGTCGTTCAGGCAGAACAACGACGGATCATATTTCTCCATAATAGATTCAAGATTAGGCAGATAAGCCGGGATGCAACGCGAATCGCTGCCGCAACCCGCGCCGAAAGCCGCACGAAGCAGCCGCAAGGGGTTGCGCAGTTTGTTGAAGCGGGTCACCTTGCGCAGCGAGGCGCGTCCGCGCGCCAACGCATCGTAGAGCACCAGGGCACGCTGCCAGTCGTCGCGCGAACGGAACCGGGCGTGCTTCGTATGCTCCAGTTCGGCCCGGAAGGTCTCGCAGCATTCGAGAAAATCGCTGCGGCGGTAAGCGTCGACATTGTGGTGGGGAGCCAGCGACGAGCACCTGCCGTAACGCGCCCGCACGAGATCCTGCATGCGGAGGATCGTATGGCAATAGATGTCGTCGTCGTGCTTCTTCAGCGACTGGACCTTAAGCCGCACGATGGGGCGGCCCTGCCAGTCGAAGAAAAACCCGGGATCGACGGGGCGGCTGAAAAACATGTCGTCGTTGGCATAGAGGAAATGCTCGGCCAGACCGGGAATCCGGGGCAGAAACAACTCGATGGTGCACGAATTGAAGACGGGAAGAATCTCCGCAGGCATGATCTCCCGGTGGGAAACCACCCTTATGCGCAGATTCGACGTATCGAGCCACGCAGGCGTCTGGTCGTCGGTCACAATATAGACGCGGCGTATCCACGGCGCGAATTTCTCCACCGAACGCAGGGAATAACGCAGTTCGTCGTTCTCGACGTAGCGGCACTCCCCCGCCACTTGGGGGTCCACCTGCCTGTCGGCCGGCAGAAATTCATTTTTCTTCGTCAGCCACACAGGGTCGTTCCCATCGACCCAAAGGTATACCAGATCAATGTCCATCACATGCTTGTTTATCGGTTACACGTTTCCGCCACACCGGAATCAGGTCGAACAACCGGTAGGTCTCCCGGTCGCCGCACTCCTTGATTTTCAGCCATGTAAGTCCCCAGCGGCCGAACGAACGGCGGGTAATGCGCCGGAACCTCGCGTCGAGACGTATTCCGCGGGCGTCGACGTAGGCCACGAAGGCTTTGTGGGCCAGATATTTGTCCTGCTGCTTTTTCGGCGTCTGGCGGCTCTTGGTAATCGACGCCCCGTTGACCACATAGCGGTAAACGACATCGGGAACCGTCACCAGAACACCCCCTTCGCCCAGCAGGCGCATCGTATATTCCACATCCTCGTAACAGACCCGTTCGCGAAAGCGCAGTCCCAGCCGCAACAGCATCTCGCGCCGCAGGAGCTTGTTCATCACATAAAAATCGGGCGGGCAGCGGCAGAGGCGAAATTTCTCCTGCGCTTCGGCAGCCCCCTGCCGCTCCGTATAATGAATCGTCCATTTCGAATAGGAGGGTCTGATCTTCAGCATCGAGGCGCAGGCAATGTCGGCCTCCGCCTCCCGGGCGGCCTCGTACAGCCGCTCGCAGTAAGCCGGGTCGATCCAGTCGTCGGAATCCACGAAAAGGATGAATTCGCCCGTCGCGGCGTCGAATCCCCGGTTGCGGGCGCCGCCCAGGCCGCGGTTCTCCTGCGAAATGACCCGGATGCGGTCGTCCTGCGCCGCATAGCGGTTCAGGATGTCGATCGACCGGTCGGGACTTCCGTCGTCGACGCAGATGATCTCGATCCCGCGCAGGGTCTGTCCCACCACGCTGTCCAGGCATCGGGCCAGAAACGGCTCGACATTGTAGACCGGAATGATAATGCTGACTTTCGGTTCCATCGGCTATCGAATATAATTTTTTACCGCCTCGGCGATTCGTTCGCCGTCGAGCGCCGCAGAAATGATGCCGCCGGCGTAACCGGCCCCCTCTCCTGCGGGAAACAAACCCTTCGTTTCGGGATGCATCAGCGTCCCGGGGTCGCGCGGCACGCGCACGGGCGTCGAGGTGCGCGACTCCACGCCCACGACCACCGCTTCGTTGGTCAGATACCCGCGCATCCGGCGGCCGAAGGTCGCGATGCCCTGACGCAGTCCCTGCGCGATGAAGCCGGGCATCCACTCGTCCAGACGCGACGGCGTGATACCGGGAATGTACGACGTTCGGGGCAGCGACCCGCTTGCGCGGCCCGCCACGAAATCGGCGACCCGCTGTGCCGGAGCGATCTGATGCTCCCCGCCCCGCTGCCGCGCCGACTCTTCGAACCGCTGCTGGAATTTCAGCCCCGCCAGCTCGCCCCATTCGGCACGCAGATGTTCGAAATCCGCAAGCCGGACCTCCGTGACCAGCCCCGAATTGGCATAGGGCGACGTACGGCCGCTGGGCGACATGCCGTTGACCACCGACTCCGCGGCATCGGTCATGGCCGGTACGATGAACCCGCCCGGGCACATGCAGAACGAGTAGACCCCGCGGCCGTTTTCCTGGCTCACGAGCGAATAGGAGGCCGCCGGGAGGTACTCGCCGCGCGTCTCGCAATGGTATTGAATCGAGTCGATCAGCGCCTGCGGATGCTCGATGCGCACCCCCATGGCAAAGGGCTTGGCCTCGACGCGCACGCCGCGGCGGTGGAGCAGTTCGTAAATATCGCGCGCCGAATGGCCCGTAGCCAGCACGACGGCGGCTCCCTCGATCAGTTCGTCGCCGCACCATACGCCTTTTATCCGGTCGCCTTCAATTTTCAAATCGGTGACGCGGCTCCCGAAACGGAACACGCCGCCCGCTCCGACAATCGTCTGCCGGATACGCTGCATGATGCCCGGCAGCTTGTCGGTTCCGATGTGAGGATGGGCCTCGAAGAGAATTTCGGGCGTCGCACCGTGAAACACCAGCGTCTGCAACGCCTTGTTGTAGTCGCCGCGTTTTTTGCTGCGGGTGAAGAGCTTGCCGTCGGAAAAGGTCCCGGCTCCGCCTTCACCGAAGGCGTAGTTCGAGTCAGGGTCCACAGCGCCGTTGCGGTTGATCTGCGCGATGTCGCGCTTGCGGGCCGAAACGTCGCGCCCGCGCTCCAGAATCACGGGCCGCAGGCCCAGTTCGATCAGCCGCAGCGCCGCGAACAGCCCCGCAGGTCCCGATCCCACGACCACGACCTCCGTGCGTCCGTCGACCGACGGATAGTCGAAATGCACCGGCCCGGGCTGCGGCTCGCGGTCGACGTACACTTCGAGCGTCAGGTTCACCTTCACCTGCCGCTGCCGGGCGTCGATCGACCGTTTCACGACCCGCGCCAGAGCAATATCGGCCTCCGAGACACCCATGCGCCGCGCCGCCTGCGAGGTGTAAAACGTCGCATCGGCAGCCTGCTTCGGCGTGAGTACAAGGGTAATATGTTGCGGCATGTCTAAAAAATTACTTACAAAAGTAACCAAAAAAGCCGGATAATGGCCCGTGCCGGTTGTGTTTTGTGAATTTTTATCTACCTTTGTCCTACCGATGCGGATATGGTGTAATTGGTAGCCACGTCAGACTTAGGATCTGATGCCTTACGGCGTGGGGGTTCGAGTCCCTTTATCCGCACAAAGGAGCCTTTTTCCGAGGCTCCTTTTTTGTTGCCCGTCCGGCGTAGGGGGGGGGCTGGTTATCACCATCTTACAAAGGTTTCGACCGATTCCCCGAGCCGGAAGCGGAAAGCAACCCGTAGAAAACCGCAGGGTGGCAAAAAGGTGGGCAGAGACAATTTGGGCTTCCGAAAACGGAATTGCCACCTTTTTAGCTCACAATGCACTGTTTTGCTGCGTTTTACACCGCAATAAAGTTTCCTTGCAGACGTTTTGTCAATCCTTAAAATGTCACGAGTTATGAGACAGGAAACTTTTACCATCCTTTTCCTAATGCGAAAAGAACGACCGAAGTGGGCGTGCGCATCACGCAGCGCACGGCAGACAAGTACGAGCGGCTGCTGCGCTACCTCAAACAGTATCTCGCCCAACGCGGCAAAGCCGAGGATATTCCCGTTGAACGGATGAACTACGAGTTTCTGGACGGCTTCAACCTCTTCCTGCAAACCGCCCACCGCTGCCGCCACAACGGAGCGGTCGCCGTGATGAACTGTCTGCGCAACTTTGTCCTCTACTGCCTGCGCAACGAGTGGATCACGAAAAATCCGTTCCGCTACTATAAACTCAAAGAAGACGAGGTGCAGGCCAAGGAGCACCTCACGGCGCATGAACTGGAACTACTGAGCCGCAAGGCGCTCGACCACCGGCTGGCCCGCATCCGCGACGTCTTCGTCTTCTGCTGTCTGACGGGGCTGGCCTTCGCCGATGCCGACCACCTGCGGCGCGAGCACCTCTCGCAGGACGACGAAGGCCGCTGGTGGATTCACAAGCCCCGCGAGAAGACCTCCGTGATGAGCCGTATCCCGCTACTCCCGGCCACACTCGAAATCCTGCGCCGCTACGAGCACGACGAAGTATGCGTCGCACGCTCACGGGTGCTCCCTACGCCGAGTAACCAAAAGATGAACGCGTACCTGAAAGAGATAGCAGCCGTGTGCGGCATCAACAAAGTGCTGACCACCCACGTTGCCCGCCACACCTTCGCCTGCATGGCCGTCGAATACGGCATGCCGATTGACGTTCTAGCCAAGATTCTCGGCCACTCGAACACCAACATGACGCGCCACTACGCCAAGTTCTCCGAGACAGTCATCGGCCGCGAAATGGAGATGTTCGGACAAAAACTGACATCGGCCGCCGCGGAGTAACATTCCGGGTTTTAAGAGAGCAAGTTTATGTTTCGGGTGCCCCGAAACCCTTGCAGATTCATCCCGCTGGTCTCAAATGGATATAATGAAAAAGAATCCCAAAGGCGGACGTCCGCCCAAATCCGCAAGCGAAAAGCTCAAGGAGCGGCTGACCGTGAAGATGGCCGCAGCAGACTACTACGCCCTGCGCGGCAAGGCGCGGGCGGCAGGTCTCACCTGGGCCGAATACGCCCGGACGGCGCTCTCAAGGAGCGTCGTCCGCCAGCGCCTCACGGCAGAACAGATGACCCTGCTGCGGC
>ULTS01025091.1_pt1 | contig 14452 bp, 16 predicted proteins | sample 1957821 | NCBI WGS metagenome assembly ULTS01 (sample SAMEA4835741, study PRJEB28245) | human gut metagenome | biome: gut microbiome; material: fecal sample | place: Denmark | collected 2008
TAGTAGAAAAGGATTAGATATACTTGATAAAAAGCTGGAAGATATTACCTCAGAAAGCGAATAGTATGGCAGGAGTGAACGCCTTCCTAAAAAGAACAGGGAAAGATCAAAGACCCGGAAGTTCATAAAATAGCAAGCGGGACTATAATCAGTTTAGTCATGTGGGATGGAAAGTTCTATTGCCGGCTTGGAAGGTGGGATGCTTGTGGGAGCCTATCTTTATGATCGTGTGCTTATAGAAAAATAGGCTTGAGGGAAGTGAGAAATATAAAGAATCAGTATAATTCTTTCCTTGCGAATGAAGGAGGGGATAAGAAATGAAATATATCTTTAGTAATCAAGTGATTGATTTTGCCATGCTTTTTCTCATGATATGGAATTTATGGATATTTATATTTAACAAATCTAAAAAAGAAGATATGAAGATGGTTGTAAAGAATATCCCAGTGTATATTCGAATTCCTTTTATATTTTGTATAGATGTATTAATGGGAGCGGCGATACTGATAGATATTGGGATCATTAATTATTCAAATAAACTTTTGATAATGACATCTGCAATATGGGGAGGGTGGCTATGGTTTCTTTTGGTGCTATATGAATTGAGAAGGAACCGAGCAAAAGTTGCAAATTGTTATGATGTTAAAGATGATGTCCGGTTAATAGCATGGTTACTTTTAGGATTAATGTTAATATTTATAAACTTACTACCGGAACCTTGACATGGGAAAATATAGAAAACAAAGCAGAATATAAAGCAAGCAAAAAAGGATTACTGAACATTCCCATACTGTCTGTCAAAGGAAGCACAGCCATAACCGCCCAATCCGCAGTGAACTCTGAGTATCTAATTATGACGATGAACAGTTTAAAAAGGACTTTGAACGGAATTTTATTGTGAAGGATTGAATCGAGGAATGCATAATGAAGATTACCGGTCTTTCGTTTTTTGGAGGAATAGTATTTACCGTTTTAATATTTGCTTTTATGTGCTGTGCTATAGGTGAAGATTTTATTCGACATAAAGATAGGAGACATCCGGCTCTCTATAAGTATGTCATATTTATATTCATGGGAATATTGCTAACGGTGTTTAGCTTTTTATTTGTAGTATTGACTGAAACTAATGTCTTAAAAATACTATTAAATATAGATATGTCTCATAGTTCATTAATTAGTTTAATAGGTTCTATTTTTGTATGTATAACCGCGTTTATTCTGGCTCGGTATTTTGCTTACATATTAGCGCCTGAATTTACTAAGAAAAGCGAAAGTGAAATTGCACAGGTGCAAAAACAAACTATTCTTTTATCAATATTAAATGTGTTTATTGAATTATTTGTAATAGGGTATTACCGAGATGTGCTGTGGTATGTAATCTCCTGGATTTTCTATTAATTAATGAAATTCAATATAGAAGGTATTACTGAACAAAGCGGCATCTACATAGGGAAAGAAGAATACGGCAACAAGTCAAAACCAATACCCGCCTCAAAGGCGCCGTCATAGACAGAAAAATAGAAAAAGAAAAGAACCGGATCGTCACCGGTACCTTGACATAGGAAAATATAGAAAGCAAAGCAGAATATGAAGCAAGCAAAAGAGGATTACTGAACACTCCCATACTGTCTGTCAAAGGAAGCACAGCCATAACCGCCTAATCCGCAGTGAACTCTGAGTATCTAATTATGACGATGAACAGTTTAAAAAGGACTTTAAACAGAATTTTATTGTAAAAGATTGAATCGAGGAATACATAATGAAGATTATCAGTCTTTCGTTTTTTTGGGGAATAGTATTTACTGTTTTAATATTTGCTTTTATGTGCTGTGCCATAGGTGAAGATTTTATTCGACATAAAGATAGGAGACATCCGTCTCTCTATAAGTATGTCATATTTATATTCATGGGAATATTGCTAACTGTGTTTAGCCTTCTATTTATAATATTGACTGCAACCAACATTCTGAAAATCATGTCAGGTATAGATATGTCCCATAGTCCACTAGTCAGTTTGATAGGGATGCTCTTTATGGGGGAGGCGATTTTCATTCTGGCTCGGTATTTTGCTTACATATTAGCATCTGAATTTACGAAGAAAAGCGAAAGTGAAATTGTACAGGTGCAAAAACAAACTATTCTTTTATCAATATTAAATGTGTTTATTGAATTGTTTGTAATAGGGTATTACCGAGATGTGCTGTGGTATGTAATCTCCTGGATTTTCTATTAATTAATGAAATTCAATATAGAAGGTATTACTGAACAAAGCGGCATCTACATAGGGAAAAAAGAATACGACACCAAGTCAAAAACAACACCCACCTCAAAGGCGACGTCATAGACAGCAAAGCACTGGCAGAAAAGAACAAACTCACCACCGGTACTTTGACATGGGAAAATATGGACAACAAAACCGAATACAAAGCAAAAGCAAGCGGAATCACTGCATCCACCAATGCCGTATCCAAACTCAACACCTTAGGACTGGGCTATGTACCGACCGTACTCGTGAAAGGGAAATCAGAAAGCACCACCTTGGACGGAACCTGAAAGAAAACAACCGGATGAAAAGTATATTACAAATGTACATAAACAAATAGATTAATGATGGAGAATTTATGATAATGGATATTATTGTATGCATAGCCTATGTTTTTATAGGAATAAGGTGGATTTTTCAGAATGTACGTTTAGGTACATTTTCAGCATGTACTACTTGGAAAGTGATGGGGTTAAAGTTTTTCATGTTATTAATGGTACCTTTAGCATTATTTGTTTATGTGTATTTCGCGGATAATTTGACACAAAGGTTATTCTTGGGGATGTTAGTAATCATTTTGGGCCAAATTGGAGATTATTTATTGTTCAAGGAAACACAAAGGATCCTTATTAATACTGTTAAATATGAGATGACAGAAGAATTTAACAAAAAACTTGCGCATGAAAAGTTTAAATTTCAAATTCGAATGATGGGATTGTCTGTAATTGTATTTATGGGAATCCTATCTTGCTTTTTGTCAGAATAATGCTTTTATTTTTCAAAGGAGGAATTATAGACAGCAAAGCACCGGAAGAAAAGAACAAACTCACCACCGGTACTTTGACATGGGAAAACATAGACAACAAAGCTGAATACAAAACAAGCGGAAAAGGAATCTCCTATACCAATGGAGCAGGAATCCCCTTAAATGCCTTGGGACTCCTCTCAAACATGGGTCCCACCGTGAAAGACAAAGCAGGAACAACCACGACATCCGCTGTATCCAAAGGAACCATAACCATCACAGACAAAGAAAACCAGAAACAGGACATAGAGAAACTAAACAGGAACACAGAAAACAGCTTAAACAAACTCAAAGAAATCTTCGACAAAACAAAAGTAGAAGAAAAACAGGAACTCATTCACATGATGAACATAGTGGGAAACCAAATCATCCATGAAGCGGCAGACCACTATGGATGGAAAGACGGCTCCGCCGAAAAGGCAGCCCTCCATGGCATGCTGGGAGCCATTACCGGAGCCAAGAGCGGAGGAAGCGCGCTAAGCGGCCTGATAGCAGGGGGAGCCAATGAATATGCCATAGGATACCTGGAGAAGACCAAAGGGAAAGACTGGATAAACAAACATCCTGATACCGTACAAGCCATCAGCACAGCCTTAGGAGCCGTCGCAGGAAGCCTGACAGGGGACAGAAACACAGGAGCCTACATCTCCCAGATGGGAACGAAGTGGAAGTTACAGCTAATTGATTTTTCTAATAAAGAAGGGGGGATATAATTAATTCAATTGCTGGATGGAGGGGTCATTTTACCGCAATGGGGAAACTGTGGAAATCCATCCCTCAGGACTTATGGCAGAATTTGATAGCAGTTTTTCTGCCGGAGTTTTTTTAGCAATTGGTTATACATGGTAGGTAGGGAAAATTTATGGATAAGAATAATCAAAGGGTCATAAGGATGAAGGAGGGTTATATCAAATATATTTATCACGGTAATTCTGGCGTCATTTGGGATTTGGCTAATAGGTGGTATAACTTATAATGTCTTCCAAAAGGAGCAAATTCATCAACGAATTTTAGCGTTAGAAAAAAAGCATATGATATAGAACCTCTGGAGGCATATGATGTATCTGATTTTCAATTAACAAATCGAAGAGCGATTATAGCAAAATCTGTTCGAACCTATATTAAACCCATTACTCCTGATAAGTCGCCCCAAATAGTGAGAGAGGAATTTTTGCAATATTTTATGTCTCATGGATGGAATATAAAGCATGCATGGGAAAAACCTAAACCATACCTGCAAGTGGAAAATGATGACTATATTGTTACGTTAGATTTAGTATCTCAAGAAACTAATACTTGGCGTATGATAATGGCGTATAATGATTTTTTTGAAAGAAACAACTTATAAAAATGCAAAGTATATGCAAAGTAATTGGAAAAAGCATTTCCATTTTTAGTATTTACATAAAACTCAAAATTTCCTTTATTAGAAAAGCGTTTCTCCTGCGGGGATAAAACCTCGTGGAGAAACGCTTTTGTCGTTTAATCAGAATCCCGGAATTAGGGTCACCTGGAAGTTATCATTGATGTATTTTCTGGTGGCTTCTGTCTGGAATATTTTTACAAATTTTTGATAGGTGGGGTTGTCTTTATCCTGCTCACGGGCAGCGATGACATTTACATACGGGCTGGTATTGTCTTCCTGGGCGAGAGCCGTCTTCGGATCCAGTCCCGCGGATACAGCGTAGCCGCCGTTGATGATGGAGGCGTCGCAGTCTTCAAGCGCTCTTGGGAGCTGGGGCGCCTCCAGTTCGATGATTTTCAGATTTTTCGGGTTGGAAGCGATATCGGAGACGACCGCTTTGACAGGATTGACGCCTTCTTTTAATTTCAGCAGGCCGTTTTTCTCCAGAAGAAGGAGGGCGCGGCCGCCGTTGGATGGATCGTTCGGGATTGCAATGGATGCGCCGTCGGGGAGATCGGACAGAGTCTTGTGTTTATTTGAGAACAGACGAAGGGGCGCGAGGTAAGTGTTTCCGATGGGAACAAGTTTTGTGCCGTTCTTTTCATTGAATGCTTCAAGGAAGGGGACGTGCTGGTAAGAATTTACGTCGATGTCGCCCTGCGCCAGTGCTTGATTGGGGGTGACATAGTCGGAGAAGGGGACGATGGTCACTTTGAGGCCTTCTTTTTCGGCTTCTTTGGCGACGAATTCCACGACCTGTTCCGAGTAGCCCGGTGTCGTGCCGACTTTGATTTCATTTTTTGTTTTCGCAGGGTCAGCAGACGCGGCGTCTTTTTTATCGCTGCCGCAGCCTGCGATGAAGCCTGCACATGCCAATGCGGCCATGGAAATGATGACAGTTTTTTTCAGATTCATAATACATACCTCTCTTTTTTAAAAATAATTTTGTGATAAATTTGGAAACCGGAAATAAGAATGGCGGAAACGGGTAAAAAAAAAACTCCATCCCAGCAAAGGGACGAAGACCGTGTTACCACCCAATTTTACCTGCACGTCACCGCACAGGCCTCCATAGGTACGCCGGCTTGCGCCTTGATACCGCATCTCTGTAACGGGAGATCCCGGGCTGCTTTATTATTCGGCAAACCTGACTCGGAGGCCATGTTCAGCAAATTTTCCCGCACTCCTTTTCACCCGCCGGAGCTCTCTTTGGCAGTTCCATCCGCTTACTCTTCTCTTCATAGTCATTATGTAAGTTGGAACAAATATACCACGCGTTTTTTTGCGTGTCAAGGAAAATTTTAAAAGGAATGGGGGTTGGGGGATCTTTTTATCAGATTTCTTTGCATTTAAGAATGATTTTTATTTTCTGCCGCAAAATAATTGGCACTCTGATTTAATAATTGAATTAGGGGAAGCTATTTTATATAATAGGAAGTAAGTAATAATTAGGGTGTAGGAAAAGAAACAGGTTTTGTATTTTATGAAAAATTTTCAGTTACAGGAAGTGGGGAAGGGAAATCATGACATCAGGGAAAGAAGATTATTTGAAAGCGATTTACATCATCAGCGAAGATCATGAGCTGGTATCCAACAAGGAATTGTCCGACATGCTCCATGTGTCGCCGCCGTCAGTGAGCGAGATGATTATGAAGCTGCAGAAAGAAGGGTATGTGGACTACACCGCTTACAAAGGCAGCAAGATGACGAGGAAGGGAAGGAGGGAAGCAGGCAAGCTTTTCCGTTTTCATGCGTTGTGGGAAGTATTCCTTGTGGAAAAGCTCCATTTTTCCTGGAGCGAAGCTCATGAGCAGGCGGACGGTCTGGAACACCAGACGAGCGACATGCTTGCGGAACGGCTTGATGAGTTTCTCGGACATCCTGAACACTGTCCCCATGGTGACCCTATTCCGAAGGCGGACGGCAGCCGCAAAGGGCTTACTTTCCGTACGCTTTCCGATTTAAAGGAGGGGGATAGTACCACTATCCGCCGTATTGTGGAAGATTACAGCCTGATGGACTATCTTCAGGAGAAAGGCATCCATCCCGATATGCGGGTCACTGTAAAAGAAAAGGAACCTTATGAAGGACCGATTCTTCTTGCTACGGAGGCGGGTGATATTTCTCTCAGCTACAAAGCGGTGGAACAGATTTTTGTTGACGAATAAGATGAATAGAATAATACGGAGAGCCTCATTTAGGGCTCTTTTTAATAGCGGCAGGCAGGTGCTTTATTTCCCTTTATGCATAAATGGCATATGAAACGGGGGAATACATGCAGAAAAAGTACGATGAAAAAGGCTATACAATTAAAGACAAATCGCTTATAATACATTTACACAATTTTGAATGATGTATACGGAAAAAGACAGAAATGTCTGCCGAAGGAGTAACACTATCAGGCGTCCCATGGGACACGAAACCGTGTACGGACAAACCTCTGGAGAGTGTCGTATATGGCCGCCGAAGGTGCAGGGGCGCGGGGAAGAGTAGTCCTCCCGTTCTAATCTCTCAGGCAAAAGGACAGGGTCGGTGCAGCAATGGAAACATGCATGCCGGCTCTGTTTTTATCTTTAGAGCCGGTTTTTATATTGTTCCGTCAGGTCCTGGCGTACGGAAGTTTTTGAGGGTGGGAGTGAATGCGAATGCTTGACTTGTTAAACCAAATTGATGCGATTGTCTGGGGCCCGTGGCTCCTTGTTCTTCTGGTAGGAACCGGCGTATATCTGACTATCCGCCTCGGGTTTCTCCAGATGGTCAAGCTGCCAAGGGCCCTTCGGCTGATTTTCTTTGCCAGAAATAAAGGCGACGGCGACATTGACAGTTTCAAGGCACTCTGCACGGCGCTTGCCGCAACGGTAGGCACAGGAAATATCGTAGGCGTTGCCACTGCTATCAAATTGGGCGGCCCCGGCGCGCTTTTCTGGATGTGGGTAGCCGCTTTCTTCGGCATGGCTACCAAGTACGCCGAAGGCTGCCTTGCCGTTAAGTTCCGCTCTATCGATGAAAATGGAAATATCGCAGGCGGACCGATGTATTACATTGAGCAGGGGCTGGGAAAGAAATGGAAACCTCTGGCGCTGGCATTTGCTTTCTTCGGTACGCTCACCGCTATGCTCGGATCCGGTACGACTACGCAGGTTAATGCCATTACGTCTTCTTTACAGGCATCCATGGGTGTTCCTATCCTGCCCTCGGCAGCAGTGATTACCATCCTTGTTGCTATTATTACTTTCGGCGGATTGAAATCCATTTCAAAAACAGCGGAAAAAATAGTTCCTGCCATGGCTGTCCTTTACTTCATCACCACGGTAGCGCTTCTTATTATATTGTCGGGAGAACTGCCTCATGCGCTGGCTCTCGTTTTTGAGGGCGCTTTTGAGGGTACGGCGGCAGCCGGCGGATTTGCCGGTGCGGGTATTATGCTTGTCATGCGGAGCGGTATCGCCCGCGGCCTTTTTTCTAATGAATCCGGCCTGGGCTCCGCGCCGATCGTGGCGGCAGCGGCAAAAACAAAATGGCCGGCTGAACAGGGGCTTATTTCCATGACCGGCACTTTTATTGATACCATCATTATCTGTACACTGACGGGGCTTACCATCATCGTTTCGGGCGCATGGCTGGGGGATACCAACGGCGCAGCTCTTACACAGGCCGCTTTCAGCCATGGTTATGGCACTGTCGCGCCGATCCTTCTGACGGTTTCTCTGACACTTTTCGCCTTCACCACCATTCTCGGCTGGAACTATTACGGTGAACGCTGCCTTGTATACCTTGTGGGTGTCAGAGGGATTACTCCTTACCGCTTGTGCTATGTCGCCATTATCGCAGGAAGCGCTTTCATGCAGCTTGAAGAAATCTGGGCCCTTGCAGATATTGTAAACGGTCTCATGGCCATTCCGAACCTGATCGCCCTTCTTGGTCTCACCGGTGTAGTCGTCGCGGAAACAAAGCGGTATTTCCAGCACCTTGCCATTCGTGATGCGAAATTGGTGGCTTACAAAGCAAGGCATATAGGGAAGAAGTGATCGCAAGTCAGCAGTCAGACGATGCGGCATATACGATGATTTGTCTGCAGCCGGGATATAAAAAAAGAGAAAATGAAAATGCGGTACCTGTCAAGCGTGATGGGTGCCGTTTTTGTATTAGCAGATAACAGATAACAGATGACAGCTTACAGCTGACAGATAGCAACTAGCAGCTAGGAGCTAAGAGCTGGAAACTAAGAACTAGCAGATAGAAGCTAGTTGCTAGCCATTAGCTGTTAGCTGTTAGCGGCAAGACGTCATCAGAGTAATAGATTCTTCACTCGGTGTCATGTTGCCGTTTTCTGGCTTTCTCCTACAGCATTCTTATCCTCGTTCAGAATGACCGGGGACGGTAAGGCGCTATAATGAGGAAAGCGTCAGTCGTCATCCTGAACGAACGTGAAGGATCTATTACCGTGGTGAGGAAGACGGTAAGACGTCATCCGAGCAATAGATTCTTCACTCCGTGTTACTGTTCCGTTTCCCGTCTTTCTCAAACAGCATTCTTGCGTCCATTCAGAATGACCGGGGACGGTAAGGCGTCATAATGAGGAAAGCGTCAGTCGTCATCCTGAACGAACGTGAAGGATCTGTACACTCGTGGCGAGGAAGACGGTAAGGTGTCATCAGCGTAATAGATTCTTCACTCGGTGTCATGTTGCCGTTTTCTGGCTTTCTCCCACAGCATTCTTATCCTCGTTCAGAATGACTGGGGACGGCAAGGCGTCATAATGAGGAAAGCGTCAGTCGTTATCCTGAACGAACGTGAAGGATTTGTACACTCGTGGTGAGGAAGACGGTAAGGTGTCATCAGCGTAATAGATTCTTCACTCAGTGTTACTATTCCGTTTCCCGTCTTTCTCAAACAGCATTCTTATCCTCGTTCAGAATGACAATTGGAGGAAAAGGCGTCATAATGAGGAAAGCGTCAGTCGTCATCCTGAACGAATGTGAAGGATCTATTACCGTGGTGAGGAAGACGGCAAGACGTCATCAGAGTAATAGATTCTTCACTCTGTGTCACTGTCCCGCTTCCCTGCCTTTCTCATATGGAATTCTTGTCCCCGTTCAGAATGACCGGGGACGGTAAGGCGTCATAATGAGGAAAGCGTCAGTCGTCATCCTGAACGAATGTGAAGGATCTGTACACCCGTGGCGAGTAAGGTGGTAAGCTGTTATTCAGGGGAATAGATTTTTCATTGCTTTTCACTGTTCTGCCGGCCGGCTTTCGCAATCCATCCCGGCTGTCGAAATTTGTTAGAAAATAATTAATATTTTTAATTTAACTTGCGTATTTTCACTTGACACCGTATAATTCATATCAACAAATTTATACAGGTGGATGATGTATGCGGGAGAAAGCCGTTTGGCTTACCGAAGGAGTAACACTCTCAGGTGCCCTCAGGGGCGGTACCGTATGCGGACATACTCTGGAGAGTGCCATTTTGGCCGCCGAAGGTGTAAGGATTGAGATCCAAATCTCTCAGGCAAAAGGACAGAGCAAAAAACGCATGATTTTTAGCGTTATTTGGCGATATGCCGGCTTCCGGAGTACAGTTTTACCTGGAAGCCGGCTTTTTTATTTTCCCAAGGAGGGCGTTTTCTAAATGGATTTTTTAGCGGTATTGAATGAAATTGATAATTTTATATGGGGGCCGCCGCTGCTGGTGCTTCTTGTAGGGACAGGGATCCTGCTTACAATCCGGCTGCATCTTTTGCAGATATTCAAGCTGCCGAAGGCGCTGAGCCTGATTTTCAGAGCGCAGAATGCGGGCAGCGGAGATATCGACAGTTTTAAGGCTCTTTGTACGGCGCTCTCCGCGACGGTCGGTACGGGAAATATTGTAGGTGTCGCGACAGCGATCCATGCGGGCGGACCGGGGGCGCTTTTCTGGATGTGGATGGCGGCATTCTTCGGTATGGCGACAAAGTATGCGGAAGGTCTTCTTGCTGTCAAATATCGTGAGACTGATGAAAAAGGTGAAATTGCCGGCGGCCCGATGTACTACATTAAAAACGGCATGGGTAAGAAATACAAATGGCTGGGGGGGCTCTTTGCGTTTTTCGGTGTCCTCGTTGCGTATTTCGGTATCGGTACGTTTGCCCAGGTCAATTCCATTGTGGATATTACGAAGATGACAATCGGTCTTGATCCTGTCTGGACGGGGGCGATTCTCACCATTTTTGTGGCGGCGATTACTATCGGAGGTCTCCAGTCAATTGCGGCAGCGGCCAGCAGGATTGTTCCTGCCATGGCGTTTATTTATTTCCTGTCAACCATCGGCGTTCTGCTCGTTTTTGCCGATAAGGTGCCTGCCGCGGTTTCCATGATTTTTGAAAGTGCTTTTACCACCACGGCGGCAACAGGCGGTTTCCTTGGTGCGACTGTCATGATGGCAATGAGAAACGGCGTGGCCCGCGGGGTATTCTCCAATGAATCGGGCCTCGGTTCTGCTCCAATCGTGGCGGCTGCCGCTAAAACGAAATGGCCGGCTGAGCAGGGTCTTATTTCCATGACCGGCACTTTTATTGACACCATCATTATCTGTACACTGACCGGCCTGACGCTTGTGGTCACCGGTGTATGGTGCGGTATGGAAAACGGCGCGGCGCTTACAAATGCGGCGTTTACTTCCGCGTTTCCTGTTTTTGGCGGATACATGCTGTTGATCGGTCTTGTTCTCTTTGCTTTCACGACGATATTGGGCTGGAACTACTATGGCGAACGCTGCATGATTTATCTCGTGGGGACGAAGGGCGTTCTCCCGTACCGTTTGGTTTTTATCCTTCTCATTGCCAGCGGCGCATTCCTCAAACTGGAAGCCATCTGGATTCTTGCGGATATCGTGAACGGCCTCATGGCCATTCCGAACCTGATTGCTCTTCTTTTCCTGTCGGGCATCTGTGTCCGTGAGACGAAGAAATATATGGATTATCTGAAGACAGGCAAACCGTATGAAGAGTATGAGGATTGATCCGAATGAGATGAAAAACGCATAAAGAAAATCCGTTTTGATAAAAAATCGGTATAGAAATACCTGTTGCCATCTTGAAAAAACAGGTGTATAATTCGACACACATCAGAAAGTTAAAAATTTCTGATGGAGATTCCGCAGGCTGGGATACTGTTTCGGACAAATGAGTATATCCTGCCGGGGCATAACTGAATAAGTGGATGATGTACACTGAAAAATGACACGGAAGTGTCTGCCGAAGGAGTAACACTATCAGGCGTTCTTTGGAACACGAAACTATGTACGGACACGACTCTGGAGAGTCCCATTCAATTGGGCGCCGAAGGGGCAAAAATGGCTGACCGGGCCATTCCAATCTCTCAGGCAAAAGGACAGGGCTGGCATTGGGTAACACCCATTGTATACGTGGATGCATACATGCATACAACCGCCGGCCCAAGTCATACAAGGCTTGAGTGCGGCGGTTTTGTTTTTGAAAAAGTATTAGGAAAAGAAAAGGGGGAAACTAAATGGATATGACGGCAATGAATCAGATTGTGGGGGATATTGACAGCTTTGTCTGGGGTCCTGTGATGCTGTGTCTGCTCGTGGGTACAGGAATTTACCTTACGGCATACTTGAATTTCCGTACATGGCGCAATCTGCCTTATGCGATGAAAAGCGTGTTTTCCCGGGAAGCCCGTAAAACAAATCGGGGATCAGGAGATGTTTCTCCTTTTTCCGCACTGATGACGGCGCTTGCCGCAACCATCGGTACGGGAAATATCGTAGGTGTGGCGACTGCCATGTTTGCCGGTGGTCCGGGTGCTCTGGTATGGATGTGGGTTTCCGCCTGTTTCGGACTGACGACCAAGTTTTCTGAATGTATGCTTGGTTTTAAGTTCCGCGAAGTGAATGCGAAAGGGGAAATGAAGGGCGGCCCCATGTTCACCATGAAGAACGGGTTTAAAAATAAAAGAGCAGGACTCTTTATGGGCTTTATTTTTGCCATGTTTACTGTCATCGCTTCCTTCGGTATCGGGAATATGACCCAGGCCAATTCCATCACCACGGCGGTGAATGCCACGTTCGGATTTTCCAATGAAATCATCGGTGCTGCCCTTACGGTTCTCACACTAGCGGTCATCATCGGAGGGATTACTTCCATTTCCAGAGTATCGTCCCTCGTCGTTCCCGGAATGGCTGTCTTCTACATCATCGCGGGTCTCTTTTGCATTGCTTTGAATTTTGAAAATGTACCGCACGGATTGTTCCTCATTTTTATGATGGCCTTTGATCCTGCTGCTGTAGAAGGCGGAGTGGTCGGTACGATAACTGTTTCCGTGATGAATGCGGTCCGTTTCGGTGTGGCCCGCGGTTGTTTTTCCAATGAGGCCGGCCTCGGCTCCGCCGCTATTTCCGCCGCTGCGTCCACTACCGATGATCCGGCACGGCAGGGATATGTTTCCATGACAGGGACTTTCATCGACACCATCATAGTCTGCACCATCACCGGACTTACCATTGCGTCTTCCGGCGTTTTGGGAACCATTGGTCCAGACGGGAAACCTCTGACGGGCGTGGCGCTGACTATGGCGGCTTTTTCTACGCATCTCGGCACGGCGGGAAACTGGATCGTTTCCGTCGGCATTATGCTTTTCGCCTACTCCACCATTCTCGGCTGGGAATATAATGGCGAAAAAGCATGGGAATATCTTTGGGGTACCCATAAATACAATATCATTTATCGCCTTGCGTTTTCCCTTGTCGTCTATGTGGGGGCGACACAGACCCTGGATCTCGTATGGAACCTGTCAGATATTGCCAATGCGCTCATGGCTGTTCCAAACCTTATTTCTATGCTGGTTCTTGCCCCTGTCATTAAAGAAGAAGTTCTTCGATTTGAAGCGGTTATCGAAAAAGAAAAGGCGGGAAGAAAAGCAGCCCTGCTGGAAAAGAATGAGGAAACGCTCCATATCTGAACAGTGCGAAAATATCTCGGGTATTAAAAAATTGCCCGGGATTTTTATCGGACTGTAACAGGGGAAAGAAATCTGTATTTCTGCCGCATGAAACAGGCAGGGCGAGATATGCGACTGAAAGGCATTTACAATGAAAAAGAAATCCTATATAATGAATTCGTACCTTACAGACGGGAAACAGAATACCCTGCCGATGTCAGGGAAAGCGACTGTTTCCCTTGTTTTTGAAAAACAGAAAGAGGGATTTTTATGAAAATAAAACACATAGCAGCAGGTCTGGCACTGCTGGCCATGCCGTTTACAGCGCAGGCGGAAGTGCGGGAAGCGGGGCTGGTGGATGGATTTGGCATGAGCCTTATTTATCCGGCAGTACATACGAAAAATATCGCGGCCGAAAATGCGATCAATAAGGATATTACAGGGTATGTTCGCCGTATGAAGGAGCTGTATGAAAGCGGCGAAAAGCAGGAAGTATACATGACCTATACCACAAAGTATGAAGATGAAGATCTGGTGTCTATCGTTCTGGAAACATCGTCTATAAATGAAGGACTGGCGGATAGAAATGCGCAGGCCTATGGCCTTGTGTATAATAAAAAGACAGGTGATCTGCTGGACAAATCTAAATTCGGCGTGAAGGTAGACAGCGCGGAAGTCGTGAACCTGCTGAAAGAGGGAAAGCTTGACCTGTATAACATCAATGGGAAAAAGTTATCTTATGACTCTTTCTTCAAGCCGACCGCATATATGGAGGCGGAGTGCTTCCTCCTGGGGAAGAAAGAACTGGGGCTGCTCTATGCGGCAGGAGAGCTGGCTCCTTATTCAGAAGGCGCGACATACGTGGTGATTCATCTGAAATAAGGAAATAAAAATACGAAAATGAAAACGGTACCCCTCAAATGCGGCGGGTACCGTTTTAGCTTTTGTTGTAAGATATAAGCTGTTAGTTATTGGCTAAAAGTTAAAAATTGATAACGTATAATAAGTTTCGCAAATTCAATTAAATAGACATAAG
>ULTS01047504.1_pt1 | contig 14407 bp, 10 predicted proteins | sample 1957821 | NCBI WGS metagenome assembly ULTS01 (sample SAMEA4835741, study PRJEB28245) | human gut metagenome | biome: gut microbiome; material: fecal sample | place: Denmark | collected 2008
TCCGACAAGCGATTTATTGAAACAGTTGCGGAATTAAGGTTATTTATATTTGTTTGACGAGAATATCTTTATTTGCCGACAAAGGTACATAACTTTACGGAAAAATATGTTTCTAAAATATATAAATAGACAGCTGTGGGGAAAATGTGGGGAAAAATTAGATAATTAAAAAGGCTAAATGACTGAAAATAATCACTTAGCCTTTTAATCCGTACCCAGACCCGTACTTCGTAATTGCTGCGCCCATCATTCAAGACTGTCAAATCGGGTCTTTCCTGTCAAGCCAATGATGCCTATGCGTATGCCAAACACATGGATTACGGATTTCTCGTTCCGTGAACAAACACTTTATCCGCAACTCTGCTATGTGGTGTATTGGCTTAACTCCATTTCTATGGGCAACACTTTTGTTGCAGATTTCAAGCAGCTTTTATCGAAATACCCATCAGTAAGAACTCGTTTATTAGGCTTTCCTCATAATTGGGAACAAGAGCCTTTGTGGAGATAAAATAATTGCCCTGTTTCTTAAAAAGCACTGGGGCAAACCAGCTCCGTCTTTAATTGTTTCCAATAAATGGATTGTTTCAAGCCCCTATAGAAAGAGAACAAAAATTCCTGTGTGAAAATTAATCTACGACAAGGAGCAAGCAAGGAGCAATATCAAACAAAAATCAATACCTTTGCAGTACATATGAGATAGACCAAAACAAAAGTGGAATATCGGAAACGAATAGCAAGGAAAAGAGAAGAAACGACCCAAGTTGATGTCCTTTTTGAGTTAATAATCAATAAAAGCGTTAAATCTTCACCTTTTAGAATGTGCAATTAAAAATAACAACCATATTTCTGACTTATTATCTATAAAATATTGAGTAATAATCGGTTGTAAATACTCATATTGTAATTCCCTCAAAAGTATCACCATCCCAAATAGCGTAACAAATATTGAGCATGACGCTTTTTCTGGTTGCAGCTCTCTCATGAGCATCCACATTCCAGACTCGGTGACAAGTATTGGACATAACGCTTTTAAAGGTTGTATTTCCCTCAAAAACATCCACATTCCAGACTCGGCGACAAGTATTGGGAGTAACGCTTTTGAGGGATGCGCTTCCCTCAAAAGCATCAACATTCCGAATTCGGTGACAAGCATCGGAATGTGGACTTTTTACTATTGCAAGTCCCTCAAAAGCATCAACATCCCTGACTCTGTGACAACTATTGGGGATAAAGCTTTTAGTTATTGTGAATCCCTCTTAAACATCAACATTCCAAATGGCGTAACGAGTATTGGGGATAGCGCTTTCTCCGATTGCATTTCTCTTATAAGCATTACCATTCCAAGCAGTGTAATAGCCATTGGCATGAACCCTTTTTATGGATGCCCTGCTGATTTGAAGAACGAGTCCAAAGCCTTCATATATGAACACAATGTTTTATTTAACAAAGATAAGACAACACTTATTTCGTATAGAGCAAAAGAAGCGAACTACGTCATTCCTGACAGCGTGACAAGTATTGGAGAATGTGCTTTTTTAGAGTGCAATTCTCTCACAAGTATCATTATTCCAGACAGTGTAACAAGTATTGGGATGTGGGCTTTTGCTCTATGTAATTCCCTAACAAGTATCAACATTCCTGACTCTGTGACAACCATCGGGAATCATGCTTTTTACAATTGTAAATCCCTCACAAGCATCAACATTTCAAATGGCGTGATGAGTATTGGAGATAATGCCTTTGAGGGATGTGTTTCCCTCAAAAGCATCAACATTCCAGATTCTATAACAAGTATTGGGGACTATGCATTTGGGGAATGTGATTCCCTTTCCCCTCAAGTCAAATCCGACATCATTCAACGCTTTGGGGAAAATGCCTTTTAAACATAATAGTAATTGAATAGTAAGCGTGGTCTGTCACGCACCTTCGCAACTGGTGAACGGCAATACTCCGTTTTTCAAGCCGCTTTTAACCCAAATCGGTCATTAGGAAACGACCAAAACACTCGTTGAATTGCAGACTTTTTCCATCGCTTGAAACTCATGGAACGTAGAGGCAGTGGAATGAAGAAGATTATTGGCGAGTATAAGCATTTTGAGAACTTGGAAAATTATCATGCGCCAGAGTTTCGTTCCAATGCGACAGAATTTCATGTTACTCTATGGAACCTCAATTATGGGGCGGATGTCGTAAAAGAGGCAAATGATGACGTAAAAGATGTCGTAAAAGAGGCTCTTCCTTACCTTCTGCGAACAACAAGAGGCTGATCATGCAGATGGTGTTGAATCTGTTCATGTTGAAAAATCGCCAACTCCTTAACATGACCTGAGCAACGTGTTAAAGAATCCCGATTTTCTTAACATGACATGAATAACGTGTTGAGAAATCCCGATTTCTTTGACATGAAGTGCTGACGATAGACACGTAGAACATAAGAACAGAAGGTAAATGAGATATAAAGGCAAAAGTGTGGAAATAATAGGCAGCAAGACCTTGTTCGGCAAGGAAACGCTGTGGGTGCATGTGCTGGAAGACAACACCTTCATGCAGGTGCTGCGCACGGACTTGGTGGAGGATGATGTAAACACCGTCGGTTCGGGCATGGCATATGTGCGCTACGTCTCTATTGCGGCCAGAATAAAAGAGGAGACGGCGCAGAAACGACTGCTTTCCCCCTTACGAAAGTAGTCTGATACCATTGCCTCACCAGATACTTGTGCTGGAAAAAGTGATACAGGGCGTACAGACTCAAGTCAAATCCGACATCATTCAACGCTTTGGGGAAAATGTCTTTTAAACATAATAGTAATTGAGTCGTAAGCGTGGTCTGTCACGCACCTTCGCAACTGGTGAACGAAAAATCTCCGTTTTATTTCCTTGATGGCAAAAGCAAAGCATACGCAACTAGGGAAAGCACCTTGCTTGAAGTATACATAAAAGACAAAGCCACTTTGCAAAATAGCAAGCTATCATGCAAGAGAAAAACTGGGCACATAGTGGAATCATGACAATGACTTTTTCAAAAAAGCGAGGACAAACGTGAACTTTTTCTAATATTTGTTTGCCATTAAAAAAAATAGTCGTACCAATTTGTAATTGGACAACCATATCTCGTCCAGAATGTAATTGCAAGACGAGTTCTTGCCTACTACACGACGAGGCAGCTCACGCCGTTCAGAGTGTGGAAAATCGCAAGAGGCCTCTACACAGCATAATCCGCTGCATCCCCGTTCACTTCATGCTGAAAACGGAGGATATCCACCCACCCAAAACGGGGACATCCGTTCACTTTTCTGGCTCTTTAGTCTAATGGCGTTGCAAAATTAGTCATTTCTGTGGGTATCTGTACTTTTTATGTTGCTTTTTTGGCGCATGGAGGCTCCTTTCAACTCAAAGCGCACGCTTGTGTGCACCAACCGGTCGAGGATGGCGTCTGCCGCGGTGGTGTTTCCCTTCATCACGTCATACCAGTTACAACTCAACAAATAACCATATTTAAAGAACTGATAATTTTCTCACGTTCACCGCTGCATTTTGTAGAAAGGCGCAAAAGCGGAAGACCATAGTTTGAAAGGATATGATCTTTCATCAAGTCGCGCTGATGTTGTTCCGTCTCGTCATTGTGATAGGAGTAGCCGTCCGTCTCAATGGCAAGTACGGGCTGCTTGCTCACTCGGTTGATGATGAGAAAATCCAAATGTGTATTGTAGTTGGAAGCATACTTCAGTTCTTCTGCCGACATCATGGAAGTGTCTTTCACAACTTGACGCAAAGGAACATGGCACAGCACTTTCAAGAAATTATATGCGGCATCGGATGCCAATACTTCACCAATCAAGGAATAGGTCAAGTTCTCTGATACATACTCCGATATTTGCGGATGATTTTCAAGAAATGCCATTCGTTGCTCCGTATATTGTTCATAGAGATAGTCGAAGATGGAAGCCAACTTGCTCTCCGTCACCATGCAGTTGTTGTAGGCGATATAGTCGAGCAAGTCCATGATGTTACTGTGTTTCTTCTGTTCGTTTCCTGTCACAACAAGACAAAAACGCTTTTTCGCTCTCGATACAGCCACGTTCAACATCTTGGCATCATCGGCAAACTCCGAAATCTGGTTGTCTACCACACTCATGATGATGGTATCTTCTTCGCGACCTTGGTATTTATGTATCGTGCCAGCCTTCATGTTGTTCAGTTGACGGTTGAAAGCATCCACTTGATTATTGTAAGGCGTGACGATACCGATGCTTCCTACATCTGATAATATAGGTAGCACTTCTTCCTTCACAACATCAATCTCTCGTTGGTTGAAATTCCCAATGGCATGGTTGCCCTTGGCGGTCTTGAAAGCCGACAATACATTCTCCTCGCCTTTGTCTTCCGTCATAACCAACAGATTGCCACCATAGAATTTCTGGTTACAGAAATTGATGATACGTGGATGGCAACGGTAATGCTCCCGTAACATCGTCTCCGTCACATTGGGGATAACCCTCAGCACCGACTCCAAGAAACTATATTCAGCACAGTCATAACCATCTGCGATGTTATATGGCTTTAATATCTCTCTGAGCTTCATGCGGTCTTCTTCAGTTTCTACATTCGGCAATTGCTTTGTGTCGCCCACAATCACAGCATTCTTAGCACAGGTAAGTGCCAAAGTGCCTGTATCTGACGACACCTGCGATGCCTCGTCCATGATGAGATAGTCGTAAGGTGCATCTCCAAACATACACGATCTTGCTGAGAAAGTGGTACTGAGTACAACTGGGTATTGTTTTTGGAACTCGTCAGTTTGAAAGCGCAAGTTATCTGTGCCGGCAAAGACAGCTCTACCTTTCTTGTATTTGTCATGCAGTGACGCCTCCAACAATGTAAGCGAACAGTCCGTGAGTGTCTTTGTCAGATTCTTAGCATCGTATGTTCGTAATTGCTGTTCCTTGTCAGCTATCTCGGCAGCAAGTTCCTTGCAACGATTGACATAATAGAGAATTTGCAGCTCTATTATCAGCGGTTGCAGATTGGCGGTATCGAAACTGTGCCGTATGTGCCATTTGTATTTGCACATCAGTTTCATCCACCACAACTTGATGCGTTGGAATATGCCAAACTGCTTCACATCCACACCTTCTGCCATAGACTGCAGTTTCAGCCAAAGCCAGATAACACAAGACGATTTGGCACTACTATAGGAATCTTCACTATCCGAGAAGTCTTGTTCCAACTTAAAATGTTCCCATTCCAGTTCTACTGCTTGCAGTTCTTGACGCAATTCTGCCAACTTGTTTTGCAGGGCATACACTCTGTCAAGTTGATGGAGTGCGTCATGCAGTGTCCGTTTTGTCTTGATGCTATCTTGCAAAGGCAAGTTCCACTGTTCCAACTCCAATGGCAAGGTTGGTTGATTGGCTATGAAGTGCTCTTTGTTATCCTTGTTGCCCAAAGCCGCTGCGATAAAACCAACACCATATTTTTCCAACTTCTCCTGTACGTTAGTCGTGGCAGAATTGTTGTTCGACACCACCATTACAGTCTTCCCTTGTCTAACAATATTGGCTATTATGTTCAAGATTGTTTGCGTTTTACCTGTACCCGGAGGGCCTTGAATGACGCTAATCTGATGTTCAAAAGCATTGGACACGGCTATCTTTTGACTCGTATTGCAGCCGAATGGATATATCAAGTCAGAGTGGCTCAGTTTCTTTGGTTTGTTTTTTGCAGGATTGAGATAACAAGCGGCTGCCAAGTCATCGGCAATGAAATCCACCTTATTATATATACTAGACAAAAAACCATTTGGATGCTGTTCGTCCTTGCCCAAAGTGTTGATGGTTGCCACATTCTTCATATAGACAAACACATCCTTGCTCACAGCCTCTTGGAGACAAGATTGAGTAACAACAATTCTGCCAGCTGCATCATCCTGCACAAAACCATTGTTGTAGATGACCCTCCAACAGGAATGCCCATTATTATCAAATCTCCAAATTTCTCGGATGCCATTCTTCAATATGCCCTCCATCAGCACCTTGCATTGTGTCGGGTCTTTCCATTCTGGATTGCTGAGCCAAACCACCTTGTCACGCCCATAATTATAGGTGCGCCCGTTGTTTTTGAAACGCACGCTATATCCATTGCTGCCATTCCATTGTATGGCAGCAATCTGCAAAGTCTTCGGCTCTCCATTGAGCAATATGAAGTGTTTTGATAAGTCCATAATATTGCTATTAAATTACAACATATAAACAACAACTTTATTATTAAAACTTTTAATTATTGCTATTCCAAAAAGGAAGTCCTATCTTATTATTGTCAAAATTATCATCTACAACTATTGCAGATACATATCTTGCACGTGTAACTGCGACATATAACTTACATCGTGTATTATCGGGAAGTTGATTTTGATTGGATGAAAGAAACTTGGATATTATGCGGTTTGTTGGAAATATTAAGCATGAGTCAGCAGACGCACCTTTGGCATCACCATAGTTGCATATAACAGGACCAACTGTCTCCTTATGTTTTTCATAGTTGCATATAACAGAACCAACTGTCTCCTTATGTTTTTTGTCCCATACAAGTACCAATGGCTCATACTGTGAAATATATGTAGGCACATCACTTCGCTTTATAAGGAACATACCTTTTTTGCCATGGAATTCATCTTGGCGTTTAATGCAATTTTCACATTGACATGGCATAGTTTTTGGAAAATCATCACCTATTACCAAGCTTGCAAAATCAGCAATTTCTTTGCCAAAACGATGCGAACAATTGAGTGTTGTATAATCAATATCTATTAAGCTTTGTCTTTTTTTATTGACCTCATTTTTGAGATATTCATCTATTCGACCTTTATATTTTTTCCATTTCACCCCAGGATTTGTAGAATATGTCTTTTGTCTGAGATCTCCACACATTACAAAATGTAACTTCTTTATTTTCAATAGTACGGAAATTATGCTATAATCCCATGCAGATAAATCTTGTACTTCGTCAATCAGTATTGACGAAAAAATGTTTTCAAGCCGTCCCCAAAATAGATCTGTTCTTTTCGTGTAGCATTCATAAGCGAACTCACTAAGTTTATCTGAATATATGTGATTGCTATCAGCAAGGTATTTCTTCTTAATTTCGCCAACTTTATATGTTTTGAAATATCTTCCATTCTTCTTTATTGTTCCAGAATTTTCATTAACGAGCATTAGTCCTACTGTCTTGCAGCGTAAGTCTTCAATAACGGCTCCCATAAAAGGACGTATACAATAAGTCAACAAGAAATCAAACCATCCGCAAATCTTTATGTTGGATGGAACGAATCCTTGTTCCGCAATGAATCTATTTTTGATTTCTTGTTGGTTTTTCCGCGTATAGGTGATTATGGCAATCGACTTTTGATTATCATCTTTTGCCAAATCGCAGGCATGATGTACAAGAAATGTTGTTTTCCCTGCACCTGCCGCTGCTATATACAATTTGTTGTCGCTCATGTAATTTATTCTTTAGATACCCAATCGATGGCTTTAACTATATTTTCTGGGACTTTTAAATCAATATTGTCAATGCATTGAAGGAGTTTGTAACTCCATTCTGTCTTATTGTTCTCCATATAATTTACTAAATCTTCAACAGAATCATTGTCGCATTTCTTCTTTCGAAATAAATTCGACATTGATTGTAACTCTTTGGTATTGGCATTTACAAAACTCGGCTCCAAGGTTTTTAGATTTGTATTCGATTCAGCAAAGACCTCTATATTATCAGGAATATTTTCCAACCCCCTATGTTTGAGAAGAGCTTCAAAGGTATACCCATCATTGTCTGTTATTACGGCTACCTTTTTATGGAAATTTTTAAGTAGTTCTACATATTCCTTGAAAGCAACGCCACCGACTGCAATTAACTCAATGCCATCATTGAAAGGATGCTTTTTTTGATATTTTTTATAATAGTAATATGTAACCACCATTTCATCTGCGGGACCTTCAACAAGAATGACAGCCTTGCTAAGTATTAATCTCAATGTTGGATAGTGACATACCTTACTAAAGAATTTGTAACAAGAATCATCTTTGTTTAAAGCGTTCCTGGTCAAAGTATAATTTTTTCTTTCAAGCATAATCAAGTTAGAAAGATCCAGTTTGTTCGCAACAAAACTACTATGTGTCGTTATTAACACTTGTGTATTGCTTTCATCCAACAACCTCTCAATGTCGTTTAGCATTTCGTACATTTTTACATGAGAGAGATGTGTCTCAGGCTCTTCTATTATAACAACTTTGGGTCGGTTTTGCTTTTCTCCATTGCTCAATGCCAACAATGTTTTGAGATGACATATTTCTCCCGCCCCAGTTTGACTTACAGGTATGTTGTCAACAAAGGGACACATAATGTCTCGTTTCTCAATCTTTGATGTAACATCAACGGAAATGGACAAGCCTTGTTTCTTTTCCGCTATTTTTTCATTGATGCTGACTATTTCATCGTCTTCGTCGAATTTCTCTTTCAAATGCCTTAAACTGGTTTTTATAGCCGTCGTATCTTCTTCACCCAAATGCTTTTCAATTAACTGATTGATGTATTGATTGGAAGATGAACTGAAGTAAAGAGAAGTAGAGTCTACAATTTGTACAACAAACGGCATTTTGTAATGTACAACAGGCTGCTGCGAAAACCACATTCTTTCAATTTTATAATATTCGCATGGAATATTCAAATTGCTATTATTTTTTACCTCTTCATTGTATATTTCTGAATACGATTCATTAAAACATACTCTTAGGTACAAACCACTCTTATGCTCATGTAAAGAGTTGTTCTCACCAGACAATTCCCCAAGATTATCATCTGTGAAATACACTTCTATCAATATTTCGGGCAAAATATGATTTACCTTATATTCTTGGATGCTTTCTATGTTGAATATGTGTGGAGTTACCTCAAACTTGTTTAGACCGTATCCTAAGGCAAGAGATACGGCTTCCATCAGTGTGGATTTTCCTACACCATTGTTTCCTACAATAATATTTTTGAACTTGTTGAACGCAATATTTGCATTTTTGATGCATTTGTAGTTTTTGATAACAACTCTTTCTATCATTCTTCAGTTTTGTTAATTGAAACATTAAAAGCCTTGCAACGCCTGTTCGTTTGATTGGAACGGCACAATGAGAAACGGTTGAACTTCTCGTAGATATCCAAGCCACGCCCCAGTGTGATAGTCCACCCCGTGTCCGTTTTTATCAGACGATCATGGTCTGCCTTAAAGTCGTAAGTGAACTCTATACCCATCGGCAATAACTCGTCGACCAAATCATTGAACGAGTCTATCACCTCAGCCACTTTCTCATCATCGTCATTTTGCGTGCTCAGATGAATTTTTATGGTGTCTTGCTGGGTTGACACATCTTTCACCATTTGTATGAAATCCACTAAATTGTCTATCTGATAAGGTTGGCGAATGAATGGGTCGGTTATACAGATTTCCTTTGCTGTTCGCAAATAATCACCAAACAAGTCTTTGTAAGTTACTCCACTCTGGTTTTCTCTTATGGAAATAGTCTTGGCAACAAGAGGTTTTATGCGAGGCCGAGAACCAGTCGTTCTTGTTTCGTGCTTATCTTCCTGTGCATCATTTTTATCCATATTCTGCCCTTCGTTATCCTCCGTCGTATGGGTTGACTTGTGCTCGATATTTTCAAGTGTTTCCACCTTTATGGTCTCGCCAGTTTTTAGCCATGTGTATTCAAACTTCGCTGGTTCCGCACAGAAAGTGCTGTCAATGATATACAGCTGGTCTTTAACTCGCTTGCGCCCTTCAGCAGCAAAGTCAATGATTTCCTTTGCTTCCTCATCCGTTATCTTACCATCAGGATAGATGAGTTTCATCATGCCAGAGAAAGTTTTACGGATGGCAAGGTGGTCGCGCTCAGAAAGCGACCCGTCGAACTTGGCATAATCATTCAGCAATGCCGTGCGATCATCATTGCGTAGAGCGTGTAACACAGCTGCAATGTAGTCTGTGATAAGACCATACCCCTTAGAGAAACTATTCTTTTTCAACATCTTGATTTCCCATCCTGGATTATACAGATGCATACGGTCAAGAAATGCACCCTTAATGAAGGAAGTAGGAATACTCTCAAACAGATGGCTGTTCTTCAGCATGTATGGCACAGTATGCTTAGTATTGCCCACAAAAGACATAGATGCACTTGCCTCATGTGTACCCTTACCACGATTGAACGACTTGTTGGCAAGATAGTTCTGCATGGTATCGATAAGCACAGCGTCCACGTTACGCCCCTTCTGCTGCTCAAATTCATCCCATGCCACAACATCCCAATAACCCACAAGTCCGAGAATTTCCTTGTTGCCTTGGATTTTCACGAACAAACGGGCAGAGGTTACGTCGCCTCCACTGACAAGCACACCGTATGGCGACAGTTCCTGGAACACATGAGACTTACCAGTTCCCTTTGGACCCAATTCCATGAAATTGAAGTTGTTCTCAACATGAGGGAGAAGACGAGCCAGCGTGATGAACTTCTCACGTCTGTTCATGGTCTCTGGATTAAGCCCCACAGTGTGTATCAGAAAGTCTATCCATTCATCGGTTGTGAAGTTCTTTCGTTGGTCGATATAGTCTTGCAGGTCGATGTTTGAAATCTGAATAGGTTTCAATGTCTGTATTTCCCATCTCACCTTGATGTTCTCGCCACTGATATAACCCAGTGTGATGATGCACCACACACCGTTGCCGCTCAACAACTTCGGGTTATGGCGCACATAGTCGGTACCGATAGGGACTCCTGACAAGCCAAGATTGGCAAAGGTTGCCTGATATTCATCATTCTTTTCATTCAGCACCACAGTAACCTTGTCGATAATACGGTGCTTGCCGCTCTCACGTATGAGTCCTTTTACAGATTCAGCTTCCGCACGGTGCACATAGTTGTTTTGGATAACCTGCTTCACCTTCTCTATGCCCTCGGTTATCACCTCCTCGTCATCGCTGGCGCAATACTGCCCTAGAAGGTATTCCAACACGTATGTAGGCACGGGAAGCCCTCCCTTCACAAGGAACGCCAAGTCTTTTCTGACGACCTTGCCTATGAAGCTATCCATTATTTTTTGTTGTAAATCCATAAACCTTGAAGACTGAATTAGAAACCAAAATCATTTTCTATCAACGTGTTGTTTGTCACATTCTCCTTTATTATAGGATTCAATTCATCTGTGGCATCAAACACTTTCAGTTGCAACACCTTGGCATCAACATTCTTATTGAGCGTGAGGTCCACCTGTATCTTTCTGTTGTCCAAAGACGGGTCTGTCTTGTCGAGAAGGATATCCTTGACTGGTGTTACCGGCACATCGTTATGATACAAGGCAACCCTTATGGGGCGTTCCTTCATGTCCATAGACACAGCCTCTGTTTGCAGCATCTTGAATCTCAAGCGTGAAGCTTGCATAGAAAGTCGTCTGTCGAGAATCATCACGCCCACCATTGGCTTATTGTCGTCTCTTTCCAGACGGCTTGTTATTACGGGGATTATCAGTTCCTGCAATGCCGCACCGCCATGAGTGAACATATAACCGCCCGAGGGAGCTGCAAATCGATTTGTACCCTTTGGCACAGCCACCATCACATCGTCAACATTCACCATGCCCGACACCTCGCTTAGTGGAAATTTAACCACGCCGCTAACTTCGTCTTTCGATTTAGTAAGATAATAACGTGTGCTGCGTTCAAGATAGTCCTCTTCGATTTTGTGCTTGTCCTTGTCGGCAAACATTATGTCGTTGAACAGGAAGCCGTGATCGCTTGTTACATAGACTTCCGTCACGCTGTAGGAGGCATGTATCGTGGGAATCATTCTTTTCAATTCGGTGATAGCATCCCTGCAACTGTTCACTATCTGTTTGGCATTGCCGTCATGTCCAGTCTTGTCAATGACATCGTGAAAGATATACACCAACGGATGCTTGAATATCTCATGGTTCTTCTCCAGGTTGTATTCCGCCACTGTTTCAAACGGCACACATACGGCTCCGTCACGATAGACCTGCAGATGCTCTGAGCGTTTCTGTGTCGTGTCGAGAATGTGGTCGTCCACAGCCATGCCTTGCTCTTCGCCCTTACCGTAAAGCTTCAGTTCACGATGCGGAAGCAACGATGGCTTAGAGTATTTGGTTTCAGATGGAAGCATAGCAATGGCTGGTTTCAGACTTGCAATATGCCTTGTTTTTGCCAGTTCGCCTATAAGCTCCTGTGCCAACTCGTATCTGAGTGCGTCACTCACAATCACTACTACTTTCTTATGTATGGACTTTATTTTCTCATCATAGAAATTGTATTGGCGCAACAAATGGACTTCGTCCATTCCTCCAGTTTCTTTCAGACATCTGGTCCACTCCAGATTAATTCGATTGCAAAGTTTGCTGTAGTTTTGGTCAAGACCACGTTTCACCTTCTGTACTGTGTCAAACAACTCGCTTGTTGGATCTATGCCAAAGTAAGTTTCGTTGGCCAGACGGTAGTATTGGTCTATAAAACAATAGCCCGATTCATATCTCATTACATACTCGTCGGCTGTGTTGAGCGTTAACGAACCGAGCGTGAGAGCCTTCTCGTAAAGCCTTGCCACGATGACTGCATAATCCATTACGGCAGTCATCATTGAGTTGGCGCTATGATTTAGCATCAAGTCCTCTATTCTGTTGATAACTTCCGCTGGTTCAGTTTCAATTTTCTCCTCCAAAAGAGTTTTAATGATCGGCACGCAAAGTGCTTCCGACAGATAATAGTAATTGGCATCCATGCCATACCAACGTATGATGTCAGCATCGCGCACTTCGCTGCCCAATTCATCGAAGAGTTCGGTGAGGGCTTCTGTTGTCTTTTCTTTACTAAGAGCCAACTCTAAGATACGGTTCATGTGCTGCAGGGCAACACTATCAGCGACCCTTAACTGCTTGTAGTCATCCGCAGCTATCGGAGCAAGGTTTTGCACTATGGCATTGTACTTGAAGACTTTCACAATCTGTGCCACCTTTTCTTTCCTATCATCATTATACGACACGCCAAAAGCCTCAGTAAGATGCTTGCCCAGAGCCTCCTGAGCATCCTTGCATCCTCGCAGTCTGACGTAAAAATCCTTTTGTTTACTGCTCTCTGATTTTCTGCCATACAAAAGCACTTTAAGGATGATGCTGTCCCAATCCAATATATTATGAGCACCCATAAAGTTACTTATGAAACCACGCACCATGATGTCGTGTGTTATGCTACCGTTCTGATAATACGGCATGAAGAAGCGCAACATCTTGTCCGACTGTAAAGAGATGACATTTCTCTCCACAAATCTTACCAATTGCCCGTCATTTGTAGGCAGCCCATATTGCTGCATGAATGCTGCATAATCTTGGCTATGATACTCCATATTAGCAGCAAGCACGTCCATAAGCGGGAACGAAGGCTGTAGCGATTTCTTTTTCAGCGGACTAAACTGATGACAATATATGACGACCTTGTCATATTGCCAGTCGTTGTCAAGTAGATATTTAGTAGTAAACCAATCTCCCTTGAAATCAACATACCGGTAGCCTGTTTTCCATTCTGCGCTTTCAAGCTCATCAATTAGCAAAGCGTTTATAGCGTCTTGGAAAATGAACAGAACTTTCAATTCTGGGTCACGGTCGAAATATTCGTATATTTTCTTCTGTAATACGTTCATGTCGTTTCTACTTCAATTTCTGTAATACATCGCCAAACTTAGCATAGTTCACTACTACGCCATCGTCAAGGTCGAAGGCTATCTGCTTGTCAGCCACTTCATGCAGACGATCATGATACTCTCGACATTCTGCTATTCGTTTGGTCAGGCGGTCAAGTTCACGGCGTTCTGATGTGCTGAGGTTGGCAGCATTTTCTTCCATTTCGTTTTGCTTCTGCACAAGCCACTCTATGTGTGGCAGCAGATACTTTGTGCGGATTTGCTCAGCTGTATAGGGTGTCATGCGATGCATGTAAGCAATGCACTGGAACGCACCCTTCTTTGAGCTGAAAAGCCAGTAGATGGGACGGTTCTGGTACATCTTCTTGTGGTATTTCCAGAAGTCCTTAACGAAGAAGTCATCAATACTCTTGCCAAGAGCAGCTTCAATGGTATTGAGGTTCTCCACCAGCCGCTCCTCGCCCAGCACAACTGCCAGCCATTTCTTGAAGCGCACCGTGGCATTGTCGGCAAAGTCTGTATTCGATGGCATTAACGGAATGATACCGTCATCGTCGATTTCAAAACGAAAGTTTGGCACAAGAGCTTCATACTCTTTCAATCCATCGCCTTGGTTGGCAAGGATTACCCCAGTTCGGGATAAGAAATAGTTCATAAAAAAG
>ULTS01031987.1_pt1 | contig 13612 bp, 8 predicted proteins | sample 1957821 | NCBI WGS metagenome assembly ULTS01 (sample SAMEA4835741, study PRJEB28245) | human gut metagenome | biome: gut microbiome; material: fecal sample | place: Denmark | collected 2008
CACCTCTTCCACCGCCTCGCCGCGGAGTCCGTAGATTGCGGCTTTCGCGGTCAGTTCGGCGGCCGGGAGGGCGCGCTCGGAGTGGGCCTGCGTGAAGATGTAGTGGGCGTCGCGCGGCAACAGGGGCAGGATGTGCGCCAGATCCTTGTCGCGTACGAAGCCGATCACGCAGTAGAGTTCCCGGTGGGGCGTGGCTTTCAGCTGGTCGGCGACGTAGGCGATGCCGTGGGCGTTGTGGCCCGTGTCGCAGACCGTGAGCGGCGATTCAGCCAGCGTCTGCCAGCGTCCCATCAGGGCCGTGTTGGCCGCGGCGCAGCGCATGCCTTCGAGATAGGCGCGGCGCGAAATGGTGAGCGGCGTCTCCTCGTGCAGGAAGTCGACCGCCGCCGAGGCGGTCACGATGTTGCGGCTCTGGTAGTTGCCCTGCAGGTCGAGCGACACGTCGAACGCCCTTCCGTCGCGCGAGCGGTGGAGTCGGAAACTCTGGCCCGTGCCCTTCATGTGGTGTTCCTCGCACGAGAATTCCTGTTCGGCGTAGATCACCCGTGACTTGTTGGCCGCGGCGGCCTGTTCGATAACCCCGTTGTAACGCGCGTCGGCCTCGCCGATGATCACCGGGATGCTTTTTTTGATGATTCCGGCCTTTTCCGCGGCGATCTTCGGCAGCGTGTCGCCCAGCAGGGAGGTGTGTTCCAGTCCGATGTTGGTGATGACGCTCAATATCGGCACGATGATGTTCGTGGCGTCGAGCCGTCCCCCGAGTCCCGTTTCGATCACCGCCACCTCGACGTCGCTTTGGGCGAAGTAGTCGAAGGCCATTGCGGCGGTCATCTCGAAGAACGACAGTTCCAGTTCGACCATCTTGTCGTGGTGCTTGTCCACGAAGTTCACCACCTTCTGCTTGGGGATCATCTCGCCGTCGACGCGGATGCGTTCGCGGAAATCCTGCAGGTGGGGCGAGGTGAACAGTCCCGTGCGGTATCCGGCCTGCTGGAGCACCGAGGCGATGATGTGCGCCACGGAGCCTTTGCCGTTGGTTCCGGCGACGTGGATCGTGAAGAAGTTGCGCTGGGGGTTTCCGATGTGGCGGCAGAATGCGGTGATGCGCTCCAATCCCGGTTTGTAAGCCGTCGCGCCCTGGGTTTCGAAGACGGGAAGCGACTGAAAGAGGAATTCGAGTGTCTGGGTGTAATTCATATCAGCAAGGGGTTTATTTGACGAGGTGGTTCCTGCGTTTGTAGCGGTAGGCCACGTAGTAGAGCACCGACAGCAGCAGGATGTATTCGGAGATGCGGGCCAGGCAGTCGCCGTAGCGGGTGTAGAAGGTGAGTTCCGAGTTGAGCGGGACCTCGGCGGTGATCACGCCGCGCTGCTCCCAGCCGAGCGTCTGGCCCACGTCGCCGCGGGCCGAGATGAAGCCCGATTTCCCGGTGTTGGCCGAGCGGGCGATGGCGCGGCGGTGTTCGACGGCCCGCAGGCGCGAGATCGAGAACAGGTGTTTGTAACCGGGCGTGTCGCCCCACCAGCCGTCGTTCGAAATGATGGCCATGAACTGCGCGCCGCGGCGCACGAATCCGCCGTAGAAGTCGCCGTAAAGCCCTTCGTAGCAGATCGCCGGTCCGGTTTTGACGCCGTTGTGCTCGAAAGCCGTGCCGTGCAGGCCCTTGCCTATCTGTCCGACCGTGCCGCCCAGGTCGATGACCAGGAATTTCATCGCGTCGAAGACCCACGTCGGGGTGTTTTCGACGCCGATCACCAGCCGGCCTTTGTGGTGCAGCTGCATGCGGCCCGCGGAGTCCAGCCCCACGGCCGTGTTGAAGCGGTCGTAATAGCCGTCGCCGAAGCGTTCCGGGCGGGCCGTCTCGGTCTGCGCCCCGGCCGGGTAGCGGCGAATGGTGCCGGCTCCGGTGATGAGCAGGGCTTCGGGATGCCGGCTGCGGAGCGAGTCGGTCAGCTCCTGCCAGAATGCGCCCGGTTCGCCCACCGAATAGAAATCGCTCAATCCGGGTTCCAGGTAGTCGCCCGGCACTGCGGTCTCGGGCAGCAGGATGAACTGCGCGCCGGCGGGGACCTCCGCCATGAGGTCCGCGATGTTGCGCTCCTGCCGCTGGGTGTCGCCGTGGAATTTGTCGTAACAGTCCACGTTGGGCTGGATGACGCTCACTCGTGCCGTCCCCTCGTCGGGCTGCTCCCAGCTCTGCCAGATGCACAGCGACGCGATCATCGGCAGTGCGACGGAGCAGGCTGCCGCCGCCCACCGGCGTGTGCTGCGGCGGGCTTGCAACGCTTCGAAAATCAGTATGTTGGAGAGCAACACCCACAGCGTGCCGCCGAAAACGCCCGTGTATTCGTACCACTGCACGGCCCAGACTTCGTGCGAGAAGCCGTTGCCCAGGATGAGCCACGGCCACGAGAAGTCGCCCACGGTGTACCAGTATTCCGTCGTGATCCACGCCGTGACGAGCGTGACGTAGGCCAACGCTTTGGGGGCTTTTTTCGAAACGGTGTGGAAGAGCATGAAGGCGATCATGTTCATCGTCGTCGAAGCGAGCGTGGCGGCCGGGGGGCCTACGGGCGTGGCGTACCAGATCCACCAGATCGTCAGGGCGTTCCACAGCACGAACGCGAGCGTCGCCCAGCCGAACATGCCCCACCACGAGCGGCGCGTGTCGTCGTACGACGCGCTCACCCACAGCAGCGGGACGAACCCGATCAGGAGCGTCATGCCCGTCATGCCGAGCCACCCCGGCGAGAGCAGGATGGCCGATAGGATTACCGCCGCGAATCTACGAAACATGAAATGAGATTTTTACGACGGCAAAAGTAGTCAAATGGGCGCAGATTTCAAAATATTTCATACTTTTGTAACGAAACTAACCAATCTGTCATACTAATGAAGAAATTGCTCATTTTACTGGCTGCCCTTGGAGGCATTCTCCTGTTTTCCGGTTGCGAATCGAAAGGATGGAAGACGGTCGACGGCGTGATCGTCTTCGATACGCCCGCGCGCGAACCGGGCCAGAAATCGGTGCTGGGACTCAAAACCGCGCCGATGGAGACGGTCCGTGTGGGCTTCATCGGGCTGGGTATGCGCGGTCCCGGGGCCGTGGAACGCTTCACGCACCTCGACGGCGTCGAGATCAAAGCCCTGTGCGACCTTTATCCCGAGCGCGTGGACAGCGCGCAGGCGATTCTCGTGCGCCGCGGATTTCCCGAGGCGGCTCCGTACAGCGGCGAGGAGGGCTGGAAACAGCTTTGCGAGCGTGACGACATCGACCTGGTGTACATCGTGACCCCGTGGCAGCTGCACGTCCCGATGGCCGTTTACGCCATGGAGCACGGCAAGCACGTCGCTGTCGAAGTTCCCGCCGCCACGTCGCTTGAAGAGTGCTGGCAACTGGTGAACACCGCCGAGAAGACGCAGCGGCACTGCATGATGCTCGAAAACTGCGTTTACGATTTCTTCGAGCTGACGACGCTCAACATGGCCCGGCAGGGACTGTTCGGGGACATTCTCCATGTCGAAGGTGCGTATATCCACGACCTCGACGCTTTCTGGGACTACTATCAGGACAGCTGGCGTCTGAAATTCAACCGGGATCACCGCGGCGACGTCTACGCCACGCACGGCCTCGGTCCCGCCTGCCAGCTGCTCGACATCCACCGCGGCGACAAGATGAACTGCCTGGTGGCGATGGACACCCGCTCGGTCAACGGGCTGAAACTCGCCCGCGAGAAGCTGGGCGCTGAAGAATTCGCCAACGCCGACCATACGACGACGCTGATCAAGACCGAGAAGGGCCGCACGATCCTGCTCGAACACAATGTCTACACGCCCCGTCCGTACAGCCGCATGTACCAGCTGACCGGCACGAAGGGATTCGCCAACAAATACCCCGTTCAGGGCTATGCCTTCAACCCCGACCAGCTTGCGGATTCGGGCGTGCCCGACCACGAGAACCTGAACGCCCACCGTTTCGTGTCGAAGGAGGTGCGTGAGGCGCTGATGGCGCGGTACAAAGACCCGATCGTCCTCGACATCGAGGCCAAGGCCCGCGAGGTCGGCGGTCACGGCGGCATGGACTTCATCATGGACTACCGGCTGGTCTATTGCCTGCAACATGGCCTGCCGCTAGATCAGGATGTCTACGATGCGGCCGAATGGTCGTGCATCGGCGCCCTTACGGCGATGTCGCTCGAACACAACAGCGTCCCGGTGGCCGTTCCCGACTTCACGCGCGGCGACTGGAACAAGACCGACGGTTACCGGCACGCGATGCTGGTGCAGTGATCCGGAGACCGTATGGACGAAAAGACGGCCCGGTCAACCGGGATTGACGCTGCGGGCGCAGGAATGTGAAAAGCGGCAGACCGAATCATCGGTCCGCCGCTTTTTTGCGTCAGCCGGGGGGGGCAAGGTTTCGCCGCAGGGCCGCAAGTTTGTCCACGACCTGCGGATCGCGGGCGCCGGGCGAATCGAACGCGCAACCCGAAGAGGCAAAACAGGCGGAACAGAAGCGGCCGCGAGAACAGGCTCCGGCAATAGGGAAAGCCCCGAGCAAAGGAGGGGAAACGGCCCCGCAGCAGACAGCGGGCCGGCAGTCAGGGGAACATCCGGCATCTTCCGCCGGGACGCTGTGTTAAATTAATGTTAACAATCCATGTCATAACCATTTCATCGGAAAAAATGGCGTAAATTTGTTCACAATTTGCACTAAAACCCCAACATGAGCGAAATCTACACCGTCATTGTCGGCATTCTGGGAATCCTCGCTGTTTCAGGTCTTTTCGTCGGCGTCACGAACGACGCAGTCAATTTTCTCAACCCCGCTATCGGCTCCAAAGCCGCCTCGATGAAGATTATCCTCACCGTGGCGTCCGTCGGCATCATCATCGGCGTGGTCACGTCGAGCGGCATGATGGAGGTCGCCCGCAGCGGCATGTTCAACCCCGGACTGTTCACCTTCCACGAAGTGATGATGCTTTACCTGGGCGTCATGTTCGCCAACGTCATCCTGCTGGACCTCTACAATTCGTGGGGACTCCCGACCTCGACCACCGTATCGCTGATCTTCTGCCTGCTGGGCGCAGCGATCGCCGTGTCTATCTACAAAATCTCGAACGACCCGGAACAGAGCGTCTCCTCGCTCGGACACTACATCAACACCTCGCGCGCCATGGGTATCGTTTCGGCCATCCTGCTGTCGGTGGTGATCGCCTTCACCTGCGGCACGCTGGTCATGTACGTCTCGCGCATGATCTTTTCGTTCCGCTACACGGCGCTTTTCCGCCGCTACGGATCGCTCTGGTGCGGGGCCTCGCTGACGGCGATCGTCTATTTCGCCGTCTTCAAGGGTCTCAAATCCATACTCGCGGACCATGCCTTCATCCAGCTGATCGACAACCACCTGCCCTCGGCCATCGCCATCTGCTGGGTGGTCTGCTCGCTGCTGCTGTTCTTCATCCAGCGTTTCAAAGTCAACATCCTGCGCATCACGATCCTTTCGGGAACCTTCGCGCTGGCCCTCGCCTTCGCGGGCAACGACCTGGTGAACTTCATCGGCGTGCCCGTGGCCGGGTTCGACGCCTACACCATCGCCCGGGAAGCGGGCGACACGCAGATGCTCATGGGCGCGCTGAACGAGAATGTCCCGGCCAATTTCCTGATCCTGCTGACGGCGGGCATCCTGATGATCCTCACGCTGTGGACTTCGAAGAAGGCCATGCACGTCTCCGAAACCGAGCTTTCGCTCTCGGCGCAGGACGACGCCGGCCAGCAGCAGTACGGCTCGTCGGTCTTCTCGCGGACGATCGTCCGCGCGGCCCTCAACGTCAGCGCAGGCATCGAGCGCGTAGTCCCGAAACACCTCCGGGAGAGCATTTCGCGCCGTTTCGAATACGAGGACGTGGAACACAGCGGCGCGCCCTACGACATGATCCGCGCCACGGTCAACCTGACCACTTCGGCGCTGCTGATCGCCATGGCCACCTCGCTCAAACTCCCGCTGTCGACCACCTACGTCTGCTTCATGGTGGCGATGGGTTCGTCGCTCGCCGACCGCGCGTGGGGACGCGAAAGCGCCGTGTACCGCATTTCGGGCGTTATGACCGTCGTGGCCGGGTGGTTCATCACCGCGCTGGGCGGATTCCTGATCGCCTTCGTGGTGGGACTGGCGCTGATCTACGGCGGAACCCCGGCCTTCATCGTCATCACGCTGTTGTGCGGGTACATGCTCATCCACAGCAACTTCTTGAAAAAGGACAAGGAGAGCGCCATCGTCAAGGAGCATGAAGACACCAACGAGGACATCATCGCCAACCTGCGCGACGAGGTGTGCCGCACGATGGAATGCGCCACGAAGATTTACGACCGCACGCTGATCGCCGTCTTCAAAGAGAACCGCAAGGTGCTGCGCGACATGGTCAAGGAGTCGAACGACCTGTTCTACCAGTCGCGCGAACGGAAATACTCGCTGCTCCCCACGCTCAAGAAGCTCCAGGGCGGCGACGTCAACACTGCCCACTACTACGTGCAGGTGGTCGATTACCTCAACGAAATGACCAAGGCGCTGATGCACATCACCCGCCCGGCGTTCGAACATATCGACAACAACCACGAGGGGCTTTCGAAGGAGCAGGCCCGCGACCTGATGTCGATCAACGACGACGTGGAGTCGATCTACCGCCACATCAACCTGATGCTGCGCGAGGGCGACTTCTCGGAGATCGAAACGGTGCTGACGATGCGCGACCAGCTGTTCGAGTCGATCGCCGAAGCCATCAAATCCGAGCTTACGCGTATCAACGAGGCCCGTTCGAACACCAAGGCGAGCATGCTGTACCTCACGATCCTGACCGAGACCAAGAACATGGTGCTCCAGTCGCGCAACCTCCTCAAATCGCAGCAGTACTTCCTCAAGCACCTCACGGGGCCGAAAACGTGGATTAAATAATGCAAAATTCACAATTCATCATTCACAATTGTTGAGTTTGCGGATGCTGATTATTTCAGCAAAGTAAAATTGTGAATGATGAATTGTGAATTATGAATTCTAACTATGGACATCGCAAAAGCAAAACGGCGGGAGAATATCGCCGAATACATTCTCTACCTCTGGCAGCTGGAGGATCTGCTCCGGGCGCTGCAATTCAGCCCCGAGGCCATCTTCTCGACGCTGATCGCCCCGCGCAAGGACATCGGCGAGGAGCAGAAGCACGTCTTCCTGCTCTGGTACATGGATCTGGCGAACCTGCTCCGTCAGGAAGGCAAGGAGGAGAAAGGGCATCTGGAACATACGCTCCACCTGATTCAGGACCTGCACGACCTGCATCTCCAGCTGATGAAACTCCCCGTCGGCGCGCATTACCGCCAGACGTACGCCCGCCTCGAACCCGAGCTGCCGCGCCTGCGGAGCGTTCTGGGCAACCCGGGGATGAACGACACGGAACTCTGCTTCCGCGCGCTCTACGCCGCGATGCTCTACCGCATCAAGGGCGAGGGCGACAAATCGGCCGTGACGGACACGTTGGAATACATATCCCCCGTAATCGCAGAGTTGGCCGACATGCACGGCAAGGTCGAGCGGGGCGAAGTGAACCTGTTCAAGACGGAGACCGAATAACGCCCCCGAATCGCACCGGAAGATGAAACGCCTGACCCTGCTGTTCGGAGCGCTTCTGGCCGCAGCGCTCTGCACCCTCCCGACGGCGGACGCCGCAGCACAGCCGAAACCGACGAAATACAACCTCTGCCGGAAACACCCGGCCGACGGACCCTATATCGTCTACGACGCGGAAAAGGGCGCCTATGCAGCGACCGCCGACAAGCGGGGGCGCGTCCGCGTGATGCCCTACGGAGGCGGCCCGGTCGAGGTCCGTTCGAGCCGGGGCGCATACCTCTTCAGCGTCACGCCGCACGTCGTCGAGCGAGGTCCCCGGGAACTCCCGCAGGCCCCGAAACTGTTCGTCACGTCCGACCTTCACGGCGATTTCCGAAGTTTTGCGACGCTCCTCCAGGCCCACGGCGTGATCGACGACGACTGCCGGTGGAGCTACGGAAACAACCAGCTGGCGGTGATCGGCGACATTTTCGACCGCGGCTACGACGTGCTGCCGCTGTTGTGGCTGATGTACAAACTCGAACAGGAGGCCGCCGACGCGGGAGGCGCCGCCGTGTTGCTGTTGGGCAATCACGAAGGAATGGTGCTGGCCGGCGACGTGCGCTACACGCGCGGGAAGTACCTCGAAACGGCGCGGCAGCTCGGCATGGAGAATTACCGCCAACTGTTCTCGCCCGACACGGAACTCGGCCGCTGGCTCGCGACCCGCAACACGATGCTGCGCATCGGCCGCAACCTCTTCGTACACGCGGGATTGAGCGCCCGACTGCTCGAACGCGATCTGGAAATGGATACGCTCAACGCCCGGATGAGCGAAGGGCTTTACCGGACCTCGAAGGAGCGCAGGGAGGACCCGACGCTCGAATTCCTGTACCGTTCGGCCGGGCCGGTCTGGTACCGCGGGATGGTCTGCGCGGATGAAAAATACGATCCGCTGACGCCGGAACAGACCGACGCGCTGCTGCGCCGTTACGACGCCGACCGGCTCCTGGTCGGACACACGATTTTTCCCGACATTTCGACCTTCCACGACGGCCGCGTGATAGCGGTCAACGTACAGAACGAACTCAACCGGCGGAAAAACCGCGGCCGCGCCGTGCTGATCGAAGGCAGCCGCATATCGGTCGTCGGAAACCGCGGCGTGAAACGGGTGCTGGAGGAATAAGCAGGAAACCGAAAACGGGGTCAGACGATCTCCAACCCCATGATGTAATCATTCATATAATAACCGTCGCCGATCGGAAAATCGCCCTCGCGCAGGCGGCGCATGCCCATCCGTTCGTAGAAATGCAGCGCGCGGTTGCGGCGGTTGACGTTGAGTTCCATCATGCAGGGTCCGGGATGCACGCTGCGGATGTATTCCACGGCGCGGCGGAACAGAAACTCCCCGGCGCCGAGGCCCTGAAAACGGGGCAGGACGTAGATTTTCTGGAGGTGGAACAGATCCCCGCCCTGCCGCTCGACCGAAACGTAGCCGCACGGCTCGCCGTCGGACGAGGCGATGAACCAGACATGCCCCGCACGGAACTGCCCTTGCAGGCTCTCTTCGGAGTACATCCACTCCATCATGTAATCCAGCTGCGCGGGCGCGAGGATCTCGCGGTAGGTGGCGGGGAAGACCTCCCCGGCCAGACGGCGGATCAGCGCGCAATCGGCTTCGGAAGCCCGGCGGATCGAAAGCATAACGGCACAACAGGCATTAAACGAAAGAAGGCCGGCAAAAAGCCGACCTTAAATCTTTCCTGCAGGAAATTAAGCGTACTTGAACGTCGACTCGTCCGATACGGTCAGTTTCTTGCGGCCCTTTGCGCGGCGCGCAGCCAGCACCTTGCGACCGTTAGCCGTAGCCATACGAGCGCGGAAACCGTGCTTGTTGATACGCTTGCGACGCGAAGGCTGGTATGTTCTCTTCATTGCCATAGCTATATAGTTTTTATTGTTTCAGACATTTTTACGGATTGCAAAAGTACAACAAAAAAGTTATCCGCAAAAGTTTTTCGCGAAAATATTTTCCAAAACCCCGAAAAAAGCCCCGAATCCCACTATCTTTGGCGCCGTTAGGGCACTTTCAGGGGTCGGAAATTTTGTCGGACGGCATGCGATTCAGTTTTGTTTCCGTCCGTTCTTTTTTCTACCTTTGTAAAGTAAAGGAGGCTCCGGAAGCCGGCATGAGCGCCGACCGGTCCGGAGCGGTTTGTTTTTCAGACGGATAACACACGACAGCACATATGGCAGTTTTCAAAGTCGAAGGTGGCCACCGACTGCGGGGCGAAATCACGCCCCAGGGAGCCAAAAACGAAGCGTTGCAGATACTCTGCGCCACGCTGCTGACGCCCCAGCGGGTCGTCGTCAGGAACATCCCCCGGATTCTCGATGTGATGCAGCTCATCGAACTGCTCCGCTGCATGGGCGTGGAAGTGGAGCAGCTCGCGGAAGACGCCTACGCGTTCTGCGCCCGCGACATTGATTTTGAATACCTCAAATCGGACGATTACCGCCAACGCTGCACGCGATTGAGGGGTTCGGTCATGCTGATCGGCCCGATGCTGGCGCGGTTCGGCGTGGGATACATCCCCAAGCCGGGCGGCGACAAGATCGGCCGACGCAGGCTCGACACCCATTTCCTCGGATTCCAGAAACTCGGCGCGAAGTTCAACTTCGACATCGCCGACGAGTTCTTCATGGTCGAAGGCCGGGAGCTGAAAGGGACCTACATGCTGCTGGACGAGGCGTCGGTGACCGGCACGGCCAACATCGTGATGGCCGCCGTGATGGCCAAAGGCCGGACGACGATCTACAACGCGGCCTGCGAACCTTACCTCCAGCAGTTGTGCAAAATGCTCAACAGAATGGGCGCGAAGATTTCGGGCATCGCCTCGAACCTGCTCGAAATCGAAGGCGTCGAAGCGTTGGGCGGCACGGAGCACCGGCTGCTGCCCGACATGATCGAGGGGGGCAGCTTCATCGGCATGGCCGCCATGAACCGTTCGGAGCTGACGATCAAGGATGTGTCGTTCGAGAACCTGGGCATCATCCCCGCGCAGTTCGCCCGCATGGGCATCCGTTTCGAACAGCGGGGCGACGACATCCACATCCCCCAGCAGGACCATTACAGCATCGACACGTTCCTCGACGGCTCGATTATGACCATTGCCGACGCCCCGTGGCCGGGACTGACGCCCGACCTGCTGTCGATCTTTCTGGTGGTGGCCACGCAGGCCAACGGCGCCGTGCTGATCCACCAGAAAATGTTCGAAAGCCGTCTGTTCTTCGTCGACAAACTGATCGACATGGGCGCGCAGATCATTCTCTGCGACCCGCACCGCGCCACGGTCATCGGCCACGACCACCGGCTGTGCCTGCGCGCGACGCGCATGACCTCGCCCGACATCCGTGCGGGCGTGGCGCTGCTGATCGCGGCCATGTCGGCCGAAGGGGTCTCGACCATCCAGAACATCGACCAGATCGACCGCGGCTACAAGGACATCGACGGCCGTCTGAATGCCCTCGGGGCCAAAATCACCCGCATCGACGACTGCAAGTAAATCCCCGGCTTTCCGGAAAACAACCCCTGCCGCGCAATATTCCATCAGCCGCGCGGCAGGGGTTTTGCGACCATAGGGCAGCAAAACCGCCCGCCGAACCCCGTTTTCCGGGATTTGCGGCCGAAAGGAACAGGGTCAAAAAACGGCCGAAATGTACCATTCGGCCTATTTTTTATATCTTTGTGCGTCGACCCCGCACCCGAACAGGATATCGGCAAAAACAAATCATACGACAAAACGATTTTTTCTTAACATTCTGAAACTTAAACACGTTATATACTTACAAAAATACGTATATTCACCAATTTTACTTATATGCGTTCACTATCCAAACTCTGCGTCCTGCTCCTGGCGGCAGGCCTACTGATCGCCCCGGCGTCGGGGGCGGCGGCCTCGAAATCCAAAAAGAAAAAATCGAAAACCGAGGAGGTCGCCAAACCCAAAGTCGACAAGTACACCAAAATGTTCGTCAACGACAAATCGTGCCTCACCGCCAAAGGGCCTTTCCTGACGCTCCACAAGCTCAAGGGAAAGCTCTACGTGGAGGTTCCCCTCAAGACGATCGGCCGTGAAATGCTGATCGCCTCCACGATCTCGGAGGCCAGCGACACCAACCTCGGGACCATCGGCTACAAACCCACGGACCCCATCCACGTCAAGTTCACGCGCATCGACACGACGATCTACCTCTCGCAGGCCGTCGTGCCGCCCGTTCACGACACGAACGATCCCCACATGTCCAAGGCCATCGGCCGGAGCACCCTCCCGCCGATCATGCACTCCTACCCGCTGGTCTGCTACAACCGCGACAGCTCGGCAATGGTGATCGAAATGACCAAGTTCTTCTCGGGCGACAACGAACTGCTCGCCCCGATCAAAAGCACCAAGGGCGGCGTGGTGAACATCACGGGCAAGTTCAAGTCCGAAGGTTCGGTGATCGGCCAGATCAAGTCCTTCGAGGACAACGTGACCGTCAAATCCTATCTCTCCTACTCGGTGACGGCCGACCTGCTGGGCCTGATGGTCATCAAGAAGGACGAGCCGATGACCGTGAAGGTCACGCGCACGATCCTGCTGCTGCCCGAAGAGGCGATGCGGCCCCGCCTGGCCGATTCGCGCATCGGCATCTTCCTAACCGACATGTCGCGCATCAACGGCAAGAAGGACAAGATCGAGGATTTCTCGGTCATCAACCGCTGGAACATCCAGCCCAAAGACTTGGAGGCCTGGAAACGCGGCGAACTCGTGGAGCCGGTCAAGCCGATCGTCTTCTACCTCGACGACGCGTTCCCCGCGCTGTGGCGCGAACCGATCCGCCGCGGCGTGCTGCGCTGGAACAAGGCCTTCGAGAAGATCGGATTCAAAAACGTCATGCACATCGAGGACTTCCCGAAGGACGATCCCGAATTCGATCCCGACAACCTGAAATACTCCTGCATCCGCTACGTCCCGGCCGCCGTGGCCAACGCCATGGGACCCTCGTGGGTCGACCCCCGCTCGGGCGAGATCATCAACGCCTCGGTGCTGATGTACAACGACGTGGTGAAGCTGGCAGCCAACTGGCGTTTCGTGCAGACCGCACAGGTCGACGAACGCGTGCGCGGCAAGGAGCTGCCCGACGACGTATTCCAGGAGTCGCTGGAGTACATCCTCGCCCACGAGGTGGGACACTGCCTCGGACTGATGCACAACATGGCCGCATCGAGCGCCTTCCCCGTGGATTCGCTCCGCAGCGCATCGTTCACGCAGCAGCACGGCACGACCCCCTCGATCATGGACTACGCGCGTTTCAACTACGTGGCCCAGCCGGGCGACAAGGGCGTGAAACTCACCCCGCCGGACCTCGGACCCTATGACGACTACGTCATCAAATACGCCTACACGCCGCTGCCCGACAAGAAGGACATGTTCGACGAGGAGAAGACCATCCGCGGATGGATCGACGAGAAGGTCGGCGACCCGATCTACCGTTACGGCCGCCAGCAGGTGATCGCCCGCTACGACCCCACCGCCATCGAGGAGGACCTCGGCGACGACCACATCAAGGCCGGCGACTACGGCATCGGCAACCTCAAATACGTCCTCTCGCACATGGAGGAGTGGATCACCGACGAGGAGGACCCCGACCTGAAAATCCGCACGGAGCTTTACGAGGCCGCGGCCGGACAGTTCGCGCGCTACGTGAACGCCGTGATGCTCAACGTGGGCGGCATCTACCTCACGGACGTGAACAGCAACACGGCGGGCGGTCCGCAGGCCGTTTCCGTCCCGAAGGAGTTGCAGCGCGCATCGCTGAAATGGGTGCTTGCGCAGATGAAGGACTCGGCATGGCTCGAACAGCCCGCGCTGACCGAAAAACTGCCGCTGCACGTGGACCTCTCGTTCATCCTGCGCTTCAACTTCTGCCGCGCGTTCTTCACCTATTATAAGAACGTCACGCTCTCGTCG
>ULTS01040422.1_pt1 | contig 13566 bp, 9 predicted proteins | sample 1957821 | NCBI WGS metagenome assembly ULTS01 (sample SAMEA4835741, study PRJEB28245) | human gut metagenome | biome: gut microbiome; material: fecal sample | place: Denmark | collected 2008
GCGGTAGTTTCTTTCTCGGCTTGTTCCGATGATGATGACAAAGATGCGTCGATTGTCGGAACATGGCGACACACCCGCGAAGTAGGGTACGAAATCTACAACGGGGATAAACATGAATTTGATTCTACTTGTTCAGAGGCTAATCATGGACTCATCTTTAATGAAGATGGAACAGGCAAAGACACGTTTGATGGCGGTGCGGATAATTTCACTTATACGGTGAATGGGAAAACCCTAAAAATAAAATATGATGGGGATGATGGTTGGGCCGAGATAACTATCAACGAATTAACAAATAGTTCGCTGGTACTTTATGAACACGGCGAACAAGAGGAAACGACAAATTATTATACCCGTAAATAAAACCAAAGAATAGCACGTCGAGTGACAGACTTTGTGAAAAGGTTAATCTATAAGACCCTTTTGCAGAGTTTGTCACTTTCTTATTTTGTTTATTCCGCTAATAATCTTATCTTTATAAAGATAAAAACAACATAATATTTTGCGCAATATGAACAGATACAAACAACCGAAAACGGAATGAATGACCGACACATGTGAAGATAAACAGATAATCCAAAAAACGGTCAAATGGAGCCCAACAGAGGGAATAGTCCTGCTTGTAGGAAAACCCAAAGACGAAATATTTCCCGAAACATTTATCTACATGTTTGCCCCTAATATGGCAGACATAACAAAGCCCGTCGAAATTATCCTTACAAAGAATCGACAATACATCTTCGGATGAAAGTGCGAACTTAACGAAATGGACGGAATAATCGGTACAATGACGGCTAACGAGGCGCAAATCGAGGGAACGGGCAAAAAGGTGAATTTGTTCGACTACCACGTGAAAGCCGATACAATCCTATTCCAATACACCACACCCGACGGACGGAATGAGGTGGTGAAATTCCCGTTAGCGGGATTCTGTGGAAACTATCTGATGCAGTTTGCAAAGTAGCGTTCGGTGGAGTTATAGTTAAGCAATTATCTGTGTAAGACACGATACGACCTTTCGGCCTTTGGGGTCGGGAGGTTTTTATTTGAAAACCATAAACTCACTATGCCAATGAATAACAAGAAAGAACGTGTTACAGAATTTATTTAGCCCGTTAAACAATTCTCTAATTAACAATCATTTACAAACCAGCAGACAGACGTAAATGTTTAACCATCCGTTTAACCAATGCGAAAAACGAGGTAAAACACATTCGAGAAAATCGTCGTAAAAGGAAATAGCTCAGTTGGTTACCCCAAAACGCGTAGCGTTTTGGGGGCTTGAGAGCGCAACCTTGCCAAGGTTGAGGTCGCGGGTCCGAGTCCCGTTTTCCGCTCACGACAAACGAGTGATAATCAATGAATTATCGCTCGTTTTTCTTTTTCTACCGTGTGTTACAGATGTCCGTTGTGTAACACAAAATGCCTTGAAATCGCCGTTTGTGATACAGAGTGTGATACATAAAATCGTGCACTACTGTCCCGTAAAAGCGGGCAAGTCGGTCTTTGAAATAGTTGAAACATAGTCTATTAGAAGTAGTTTTTCATGTGCGACGATTTGAATTTGTAATTTTGCAGCCCATAAAGGGACTGCTCTATGAACAAAGACAAATATGTATTCGCTCAATTGGTTGCATTTCTCGACAACAACAAGTTCCGTCACCTGGTTGACAAGTATGATGGGAACAGGTATGTCAAGAACTTCACCTGCTGGAATCAGCTCATGGCACTCATGTTCGGACAACTCTGTAACCGTGAGAGCCTGCGTGATGTTGTCGTTGCATTGGAGACTCACCAATCCAAATGTTATCACCTTGGAATGGGGCGTAATCCAATAGCGAAAACGACATTTGCCACAGCGAATCAGAATCGTGACTACAGGATCTTTGAAGACTTTGCCTTCTTCATGATGGAACAGGCTCGCAAGAAACGAGCAACCGACATCTTCAAGCTGAAGGGGAATGTTTATGCATTTGATTCAACAACGATTCCGCACTGCTTGTCAGTATTCTGGTGGGCAAAGTTCCGCAAGAAGAAAGGAGGCGTTAAGGCGCATGTCCTTTATGATCTGGAGTCCCAAGTTTCTGCTTTCTTCCATATTACGACTGCATCGGTACACGATTCAAAGGCAATGAAGGAGATTCCCTATGAATCAGGTTCTTACTACGTATTTGACCGTGGTTACAATGCATTCAAGGAACTCTACAAGATTTGTCTTAATGAATCATACTTCGTGGTTCGGGCGAAGAAGAACTTACAGTACAAGTGTACGAAATGGAAACGTAGATTGCCTAAGAATGTGCTTTCTGATTCCGTTATTGAACTCACGGATGTGAACACACAGAAGAAGTTTCCTGAGAGGCTGCGACTTGTGAGATTTCACGATGACGAGCAAGACAGAGACTTCGCATTTTTGACGAATGCATTCCATCTTACCGCTCTCGAAATTGCTAATCTCTACAAGAACCGATGGCAGATTGAGTTGTTCTTCAAGTGGCTCAAGCAGCACCTCAAGATTAAGAAATTCTGGGGCACTACAGAGAACGCTGTCAGAATACAAATTTGCTCTGCAATCATAACTTATTGCCTTGTCGCCATCGTCCAACACGACATGCGACTAAAGCGGTCAACTTATGAGGTCCTGCAGATTTTGAGCATCTCACTAACGGATAAGACTCCACTGAGAGATCTCTTCGAAAAGACTAATTTCAACGATGTCAAAGAACTCGATTATCCCCTCTTGGAGGGACTATTTGATTAATATTAACTTCGTCCCAATTTTAACGGGACACTAATGAAAATCGTGTAACACACGAATCGCATTTTGTTGCTTGCGTAATCCGTAAAGATTATGACAATCAACGTCGTATGTCGCAGAGACGCTATCAACAGAAACCGTTTAGCCCCTCTTGCTCTTGTCTTTACCCATGACCGCCGCCGTAAGTTCGTCGGTCTGGGCATTTCGGAAGCTTTGGTGCATTGGGATTTCGACAAGCAACAACCTACCGCCGACTGCCCCGATAGAGCAGAAATACAGTTTCAAATAACCTCCAAGATACGTGAATACGAGAGGAAAATCAAAAAGTTGGAGGTGCTGGAAATTCCCGTTACATTCGATACGCTGTTTGAACAGAACGGCAAACGAATCAACTGCACGGTCGGGGAGTACTTCAAACAGATTATCGAACGCTTGGAAAAAGTCGAAAAGTACAGTTCCGCCAGCAAACATAAGGTAACGTTGGTCCTTGTGTCGCAATTCCGCTCGGTCAATATGCGTTTTGATGAATTGGATTTGACGTATTTAAGGGAGTTTGAAATCTTCTTGAGTCAAAAGGGTAATGTAAACAACAGTTGCAATTATGCAGCATTCCAATACTGCCGGTTGTATCTTATTGAAATTCTACATCAAACCACAACACACTGCAAATGTATACAATTTACTTTATGTTGTATCTTATCGAAATTCTACATCAAACCACAACACCCTTCGAAGGTTTTTGCCCGCTATCAGAGTTGTATCTTATCGAAATTCTACATCAAACCACAACGGGTACAGGCATCGTGTTTAATTCCGCGCGGTTGTATCTTATCGAAATTCTACATCAAACCACAACCACCCGAGGTTGCGGATGCGCCCGGCCTGTTGTATCTTATCGAAATTCTACATCAAACCACAACCTCGCGGATTACATGAATTTCCCTGTCGGCGTTGTATCTTATCGAAATTCTACATCAAACCACAACTAAGACGTTTGCAACCCGTTTGTCTAATCGTTGTATCTTATCGAAATTCTACATCAAACCACAACGAGAAACCGATCATGTTTACTATCAAGAGGTTGTATCTTATCGAAATTCTACATCAAACCACAACCCATTCTGTTGCTAGTTTCTTTGCTGCTGCGTTGTATCTTATCGAAATTCTACATCAAACCACAACGCGGTCGATGCGCGCCAGTTCGGGCGTCTGGTTGTATCTTATCGAAATTCTACATCAAACCACAACCCCGAGTGTCTTTGTAATTCCCATAGTTAGTTGTATCTTATCGAAATTCTACATCAAACCACAACTGTCGACATAAGTTCCCCACTGTTCTCTGCGTTGTATCTTATCGAAATTCTACATCAAACCACAACGAGTAATTGTAATTGACACGGCTCTTAGAGTTGTATCTTATCGAAATTCTACATCAAACCACAACGGTGCAAATGTATGTGTAAATTAAAAGTGGTTGTATCTTATCGAAATTCTACATCAAACCACAACTTGCGCGCCAGTGGCTGATGGTTCCCTGTGGTTGTATCTTATCGAAATTCTACATCAAACCACAACTCTGGCGGAGCACCTGTAGCCCCTGGTGGTGTTGTATCTTATCGAAATTCTACATCAAACCACAACCGTCGACGACGACGTTCACGCCCTTCCACCGTTGTATCTTATCGAAATTCTACATCAAACCACAACGTCGGGCCTCATATTGATTGATAAAGTGTTACTTACGGGCTGTCTGCCACTATAAAAATACGATCGGGTGTTCCGACGAAGCCAGTTTGATGCATTTTCCGTATTTCAAAGAACGAAAATAACGATTTATCAGAAAAATTCCAATTGTTGCGGAATTTCCGGTTTTGCTCGTTCGCTTTTACCCCAAAAATTTAATATGTCTCCATACTGTTTGTCCGTTACAGCAAGAATACTTGTAAATCCTGTCGGAGGCATCGATCGTCGAACCCGCTTAATGTGAACCTGCATATTCTCCTTCGATGCACAATGGCGCACATAGACTGAATACTGCATCATTGTGAAACCATCTTTTTCCAACGCCTTGCGAAATTGCACCGCATGACGTCGTTCCGTTTTTGTATTGGTTGGCAAATCAAAAAAGACAAACAACCACATGATTCGATAAGCATTCAAGCGTACTTCTGACATTCGACTACTCCAATAAAGGATATGCAATCTTTTTTTGGGTTCCAGCAAAGCATTTAGCCAGGGAAGAGGCTGAAAACATAAGTCCTACTTCGAGAGGTCGCACAACCTTGTCGAAACGAGTATCGACAAACAGGAGCCGCAACAGTTCGCCTTTCACCTTTTTGGTCAGTTGTGTATTCCCGTTCCTGTAAAGTTGGTAGACCAATTCGTCGACATACGGTCGATAGGGTTCCATTACGTCATCGGCCAGCGGAAAGGAGTTGTAACGATTCCGATGGAAGATCCCGAATGCTGGGAACAGTCCGGAGCCCATGATCGCACGGGCCACGGCGGCTCGCAGGATCGTATAGCCGTAATTGAGCAGGTTGTTGGGCGGCGAACCTTCGCGGGAACGGTAAAATTCGGCACCGAACAGTTCTGACCAGTAGATTCTCGCTGCTATGCCCTCCCGGTTGTCGGCGTCGGCGCTCTTGACATTCATGTAGCAGGGTTTCAGTTTGTCTCCGTCATACCCCAGCTTCCGCAGCAAGGCAGCCTGGTTGCGGATTTTGGTCTCGACGATCTGTTTCCAAAGGCCCTTCTTCAGCGGTTCGGATGCAGCGATCTGCATCCGATAATGTTCACCTTGCGTTCTGTTTGAATCCAAATTCATCAACAAGGCGTTCGGCATTCGGTTCTCTCCGCACAGGATAACTGCCACGTTGTTGTCCGACAGCGCATTCAAGAGCGGCAGCGTGATGGAGGTCTGCTGGTCCTCCAGCACCACGAAGCCGATATCCTCGATCGGGATGCTTTTCCGTTGGTCGGGGGCCTCGCGCGTGTGGATGATCATCTGGCCGTTGCGCAGGCTCAAACAGTAGGGTGTCGAAAAAAACAAGGTTCGTTTCAGCATGGCCGGTCATCTTTGAATTTTATCTCGCCCGTTACGGTCAGTTCGAAATCATAACCTTCCACCAACATGTTAAAATTGGAAACGCTGAGGCGCAATTTCGGTGATGGATTGGATTGGCAGAATTGAGAGGTCCCAGCTCCATATAAGGAGGTAAGTGTTTTCTGATCTCGGGCCTCCTGATGAAAGAGGAACTGTACCCGTCCTTCTGCAGCCATTGCTGTTACCTTGTAGAGTCGTTTTACCAACTCCTTGCGGGTACATTCATAAAGTTCTGCCGGGGTATTTTCATAAAACAGGACCATGGTCCCCGTTTTTAAGATGTATTTCAAGGGGAAACCGTTCGTGTCGGTCTGCGGTACCAGATCGGGGCGGGCTTCCCGGTCAGCGCTGGCTTTGAAATATTGGGCAGCTTCGAGGTTGCTGACGAGTTCAAAGGTGCGTTTCGTTTTGCCCTTTTTGTCCTGGCCCTCATAGATGACCGTGCAATAGTTCCCCTCATTTACGACATGATAATCCCGCTTGTACTCTTTTGCAGATAGGTCGCGCTGTTTTTTTAGCGCGATCGGATGTTTGACACTCGGTGTGAAGATCCGCACCTTGCGGATGGGAATGCCCTTTTCCCGGTTCATCCAGATCGTGTATTCATCGGGATTCATCGCCGTCTTGAATCCGACCTCGTCGATTGCCTCCCGTACGCGATCCCGGACTGCATCGTCGATAATCTTGTCGATGTCCGTCGGCTGTAACTGCGCGAGCGATTTGCGGATGACATAGCGGATCTCTCCATCCTGCTTAATAGCGCCGTAGAAGGTATCCTGATGCAACCGGCAGCGAGCCGTGTCTCCTTGCTGGTAGATTGGTTCCCCGTCGGCATTCAACTTTATCAGGCCGCGAACCCGTAACTTCCTGCGCGTCTGTTTGGTCATGTTGTCGGGCGTGTGGTGGGCAACGAGCAGTTCGTCGGCCGCCGCCTTGACATCTTCGGTAAAGGTCGGCCAGGGTTTCTCGAAGCGGGGTTTGCCGCTTTCGCCGTAGCCGTATCGCTCCTCGTCGGCGACATATTGCGCCCAGCGGTCGTACTCCCGGCGGCCGATACAGGCGATCGTGATGGCGTCGATGCAGTGGTGGACGTGGTTCGTGCGCTCCTTGCGGGCATACTCCTCCTGCAGTCCCCACATCTTGCGGAACGCGGCGGTCGTGGAACCCTTGACCGTATAGATTCGGTCAAAAACCGTCTTCAGATAGAGCCGTGCATATTTGCCGATGATGCCGATGTCGACTCCCTGCCGATTGCTGAATCCTTCGGGAATCTCGGCCATGGTGAAGCGTTCGTATTTCCCGCGCCAGTAGTCGAGTTGCATCTGCAAATAGTGACGGCGCTGAATGGCGTCGTCCTTTTCGGATTTAATCGCTGCGCTTTTGCTCCTGCGAACCTGGGCTTCAATCTGCTTTTGCAGACTCTCCATTTTTTCCCGCCAGCCAAACGATTCGATCCGCTCCATGATCTCGACATGGTTGGACAACTCGGCCGGCAGTTTCGCCCGTTTTGTCTCCCGGTTGAACCGGTTTTCGCAGAGCGTCTTGTTCATCTGCGAGTCATCGCCGCCGCGAGCCTGCGGGAGCGTGTGCTCGATGTCGAAATCCGGAGCCGACCCGACGAAGTCCGAAATGCGGATTTGCCGCCCGGTATAGGGACAGACGTGCTGCTGTTCTTCCCACAGCCGGTATTTCAGCACTTCGTCGTCCGAGGGTTTTATCTCGCGGCCGGTTTCGGCGGCATACTGGCTGTGGATCTCTTCGGCATATTTCCGATTCTCAACCTCCCGTTCCCGCTGATACTGCTCGATGGCCTTCCGCCTGTTCGCATCATTGAGTCCGCGGGCGAATTCAATCCGGATCTTCGTGTCTCGGTCGATCCTGCCTTCGCGTAACAGCGTGTTTATCAGGTTGCGCAATCGGAACAGGGCCCGCATGGCCATCGGGTTGCGAATGGTCGCAGTACGTGGAGAGCCGAGTTGCAGAATGCCATTTGCCTTGGGTTGCGCATCCGGATAGGTCTCGATTTTCGAGGGATGATAAAGACGGATCAGACGAGAGGCATCCAATCCATGATCGCTGAAATAGTCGGCAATGCGGTGCTCCTTTGAATCGAACTTGTTATACGGATTTCGCTTGTAGTCAAGCAGCAGCGAGGCGATGTCCTATTCGATTTCATGCCGACGGCTTTCGTCGGCATAGACCTCCTTCGGAAGTGCCGCCCGCAGGTTGGCCAGGAATACCGCCTCGTCGTACCGATAGCCACAGCGCAGATAGACCAGAATCTTGCCGATGGCATTTAGGCTCAACGCCGCGTAATCCTGCGGGAGTTTGATGGCTGCAAACGCTTTGGCTTGTTCATCCGTGAGTTGCAATTTTTCGCAGGCCCAGCTACGCAGCCGACCTTCGTCGTTGAACGAAAAGAGGGCGTGCCATACGTCATTCAACATCTGGTCCTCGTTTTTTCCTGCTCCAAGCAGGTAAAGGCTGCGAATCTCCGTAATCCAGTCGTCTCCGAAGATCGCTTGCAGCGATGCCGTGACGGGGCATCCCGATACGGTGGCCGTGCGGGCGAAATTGAAACGATAAGGAGCTTCTGTACGCTCCTCTTTGCAGGCATATTTCCCTTTGCCGGCGATTCTGCGGGCGATCTCTTCGAAATCGAAATAAGGCTTGCTTTTCCGGAAGAAGAGCGAACGAATCGTCTCGAACTCTTCCTGTGTCAAAGGTCGTGGAGCATTGTCGCCCGGTCCTGTAATCCGGATGTTGTTGACGAACGACAGCATCCGGAACTCCTCAAAACGGGGATGCGAAACGGGGCACCGACTCTTCGTCGGCTCGAAGGTGCATCGGCCGACTGACCCCTTCTGCGATTTGAGGTCGCGCTGGAAAAAGATTGCCCGATGCAGCGCCTTACGCCATTCGTCGGGCAATTGCTGCCGGTCGCAGATGGCATTGAACTCGGCCAGGTAGTGTTCGTTGCGCGAGGTGTATTTGTCGCGGATTCGTTCCTTGTGTTGGTACAGTCCGTAGAAATATTCTCCGAGGTACCGACACCCTGCCGCTGCTATTTCAGCCGACAGATTTTTGATACACTCCTTGACCGTGCCGTCTTCTTTCTCATTTCCTGCTTCCTTGCGATTGCTGAGGAATCCGCGTCGCTGTGCCAAATGATAAAGCGCCCGGCCAAGCAGCCAGCGCTGTGTGCGATTCCCGAGATCGAGCCGCTCGGACAGGGCTACATAACGATCGTGGTAAGGATTTCGATCCCCATTGTCGTCGGTTCGCTGCCAACGGAGGAATTCATTGTCCTGCGGGTAACGTTTCTCTTTTTGCCAGGCGGTCAACAGCTCCTCGGGCAACGGCGGGCAAAGGTCGTAACGGATGAGTATTTTGAGCAGTTCGATTTTTCGCAGACGCCGCCGGAAATAGTGGCGGCGCAGTGCCCGGGCGCTCGTCCGATCCTGAACGGCAGGTTTTTCATTGTTTTTGTCGCGGGCAACTCCCTCCTGGAAAATGTCTACACCTTTGTCAATCAGCGTATATTCGTTCTCCGATTCATCGACAAGGGCCCATCCCAGTGAGTTGGTGCCAAGGTCCAAACCCAATACTTTTGCCATATGAAGAAAGTGTTTTCTGTAAAATTAAATAAAAAATTGCAGAAATTCATCTTTTTTTACTATATTTGTGGTGTAAGAATTCTACATCTTATCACAATAAGGCTATATGCCGAAGGTTTTCAACCTATTGTCTCCGCGTACTCCGTGGAGACTTTTTTTATATTTCGTGAATAATTTAAAAACCGTCGGTTGCTATTGCGGAGTGTGCCGGCGCTGTGGCTTTTTGCCTTCGGGAGTTCATGGTGCCGAAAACAGAAGGTCGCATGTCGGACCGTCCGCCACTCGCCGTGCGACGCACCGACATGAAGCATCCCCAATTGCAGCGTTCATCAAGGGCATATCGTTGGAATATGCAGGAATACTTTATATCGAGACTCTGAAACCGGGAAAACACGCGAATGGAAATTCAGCGACGCCTTCTGTTCCCGGGCGCATTCGCGCACGAGGCTCTGCCGCGGGCGGACGATGACGAACCGGATAAAAAGCGCACCCCGAAATCCTTTTCCGGATTTTCGGGGTGCGCTTCATTCGGGCGGGCGGCTGTCCGGCGCGTTATCGGGCGGGATGTTCCGGGCGTTTGCTGAAAATGGCCTTGATCCGGTCCATGTCGAACTTGGCCGAGCGGTCGTAGCAATAGATGCCGTTCTGTTCCTGTTCCACGTCCGTGAGCTGGGTGTAGCAATAGCCCCACACCTGTCCGGAGAGCGAGAGCAGCGCGTCTACCTGGCCTTCGAGCCGCGTGTAGAACTCTTCGAGCGTACGGGGCGCCTGTCCGTAACCCCACGATTCGGTCTGGGAATCCGTGGCCTGCTTCTCCTGGTCCTTCACCCATTTGATGCCGCCGAATTCATCGACCAGGTAGGGGCACGAGCCATCGTACTGCGGCCAGGCGTAGTTTGCGGTCGCCTTCACCTCGTTGAATCCGATGTTGCGCGTCTGGTCGCGGGTCGTCCGCAGGCGGGGATGGAAGAACGTGCCGTCGCTGAAGATTTTCTCTTTCAGTTTGGCCGGGTTCTGCTCGTAATTGTGGACGGCCCAGATGTCGGTCCTGACGACGGCGCCGCCGCTGACGGTGTTGACGGGGCGCGTCGGGTCGAGGCGCCCCGTCAGGTCGTAGACGTCGGAGGCGAAGCGCGGGAACTGCGTGTTGTCGGGCCACCACTCCTCGTTCATCGGCGTCCACGTCAGCAGCGAGGGGTGGTTCCGGTCGCGGACCACGCATTCGGCCCACTCGGAGAGGAAGTTGCGGGCCGTTTCCACGTCGTTGGCATCCATTCCCCAGCTGGGGCTTTCGCCCCAGGTGATGTAGCCGAGTCTGTCGGCCCAGTAATAGTAGCGTTCCTCGAAAACCTTCTGATGCAGGCGTGCGCCGTTGAACCCGGCGGCCAGTCCCAGCTCGATGTCGCGGCGCAGGGCGTCGTCCGACGGGGCGGTCCAGATACCGTCGGGGTAGAAACCCTGGTCGAGCACCAGCCGCTGGTAATAGGGTTCGTTGTTGAGGTAGATTTTGTTGCCTTCGATGTGGACCTTGCGCATCCCGACATAGGATTTCACGGCGTCGAGCACCTGGCCGTCGGGGGCGACCACCTCGTAGGTCAGGTCGTAGAGGAACGGGTCTTCGGGACTCCAGAGCCGGGCCTTTTTGACCGGGATGACGACGACGCTGCTGTTCGACGCCCGGACCTGCCGCGTGCCGACGACCTTGCCGCCGTCCCGAAGGGTCACCCGGAGCGTGTTCGGGCTTTCCCGGAAGAACTGCGGGGCGACGATCAGCTGCTGCTGGTCGATGTCGGTCGTCATTTGGACGCGTGCGAGGGCCTCGGGAGCCACGGCCTCCATCCACACCGTCTGCCAGATGCCTGTCGTGCGGGTGTAGTCGCAACTGTGCGAGGCGTATTGCAGCGACTGTTTGCCGGCAGTCTGTTTGCCGCTGCGCAGGTCGCTCGTGGCGAAGACGACCAGACTGTGGCTGCCGCCCGGCTTCACGAATGCGGTGATGTCGTAGGAGAACGACGTGCTGCCTCCGAAGTGGCGTCCGACGAAGCGGCCGTCGACATACACCTCGGAGGTGTAGTACACGGCTCCGAAGTTGAGCATCACGTTGCGTCCCGACCAGTCTGCCGGAATGTCGATCGTACGCTGGTACCAGATGCGGCCTATGAAGTCCGTGTGGCCGACGCCCGAGAGCTTGCTCTCCGGGGCGAACGGCACGATGATTTTGCCGTCGAATCCCTTCGAGCCGGCGTAGCCGCGTTCCAGGCCGCTTGCGCCGAAATCGAACGTGTAGGTCCATTCGCCGTTCAGGTTGATCCAGTCCGTCCGCTCGAACTGCGGGCGGGGATATTCCGGGCGGGGGATCTGCGAAAACAGACACGCGGCCTGAAGCAGGAAAAAGAGGGTGATTGCGGTTTTCTTCATGGTTGTTTTTGGTTGGTTTGCTTGTTTTCGGGGTGGTTATTCCGGTGCGATGTCGAACCGGCCGGGCGGCTCCGTGCGCTGCGCCCCGGCGAGCGGCGGCAGCATGCCGCAAGGGAGCAGCAGCAGGATGTGCGCATGTTTCATGGCTTCGTCTATGGGTTTGCTGTGCCGAAGTTACGAAACTTTTTCGGAATACGGAGCGGGTCAGAGGTTAATTTTGCAGGGGAACAGGCTGAAGACCCGAAAAAAATAGACTATATTCGTACGATCAAAACTGCCCGACTGATAGGAAAAAGAGACTCTTGCACTGTTGGGGACCCTGCACCTTCGTCGGAGCGCAGGTCCCGTGGCCGACGCTTTTCAACGGCCGGAACCTGAAAGGCTGGAAGACGGTCGGCGGGACGGAATCGTTTTTGTGTTATATTTACGGATAAAACGAATGCGGTTATGGAACGGGAGAACGTCTTTTATATCAAAAACATGGTTTGCAACCGCTGCATTCTGGTCGTCACCCGGCTGCTCGAAAAAGCGGGGTTCACGCCCCTCGATGTCGGACTGGGAACGGTCGTCGTGCAGGAGAAGCCCGGCCGGGAGCAGCGGGAGGCGTTCCGCAAACTGCTCGAAGCCTACGGGTTCGAACTGATCGACGACAGCCGGATGCGCCTCATCGAGCAGATCCGGACGGCCGTGATCGAATTGGTGCATTACAGCGAAGATGCCTCGAAAGTCAACCTGTCGGATTACCTGCGCGAACGCTGCCACCGTGATTACAGTGCGTTGAGCAAGCTCTTTTCGGAGGTCAACGGCATCAGCATCGAGAAATACTTCCTCGCCCAGCGGATCGAGCGGGTCAAGGAACTGCTGGCCTACGGCGACCTGACCGTCAGCGAGATCGCCGACAAACTCCGTTATTCGAGCGTGGCGCACCTCAGCGCCCAGTTCCGCGCCCAGACCGGGATGTCGCCCACTGAATTCCGCCGGCTGAAAGGACGCGGCCTGAAACCGCTGGATGAAGTGTAGGTATAAATCATATCCATAATTCTGTAACACCCGGAGCGTGTCGGGACCTTACCTTTGTTCCCATGGAAAAGAGTAAGATCATCACGAATACGTTCCCGGTCGCAGGCATGAGCTGCGCTTCGTGCGCAGTCCGGGTCGATAAGGCGCTCAACGGCCTGCCGGGCGTCGAGTCTGCGCATGTGAACTACGCTTCCGCTACGGCGCGGGTGGACTACCGTTCGGGGGAGTGCTCTCCCGGGACGCTGAAGCGGGCCGTGCAGGCGGCCGGTTACGACCTGCTGACCGACGCGGAAGGCCCGGCGGAGGACGAGGCGGCGCACGTTCGTGCGGCGCATTACCGGGCGCTCAAACGGCGGACTCTTTGGGCGGCGGGGCTTTGTCTTCCGATTGTGGCCGGAGGCATGCTGTTCATGGACGCTCCGGCCGTGAAATACGCCGTGTGGGCGCTCTCCACCCCGGTCGTTTTCGGACTGGGACGGGAGTTCTTCGTCAACGCCTGGAAACAGCTCCGCCACGGGGCGGCCAACATGGATACGCTGGTTGCCGTCAGTACCGGAATCGCCTATCTGTTCAGCCTTTTCAACCTGTTTTTCCCGGAATTCTGGCTGTCGAGGGGCATCGAGCCGCACGTCTATTTCGAGTCGGGG
>ULTS01029601.1_pt1 | contig 13454 bp, 9 predicted proteins | sample 1957821 | NCBI WGS metagenome assembly ULTS01 (sample SAMEA4835741, study PRJEB28245) | human gut metagenome | biome: gut microbiome; material: fecal sample | place: Denmark | collected 2008
TCCGCTGATCGTCCACATCGCAGATACCGATGCGGTAGAGAAGCTGGCAGATCTCGAGACGATGAACCGGACACACCCAGACATGGTGAAGAAAGCGCACATGCTGATGGAAGCTTTCTGGCCGGGTCCACTGACGATCATCTTCCCGAAGCTTGCCATCGTCCCGGACGGAACGACCGGCGGACTGCCGACCGTTGCGATCCGGATGCCATCCCACCCGATCGCACAGGAGCTGATCCGCACAAGCGGTGTCTCCATCGCGGCCCCATCTGCAAACACTTCCGGCAGACCATCACCAACGACCGCACAGCATGTATGGGAGGACATGGACGGCCGCATCGAGATGATATTAGATGGTGGTGCCGTCGGAATCGGAATTGAATCGACGATCGTCGATATGACAGGCACGATCCCAACGATTCTTCGACCGGGCTTTATCACGAAGACGATGCTCTCCGAGATCGTCGGCGACGTGACGATCGATCCAGCTATTATCGAGCCGGACCCGAATCTTCGTCCGAAAGCACCCGGCATGAAATATACACACTATGCGCCACACGGAACACTCAGTATCGTGGAAGCTGTCGCAGACGAATCGGCAAACCGGGCAAGTCTGCATTCCGGTGTCAAGGTCTCCTACAACGCGACCGAAGCGGAAACATTGCGCGTAGCGGAGAAAATCAAGGCACTTGTAAATGAAAAGGAAGCACAGGGCTACAAGGTTGCGATTCTCACAACCAAGGAGCATGCATCCTTATATAAGAACTATTCGCATGTACTGATCGTCGGCGAGGGTAGCAAGGGACAGACGATTTCCGCACGGCTTTATGCCGCCCTGCGTGAATGTGACAGCGAACAGATGGAATATATGTACAGCGAAGCATTTGACCAGAACGAACTCGGTGGTGCCATTATGAACCGGCTGCTGAAGGCAGCTGGTCACAGAGTCATTACCGTGTAAATATCATACATGCAAACCACATTAATGTATGATGTACATAATTACAATTCTAAAGCAGACCATCGAAGCACGCCGGCACTTAATGAGCGACTGATTTTGTCGCGAATTTAGTACCGCTGCGTGATGAGCTGAGCGGAAGCGCGTCTGCGTAGAATTCGTAATTATGTACATTCTTATATTTATATATGGTTTGCATGTATTTCATAAAATTACAGGAGGATTTAAGATATGACAATCGCAATTGGAAGTGACCACGGCGGATATGAACTCAAGCTGGAGGTTATCAAGCATTTGAAGGATCGCGGATTTGAAGTGACAGATTACGGCTGTGACAGCACAGCATCCTGTGACTACCCAATCTATGGAAAGGCTGTTGCAGAGGCGATCGCTGCTGGCAAGCAGGATCTGGGTATTCTCATCTGCGGTACCGGTATCGGTATGAGCATGGTTGCAAATAAGGTCGAAGGTGTCCGCGCCGCACTCTGCAGTGACTGTTTCTCTGCACAGGCAACCCGCGAGCACAACAACGCCAATGTACTCTGCATGGGCGCACGTACAATCGGACCTGGTCTTGCACTTATGATCGTGGACAAATTCGTGGATACACCATTTTCTAACGACGAGAGACATGTGAGAAGAATCAAGATGTTCTCATAGACCTGATCAAATCACGTTACACCGTTGTAATCCACGAACCTGTGGTCGTTGAATCGCGGGCAATTCAGGAATAAGGCAGGACGAATATGCAGACGATTATTACAAACCTCAAACGAGCCTCTGTAGAAATCATCCTTCTCTCGCTGTTATGCGAGGAACCGATGTACGGCTACCAGTTGGCACAGGAAATTAAAAAGCGCAGCAATGGACAGTTCTCCCTTATGGAAGCGTCTATGTATCCCGTACTTGGACGGTTGAAAGAGCAGGGCGATGTTACGATGGAGACGGTACAGAAAACACCGAAGTCCAAGCGTGTCTATTATCATATTACCGAGATGGGGCGCAACCATCTGGCGCAGATGAAGCAGATCTTTGCAGATACTGTCGGAATCATCAATACGATCATTCAGGCATAATGTATTATGTATTATACAGACGATCGCACAGAAAAAGCGGGTATGCATTTGGCATACTCGCTTTTTTTATCTTTTCTTATTTTGCTGGCTTCGGCGTTCCACAGGTACAGGTTGTGACGTATTTTTCATTTTTCTTCCTGCATTTTGGACAGATCCAGATTCTTCCAGACTTCACATCCTGACGGTAATCACGTTTGTTCTGTGCCAAAATGGATTCTGTAATCTGTTTTTGTCTCCGTTCTTCTGCCAGTTCTTCCCGCTCCTGCTGTTCAACCAGATCCATAGCCACATCCACCACCATCGGAGGCGGATCTACACGCAATGGTTCCGGTATAAACAAATGAGCAATCTTATCATCCAATGTTGTCTCTGTCTTGTACATGTAATGAGACGGTCTATTCAAGTTTCCTTTTTCGATTGGTTTCGGTGGTTTCGCCTTTATATTCGCAATCGTTGCTATCAACGATAAAACCACAAATACAGCTATCACAATCAAAATAATCATTCCATCTGACATAATTTCACCCCTGTCATTCTTCCGGTAGCTGCCAGTCTGCCAGTGCCTCCCGATACACCGCAAGCTGCTGTTCATATATTTCTATGGACTGCTTTTGCTGTTCCGATGATGTCTGTAATTCTGCTTTTTCCGCCTGCGCAAGCAAAGCCTCGTAGCAGGCAACCAACCCCTCCAGACTCTTCTTTCCGCCTGCCTCTACATCCAGGATGCATTCCGTCTCGGAAACGGCATTCTGATACCAAACGATTGCCTCATCATAATCTTTCATTTCCTGATAATAGCTTCCAAGCTCATAGCAGATCTCCGCGCACGGCGTATCTAACATATCCCGGAGTGCGTATTTCATAAGCTCCGCGCCGTTTCCCTGCAGTCTTGCCAGATGTGCCAGCACACAGGCAGCCTCCCTGCCAGCTTCCGCCATCGGATCTTTCTCCCACTCTCCGGTGAAAAATCCACACGCCCGTTCAAAATCTGTCAATTCTCCACATTTTAGCAGCTCCTTCGCATACATCTTCCGAAGCTTCGGCGACAACTCGCCATCCCTCGCATAGATTCGTTCGCAGATCTCGAAATCTCTGCCTCCATGCACCGCTAACGGCTTGTGCTGGATCTCAATATCACTGTCGAACACAACCGGATCTAACCGCACCGTCTCATGCACCGGGTCGATCCACGTAAACGTCCGAAGACGCTTAAAGAGCTTCGGGCGAAGCTCCCGTTTCACATTCATAACTGTATTGAACGCTTCTGTGACGTACCACATCTGCACGATCTCAATCTCCGGAAGCAGACAGTTCTTCAGATCAAGGAAACGCGCCCGGTTCTCCGCATCAAGCACCTCGTCCGCATCCGGCGCATAGATGTATTCCATCGTCGCCTTGGAGAATGAGAAATTCCGCGCCGCCGAGAAATCGCCAATCCACGTAAAATCATAGATCTGATCGGTATAGCGTGCCGCGACCTCCTTCGTGCGGTCGGTGGAACCTGTATCCACAATGATGATCTCGTCCATCAGGTCAGCGACACTGTCCAGACACCGCGCCAGAACCTGCTCTTCATTTTTCACGATCATACATAAACTGATGGTTGCCATTGCTACCCCCTGTCATTCGCATCATTTGTTTATCCGTACACATTCTTTTTTTATTATACCTGTTTTATATGTGGCAGACAAGTAAGATTCCTGCTCCTTTTTCGCAATTTTGCTTGACCTTCCAACGCAAAATGAGTATTCTATAGAGTGTGATATTTTATAAGAGAGGACTTCTACTATGAAACAGATTATTTTAACTGGCGATCGTCCGACAGGACGTTTGCATGTTGGACATTATGTAGGCTCTTTGAAAGAGCGTGTGAAACTTCAGAATTCTGGTGTCTATGATGAGATCTATATCATGATCGCGGACGCACAGGCACTCACAGATAATGCAGAGCACCCGGAGAAGGTACGCCAGAACATCATGCAGGTTGCACTCGATTACCTCGCATGCGGACTTGATCCGGAGAAGGCAACGATCTTCATCCAGTCTATGATTCCGGAACTGACGGAGCTTACATTCTATTATATGAACCTTGTTACCGTTTCCCGTGTACAGCGTAACCCGACTGTAAAGGCTGAGATTCAGATGCGTAACTTCGAGGCAAGCATCCCGGTTGGTTTCTTCTGCTACCCAATCAGTCAGGCAGCCGATATCACAGCATTCCGTGCAACCCACGTACCGGTTGGCGAGGATCAGATGCCAATGATCGAGCAGTGTAAGGAAATCGTACACAAGTTCAATACCGTATATGGCGAGACACTGACGGATCCAAAGATCGTGCTTCCGGAAAACAGCGCATGTCTGCGTCTGCCTGGCATCGACGGTAAGGCAAAGATGAGTAAGTCTCTTGGCAACTGCATCTATCTTGCAGAGGAGCCAGAGGATATCAAGAAGAAGGTTATGTCGATGTTCACCGATCCGAACCATCTGCGTGTCGAAGATCCGGGACAAGTTGAAGGCAATCCGGTATTTATCTACCTCGATGCATTCAGCAAGCCAGAGTATTTCGCAGAGTTCCTTCCAGAGTATTCTGGTATGGACGAGCTGAAGGAACATTACACACGTGGTGGTCTTGGCGATGTAAAGGTGAAGAAGTTCCTGAACAATGTGCTTCAGGCTGAGCTTGCTCCAATCCGTGAGCGCCGTAAGATGTGGGAGCAGAAGCTTCCAGATGTTTATGATATCCTGAAGGCTGGCAGCAAGAAAGCCAGAGAGACGGCAGGCAAGACACTTGAAGATGTCCGCCGCTCTATGAAGATTGATTATTTTGATAATGATAATCTGTTGAAGATGTAATTTTAATATAGATTAGTGTATTATGCAGAATGCAAAAAGGGGCGTTATAAAACGCCCCTTTTATTATCTTTATATCCTCTTCAATTTATTGAGCAGCTGCTCATCACTCATCCGAAATACATCATCGATGATCCAGATATGCATATCCCTTGCTCGCTGCTTGAAGAACATCGTGCCAGTCGTGTTATCACAGGCACGTGCTAAAACAAGTGCCTTTCTGGCATATTTGCCACCGAATTTTCGTGATACGGTCTCTAACTCATGCAGCGCATTTCCACCTGCCTTACCACTCTTGCAGGAGATAAAGATCGGACACACCTGCTTCATCAGGATCACATCGATCTCGTTCATCGTATCATAGCCGGGATTCATCGTGTCATGCACCTCACCATCCCAGTCAATATGCGCACCGATCACCGCATCCGAGAACAGGTAACCTTCCCGCGTCGCTACCTCATAGACATGCAGCTCCAGCATGTTTCCTGCCTTTGCGATAATCTTCTTGATCTGATTATTCTTGAACCGAAACATCACTTTTTTCCCGTGTTCTTCGTAATCCTTGAGCATGCCAATCTCATACAGATCCCGCAGCAGACGGATGGCATCGCCAAGCTGATTGATGTATAACTCACTCCAACCTTCCCGCTGGTTCGGTGTGTTCTTGCGAAGTTCGTCAATGACTCCACAATGTTTGTTCCAATCTCCACGGTATCTACGGCACAGATCCCACATAATCCGGATATCCTCCCGGAACTGATCGGTAAATTTCCACTCGGAGATACTTCCCGTCTCCTTCGTGAGCAGACCGCCATGCAGCATGATATCCTCCGCGATACTGATATTAAAATGATAATCGGACGTGATCACCTTCGAACCACGGACATCAATTTCCTTTCCGGTAAATGGATCGATACGCAGCTTGCTGACTTCCATTCTTGCGGAAATACACCCAAGCGCGATCAGAAGCATCTCACTACCACCGGTCAGAGCAAACCGAATCCCCGGATATTCCCGGATAATGCCCGCCAGAGTTCCTATAATGTTATCGAGATCATCCTTTGGTACCTCAATAAATTCCAATTCCATATCTGGATATTTGTGGTCACGAAACTGCTCGATATCCCGGATCTGCTTCGTAATCATATTATCTTTGTGTCCGAGAAAAATCACGCGTTCCGGCATGTATTTCATCATCACCATCACATTCTCAATTGGTTCCTGCGAAAAGAATTTGACGATCGCTTTTGTTCTCTCCATGTAACTTCCTCCTATAAAAGAATTGCAAAAGTACCCACCCCTGATACTTTTGCAATGATTCATTCTCTATTCTTTACTGCATAGATGCAAATAACGCCGCAATCTCCTCTGGCGACAGTGTCCGGTTTGGATTGTCGTCCACTGGCATTGTCGGTGCTGGTTCTGCATCCATATTCATCGTTGTATCTGTGATATCCTGCTCTACTTCGTGCACTGCCTCTGCAACTTCCTCCGCATGTGCTTCCTCTGTGGACAGATCTGTCTGTCCCTGTTGTGGAAACGGGATCACATCTGCATTCTTCACATCCTCTGCCGGTTTATCTGCCTGCAGATTGCCAAGCAGAGCATCGATCATACTCTGATCTAACATACCTGTATTGGCTGCTTCTTCCTTGAATTCTGCCTCTTCCTTTAATTCCTTATCGGCACTGCCGCCAAACTGCGAGAAGAAGTCCTCCGTATTAAATGCAGGCTCTGGTTCTTCTGTTGGTGCAGCCTCTTCTGCAACCGTTTCTGGTTCTTCTGTTGGTGCAGCCTCTTCTGCAACCGCTTCTGGTTCTTCTGTTGATGCTGCCTCTACCTCTGCTGGTGTATCATCTGTCTGAGTCAGAGAATCATCTGCGATTTCTAGTTCTGCCTCATCAGCTGTATCATTCTCAATTCCACCGGGGATCTGTGACTCTGGTACATCCGTCTCAGTCGTATTCTCAACATTCGTTACCACTTCCGGCTGCTCATCTTCCGGCACTTTTTTTTGCACATCCGTGGTAACGGCTGTCGATGCTGTCTCTACCGGTGCTGCCTCCACATATTTCGGCATCTCGATCGCATCCACTGCCTCACGCAATGCAGTAAGCTGGGCTGTCACCTGCTGTAACTGGGCAACCACTGCCTGTACATCGCCTGCCAGCTTGCCAAACTCCTCCAGCACCAGTGCAGTATGATCCGGCTCCTTCTGTGCCTGCAATGCTGCCTGCATTTCCAGTTCCTTCTGCATCTGCTCCGCCTGCTGTGCTGCTTCCTCTTCCTTCTTCCGATCATAATTGATCAGAATCTTGATCGTCTTTTTCAACGCCTCATCCAACTGCTCTGCCTGCGCAGACAGATAGGTGTTTGTCTTTCTCTGCTGGACATAGGACGCCTTTGCCAGACGTTCCATATCGTTGAGGATCTCCGTATCCTCTTTTTTCGTATATTCCTGCAAGGTCTTTGTCACATATTCCTGCATTGCCTGTTCTTTCGCCACTTTGATGTCGACAAAGGACAGAAGCAACGCATAGATACTTCCCACCAATACAAGCGAGATTATCGCAACATAGACTGCCTGTGAACGATATGCAAGCATGCAGTATCCCCACGCCAGAAGCGCCGTGAAACTGATCATGCCAAGTGTTACCATTCTCTTATATCGATTCCCCATCTGTTTTTTGCCTCCCTGCTTCTCGCCACAGATTACCCTTTATAATGCTTCTCCGGATCTGCGAACTTCGTATATTTTCCAATCCAACGAAGATCGACGCTGCCCGTCTCACCACTACGCTGCTTGGCAATGATGATCTCCGCGGTCTGCGGTTTTGTCGTTGTCTCCGGATTGTAATATTCGTCTCGATAAATAAACATAACCACATCGGCATCCTGTTCGATAGATCCAGACTCTCGCAAATCCGAAAGCACTGGCTTGTGGTCCGGTCTTGCATCTACCGCACGGGAAAGCTGCGACAATGCAATAATTGGAATCTTCAGTTCCTTCGCCAAGTTCTTCAATGCACGGGAAACCTCCGCGATAAACTGCTGCCGGCTCTCCACGGCACGGCTTGGGCTCATCAACTGCAGGTAGTCGATCATGATAACCTGCACTCCATAATTCTGCTTCCATTTTCTTGCGATTGAACGAAGCTCTGAGATTGTAACCGATGAATTTTCCTCTATGTATAACGGCGAATTAGCAACTGCCTCTGTACTTTCGATGACCTTATCCCAGTCATCATCCGACAGATCGCCGACCTTCATACTCTTGGAATCAACCATTGCATCTACCGCCAGAATACGGCTTGCCAGCTGTTCCTTACTCATCTCCAATGAGAAGAATCCAACCGGAATATGTTTCATAACCGCCAGATGATGCGCAATATTTAAGACAAATGCCGTCTTACCCATCGCAGGTCTGGCTGCTACAAGCAAAAGTTCTCCGGCATGCATACCAGTCAGCATATTGTCCAAATCCCGGAATCCCGTCGGAACACCGGTAACCTTACCATCGTTTCTTGCCGCTTCCTCCATCTCACGAATGACATTCATCACAATCTCGCGGATCGGCACTGTATCCTCGGAGCCGTTTCGGTTCTGCACGAGCTTGAAGATACTCTGTTCTGCGCGCTCCATAATGACTTCAACCGGTTCCTGTGACTGGTATCCATCCTTCTCGGTATTCTCACAAAGCTTGATCAGCTGTCGGAGTGTCGCCTTATCCTTGACAATCTTCGCATAGTCCTTCACCGGAGCATATAACGGCGCTGACTGCACTAACTGTGCCAGCGTCACTGTGTTTGCCACTTCTTCCGGGATATCCTTCATCCTCAGCCGTTCTACCAGCGTGATCGGATCAACACTTGCGCCCTCAGAGTACAGTTCAACCATGTTATCGAAGAGAATTCCGTACTGCTTATTGTAGAAATCTTCTCCTGTCAGCATATCCACCAGATCAGAAATCGCATCCCGGTTTACAAGCATTGTTCCCACGATTCCCTGCTCCGCCTTTTCATTATGCGGTTGTACACGTCTTATCGTATTTTCATCCATAAAATTAAGCTTCCTCAATCTTCACGGTAAGATCTGCGGTTACCTTTGTATGCAGCTTGATTCCAACCGTACGTGTGCCCGGTGCCTTGATGGCATCCTTCATAACAATCTTCTTTTTGTCGATGTCATGTCCAAGCTGCGACTTGATTGCCTCTGCAATTTCCTTGGAAGAAATGGAACCAAAGGTTCTTCCGTTTTCACCCATCTTGATGGAAAGCGTGATGCTCTCCTTCTCAATCTGTGCGGCAAGTGCCTGTGCGTCTGCCAGCACCTCTGCGGCAACCTTATCCTCATGTGCCTTCTTCAGCTTCAAATCATTCAGGTTCTTTGAGGTTGCTTCCATACCAAGCTTCTTTGGAAGCAGCATATTTCTTGCATATCCATCGGATACTTCTACAATCTGATCTTTTTTTCCAAGGCTTTTTACGTCCTGCAATAAAATAACTTTCATGTCTGGTTCCTCCTTAATTCCTAAATATCGCCTTCCCGATACATCTCATCTAAAAGCGTCTTTAACTGGATCAATACCAATTCATTTGTACTATTTGTAAACTGGGCTCCGGCGATATTTGCATGTCCACCGCCACCCATTTTTTCCATAATAATCTGCACATTTACATCGTCGACCGACCGTGCACTCATATAAACCGTGCCATCCTTCTCTGTCGTAACAAACGATGCACGGATTCCTTCGATGTTGAGCAGGTCGTTCGCAACCTTCGCCGCAACCACCGTCGGTGCATCGGATTCCTTCGGATCAACCGTGGAAATCGCAAAATGCTCCATATAAATCTCCGAATTGATGACGCCCTCTGCCAACTGGCGATACGTGTACATATCACTTCGGAACATCTTTCTGACACGAACAACATCCGCACCACTCCGGCGCAGATACGATGCTGCATCAAATGTACGCACACCCGTCTTGGTCAGAAAATTATCTGTATCAATCACGATACCAGCATACATGGCATCCGCCTCGATTGGACGAAGCTTTACCTTGCCCTCGATATACTGCAGGATCTCCGCAATCATCTCACATGCAGAGCTTGCATATGGCTCGATATACGAAAGTGTTGCATTCTCGATCACCTCGTCCGATTGTCTATGGTGATCAAATACCACGATAGACTTTGCCAGACTGAGCAGCTCCTCACACTCGGTCATGCTTGGTTTATTCACATCCGTTACGACAACCAGCGTGTTCGGAGTTACCCGGCTGATTGCTTGTTCACTGTTGATGATCATATCATCGCCGTAAACGCTGTTCCCCATAAATCCGCTGATGATCGGGCGGATGGCTGAGGTCACCTCATTCACTACGATATATGCCTTTTTATTTAACGTCTTAACCAGACGATACACGCCCACTGCCGAACCAAACGCATCCGCATCCGGTCGTTTGTGTGCCATGATAATAACACTGTCTTTACTTGTCAGAAGCTCCTGGAACGCCTGTGCCTTAACACGCGCCTTAACGGTTGCGGACTTCTCAGTTCCTGCACTCTTTCCACCAAAATACGTCGTCTTATCACCATATTTAACAACTGCCTGATCGCCGCCTCGTCCAAGTGCCAGTCCGATTGCGGTACGCGCCCGCTCATACGCCTGCGCAAAGCTGTCTGTTCCAGCACCGACACCGATACTTAACGTAACTGGAATCTCGTTTCCGACATTGATACTCTTTACCTCGTCCAGAATCGCAAACTTTGTCTCACGAAGCTGTGGCAGATACTGCTGCCGGAATACGAAGAAATATTTATCCTTCTCCAGCTTCTTTCCAATCGCGTCGATCGTGGAAAGATACATGTTGATTCGTCGGTCAACCAGTGCTTCCACCAGCGAATGACGAACCTCCTCTGTATTCTCCATAACCTCATCGTAATTATCAATATACAACAGTCCTGCGACAAGCTTCTGGTCTTCATTTTCCTTTTTGTAGATCCGAAGCTCTGTTTCATCATACAAATACAAAGTAATCATGGCATCTGCCTGATGATCGACCATCGCATCCTCATCCGAATCCACTAACGCCTCGGAAAAATCGATACGGCGCAACAATGCCCGATAGACGCGGTCGTTGTACTCCAGATCCATCTGCATTTCCTCGGACGATAACGCCTCCGCATCCACCGCCGGGAAGAATGCCGAAATGTTTTTCCGAATCCGCTTCTTGGATCCAACGCCAATCTCTTCGATAAACTTTGCATTGCCCCACAGAATCTTACCATCCGTATCCAGCAGCGCATACGGAATATCCAGCTCTTTCAAAAGCTCCTTCTGAATCTGCCCCTGTTCCAGCGCAAACCGGAAGACAACCGGCATGATCGCCGCCTTCATTACAATGAAAAATATAATCTCACATACAACGAAGATAAAAACTGCCGCAGCGGCAATCGCACCGCTCTTTTTGTCATGTACATACAGCACGATCACCATGCCAACCAGAAGCACAGTCAGTGCCAATGGCATCAGCAGATATTGTTGTATTTTCTTTTTTAAGATCTTTTCGTTATTCATCGATTCTCACCTGTTGCCGTTTCAAACAGCCTCTCCCAGTGACTATTTTGCGATATTCGCAAGTCTTTCCTTTACCTGCTCCAATGTCTCTGTATACTTTTGCAGCTTTGCACGTTCTTCCTCAACCTTTGCTGCAGGTGCCTTATCTACAAACTTTGGATTTGCAAGCATACCGGATGCACGCTTGATCTCTGCCTCTAACTTTGTCTGTTCCTTCGTCAGACGCTCGATCTCCTTCTCGATATCCACAAGCTCTGCAAATGGAATGTAGATCGCTGCATCATGGATCACAACCGATACCGCATCATCTGCGATTCCACTCTTATCTGCCTGTACATGTACCTCGTTTGCATAGCCAAGCATAGCAAAGAAATTCTTACTTGCCGTAAAGATTGCACGAATGTCTTCCTTCGGCGATACAACATAGACACTTGCCTTTCTGCTCGGTGCAACGTTCATCTCTGTACGCACGTTACGGATACCGCGTACAGCTTCCTTGATCTTATCCACAGCAGCCTCATCTGCCTTGAAATCAAATGCCTCGTCATATTCCGGCCACTTGGAGATCATGATAGATTCCTCGTCGGTCAGTGTACAGAAGATCTCCTCTGTTACAAATGGCATATATGGATGCAACAGCTTCAGACCGGTTGTAAGAACCGTCTTCAATGTCCAGAGTGCAGCTGCCTTTGTCTCGTCTGCGTCGTCCCAGAGTCTTGGTTTTACCATCTCGATATACCAGTCACAGAACTCCTCCCACAGGAAATCGTACAGCTTTGATACTGCGATACCAAGCTCAAATTTTTCCATATTGTCTGTGACCTCCTGAACGAGATCATTCATCTTCGACAAAATCCACTTGTCCGCAAGTGTGAAGCCGTACTGCTTCATCGCTGCATCGACATCAGCGGTCATGGCAGCATCAATACCTGTGATATCTGCCTTCTCAATATTCATCATGATAAATCTGGATGCGTTCCAGATCTTATTTGCAAAGTTACGGCTTGCTTCAACTCTCTCCCAGTAGAAACGCATGTCGTTACCCGGTGCATTTCCGGTAATCAGTGTGAATCGGAGCGCATCGGCACCATACTTGTCGATAACCTCCAATGGATCGATACCATTTCCAAGGGACTTACTCATCTTACGTCCCTGATCGTCTCTGACCAGACCGTGGAAGAGTACCGTGTGGAACGGAAGCTTGCCTGTCTGCTCGATCGATGAGAATACCATACGGATTACCCAGAAGAAGATAATATCGTATCCAGTTACAAGTACATCGGTCGGGAAGAAGTAGTCCAGATCTTCCGTCTTGTCCGGCCAGCCAAGTGTAGAGAATGGCCAGAGTGCAGAGGAGAACCATGTATCCAGTGTATCCTCGTCCTGCTTTACATTGTTGCTTCCACATTTTGGACAAGTGCACACGGTCTCCTTCGATACGATCGTCTCCCCACAGTCCTGACAGTAATATGCCGGGATACGATGTCCCCACCAGAGCTGTCTGGATACACACCAGTCACGGATATTATCCAGCCAGTTGTAATAGGTCTTGTCCATACGCTCCGGAATCAGCTTCAGCTTGCCGCTTACAACTGCTTCCTTCGCCGGCTTTGCCATCTCGCTCATCTTGACGAACCACTGTGGCTTTACAAGTGGCTCTACCGTTGTCTTACAACGGTCATGCGTACCAACCATATGCTTGTGTGGTACAACCTTCACGAGAAGTCCGAGTGCATCAAGATCAGCAACCATTGCCTTTCTTGCCTCATAACGATCCATGCCTGCATACTTGCCGCCAAGCTTGTTGATCGTAGCATCATCATTCATAATATTGATCTCTTCGAGATTATGACGCTTTCCAACCTCGAAATCGTTCGGATCGTGTGCCGGTGTGATCTTTACACAGCCGGTTCCAAAATCTTTATCTACATACTCATCGGCAATCACCGGAATCTCACGGTCCGTGAGTGGCAGCTTCAGCATCTTGCCAA
>ULTS01032373.1_pt1 | contig 13197 bp, 10 predicted proteins | sample 1957821 | NCBI WGS metagenome assembly ULTS01 (sample SAMEA4835741, study PRJEB28245) | human gut metagenome | biome: gut microbiome; material: fecal sample | place: Denmark | collected 2008
GGTTCCGGGGTTACCGTGGGGTCCGAAAGGGGTTCCGTTACGTTGATGACAAGCTCTGCATACTGACCATTGTTGGCAGCACGCACGGTATAGCTGCCAACGGTATCCGCGCTGAACTGCACGTTATCGCCGGTTGCACTCCACTGCGGCTTCTGGGCGCAGGTCCAGGTGGTATCCCCCGAAGGATTGCTTACGTTGGCCTGCAGCGTTGTGGTACTGCCTGCCGGCATGGAGCTGACACCGGTGATGCTGACGGTGGTAGCCGGTGCCTGCACATGCACCATCAGTTCCTGCGAAGTATAGGTACCGTTGACTTCCAGCCCGGCCTTGATGCGGTAATCTCCGGTGGCATTCGGCGTAAAGGTATAACTGGCGCCATTCTGCATCAGGTCATCGTTGACCGACCACTGCACACCGCTGTTATCATAGCTCTTACCGCCCAAGGTGACACTGGCGTTGATGGTCAGGGATTCACCCTGCTTGATGGTGCTTTCGCCCTGATCCAGGTTGATCTGCACACGGGCATCGTTGAACATTGCCGTCACGGAAATATCCTTGGTCGCGCTGTCCACACGGGTAGCGGTGGTCAGACCATCGCTCCACTTATAGAACGTATAGCCGTCCGCCGCCACAGCGGTAATGGTCACGGTCTGCTTTTCGGCTGCGTCCATTTCGATGGAAGTTACGCCGCTCTGGTCATTGCCCTGCAGGGTGCCCTTGCCTTCTTCCACCAAGTATTGCAATTTGAACGTTGTAGGGGTCGCCGAAGGCGTGGGCTCCGTGGCGGCTGCGCTGCCGCCAGCCTGCTCAGTACGCTGCGGAATATCATCCGTGTTGGGGCGGGTATCCGCAGTATCGTAAGCATGATTGCGCAGGTAGTTCAGCACCACATTAGCGCCGGATGTGCTGAAGCCATTCTGTTTGTTGTTCAAATAGGCTGCTTCGGCATAGCCGCTGTTGCTGTCTTTCAGTGCTTCGGCCAAGTTCAGGTATTTATAGCCTTCATCATTGCACATCTTGGCCAATTCCTGGTTGAACTGGTCGATCATCAGCTGCGTTTTGGCGGCATCAGATGCATTTTTTGCCACAGGCGGAATGGCACAGACAATGACATCGCAGTACTGGTACGCACCGGTAATTGCGATGACAGCCTGCTTATAGTTACGGGCAAAATTATCATAGGAAAGGCTGCCGTCCAGATCATTGCTGCCCAGCAGCATGACCACGCGGCGGGGTTTCATTTTGGATACCGCCTGCGGGACGGTATAGGCGCTGGAATCCCCCGCAAAGTAAACGCAGGCATCGTTCAGCAATGAGCTGACGGTCAGGCCGTCCTTGCCTGCAAACTGATCCAGCGTGATGACTTTATCGTCATACAGGGACTTGGCAAACTGATCCCCCACAAACAGCGTGGAGGAGACATAATCGGTGCCTGCATCAGAGGTTTTGGCCAGCACGGACCCCAGCGAAGTATCCAGCGGATAGGCCTGCGGGTCATAGCGGCCGCTGCCGCCCAGCGACAGCTTGCCCGGCAAAACCCAGGATGCAATAAATGTAAGGATGACAGCCAGCACACATACTGCCAGAACAGCACATGCCTTGCGCTGGGTTGGGCTGAAGGATGCCCGGCTGCCGGATGTTTTGCGGCTCATAATGTTCGTTTCTCCCTTTGTTCCTTATGTAGGATGCGCCCGCGGGCCGGGTTGGTTCCGGCGGCGGGCTGTGCCCGGCAGCGCTTTGCACCGCGCGGGGTTCAGCCCAGAATATACTGGGTCAGTTCTTCACAATTTTGCGCCAGCAGCACCGGATTCCAGGGTTCCATTTCTTCCCTGCTGCCATAGCCGTATAGCACGGCAGCAGCGGGCAGCTGGTTGTTGACTGCGCCCTGCATATCATCCTGGCGGTCCCCCACCATCAGGATGCGTTTGCCCGCCAGGCGTGGGTCCTGCAGCACAAGGCGGATCACATCCGTCTTGTTGTCCACACTTTCGTCCATGCTGGCCCCGCCAATGCGGTCAAAATAGTCAAACAGCCCCTGCTCTTTCAGGATGGGTGTTACAACTTCGACCGGTTTGCAGGTTGCCGTTGCCATGTACAGCCCGGCATCTTTCAGGGTATCCATCATCTGACGCACCCCGGGGAACAGGCTGCACTGGTGGCTGCCAACTTCCTCGTAATGCACGCGGTAATACTCCACGGCCTGCTCCACCTCGGCATCCGTTGCAAAGTGCTGGGCAAAGCTCCAGCGCAGCGGAGGGCCAAGGTAGCGGGAACAATCTATCGCATCCGGGTCAAGGCCCATTTTGCGGAACGCATAGGCAAAGCAGTTAAAAATGCCCGGCCGGGAATGGATCAATGTTCCATCAACATCAAATAAAACGGCGTCGTAACGCTGCATCCAAAATACCTCCTGCGGAAAGGCGGTGCTCCCTTTATACAGTCCTGATAACTTCCCATGGCGCTTGCGGCCGCGTTGTTTATGGCTGCTCTCCCGGTGTAAAGCACACTCACTTTACATCCATTTCAAGAGCCTTGGCCGCATACCATGCAGAGAAAACAATGAACTCTCCCGGGTTCTTTATGTTCTCTTTTGGTGTATACGGAACCGAAAACAGACGATCCGATACTCTGCCGTCTGTCAATTCCGTCATAATATACAGTTGTATTATATCATAACTGTCAAGGTTTGAAAATGACTTCACGGAAATTTGATAATTTGCCCCTTCTTTCCTGCTCCAAAAGACAAAAAAGCCGCTGCAAACCGGTAAAATCCGGCCCACAGCGGCAGTTAAATGGTATAAAACTTATCCAAATCCGATCCTGTACGCAATCTTATCAGGAAAGGATCATGCGGTCATTGGCTTCGCCGCCAGCCTGCTCAAAGCGCTGCAGCAGATCCGATACTTCCAACTTTGTCTTTTCTTCGCCGCGCACATCATAAATCACATGGCCTTCGTTCATCATGATCAGGCGGTTGCCATAGCGGATGGCATCGCGCATATTATGGGTGATCATCAGGGTGGTCAGGTGGTTTTCCTGCACGATCTTGTTGGAAATTTCCAGCACCTTGGCGGCGGTCTTGGGGTCCAGGGCTGCGGTGTGCTCGTCCAGCAGCAGCAGCTTGGGCTTTTTCAGGGTCGCCATCAGCAGGGTGACTGCCTGGCGCTGGCCGCCGGAAAGCAGACCGACCTTGCTGGTCATGCGGTCCTCCAGGCCCAGGCCCAGGGTTTTAAGCAGCTCGTGGTACTCGGCATTTTCCTTTTTGGTAATACCAATGCGCAGGGTGCGGCCCGCACCGCGGCGGGCGGCCAGGGCCAGGTTTTCATCAATCTGCATCGTGGCGGCGGTGCCCATCATGGGGTCCTGGAACACACGGCCAATGTAAGCGGCGCGCTTGTGCTCCGGCAGGCGGGTGATATCCTTACCATCAATAATGATCTTGCCCATATCCACCGGCCACACACCGGCAACAGCATTCAGCATGGTGGACTTGCCCGCACCGTTGCCGCCGATTACGGTGACGAAATCGCCGTCCTCCAGTGTCAGGTTCAAATCATTCAGGGCAACCTTCTGGTTGACCGTACCGGGGTTAAAAGTCTTGTAAACGTTTTTGATCTCAAGCATTGCTGCTGCCGCCTTTCTTTACCGCAACGCGGGTGAAGTATTTTGCTTTCCAGTATGGAACCGCAAGGAAGATGGCGACCACGATGGCGCTGAGCATTTTGAGCAGGTCGGTATCGATCTTGAACCAGATGCAGATCTGCATAACAATGTAGTAGATGACGCTGCCGATGCCAACGCTGAGCAGCTTGAGCGCAAAGTTGCGAAAAATCTTGCTGAACACGGCTTCACCGATAACAACGGCAGCCAGGCCGATCACGATAGCACCGCGGCCCATCTGGACATCAGCAAAGCCCTGGTACTGGCTGAGCAGCGCACCGGAGAATGCCACCAGACCATTGGAGAGCATCAGGCCCAGCACAATGTTGAAATTAGTGTTGATGCCCTGCGCCCGCGCCATGTTGGCGTTGCAGCCGGTAGCGCGGATGGAGCAGCCAAGCTCGGTGCCGAAGAACCAGTACAAAATAGCGATAACAACCACCATAAGAACGGCCACGATCAGGATGGTATTGCGGTAAAACGGAACGCCTTTGATATAACGCAGGGATACCAGCAGGTCATATTTGTCCACGTTGATAGCCTGATTGGCTTTTCCCATGATTTTCAGGTTGACCGAATATAGGGACAACTGGGTCAAGATACCGGCAAGGATGGCCGGAATGCCCATAAACGTGTGGAACAGGCCGGTCACCAGGCCAGCCAGCAGGCCAGCACCAAACGCCAGCAGCAGGGACAGCCAGACGTTCATGCCGGAAGTCATACACATGATGCAGACCGCACCGCCAAGGCCCAAGGTGCCGTCTACCGTCAGGTCGGCAACATCCAGGATGCGGAAGGTAAGATAAACGCCAATCGCCATAATGGCCCAAATCAGGCCCTGCGCCAATGCGCCCGGCATGGCATTGAACAATGTTGCAATGTTCAAGAGATCGTCAACTCCTCAAAAAAGATATAGTCTTTTTAATTATATCAAAAAATCGCGGGAAAGAAAAGCCTTTTCCGCGATTTTTGTATTAAAGTTACCTGCATCAAATCAAAGCAGGCCGTTCTGGCTGTTTAGCCCTCGTATGCCACATAATCATCTGGGATGGTGATGCCCAGAGCTTCGGCAATGGTCGGGTTGTATTCCTTAGTGAACTCCGGAGCGTACTCAATGGGCATCTCCTCAACCTTGCTTTCGCCGGTCAGGATCTTGGCGGCCATCTTACCGGTAGCAACGCCCAGGTCATAGTAGCTGATGGACAGGGTAGCAACGCCACACCCGCTCATGATGCCTTCCTCGCCTGCAACGACAGGCACACCGGCGGGCTGGCAGATGTTATTGACGATCTCAGTGTTGTTGGCAACGGTGTTATCGGTGGGAACATAGATCACATCGCTGGCATCGGCAGCGCTCTGGCAGACGGTGGCCAGATCGTTAGAGTCAGAGAATGCGTAATACTCGCAGGTGTAGCCCAGTTCTTCCAAGCTGGCCTTTACGGTATCAACCTGATACTGGCTGTTTGGTTCGGCGCTGCAATACAGCAGACCAACGGTCTTTGCATCGGGGAACAGTTCCTTGATGATTCCTGCTTGCTCATCCAGAGGAGCCAGGTCGCTGGTGCCGGAAATATTGGTGCCGACAAGGCCATCGAAGTCATCAATACCCAGTGCCACGCCGTACTCGGTAACAGAGGTGCCCAGAACCGGGATGGTGTTGGTGCCGGCCTGTGCAGCCTGCAGGGCGGGGGTTGCGTTGGCCAGGATCAGGTCAACATTATCAGAAACAAAGCCATTGATGATGGTGGTGCAGGTGTTGGAATCGCCCTGGGCGTTCTTTTCCTCAAAGGTAACGGCATCGCCGAGCTGCTCGGTCAGGGCATCCTTAAACCCCTGGGTTGCAGCGTCCAAAGCAACGTGCTGCACCAGCTGGCAGATGCCGACCTTGTAGGTCTGGCCGTCAGCAGCGGCGGTATCGGAAGCGGCGGTGGATTCTGCGGCAGAAGAAGCGGTGCTGTCCGCGGCCGATGCAGCAGAGCTTGCTGCAGTGCTGCCACAGGCAGCAAGGGAAACAGCCAGGCAGCCGGCTGTCAAAATAGAAAGTGCTTTTTTCATGGTATCTTCCTCCCAAATCTATGCATCGCTCACCGGCATCCACTATGCTGCATAGCCTTGGGTGGGTGTCCTCTCCGAAAAGCGATTTAGTGATTTAAAGTATAGCATCAATCGTATTCCCCTGCAAGATACAATCCGCCAAATCACGGCGCTTTAGAGCACTAAATTTCCACATTTTGCACAATTTTAACAAAAAAGCACGCCCTGCGTTCTGCCTTTGGGGCATTCGCACAGGGTGTGCAGTATCAATAAGACTTATAAAATGATATTTTTTCTCTGTTTCAGCAATCGGGTGCTGGATTGCTTTTGTGTTCCTTGCCGTTTTGGCCTCATTTATGCAAAGATTGCCGCTTCGGTCTGGTTCAGGATGCGGATAAACGCCTCTCGCGTATCCGCCATACGCAGTTTTTCCGTCAGGCGGTGGTCGCTGAGCAGGTTGACAAGGCGAGCCAAAATCAACAGGTGGTCGCTCTGGCGGTCCGGCGGAACCGCAACCATAAAGATCATATCCACCAGCTTGCCGTCCGCTGCGCCCCAGTCCAGCCCGCGGGTAAGGGTCAGCGCGGCCAGCCCAAGCGAGGCAACGCCCGCATTGCAGGCATGCGGGATGGCAAGCCCTTCCCCAATGGCGGTGGTGCCGCCCGCGCGTTCACGCTCACACACGGCTTTATAGTAGGCGGTACCGTTGGTGATCACGCCGTTGCTCTCCTGAAGTTCCACCAAGGTTTCCAGCGCCGTCTGCACACTGGGCATCTCGGCATGCAGCATCACACTGTCACGGTTCAGTAAACGACTGACTCTCAGCTGTGTCTGCTCACTTTCCCTGTGTTTCATACGCCCTCCACCTTGCTGATCAGCTTGTAAAGGAACTCGCCCACCGCGCCGCCGGTGCAGTCGCAGTTGGTCACTTCGTTGGCCGCTGCTTTTACTTCGGACGGCGCATTGGCCACAGCCACGGAATAGCCCGCTTTTTTCATGATTTCGAGATCATTATAATAGTCACCGATCACGATGGTTTTTTTGATGTTCTCGTTCAGGATATGGCAAAGCTCTTCCATTCCGGCTGCTTTGCTGATGCCGGAAGGCATAATTTCCAAGTAGATCTGGTTGGTAGGCAAAAAGTAATTATCCCGGCCAAAGTACCGCGTTTTGGCGTACTGTCCCGCTTTGCGGATCGTTTCCGGGTCCCCGGCAAACACCACCTTCAGCCAGCCATCCGGCACATTTTCCAGCGGGCAGGCCACGCTTTCCATGTGTTCATCCACCTGGTGGGCGTGGGTATAGCTGCTGGCGTGAACAACATACATCTCCCCCGCACCGGCCATGACCTCTACACCAATCTTCGGGAATTTTTGCAGCATATCGGCAATGGCGGCAGCGGCCTGTTCCTGATTCAGGCAGGAGCGACGCAGCACACGGTTGGTCTGGAAATCATACAGCAGCGAACCATTGCAGGAGATTGCTGGCAGCGAAAGCTCGATATCGCCCAGCGCCGCGCGGATCGACTCCGGCGGACGGCCGGATGCGACGGTAAAGCGCCCACCCATGGCGGTAAACAACCGGATGACGCTGCGGTTGCAGGCGGGAATGCCCTCCTTTGCAGTCAGCAGGGTGTTATCCATATCACAAAAAACCAGATAATCACTCAAACGCTCCATGGCGGCTTTCCTTTCTCAGACGGCTTAAGTAGTCCTGAAACCAGTCAGGCAGTGAGCTGTCAAACTGCATCCATTCCCCGGTGGCGGGGTGCACAAAGCCAAGCTCCTTGGCGTGCAGGCACTGACCGTTCAGGCTGCGGATACAATTTTTTGGCCCATACACGGCATCCCCAGCCAGCGGGTGGCCAATGGACGCCATATGCACCCGAATTTGATGGGTGCGGCCTGTTTTAAGCTTGCATGCAATGTAAGTAAAGTTGCCGAACCGTTCCAGCACCTGCCAGCCGGTGTAGGCATATTTGGAGTTCTGCTGGGTCACGGCCATCTTTTTGCGATCCTTAGGGTCGCGGCCGATGGGGGCTTCCACAAAGCCGGTATCCTCTTTCAGGTTGCCATACACCACAGCGTGGTACACCCGATGGATAGAATGCACGCTCATCTGTTCGGTCAGTGCCTGGTGGGCGGCGTCCGTTTTTGCAACGACCAAAAGGCCGCTGGTATCCTTATCAATGCGATGCACAATGCCGGGGCGGATGGCCCCGCCGATGCCGGACAGCCGCCCCGCACAGTGCCACAGCAGTGCATTGACCATGGTGCCGTCCGGGTTGCCGGGCGCAGGGTGCACCACCATGCCTTTGGGCTTGTTGACCACCAGCAGGCTGTCATCCTCATACACAATGTCCAGCGGAATGTTCTGGGGCTGGGCTTCGATGGGCTGCGGGTCCGGCAGGGTGAGCAGAATCGTCTGCCCGGCTTTCAGCTTATCCTTTTTGTTCAAGGGGCTGCCGTTGCAGGTCACACTGCCCGCTTCGATCAGGTTTTGCAGCTGGCTGCGGGAAAGATCCGGGCACTGTTCCGCCAGCCAGCGGTCCAGCCGCAGGCCAACGCTTTCCGGCGCAAGGGTCAGTTCACGCTGTTCCATCTGTGGGCGCACTCCCCTTTTGCTGTTTTGCTTTTTGTTCGCGGCGCATATCCAGCAGCAGGCTGAGGACCAGCAGGCCCACGCCGACACAGATGCAGACATCCGCAAAATTGAACACCGGGAAATTGATGAACAGGCAGTTCAGGTAATCCACCACCACGCCGGTGCGGATACGGTCGATCAGGTTGCCAACACCGCCGCCCACGACCAAAATCCAAGCAGCACGCTCCAAACGCGGCATTTTGCGCAAAAGCAGCATACCGGCCAGCACAGCCAGCATCACACCGGTAACGATCACCAGCAGCGTGCGCTTGCCGCTGAGCATGGAAAACGACATACCATCATTGAGCAGGTAATAAAATTCCAGCACATGCGGGATAAAGGGTTTGCTGCCAACCGGCAGCAGTTCCACGGTAGCCCAAAGTTTGATCAGCTGGTCAACCAGCGTCAGGCCTGCCGCAGCAAGAATGGATAAAATGCCAACCAGCATAAACGCCTCCGTCGTCCGGGCCAATGCAGCGCTGCAAAATGCCCTGACAAAAACAGCGGTGCAAAGGCTTGATAAAAGCGCAAAAGCACCGCTGTAAATCATACTATGGCAATACCGCACAGTTCCTGTTTTACAGGCTTAAGCACTGGAACAGCGCTTAACATCATGCGGCATAGCCCTTTATTTGAAATTAACCAAGAACTTTCGCACAGCGCGGGCACAGGCCGTCTTCGCCAACAGCTGTGTCGAACTTCCAGCAGCGCAGGCACTTGTTGCCGGCAGCATGGGCAACGCTCATGCCCAGGCCCTCGGTCAGACCCCTCACGCCGCCTTCGCCCTTGACCAGATCCACATGGGAAACGATCATCAGATCGGCCAGCTCATCCATCGGGATGGCGTTCAGGAAGTCATACATTTCATCGCTGCAGTACAGGGTAACGGCAGCTTCCAGAGAGGAACCGATGGTCTTATCGGCACGGGCCTGCTCCAGAACCTTCTTTACATCGTCACGCACAGCAATGATCTTGGCCCACTTGGCGTCAAAAGCGGCATCCTCATCGCTCTTGGCTTCCGGCATACGCTCCCAGCAGACATACTCCTGCATGCCTTCCAGCTTCGGGATGTAGCTCCAGATTTCCTGGGCGGTGAAGCACAGGATGGGGGCAACCAGCTTGGTGAAGTCAACCAGAATGCGGTACAGCGCAGTCTGGGCGCAGCGGCGTGCGTGCTCGTCCGCGCAGTACAGGCGGTCCTTGATGACGTCCATATAGAAGTTGGACATATCAATGACGCAGAAGTTGTAGATTGCGTGGTAAGCGCGGGAGAAATCGTAATTATCGTAAGCGGCACGCACATTGGCGGTCAGGCTGTTGCAGCTCTTGAGTGCCCAGCGGTCGATTTCGAACAGCTGATCCTCGGCAACCATATCCGTGGCAGGGTTGAAATCGCCAATGTTGCCCAGCATAAAGCGGGCGGTGTTGCGCATCTTGCGGTATGCTTCGGACAGCTGCTTGAAGATATTCTTGCCTGCGCGCACATCAACGGTGTAATCGCTGGAAGCAACCCACAGACGAACGATGTCAGCGCCGTAATCGCGGATGATTTCGGACGGCTCCACACCGTTGCCGGCAGATTTGTGCATCTGCTTGCCCTGCTCATCAACGACCCAGCCATGGCACAGAACGCCTTTGTACGGGGCAACGCCCTGGGTGGCAACGCTGGTCAGCAGGCTGGACTGGAACCAGCCGCGGAACTGGTCGGCGCCTTCCATATACAGGTCAGCGGGCCAGTTCAGTTCGGGACGTTCGCGGCAGACTGCGCTCCAGGTAGAGCCAGAGTCGAACCAGACATCCATGATATCGGGATCTTTTTCCCAGTCAGAAGCGCCGCATTCGCAGACCTCAGTCTTGGGCATGATCTCGTTGGCATCGTACTTATACCAGGCATCGGAGCCTTCCTTGCGGAACAGGTCGCTGACAGCCTTGATGGAAGCATCGGTGATGTGGTACTTGCCGCAGTTCTTGCAGTAGAACACCGGGATGGGCACACCCCACACGCGCTGACGGCTGATGCACCAGTCGCTGCGGTCACGCACCATGCCGTGCATACGGTCATGACCCCAGGCCGGCTGCCACTTGACTTCGTCAATGGCCTTATAGGCTTCCTCGCGGAACTTATCAATGGAGCAGAACCACTGTTCGGTTGCACGGAAGATGATGGGATGGTGGCAGCGCCAGCAATGCGGGTACTGGTGGGTGATGTGCTGCACGCCCATCAGGTGGCCGGACTGCTTGATGTGCTCCAGAATAACTTTGTTGGCAGCCCAGACCTTAAGGCCTGCAAACTCTTTGCCTGCTTCTTCGGTCAGGTAACCGCCATCGTCCACGGGGACAATAACGGGAACCTGCGGGTAGTGGTTGACGCAGACTTCAAAGTCCTCAACACCGTGGCCAGGTGCGGTATGAACGCAGCCGGTGCCACCTTCCAGGGTAACATGGTCACCCAGGATAACCAGGCCCTTGCGGTCCAGGAAGGGGTGCTGATACTGCATCAGCTCAAATTCAGAGCCGAGAACGCGGGGCTCCAGAACCTCGTAATCCTCGATATGGCAGGCTTTCATGGTAGATCCCACCAGACCGGCAGCCATCAGGTGATATTCATCGCCGATTTTGACGAAGGCATACTCCAGGCTGGGGTTCAGGCAGGTTGCCACGTTGGCGGGCAGGGTCCAGGTGGTGGTGGTCCAGATCACGATCCATGCCTTGTCCAGAGGAATACCGTACTTGGCCAGAACACCGTTGGGGTCATCGGTGAGCTTAAAGCGGACATAGATAGAATCGCACTCGTCCTCGGCATACTCGATTTCGGCTTCTGCCAGAGCAGTACGATCCTCCGGGCACCAGTAAACGGCTTTCATGCCCTTGTAGATATAGCCTTTCTTGGCCATCTCGCCAAAGATCTCCACCTGGCGTGCCTCAAATTCGGGGCGCAGGGTCAGGTAGGGGTTGGCGAAATCGCCCTGAACGCCCAGGCGGGCGAACTGGCTGTTCATCACATCAATATGCTCGGTAGCAAACTCTTTGCAGATCTTGCGCAGTTCCAGCTTGGAAATGCCGGCCTTTTTATCGCCCAGAGAGGACAGAGCCTTCAGCTCAATGGGCAGACCGTGGGTATCATAGCCGGGAACATAGGGAGCACAGTAGCCCGACATGTTCTTTTCACGGATGATGATATCCTTGATGATCTTGTTCAGGGCAGTACCCATATGGATATTACCGTTGGCATACGGAGGGCCATCATGCAGAACAAAGCGCGGCAGATCCGCGTTATGTTCGATCATTTTTTCGTAGACGTGGTTTTTCTCCCAATCCTCCAGCATTTTAGGCTCCTTTTTCGGCAGCCCGGCACGCATTTCAAAGGGGGTAGCCATCTTATGGATGGTATCATTGTAATTCTGCGGCAAAGTTTCCAACTCTCCTCTATTTCCTTATTATAGCTGATATGGCGGCTTGTCCAAAGCGCAGTATACCAGGTTGCCCCGGCAGTTCTGCACCGTTCAGGCAGGTCTTAAAATGTTTGGGGTACACGCACGCACAAATGCGGCACCTCAAACATCATAATCAATGTCATCAAATGCGTCAAGCTCCGCTTTGGCAGAGCTCTTGGTTTTGCGGGCATTTTTGCCCGTGCTGCGGGCCGAAGCGCCGCGGCTGCGGGAGCCGGATTTCTTGGCGGGCTTTTCCGGCATATCCCCGCCGTAAAGCCCGGCAACGGATGGCATATCATCGTCCGGCAGGATTGGCTTTGTTTTGGGGGCAAAGGCAAATTCTACCGTATCGATCTTTTCCTCGTCCAGCGGCTGGCCAGAGGCAGGTGCCGGAGCCTGTTCCGGCTCTTCGGGCTGGGCGGGTTCTTTCGGCTCAGCCTCGTAATATTCCGGTTCCTCATATGCCGGATAGCTTTCCTCCGGGGCTGCGGGCTGCGGAGCCGGGACATTTTCCGGGATTGGCTGGTTGGGTTCCGGTTCCGGCTGCGGAGCCGGGGCAGGCTGTTCTACCAGCTGGGGTGCAGGCTGCTGCGGGGCTTCCTGCGGTTCAGGCTGCGGCTGCGCGGCCTGCTGTTCTGCACGGTTGGTGTGATACTCCGGAATTTTGGCAATCATTTCGATGTGCTGGCGGTACAGGTCCATCAGGCGCTTTTTGAACGCATCCGCTTCCTGCTTTATTGTCACAAGCTCCTGCTGGGCCAGCTCCACCTCATCGCGGGCGCGCTGTTCACGATCCTCCGCCTTAATGTTGGCGGCACGAATGATCTCGGCAGCTTTCTGCTTGGCTTCCTTGATGACGTTCTCGCCAAGGCGCTGGGCATTGATCATGGTTGTGCTCAGGGTATCTTCGTCGGCACGGTACTGGTCAATGCGCTGGGCCAGTATGACCAGCTTTTTCTGCAGGTCATCATTTTCTGCGGCCAGGCTGTCGATGCTGTCCGCAACCTGTTTGAGGTAATCGTCTACGTCCTCACAACGATAACCGCGCATGGCACGGTCAAAGGTCACGCGGCGCACATCATCCGAAGCAATCATCCAAATTCCTCCTGTTTCGGGTGGCACACACCCGGAATGGTATCCGAAATTTTACCGTTCGGCACGGCTGCCGGGCTGCCCCGGCCCATGGGTTTCACATTCAGGTTTTATGTTCAATACTGATAAAACGTGATAAAGATGCGGTCCTTGCGGCTTTTGCCGCCGATTGCCACCAGACGGTAGCGCCCAACGCCCCGCACGGTGAAGATATCGCCTTCAAACACATCCTCATGGGCGGTGCGCAGCGGAACGTGGTTCACTTCCACCCTGCCGCTTTGGATTGCCTGCGCCGCAATGGAGCGGGAGGTGCGCATCATGGCTGCCAATACGG
>ULTS01023515.1_pt1 | contig 11555 bp, 7 predicted proteins | sample 1957821 | NCBI WGS metagenome assembly ULTS01 (sample SAMEA4835741, study PRJEB28245) | human gut metagenome | biome: gut microbiome; material: fecal sample | place: Denmark | collected 2008
CGGTTTCTGCTCCGAGAAGGAGATGTCGTAGCGCACCTGGTACTTCTCCGCATACTTCCCTACTCGCTTCTCCACCTCCGCCTTGAACAAAGGCAGGTGCTCGTGCGAGACGGTGAAGTGGATGTGGGCCTCGCCGTTGGTGCTGGCGTAGCGTGCGCCCTCCACAAGGTGCTCCTCCATGGCCGTGCGCGCCCCGTCCTCATAGTGGTGGAAGCGGAGCAAGCCCTTCGGCAGTTGGCCGTAGTTGAGGCCGCGCTCCTCCAGCAGGTTGGCCACGACGGCCTTGTGTCCTCCCGCGGCCAGCAGGTCGTCGATTCCCTTGCCCTCATTCTTCAGGCAGGCAGCGTCGAGCTCGGAGAAGAAGGCAAACTGGTGGATGTGGTCGAAAAACTCGTGTTCGAAACTCGTCTGCGGGGCGTCGTAGTCGGCGTCGAGGAAGGCGAACAAATTCTTGAACATGCGGCTGGCAGCGCCCGAGGCGGGTACAAACTTCGTCACCCGGTGCTTCCCGGCCTTGTAGGCGCCCCACTGGCGGATGTACTCCTCGCGCTCGGCGTCCGTCGGTGCCAGGATGCCATGACCCACGGTGGCTGCGGAGTCGAGCCTCAGAAAGGGGAATCCGCGCTTGAAATCATCCATCTGCTTCTGCAGCTGCTCTTCGGCAATGCCCTTGGCAGCAATCTGTTGCAAGTCTTGTTGTGTCAGCATATCCTTTTGTGATATTAATATTATAAATAAGGTGGTCTATTTGTTGTCCTCTAACCAATGCACAAATATACTTACTTTTTCTTAAATCGGGAAATATTCAGATGAAATTTCGTAACTTTGTAGCATCATTCATCAAAGCAACGTCAGCCAATGGAAGAAAAATTCGTTTTCACCGAGGAAGAAAAGCACGCCTGCGAGGCACTTACTAAGGAGATTCACGAGATGCTCAACGACACCCTGACCGGTACTGACGTGGAGCGTCTGCGCACCCATATCCATTCTGAGATCGAGGCTCGCCACATCGAGCGCGACCGCTTCGGCCTCAATCCCGTCCTCAAGGCTTTGATGACGGCGAAGGTGGCCGTCGGCGACATCGGTCTGCGCCGTGACAGTCTGCTGGCCATCATGCTCTACGAGAGCGTGCTTCGCGGCCACTATGACACGACGCTGGCGCGCAAGGACTTCGGCGAGGGCGTGGCGACGATCCTCCAGGGCCTCGTCCGCGTCCAGGAGCTTTACAGCAAGACTCCCATTGTGGAGAGCGAGAACTTCCGCAACCTGCTCCTCTCCTTCGCCGAGGACATGCGCGTGGTGCTCATCATGATCGCCGACCGCGTCTGCCTGATGCGCCAGATACGCGACACGCCCAACAAGGAGGCGCAGCACGAGGTGGCCGAGGAGGCCAGTTACCTCTACGCCCCCTTGGCCCACAAACTGGGCCTCTACCAGCTCAAGAGCGAGCTGGAGGACCTCTCGCTGAAGTATCTCGAGCACGACGCCTACTATCTGATCAAGGAGAAACTCAACGCCACGAAGCGTTCCCGCGACGCCTACATCGAGCGCTTCATCGGTCCGGTGAGCAAGCACCTCACCGAGGCCGGACTCAAATTTCATATCAAGGGCCGCACCAAGTCGATCCACTCCATTTGGCAGAAGATGAAGAAGCAGAAGTGTGGTGTCGATGGCATCTACGACCTCTTTGCCATCCGCATCATCCTCGACTCCCCGCTGGAGAAGGAGAAGATGCAGTGTTGGCAGGCCTACTCCATCGTCACCGACATGTACCAGCCCAACCCGAAGCGCCTGCGCGACTGGATCAGCGTGCCGAAGTCCAATGGCTACGAGTGTCTCCACATCACCGTGCTCGGTCCTGAGCAGAAGTGGGTGGAGGTGCAGATCCGCACCGAGCGCATGGACGAGGTGGCCGAGCACGGCCTCGCCGCCCACTGGCGCTACAAGGGCGTGAAGGCCGACGGCGGCGGCATGGAGGAGTGGCTCGCCTCGATCCGCACCGCCCTGGAGGCAGGCGACAACCTGGAGGTGATGGACCAGTTCAAGCTCGACCTCTACGAGGACGAGGTCTATGCCTTCACCCCGAAGGGCGACCTGCTGAAGTTTCCCAAGGGAGCCACCGTGCTCGACTTCGCCTACCATATCCACTCGCGCGTCGGCGACACCTGCGTCGGCGGCAAGGTCAACGGCAAGAATGTCTCCTTCCGCACGCCCCTCCACAGTGGCGACACGGTCGAGATCCTGACGGCCAGCAACCAGACTCCGAAGCCGGAGTGGCTGCGCATCCTCGTCACCTCCCGTGCCCGCGCCAAGCTGCGCCTCTCGCTCAAGGAGACACGTCAGAAGCAGGGCCTCTACGCCAAGGAGCTGCTGGAGCGCCGCCTCAAGAACAAGAAGCTCGACTACGACGAGGCCACCGTCGCCCACCTCATCCGCAAGATGGGCTTCAAGGAGCAGAGCGACTTCTACCACCAGATCGCCGAAGGCCGCCTCGACCCCACCCGCGTCCTCGACGAATACCAGGCCCTGGTCGACCAGAGCCAGGTCAAGGAGCGCGAGGCCGAGAGCGCGGAAAACTTCGAGTATGCCCACCCCGCCACCACCGAGGCCAAGAAGAACGACGATGTGCTCATCATCGACAAGAGCCTCAAGGGCATCGACTTCTCGCTCGCCCGCTGCTGCCACCCCATCTATGGCGACAAGGTGTTTGGCTTCGTCACCGTCAATGGCGGCATCAAGATCCACCGTGCCGATTGCCCCAACGCCGCCGAGATGCAGCGCCGCTTCGGCTACCGCATCGTCCGTGCGCAGTGGAGCGGCAAGGGCAGTTCCCACTACGACATCACGCTGCGCGTCATCGGCAACGACGACATCGGCATCGTCAGCAACATCACCAACATCATCAGCAAGGACGAGAAGATCGTGATGCGATCCATCAATATCGACTCCCATGACGGCCTGTTCTCGGGCAATCTTGTCGTGCAGCTCGACGACAAGTCGAAGCTCAACCTGCTGATCAAGAAGCTGCGCACGGTCAAGGGCGTGAAGCAGGTGATCAGACTTTAGTCTGAGCCCATCGCCTGCCTTGTGGATCCTATCGCGTGCGGCCAGCCTGTCGCCCGCGCTTGCAGCCACCCCATTGCCTGCCTTGCGGCCAACCTAATGCCGCATTGTGCGGGCAAAGTCAAGGTTTCGCACGGATTTTTCCATGAAATAGGAATTTTCTTTGTACCTTTGCACGCCAAAACACAGAAGACAATAAGATAATGAAGCAAAATACAACGATACGGATGATGTTGTCGGACTACGACGGCGACCCCTCGGCGCTGGCCAAGGAGGTCGGTTCCGTGGATGGTCCCATCCCCGTCCTCATCACCCGCAATCTGATCCCCTTCCCCGGCGTCATGACCCCGATTCTCATTGGGCGCCAGCCGAGTTTGAAGCTGCTGGATTACCTCCGCGATCATCCCGACCAGACCTTTGCCGTGTTCGCACAGAAAGACGCCAGCGTGGACTACCCCATCCAGGAGGACCTCTTCGAAGTGGGCGTCTATGCCAAGCTCGTCAAGGAGTTTGAGGTGCCCGGATCCAACAATGAGCATTCGGCCATCGTGATCGCCTCGGCGCGCTGCCGTCTCAAGTCGCTCGACGACGCCAACAACTTCTTCACCGCCGAGACGGAGATGATCCCTGAGGTCTTCCCCGCAGAAGACGACAAGGAGTTTGCCGCGGCCGTGGAAGGCCTGCGCCAGGGCGTCGAGATCTATGTGAAGATGAACGACGACATCCCCAACGAGGCGATGGTCGCCCTGCAGAACATCAGCAACCACCTCTCCATCGTCAATTTCGTCGCCTCCAACATCGTCAGCAACATTTACGACAAGATCATGCTGCTGGAGGAGGACAACATGAAGCTGCGACTGTTCAAGTTGTTGAAGGTTCTCAACCGCGAAACCCAGTTCTTGCACATCAAGAAGAACATCCAGAACAAGACGCGCGCCGACATCGACGAGCAGCAGAAGGAGTACTTCCTCCACCAGCAGATCAAGAACATCCGCGAGGAGCTGGGCGACAGCGGCGAGTCTGAGGACAAGAGGGAACTCAAGAAGAAGGCCTTCCTCAAGCCCTGGCCCGATGAGGTGAGCAAGCTCTTTGCCAAGGAGCTCGCCAAGCTCGACAATATCAATCCCCAGTCGCCCGACTACAGTGTCCTGCTCAACTACCTGCAGACGCTCGTCTCGCTGCCGTGGGGCGTATATACCAAGGACCGCCTTGACCTGAAGCGTGCGCAGCGCGTCCTCGACCGCAACCACTACGGCATGGAGAAGGTGAAGGAGCGCATCCTGGAGTACATGGCCGTGCTCCGCCTCCGTGGCGACCTGAAGTCCCCCATCCTCTGCCTCTACGGTCCTCCGGGCGTCGGCAAGACCTCGCTGGGCAAGAGCGTTGCCGAGGCCATGGGCAGAAAATACGTCCGCGTCTCGCTGGGCGGCCTCCACGACGAGGCTGAGGTGCGCGGCCACCGCCGCACCTATATTGGCGCCATGCCCGGACGCATCATCAAGAGCATCCTCAAGGCTGGCTCCTCCAACCCCGTCTTCATCCTCGACGAGATCGACAAGGTGACGCAGAACACCGTCAATGGCGACCCCGCGTCGGCCCTCCTGGAGGTGCTCGACCCGGAGCAGAACAACGCCTTCCACGACAACTACCTCGACACCGACTACGACCTCTCCAAGGTGCTCTTCATCGCCACGGCCAACGACCTCAACACCATCCCCCGTCCGCTGCTGGACCGTATGGAGGTGATTCCCGTCAGCGGCTACATCACCGAGGAGAAGATAGAGATCGCCAAGCGCCACCTCGTCCCCCGCGAACTGGAGAACACGGGTCTCGACCAGGTGGAGCCCAAGCTGAAGTTTACGAAGGCCTCCCTGGAGAAGGTCATCGAAAACTACACCCGCGAGAGCGGTGTGCGCCAGCTGGAGAAGCAGATCAACAAGGCGCTGCGCAAGCTCGCCTTCCGCCAGGCCACCGATGGCCAGCTGCCCTCCAACAAGATCACCCCCGACATGCTGCCGGGCCTGCTGGGCAAACCGCCCTTCTACCGCGACATCTACCAGGGCAACGACTACGCGGGCGTGGTGACGGGCCTGGCCTGGACCAGCGTGGGCGGCGAGATCCTCTTCATCGAGACCTCGCTCTCCAAGGGCAAGGCCGGCAAACTGACGCTCACGGGCAATCTCGGCGACGTGATGAAGGAGAGCGCCGTCATCGCCCTGGAGTACGTCAAGGCCCATATCGACGCCCTGGGCGTTGACTACCGCCTCTTCGACCAGTGGAACATCCATATCCACGTGCCGGAGGGCGCCACGCCCAAGGACGGCCCTTCTGCGGGCATCACCATCGCCACTTCCCTGGCCTCTGCGCTGACCCAGCGCAAGGTGCGCAAGAACACGGCCATGACGGGCGAGATCACGCTGCGCGGCAAGGTGCTGCCCGTCGGCGGCATCAAGGAGAAGATCCTCGCCGCCAAGCGTGCCGGCATCACCGACATCGTGATGTGTGCCGAGAATCAGCGCGACGTGGAGGAGATCCCCGAGATCTATCGCAAGGGCGTCACCTTCCACTATGTGGAGAACGTGCAGCAGGTGTGGGACTTCGCCCTCACCGACGAACTGGTGGCCCACCCCGTTCAGCTCGTCGTCGAGGAAACTGCGGATCAAAAGGAGGAGAAGGGCCAATGACGTTCGAACTGCAGTACACCGACGCCTACAGCGACGCGCGGGCCGGCCGCATCCAGACGGCCCATGGCGAGATCCTCACCCCCATCTTCATGCCCGTGGGCACGGTGGGCAGCGTGAAGGGAGTCCACTTCCGCGAACTCCAGGAGCAGGTGAAGGCCCAGATCATCCTGGGCAACACCTACCACCTCTACCTCCGCCCCGGCTGCGAGGTGCTCCGGGCAGCTGGTGGCCTCCATCGCTTCAACGGCTGGGACCGCCCGATCCTCACCGACTCCGGCGGCTTCCAGGTCTTCTCCCTCACGGGCATCCGCAAGCTCACGGAGGAGGGCTGCGAGTTTCGATCCCACATCGACGGCTCGAAGCACATCTTCACCCCCGAGCGCGTGATGGACATCGAGCGCGTCATCGGTGCCGACATCATCATGGCGCTCGACGAGTGTCCGCCGGGCAAGAGCGACTACGCCTACGCCAAGAACAGCCTTGGGCTTACCCAGCGCTGGCTCGACCGCTGCTTCAAGCGTTTCCGCGAGACCGAGCCCCTCTACGGCTACCCCCAGGCCCTCTTTCCCATCGTCCAGGGCTGCACCTATCCCGACCTGCGCAGCGAGGCGGCTAAGTACGTCGCCGACAAGGGCGCCGAGGGCAATGCCATTGGCGGACTGGCCGTGGGCGAGCCCACCGAGGTGATGTACGAGATGATTGAGGTCGTCAACGCCATCCTGCCCAAGGACAAGCCGCGCTACCTCATGGGTGTGGGCACGCCCCAGAACCTGCTGGAGGGCATAGAGCGCGGTGTCGATATGTTCGACTGCGTGATGCCCACGCGCAACGGCCGCAACGCCATGCTCTTCTCCTACGAGGGCACGATGAACATGCGCAACAAGAAGTGGGAGGCCGACTTCTCGCCCCTCGACCCCACGGGCTGCGAGATCGACCGCATCACCTCCAAGGCCTACCTCCACCACCTCTTCAAGGCGGGCGAGCTGCTGGCGATGCAGATAGCCAGCATCCACAACCTCGCCTTCTACCTGCGGCTCGTCACCGACGCCAGGGCCCACATCCTCCAGGGCGACTTCACCCAGTGGAAGTCTTCCGTCATCGACCAGCTCGGGCGGAGGATATAGGCCCGGCTCCTTTACGTTCGCAGGACAGACTTTAAAAAACAAATTTTTCGACATGCAGATGGGAGAGACCATAGACAAGATGAGGCGCAGGATGCCCCAGTCCGAGACGATACGCCGGGCGGGGGCCAGGGTGGCGCGTGTGCTGCGCAAGTTGTCGCCCAAGCACCTTTTCGGTCGTCTCGACTGGTACATCATCCGGAAGTTTATCGGCACCTACATATTCTCCATCGTGCTGATCATCTCCATCGCCCTGGTCTTCGACTTCAACGAGAACCTCTCGAAGTTTACGAAGTACCATGCGCCCTGGCGTGCCATCGTCTTCGACTACTACGCCAACTTCATCCCCTACTACTCCAACCTCTTCTCCCCGCTCTTCGTGTTCATTGCCGTCATCTTCTTCACCTCGAAGTTGGCCGGCAACTCCGAGATCATCGCGATGCTCTCCTCGGGCGTCTCCTTCCGGCGGCTGATGCGCCCCTACATGATCTCGTGCGTGCTCATCGCCAGCGTCACCTTCTACCTCAACAGCTTCGTCATCCCCCACGGCACGGTCATCCGCCAAAACTTCGAGTCGCTCTACCGCAACTCCAAGAAGAACACTTCGGCGGAGAACGTCCAGCTGCAGGTGGGCAAGGGCACGGTGGCCTACATCCAGCACTACGACGACCGCTACAAGCGCGGCTACGGCTTCTCCCTCGACAAGTTTGAGGGCAAGAAACTGGTCAGCCACATGACGGCCATGGAGATCCAGTACGACACGATCGCCGACGCGAAGTACCACTGGAAGGCCACCAACTGGAAGACGCGCACGCTGGTCGGCCTGCGCGAGCGGATCGTCACCGGCGATGTCAAGGACACGGTCATCCTCATGGAACCCACCGACCTGGTCTATTCCAAGGGCCAGCAGGAGACCTTCACCTCGCCCGAGCTCCTCGACTACATCTCCAAGCAGACGAGCCGCGGCTCGGGCAATGTCGTGCAGTATGAGGTGGAGTTCCACAAGCGCATCGCCATGTCCTTCTCCTCCTTCATCCTCACCATCATCGGACTCTCGCTCTCGGCGCGAAAGCGAAAGGGAGGAATGGGCCTCTATCTGGGTATCGGCCTGGGGCTGAGCTTCGGCTACATCATGCTCCAGACCGTCTCCTCGACCTTTGCCATCAATGCCGGCACGCCCCCCGTGCTGGCCGCATGGATTCCGAACCTTATCTTTGCCTTCATAGCCTATTTCTGCTATAGGCACGCGCCAAGGTAGTATCACTCACCATTTTTATCTTTCAGAAAAGATGTATTTTGACGAATTAGATTTGAACGATTATGTGCTCGACGCCTTGGACGACATGCAGTTCGAGACGTGCACTCCCATACAGGAAAGCTGCATCCCCCACATCCTCGCAGGCCGCGACATCCTGGGTGTCGCCCAGACCGGTACGGGCAAGACGGCAGCCTACCTGCTCCCCATCCTCTCCAAGCTGGCCGACGGCGGCTATCCTGCCGACGCCATCAACTGCGTCATCATGTCGCCGACGCGCGAGCTGGCCCAGCAGATCGACCAGGCCATGCAGGGCTTCGCCTACCATCTCGACGGCGTGTCGAGCGTGGCCGTCTATGGCGGCAACGACGGCAACCGCTACGACCAGGAGCTCAAGAGCCTCTCCCTCGGTGCCGACGTGGTCATCGCCACCCCCGGCCGCTTCATCTCCCACATGTCGCTGGGCAACGTCGATCTCTCGCGCGTGAGCTTCTTCATCCTCGACGAGGCCGATCGCATGCTCGACATGGGCTTCTCCGAGGACATCCTCACCATCGCCCGCAAGTTGCCGCAGAACGTCCAGACCATCATGTTCTCGGCCACGATGCCCGACAAGATCGAGGACCTGGCCAAGACGCTGCTCAAGAATCCCGTCGAGGTGAAGCTCGCCGTGAGCAAGCCCGCCGAGAAGATCCAGCAGAAGGCCTACGTCTGCTACGAGACGCAGAAGATGGCGATCCTCAAGGACATCTTCAAGGCCGGCGACCTCAACCGCGTCATCATCTTCTCCGGTTCCAAGCAGAAGGTGAAGCAGATCGCCGCCTCGCTGAAGCGCATGAAGGTCAACTGTGGCGAGATGCACTCCGACCTCGACCAGGCCGAGCGCGACGAGATGATGTTCCAGTTCAAGAGCGGCCAGCTCGACGTCATCGTCGCCACCGACATCATCTCCCGCGGCATCGACATCGACGACATCGCGATGGTCATCAACTTCGACGTGCCCCGCGACGCCGAGGACTACGTCCACCGTATCGGCCGTACGGCCCGTGCCAACCGCGACGGCGTGGCCATCACGCTGGTCAGCGAGCAGGACCAGTACTACTTCCAGCAGATAGAGAAGTTCCTGGAGAAGACGGTGGAGAAGGTACCCCTGCCCGAGGACGTCGGCGAGGCACCCGAATATAGCCAGTCGGCGCGCCCCGCCAAGGGCAAGAGTGCGAAGAGCCGCCGCCGCGAGGCCCGCGACCAGCAGAGCCACAAGGACAAGAAGAGCCGCAACCGCCAGAACAAGCAGCGCGCCGAGAAGGCCGCCAAGCCGCAGCCCCGTGAGGCCGACAAGGCCGATCAGTCCGTGGCCAAGGACGGCCAGCAGCAGGCGCAGCCCCAGGACCAGCAGCCCAGGGAGAAGCAGCAGCGCCGTGGCCGCCAGCGCCGTGAGCCTCGTGAGGCCCGCGATCAGCAGCCGCAGCAGCCGGGCGACGCCAGCCGCGACCAGAAGGACCAAAAGGAACGAAAGGACCAGAAGGAACGCAGATCCCGCGGCCGTGGCCGTGGCAAGGACAAGGGCACCGAGGGCGGCGGTCAGCAAGGCGGTCAGCAGGGAGGCCAGAAAGGCAGCCAGCAGGGCGGTCAGCAGGCCCAGTCCCAGGCCGACGCCCCCAAGGGCAAGAAGAAGAGTTCGCGCAAGCGCGGCCGTGGCCGTGGCAAGCAGGGTGGCGACCAGGCCCCTGTCCACTCCACGAAGTACGACATTCGCGAGGACTATGCGTTGCCGCAGAAGAACAAGGACAGCAAGCTCAGCGAACTGGTCAAGAAGCCGCTGAAGTGGCTCCACATCATCAAGTAATCACGCCATGGAGTATATAGCCATCATCCCCGCGCGCTTCGCCTCTACGCGCTTCCCGGGCAAGCCGCTCGCCATCTTGGGCGGCCAACCCGTCATCCAGTGCGTCTATGAGCAGGTACGATCGGTCCTCGACCGCGTCTATGTCGCCACCGACGACCAGCGCATCTACGATGCCGTCACCGCGTTTGGCGGCCAGGCCGTCATGACGCGATCCGACCACAAGAGCGGCACCGACCGCATCTGCGAGGCCCTCAACCTGGTCGGCGGATCTCCCGACGTCGTCATCAATGTCCAGGGCGACGAACCCTTCATCCAGCCCTCGCAACTGCGTACGGTGATGGAGGCCTTCGACGACCCAGCCACGCAGATAGCCACCCTCGGCAAGCGCTTCGAGAGCATCGAGGCCGTGGATAATCCCAACTCACCCAAGATCGTCCTCGACAACGACGGCTTCGCCCTCTACTTCTCCCGGTCTCCCATCCCCTTTGTTCGGGGCAAGGATCGGGGCGAGTGGCTGGCAGCCTACCCCTTCCTCAAGCACATCGGCCTCTATGCCTACCGTGCCGACGTGCTGCGCGAGGTCACGCGTCTGCCCCAGTCGTCGCTCGAACTGGCGGAGAGCCTGGAGCAGCTGCGCTGGCTGCAAAACGGCTACAAGATCAAGGTCGGACTGACCGATGTCGAGACCGTCGGCATCGACACGCCCGAAGATCTCCACAAGGCGGAGCGCTTTCTTGCCACACGCCAAGCCCAATGACCTGACCATTACCACCCTCGCCGTCCCCGGGGGTGGTTTTTTTCTGTCAAGGTGGAGCGCAGCCTTAAACCATTGCGACCCTTAGCCGTCCAAAACAGTGTATCGTGTCTCGGCACGATCCGTAAATAGGTATAATAAAACAATAGATTTGAAGTTTATGAAAAGAACAATGAGATTTTTGATGATCGCCATCTGCTGCATCGTCTCCTCCGCTATTTCTGCCCATGTGGACAACGACAAGCCCATCTCCGTCGCCATGCTTCCCGCCAAGGCCCAGGCCGTGATCACGCGCCATTTCAGCCACCAAAGAGTGGTGCTGGCCAAGAAGGAGTCGGGAGCCGGCAAGAGCTATGACGTCGTGCTGCGCAATGGCACCAAACTCGAGTTTGACAAAAGGGGCAATTTGACAGAGATCGACTGCAAGCGCGGTTCGGTGCCTGCGGAGCTGATCCCCTACCCCATCCGAAGCTACCTGCGCCTCCATTATCCCGGAAAGTCTGTCAAGAAACTGGAGATGGGCAAGAAGGAGTATGAGGTGGAACTGGCCAACGGCATGGAATTCACCTTCAACAAGCATTTCCAACTGATCGACATCGACTGATCTCCCCTTTCCTACGCAGTCTATTTGCGCGGTAGATGAAAATGCGCTTTTTCATCGTTTTCACTGATTTTTCAGTGTAGCGCAAAAAGACTGCGTAGCCTGTTTCTATTTATTTTCTTGAGGAGTGCTTTTTTATAAAAAGCGTCCGTTTCCGAAGAAAAAAAACTTATTTTTGCATATTGATTATATAAGGGTAACTATTCAGCAATAACACTCCTTTGAGTTTTT
>ULTS01033444.1_pt1 | contig 11390 bp, 10 predicted proteins | sample 1957821 | NCBI WGS metagenome assembly ULTS01 (sample SAMEA4835741, study PRJEB28245) | human gut metagenome | biome: gut microbiome; material: fecal sample | place: Denmark | collected 2008
GAGCGCCTTCAGACATTTCATGGCCTCGGGCAGGTTGCCCACGCTGAGGTAGAGATTGAGAAAAGCCTGTGGCGACTGGAGGTCATTGTTCTTGCGCATGGCAAGTGTTGGCAGTACGATTTCGTTCAAGGCCTGTCTCACCTCGAAGTTGGGAATGCCAAGCAGGTAAGTGCCGTTCACGTAGCCCTTGATCGTGAGATAGCCCGACTGATAGAGAAACAGTTCTGGTCCGCCACCCGTCACGTCGGAAGTTTCTATCGTAGTGCTTATCAAGGCGCAATGGTCAAAATCTCTCAAGCGAATCTCCATGTCGTCCACAAACTTCGGCAGCATGGATGTGGCGCCCGAGGAGGCCCAGTAGTTCCTCAGTTTCGAATCGGCGAGCGCATTGATCAGGCTGAAGGGGTTGAAGACGTCCACCATGTTGTCGTGGCTGAAATGATAGCCGTCGTAGTGGGCCGTCAGCAGCGCCACGGCCTCGTCAAATGTGCGGTGCTCATATTCTGCCAGTTTGCCGATTTCGGGCTTGAAATCGCGGAGCATCTCTTCCTTCGTGATGCCGCAGATGGCCGCGTATTCGGGCTCAAAACTGATGTTGCTCAGATTGTTGAGCACGGAAAAGAGGGAGATCTGCGTAAACTTGGTGATGCCCGTGATGAAGACAAACTTCTCGTATTTGTCGTCCGCCTTCAAGATGGCGAAGACCTCTCTGTAGATGCTGGTGCAGGCCTCGTGGTGGGGCGTCCCCCAGGAGTGCTGCAACGGCGAGTCGTACTCGTCGATGAGGATGGCCACCTGCTGCCCCGTCTGCCTATGTGCCGTTTGGATAATGGCGTCGAAGCGGTCGGCAAGTTGGTCTGTGGGCTTGGGCGCAATGCCATACTCCTTCTCCAGGTGGTCGAAAGCATTGTCCAGGTAAGACCGCAGCGTGTCCGGCGCTGCTCCTGCGCGGCTCATGTCGAGCCGTATGACGGGCCGCTTCACCCACTCCCGCTCCAGCTCCATGATCCTCAGTCCCTCGAAGAGCTCCCTCTTGCCCAGGAAATAGGCTTCGAGCGTATCGACGAGCACCGACTTGCCAAAGCGGCGCGGGCGGCTCAGGTAGTTGTACTTCTTTCCTCTGTTGGCAAGCTGCCAGACGATGTCTGTCTTGTCAACATAAAGGTATTCACCCTCTCTGATTTCCTCAAAAGACTGAATGCCTACGGGCAATCTTCTGTTTCTTGTCTCTGCCATAGCTCCCTGTTTTTGTTTGCAAATATACGATTTTTTCCCCAATCCCCATGCTTTTTCCTCCATTCTTTGAGCATTATTATGCTTGTTCTCTGTTCGAAAAGAGATATAAGCGCTGAGATGTGCAAGGGTTGATCCGCCACAACTCCCTTTTTCTGCCATTGTCGTGGCGGAGTAAAAAGCGCAGCTTTGCCGTGGCTGCACGGCTGCCATGCTACTCGTCATGCTGCTCGTCATGCCGAGGGTCGTGGCTATGGCCGTGGGCGAGTTGGCGGTTTGAACGACGAACCCTCGAAGAGGGTCGGGCTGACGGCTCTTGCCGTAATGCTGTGGTTGATCATTGCGTTTAAGGTTTTAAAGGTGATGGAAATTGTTCTTCTCTCTTCTCTCTCTGTCTGTTCCTCCCTCTCTTCTCTCTCGGTTCTTCTCTCGCACGCCCTCTCCTCTCCCTTGGTCCTCTCTTGCCCCTCCCTCAAAAGGGGACCTTGCCGATGGTAGCTTAGGACCGACGCCGCTATTTGCTTATCCCTCGCCCCCGTCGTAAGCATGCCCGATTTTTGAGCCTCTATGGAATTGTTCCGCGGGCCTCAATTGACGGTGCAAAGATTGTACAATCGAGCGCAATGAGAACTTGCTCTCAAATTGCCGAGCTCCGCTAAATCTGCTGCAAAGGTACGGAGAGTTTTTGATACCACCAAATAAAATCACAAATATTTTCCAACTTTTTTTATCGCTATGGAAATAGCACATAGCAAAGCTATGTGAACATTCTATACATGCTTTGGATAATCTTTACATTGTATTCTTTGCAGAGTTTGCAAGCATGGGAAGTAGGGAGGCCTTAACGTAACATGTAACATGTAACATGTAACAATGCGAATCTACTCGTACCCCCTGTGGCGCCCTGGAGCAGAATGGGTTTGCACTATCAATCCGAGGTCGCATGAATGAGGTTTACCCCTCCTCCCCCCAAAGACAGTTTTCATGAAGAGACATTGTTTTCCTGCTTCGTTGGTAAGCGTGTCCGCGATGCTAGTATCTATGTGTCAAAAAAATATCGCTCAAGTTTCTATTCAAGAGCCATTGCCACCATTGCCACCAATGTTACAATGTTACAATGTTACATGTTACATGTTACATTAAGAAAAATCAACTTTGGGCATTTTCGGTCTCAAAGAATAGTATATATAAATAATATATTATTTATATATACTATTCTTTGACCTGCTTTTTCACCCCTTTTCCTGAATTGCAAAATCCTTAACGTAACATGTAACATGTAACAAAGTCCCAAATGCCATCAATATCTATTAACAGTCTTTCGTGGATGTACAACCAGCTACTATTCAATGTATTGTAATTGCAAAATTGCCTGCTGTAAGCCCCAATGTTGTCTCCTGATTGCTCGTGCGTTTACTTTTGTTAACGAACAAACTGCTCTCCTTCGCCCCTTTTTTCGCTCAAAAAACAGGGAAAAGCGAGTTGGATTCCCCCAAATACGCACCTTTTTAGGGTCAGAGACTGCATCTGCGGGGTCAAAAAAAACAGGGAAAAACGGGTTGGATTCCCCCAAATGCGTATCTTTTTAGGGTCAGAGACTGCGTCTGCGGGGTCAAAAAACAGGGTCTCGGCAGTCGCTATCGCCCCCTTTGCGCATGGCGAGAAAGGGTTTCATGAAATGGAACGCTTGCGTGGACCACTCCGATAGTCCTGCAAGGATAAACTTGGTTGTAAAAGTTTTTTTGTATTTTCTGATTATCCTTAGCCCTACACACAACCATGCGTCACTCGAAATGTCGGATGAACCAGAAGGCCTACCCGTGCGAGATGAGGTAGCCTCCATCGTTACAATGTTACAATGTTACATGTTACATGTTACGTTAAGGAGTTCGCATTGCGCCCTTCCGCCTTGCGCAGGGAGGGTGGAGAGGGCAGGGGGGCGGCCTTGGCAGGAGGGCAGGAGGGCGACAGAATTGGCCTTGGCAGGAGGGCAGGAGGACGACAGGAGTGGCCTTGGCAGGAGGGCGAGAGGGATCGTGGCGCGGATCGGTGAAAACGTGTTTGTCGCTGTGGTTTTCGCCGTTCGGAGCGTGCTGCTCCTCACTTTTCTTCTATTTTCTGACGTGGTGAGGAAAAAAAAGCGTAACTTTGCAATCGACATTTGATTTTTAAAAACTAATTTGTATGATGGTTAAAATCACTTTCCCCGACGGCTCTGTTCGCTCGTATGAGCAGGGCGTGACGGGTCTTCAAATCGCAGAGAGCCTTTCGCCGGCTCTCGCCCGCGACGTTGTATCTTGCGGGATCAATGGCGAGACGACGGAGCTCAACCGCCCCATCAACGAGGATGCAAGCATCAACCTCTACAAGTTTTCGGACGACGAGGGCAAGCACACGTTCTGGCACACGTCGGCCCACTTGCTGGCCGAGGCGCTCCAGGAGCTGTACCCCGGCATACAGTTCGGATTTGGTCCGGCTGTGGAGAACGGATTCTTCTACGACGTGATGCCGGCCAATGGCCAGGTGATCTCGGAGAACGACTTCCCGAAGATCGAGGCCAAGATGCGCGAGCTGGCCAAGAAAAACGAGCCCGTGGTGCGCCGCGAGGTGTCGAAGGCCGACGCCATCGAGGAGTTCAAGGCCATGGGCCAGGACTACAAGGTGGAGCACATCGACCTGGACCTGGAGGACGGAACGATCACTACTTATACGCAGGGCAGCTTCACTGACCTCTGCCGCGGCCCGCACCTGGTATCGACGGGTGCCATCAAGGCCATCAAGATAACGAGCGTGGCCGGAGCCTTCTGGCGCGGCGACGCCAAGCGCGAGCAGATGACGCGCATCTATGGCATCACCTTCCCGAAGAAGAAGATGCTCGACGAGTATCTGCTGATGCTGGAGGAGGCCAAGAAGCGCGACCACCGCAAGATCGGCAAGGAGATGGAGCTCTTCATGTTCTCCGAGCGCGTGGGCAAGGGACTGCCCATCTGGCTCCCGAAGGGCACGCAGCTGCGCCTGCGCCTGCAGGAGCTCCTGCGCAGCCTCCTCAAGCCCTACAACTACCAGGAGGTCATCACGCCGGGCATCGGCGGCAAGCAGCTCTACGTCACCTCGGGCCACTACGCCCACTACGGCAAGGACGCCTTCCAGCCCATCCACACCCCGGAGGAGGACGAGGAGTATATGCTCAAGCCGATGAACTGTCCGCACCACTGCGAGATCTTCGCGCGCAAGCCGCGCTCCTACAAGGACCTGCCGCTGCGCATCGCCGAGTTTGGCACGGTCTTCCGCTACGAGAAGAGCGGCGAGCTCCACGGACTGACGCGCGTGCGCACTTTCACGCAGGACGACGCCCACATCTTCGTGCGTCCGGATCAGGTGAAGGCGGAGTTTGAAAACGTCATCGACATCATCCAGAAGGTGTTCGCCATCTTCAAGTTTGAGGACTTCGAGGCGCAGATCTCCCTGCGCGACCCGAAGGACACGGAGAAGTATATCGGCAGCGACGAGATCTGGGAGGAGAGCCAGAACGCCATCCGCGAGGCTTGCCGCGAGAAGGGCCTCAACGCCCGCGAGGAGATCGGCGAGGCCGCCTTCTACGGTCCGAAGCTCGACTTCATGGTGAAGGACGCCATCGGCCGCAAGTGGCAGCTGGGCACGATCCAGGTCGATTACAACCTGCCGCAGCGCTTCCACCTCGAATACACGGCCGAGGACAACTCCAAGCAGACGCCGGTGATGATCCACCGCGCGCCGTTCGGATCGCTGGAGCGCTTCACCGCCGTGCTCATCGAGCACACCGCGGGCCACTTCCCCCTGTGGCTCACGCCAGACCAGGTGGCCATCCTGCCGATCTCGGAGAAGTATAACGACTACGCCGAGAAGCTCCGCAAGTATTTCGACCGCAACAACGTGAGGGCCTACGTCGATGACCGCAACGAGAAGATCGGCCGCAAGATCCGCGACAACGAGCTCAAGCGCGTGCCCTACATGCTCGTCGTGGGCGAGAAGGAGGCCGAGGACGGCCTCGTCTCCATGCGCAAGCAGGGCGGCGGCGAGCAGGCCACGATGACCATGGAGGAGTTTGCACAGCGCGTGAACGCCGAGGTGGCAGAGCAGCTGAAGGTGCTCGAGGAATAATCTCTGAAATACATACGCAAGGAGGGCTGGAGGAGGCCGGGCGCGAGCCGGGCGGAGGCCAGCCCTCGTTGTGTGATTGCGACAAGGCTACAGATGAAAACTACGCTCATCCTCGTGGGGAAGACCCGCGACAAACTCTATACCCACGCCATCGACGACTACCGCGACCGCATCGGCCACTACATGCCCTTCGAGATCGTCACCATACCCGAACTGCGGGCCACGGCCTCGCTCTCCGAGGCGCAGCAGAAGGAGAAGGAGGGAGAGCTGATCCTGCAGAAGGTGCAGCCCGCCGACACGCTGGTGCTCCTCGACGAGCACGGACGCGAGCCACGGTCCGTGGAACTGGCGGCTTGGCTGGAGAAGAAGCGAACCACGGCGCGCCGCCTCGTCTTCGCCATCGGAGGACCCTACGGCTTCTCCCAGGCGGTCTATGCGCGCGCCAACGAGCAGATCTCGCTCTCGCGCCTCACGTTCTCCCACCAGATGGTGCGCCTCGTCTTCGTGGAGCAGCTCTATCGCGCGTGTACGATCATAAAAGGGGAGAAGTATCACCACGAGTAGTTGCCGTGGGGGTACTTTTCCCCTTTTTTCCTCTTTTTCTTCCTCCTTTCTTTCCTAATCCTCTTCCTCTTCCTTTCTCTTCTTTCCTTTCCTATCCTCTTCTTTTCTTTCCTTTCCTTCTTCCTTTTCCTTTTCCTCTTCTTCTTCCCCTAACGACCCATTAGTTTTTCATTTTGTCTTTCACGCATTGCAGGATAATGTTGGCGGCCTGCTCCAGTCCCACGCTGCTGGTGTTGACGACCAGGTCGTAGTCGCGGGCGTCCGTCCAGTGGGCGCCCGTGTACTGGTGGTAGTGGTTGCTGCGTCCTTGGTTCACCTGGTCGATGCGGCGGGCTGCCGCCTCGTCGGAGAGGTTCTCGACGGTCGATACGCGGCCGATGGCGTCCTCGCGGTTGGCGGTGACGAAGACGCTGAAGACCCGCTTCTCGCCCCGCAGCACCCAGTTGGCGCAGCGGCCCATGATGACGCAGGGCTTGCGCCCCGCCAGGGCGCGGATGATGCGGCTCTCGGCCACGAAGATGGCGTCGTCGTGGGAGGGGTTGAGGGAGAGAGGGATGCTCTTGTCGGTGAAGATCAGTTCCCATAGTTTGCCGTTGGAGATGTTTTGCTCGTTGTCGCGGACGAAGTCGGCCGTGTAGCCCAGTCGCTGGGCGGCCTCGTCGATGATGTTGTGGTCGTAGAAATCCACCCCCAGCCGCAGGGCCAGTTGTTCGCCCAGCATCTGGCCTCCGCTGCCATACTCGCGCGCGATGGTGACGACGAGCGGCCCGTCGTCGGCCCTGCGCTCCTCGCGCCTTTCCGCCACGGCCAGCTGGCGCCGCTCGGCCTTGGGGATGAAGAGGACGTCGAGCCAGGCAATATGGGGAGCGAAGACGCGCACCATGAAGCCGACGTAGAACATGCTGACCAGCGTGCCCGGGCCCACCATCTTCCAGTCCCAATGGCCGAAGAACGTAGTCATGAGGACCACGGCGATGGTCACCAGGGCCGTGTCGGAACACATCTTCACCTTGCCGAAGTCTTTCCTCACACACTTCGCGATGGCCAGCGGCAGACCCTCGCCAGCCAGCATCAGCGAGTCGCAGCGCACCTCGCAGGCGATGCCGAAGGCCAGCAGCGCGCCGCCAATCAGGAGCTCGGCAAACTGCAGGGGCCAGCCGAGCGTGTGGTCGAGGGTGGGGGGAATCTGCAGGAAACTCGTCAGCCACATCGTCAGGTCGGTGTAGAAGCCGAAGAGGAAGGAGACGAGGATCTGCGAGAGCTGGCGCAGCTCATAGTTTCTGCGCAGCAGCAGAATCTGGGTGAGGATGAAGAAGACGTGCATGCAGATCACGATCTGGCCCATCGTCATCGGCATCCCGGGGACGAGCGAGAGCACGTAGGGTGGGGCGGAGATGGGCGAGGAGCCCAGGTTGGCGCGGATGGACAGCGAGGTGCCAAAGGCTATGACAAACAATATGAAGACGAAGCTCACGTAGCGGCGGATCCACTCCGCCTTGCTTCTTTTCCGCTTTTCCATGATGAATAGGTTGGTTTTCCTTGTTTTTGGTCGTTTTCCTTGTTAGTACAAATCACTTCCGCGTATAAATCACTTCTGTGTGTAAATCACTTCCGCGTATAAGTCATTTCTTCTGCATCAGCGGATTGTGTGTCTTCGGCCGGTGGTCGGTCTCATCCGAGAGCTTGGGCAGGGTGGGTAGCCAGAAGCCCTTGGCGGGCACGGAAGGAGCCTTGGACGGAGCAGGGCGCACGCCCCGGTCGATCATGCTCCGGAGCCATTGGGCCTGCTGAAACTCGGGCCAGCGGCGCAGGATGTAGTCGATCTGCTGGCGCGCCACCACGCTGTCGCCACCCATGTAGATGGCGTAGGCGCGGTTGTACCAGTAGTCGCGGTTGGCGGCGTCTATCTCCAGCGCCCGCGTGTAGTCGATGGCGGCACTGTCGTAGCGCTCCAGGCGCATGGAGGCCATGGCGTGGAGGTCGAAGAGGTCGGGGATGTAGGGCTGCAGGGCCAGGGCGCGGCTGCCGTCCTCGGCGGCTCCCTTGAAGTCTTCCAGCCGGTATTTGCAGAGCGCGGACAGATACCAGGCCTCATACTGATGGGGCTTCATGGCGGCGATGCGTTCAAACACCTGCATCGCCACGACATAATAGCCCATGTCGAGCTGACGCCGGCCCTCCTCCATCAGCCGCTTCACGTTGTACTGGGCCGACAGGGGGAGAGCCGCCGCGAGCCAAAGGACTGCTGTCATCCAGCGGCGCATAGGCGACAGGAAAACAATTATTTGTGGGCAGCCTTCGTGCGATAGCGGCAACTGTACTTGCCCTTGGCCATCGCGCGCAGCTTGTTCATGATCAGGCTCTTGCGGAGCGGAGACACGCGGTCGACAAACATCTTGCCCTCCAGGTGGTCGAACTCGTGCTGCATGACGCGGGCCAAATAGCCCTCCACCCACTCGTCGTGCTCCTGGAGCTCCTCGTCGAGGTAGCGCACGTGGATACGCGTGGGGCGCGTCACGCGCTCGTGGAGGCCGGGGATGGAGAGGCAGCCCTCCTCCATGGTCTCCTTCTTCGACTCCTCGTCATACTCCACGATGTGGGCGTTGATGAAAGCGTGGCGGAAGCCCTCATACTCGGGGAAGTCCTCCTTGAGCACGTCGAGGTCGATGACGACCACGCGGATGGACTTGCCGATCTGGGGCGCGGCGAGACCCACGCCGTCGCTGGCCGTGTTGGTCTCGAACATGTTCTGAATGAGCTCCTTCAGATTGGGATAATCAACGGGAATGTCCTGTGCCACCTTGCGCAGCACGGGTTGCCCGTAAACGTATATCGGTAAAATCACTTTTTCGTTCTTAATATATAGAATGTAGAATCAACGCACGCGGAAATCTTGCTTACAGACCCTGCGCGCGCATATAGTCCTGGAGGATGATCGTGGCCGAGACTTGATCGACCAGCCCCTTGTTCTCGCGGCGCGTCTTCTTTTTCACGCCTCCATCGAGGATGGCCTGGTGGGCAAGGACGGAGGTGAAGCGTTCGTCGAAGAACGTGATGGGGACCTCGGGCACGGCTTTGCGCCAGCGCCGGACAAACTCCTCCACGCGGCGAAGATTCTCGCTCGGCTTGCCATTGGGCTGGGTGGGACGGCCTATCACGACCTCATCGACCTGCTCCTGGCGCATGTACTGCCGGAGAAAGTCGAAGAGCTCGTGGGTGGGCACCGTGGCCAGCCCATTGGCAATGATGCGCAGGGGGTCGGTGACGGCCAACCCCGTGCGCTTGCTACCGTAGTCGATGGACAGGATGCGACCCATCCTCTCTTTACTTAGCGAGCAACCAAGCGTCCGGATACTGTGAGCGCAGCTGGTTGCGGCTCTGCACGGCCGCGCCCTTGTCGCCAAACGAGGAGGCCACGACGCGATACATGTTGCGAGCGGCGTTGTAGGCCAGCTGGGCGTTGTAGCCGGCGTTCTTCAGACGCTGCTGCAGGCCCTCGGCGTTGGCGCGCACGGAGAAGGAACCGACCACGACGCTGTAGTTGTTCAGACCGTCGCCACTGACCACGCTCAGGTCCTCGCGGCGCACCGGCTCGTTGTCATAGTTGCCAGTGGTGGGAGTCTGCACGGTGGGCTGCTGCTCCACGGGAGTCACCACGGGAACATCGGCGGGAGCCTGCTCCTGCACCGGCTGCTCGGCGGCGTCCTGGGCGCGAGCCTTCTCGTACGCCTTGCGGTAGGCGCTCTCCTTGCTCGAACCGCAACTTGCCAACAACATACCCATGCACAAGGTCGTTCCCAATACTGCAAATTTTTTCATCATCTTACTGTGTCTGTCTTTTAGAATGTTCTACAATACTTGTTTTCTATATTATTCTGCGAAATTACAAATTATCGGCCGAACGATAAAGGAAATGGCGCATAAAGATTGTTAAATGGGGTGTTTACAACTTTTTTAACACAAAATATTGCCCGCAATGGGGCTTGTTTGGAAATAAATGGCTATATTTGCGATTGATTTGAGGCCAACCCCGTGCAAAAGCCTCGTCCGGACAGGACGGAGGGTGAAACAGGGGAGGTGCCTATTCCATTCAAACAACAAAACAAGAAAAGAAATGAAGACATTAGGTTACATTGGCGCATTCCTCGGCGGTAGCATCGCCGGCGCTGCTCTGGGACTCCTGCTCGCTCCTGAGAAGGGTGCTGACACTCGTTCGAAAATCTCCGACGCTGTGGATGATTTCTGCAAGAAGCACGACATCAAGTTGTCGCGCAAAGAGGCAGAGGAGTTTGTAGATGACATTAAGGACGCTGCCACCGACGCCGTCTGATCCTCCCCAGGAGGCATGACGCGGCTTCTGTAGCGGCAAAAAAACGAAAAAGCGTGTTCTCAAACGATCAGAATGTTGAGACCATAGCGCAACTGATCGAGGTGATCAAGCATTACATCGGGCTTCAATCTGAATATGTGAAGCTCGATGTAATAGACAAGGTTGTGCGGTTGCTGACGATGTTGGTGCTTATCGCAGTGTTCGGAATACTGCTGGTCATCGCCATCATCTACTTCTCCTTTGCGGCGGCCTATGCGCTCTCAGACGCCATAGGAAGCCTGCCGGGAGCCTTTGCCATCGTCGGCGCGTTCTACCTTGTCGTGCTCTTCGTCTTCATCCGCCTGCGCAAGACCATCATCGAGCGGCCATTGGTCCATTTCCTGGCCAGCATTTTAATGTCGAAATAGCATGACTACCAATCAAAACCAAAGCACCGACTACCACACGCTCACAGAACTGCGCCAAAGGAAGGCGCAGCTGCTGGAGGACATCGCCAAGGATGACAAACGTGTAAAGGCCTTGTGGGCGCAACTGTTCTACCGACCCAAGACCAACGACACGCCCTCGCAGCGCATCACCAACATGATCACCACGGGTGGCGGCATACTCGACGGACTCATCCTGGGCTGGAAACTCTATCGGAAGTTTGGCAAGAAGGGGTCTATCCGCATTTTCGGCAGACGCTTTTAGCGTTGGGGGGATTTCTCTCCAACGATCTCCTATATACTTATCCTTTCTCTTCCTCGCTCCTGCGTTCTCTTCTTGGGAAGAATAGAATGGCGGGCCATGACGGTCTTTCGTACAAGACGGAGGACTGATGGGGTAAGTTTGTCTTTGGGCCAAGGCGCAGGAAAGGCTGGTCATTTTGTCCGGGGCGAACTGGTCATTCCATCCGGGATTGGCAGGATTTTCATCCAGATTGGCTGGTTTTTCATCCGAACAGGCTGGTCATTCATCCGAACTGGGTGGTTTTTCATCCGAACTGGGTGGTTTTTTATCGAAGACGAAGGGAGCCGATGAGAAAAGGCATAAAAAAGGAGTACCGCTGTACTCCACCTTTGTTAACCTTAAATCTAATACTAACCTCATGGAGGAGATCAAGCGGATGGGGACACTCGACCCG
>ULTS01023499.1_pt1 | contig 11327 bp, 8 predicted proteins | sample 1957821 | NCBI WGS metagenome assembly ULTS01 (sample SAMEA4835741, study PRJEB28245) | human gut metagenome | biome: gut microbiome; material: fecal sample | place: Denmark | collected 2008
GCGCAATGTCCATGCGGTAGGCGCGGCCCCATATGCGGCCTTTTCTCAACAGCGCGGAGATCTCCGTTCCGTTAAGCCGGGAGAAGAAAAACGTCATCAGTTTGAGTACGTACGCGAAGGCCGTTCCCACGATAAACGTGAAGCCCATCATCAGCGACGTCTCCCCGATCATATGCATCAAATCCATTTTTTTACATTCATCAAAGTTTTGCCATCGGGTGTGCCGGAACATTCTGCGCATGCGGCAAAGCATGCCGAACGTCGTTCGCCGCACCGGCGTCGGTGCGACAGCCCGGAGTCCGCACACGGAAATCCGACGTACGATGCACGGACGGCATCATACGCTTGAAAGCGAAAGGATTTGACGGCTAAATGACCAGAACGCCGAACCGGAGGTAGTCGGCGCGATGGAAAGGCAGGGCGGTCTGCCCGCCGCGCAATAAAGAAGAGACGACGTATTTCGTGCAGCAGCCCTGCGCCAGCGGGAAATGCCGCCCGGAGCAGACGTCACGGTCGCCGCCCGACACCCGCTGCGGACCTTCCACCGGCTTGCGCAGCGACCGCACGGGGCAAGGCACGGCCGTCCGGACGGTCTCCGTCGCCACGCAGTCCCCGTATTTGAAACCGGCAAGGAAACATTCCGCCGTCTGCCGGACCGCAGCCGCAGCCGGCACTCCGGACTTCGCCCCCGAATCCATGACGGACGAGAGGGAGGAGACCAGCAGAAAGAGGAATATGAAGACCGATGTTTTCATAGCGTACGGAAATACCCGTACCACAAATTTAGTACAAATCCGGAAGACAAGCAAGTTCGCGGCGGTTTTCTTTCAATTCATTTCAATTCATTTCAATTCATTTCCGGCCGGAGGTCGGACGAAGCCGTTCTCCGCCCCCGACCGGCCATGCGGGCCTGCCGGACGGGCACAAAAAAGGCCGGGAAATCCCGGCCCGGAAGGTATGGACTGCGTCTACCTGCGCACCTTGACGATGATCTTGCGCACCGTGCCCTCGCCCACCATCGGGGCGTGCCCGTCCTCGGGGAAAAGCACCGTAAACTGCCCCGGACGCATCGTGTAATAGGTCTGCGGCACGTCGTCGAAGAGCTGGATGTCATTCTCGACGCTGAATTCGCCCAGCGGCTTCTTGAGCTCCCTGCGCTCGCTCCAGCCGAAGGACTCCTCCTCGCCCCGGATGAGAACCTGGATGTCGATGTACTCGTTGTGGATTTCGAGTTTGGCGTCGGGCTTCTGTTTCAGCTCGCGCTCCATGACGTTGACGTAGATGTCCTTGCCGTCGAGTTCGTGAATACCCGGTTCCATCGTCGTCCAGTCGGTCGAGGCGATCAGTTCGAAAGCCTGTTTCATGCGCGGGCTTACGCCGTAGTAAAGCGCGCTGTTTTTCAGAGAGTCTAAAATCATATTCTTTATTTGTTTTTCGGTTCTGCGTTCGTCCGCCGCCGAATTCTGCGACCCCGCGGAGCGAATACAAAGTTAACAAGATTTTTTGTTTTGACAAAGTGGCGGAAAAAGCATTATATTTGATGTCGGAACGTCTTACCGGACCGCACCCGATTCGGCTTGGACTCCACCCCGCTTTTGCGTACCTTTAATAAAAACATACCGATCATGGACTTTACGGAAATCAGACTTTCGGGCAAAACCCGTCGTGAACACGATCTGCTGGGCGAAATGGAAATCCCGGCGGAGTATTATTTCGGCGTGCAGACCATGCGCGCGGTGGAGAATTTCCACATCAGCCGCGTGCGGCTCAACTTCTTCCCGGAGCTGATCCGCGCCCTGGCCGACGTCAAGCAGGGCGCCGCGATGGCCAACCGTGACCTGGGACTGCTCGACCCGGCGATCGCCGACGCGATCATCCGAGCCTGCGAGGAGCTGCGCGCCGGGAAACTCGAGGAGCAGTTCGTCGTCGACATGGTGCAGGGCGGCGCCGGCACGTCGACCAACATGAACGCCAACGAGGTGATCGCCAACCGGGCGCTCGAACTCCTCGGCCATGAAAAGGGCGAATATCAGTTCTGCCACCCCAACAACCACGTCAACCTCTCGCAGTCGACCAACGACGCCTACCCCACGGCCGTGAGGATCGCACTGGTGCGCAGCATCGAGAAACTGGTGGCCTCGCTGCGCGAACTCATCGCGGCGTTCCACGCCAAGGGCGAGGAGTTCTCCGGCATCATCAAGATGGGCCGCACGCAGCTTCAGGACGCCGTGCCGATGACCCTCGGACAGGAGTTCGAAGCCTACGCCGCCAACCTCACCGAGGAGACCGAGCGGCTGACGGCCAACATGAAACTTTTCTTCGAGATCAACATGGGGGCCACGGCCATCGGAACGGGCATCAACGCCGACCCCGACTACGCCGGGCTTTGCACCCGTTACCTGCGCGAGATCACCGGACTGCCGCTCGTCGAGGCGTCGAACATGATCGAGGCCACGAGCGACACGGGCGCCTTCATTATGAACTCCTCGGCCCAGAAACGCCTTGCGGTGAAACTCTCGAAAATCTGCAACGACCTGCGGCTGCTCTCGTCGGGTCCCCGCTGCGGGCTGAACGAGATCAACCTCCCGCCGCGCCAGCCGGGATCGTCGATCATGCCGGGCAAGGTCAACCCCGTGATCCCCGAAGTCGTCAACCAGGTAGCGTTCCGCGTCATCGGCAACGACCTCACCGTGACGATCGCATCGGAAGCCGGACAGCTCGAACTGAACGTCATGGAGCCGATCATCGTCCACTGCCTGTTCGAGAGCATCGAAATGCTGATCAACGCCATGAACACGCTGCGCGAGAAGTGCATCGCCGGCATCACGGCCAACGAGGAGGTCTGCCGCCGGATGGTCTTTAACAGCATCGGGCTGGTGACGGCGCTCAACCCCTATCTGGGCTACGAAACGTCGAGCATGCTGGCCAAGGAGGCCCTCAAAACCGGCAAGGGCATCTACGACCTCGTACTCGAGCATAAGCTGATGAGCGAAGAGGAGTTGCACAAGGTGCTGCAACCCGAAAACATGGTCCACCCGCGCAAGAAGATCGGAGAGTGACCGAACGGAACAGCCCCGGCCCGATGAGCCGGGGCTGTTCATTCCGCCGGGCCGCTATTCCGCCAGCCCGTAACGGCGCATCAGGGGCTTCACGTCGGGCACGGCGCCGCGGAAACGCACGTACTGCGCCATCGGCTCGTCATAGCCCGCTTCGGTCAGGATATGGCGGCGGTAACGGCGCGCGGTTTCGGAATCGAAAATATCGCCCGTGCCGGTGAATGCCGCGAAGGCATCGGTGTCCAGCACCGCCGACCACGTGTAGGAGTAGTACTGCGCGGGGTAACTGCTGGCGAAGATGTGGTTGTAATAGGTCGTCCGGAAGCGTAAAGCGGTATGCTCCGGGAAGTCGTAACGTTTCAGGAACGCCCGTTCGAAAGCCGCCACGTCGCACCCTTCGACCGGCCGCAGCACGGTGTGCCATTCGAGGTCGAGCAGCGCGGTGGCATAGAAATCGGTCAGGTAAAGCCCCTTCAGGAAGTTCTCCGACTCCTTGAACTTCGCGATCAGCGCATCGGGAATCGGACGCCCCGTCTCGTAATCGCGGGCGTAGTGTTTCATCACCTCCGGCTCCCAGGCCCAATGCTCGTTCAACTGCGAGGGCAGTTCGACCATGTCGCGCGGGAAGCTGCCCGTCACCTGTGGATACGGCCCGCGCGAGAGGAAACCCGCCAGAGCGTGTCCGAATTCGTGGAAGAGGGTCTTGACCTCGGAGGTCGACAGCAGCTTCGGCCTGCCTTCGGCCGCACGCGAGAAGTTGCAGCTGATGGTCACCAGCGGCAGCACCTCCCGCTCTCCGGCGCACGAATACCCGCGCAGGCGCGAGCACCACGCGCCGCCGCGTTTGCCCTTGCGGACGAAGCAATCCAGATAAAGCAGTCCGAGGGGGCGGCCTTCGGCGTCTTTCGCCTCGAAGGTCAGCACGTCGGGGTGGAAAACGGGAATGTCCGTGCGCTGCGTCAGCGTGATTCCGAAAAGACGGTTGGCCACATAGAAAACGCCGTCGTTGAGCACATTGTCGAAAAGCAGGTAGTTGCGCATGCGCCCCAGTTCGGACCCGAATTTCGCCTTGCGCAGCTTGCCCGAATAGAAGGCCACGTCCCACGGTTCCAGCCGGAAGGCCGAATCCCGCTCGTATTTCACGGCGAAAGCCTCCAGTTCGGCACGCTCCGCACGTCCCTTCCCCGCGGCAGCGTCCTTGAGCGGCAGCAGCAGTTCGCGGACCTTTTCGGGCGTCCCGGCCATGTTCGTCTCCAGCGTGTAGGCGGCATAGTTCTCGTATCCCAGCATCCGGGCCCGTTCGAGACGCAGGTTGACGATGTCGACCGACAACTGGCGGTTGTCGTACTTCCCGTCCATGCAGCGCGAGGTGTAGGCCTCGTAGAGTCTCCTGCGCAGATCGCGGTTCGTGGCCGAAGCCATGACCGACGCATAGTCGCCGTTCGTGAACCCGACGGCCCAGACGCCCTGATGCCCCTGCCGGGCCGCATTGCGGGCGAAACGCTGCCGGGTCGTCCCCGCAAGCCCGTCGAGCAGGCTGCTGTCCTGCACGTACAGGACGAACTCCTGGGTCGCCTGCGTGATGTTCTGCCCGTGGCGGATGCGTTTGAGCGAAATCTCGCGGTTCAGCTCCTTGAGCCGCACCTTCTGCCCGGGCGTGCAGAGCGCCCCGCCGCGGATGTAGCTCCGGTAGACCTTGCCGAGCGTCCGCAGCTGGAGCGAATCCAGCCCGGCCGCATCGCGCCGGTCGTAGACGGCCTTCACCAGGCGGAAGATCGCCGTGTCGAGCGTCACGGCGTCGTATGCCTCTCCGGTCAGCTGCGCGGATTCCAGAGAGATCCGGATGACGGAGTCGCCTCCGAAATTCGATTTCAGGTAACCCAGCACCGCGCGCGGAACGTCCAGCAGGCTGTCGGCACGGTCGAGCGGTACGACGACGTTTTCGAAAGTCGCCTCCGCGGGGTCCAGCGCCCTGATTTTCGCAATCCCGGCCTTGTAGGCGCGGATGCCCTCCTCAATGGCGGGCATGATGTCGGCGGCATGGATACGGTCGAAGCGGGGCGCCCCGTAAGGGGCTTCGGAAGGCATCAGCAACGGATTTCCGGCAAAAAGCCGGCCGGAGAAAAGGAACAGCCCACATACGGAGAGGAGAAGCGTTCTCCTTACGAGCGGAAGGGATCGGATCATGGCGAACGATTGGCTGAATTTTTCCACAAGATAGCAAAAAAATCGTTCCGGACAACACCTGCCGGCAAATTAAAACCGGCGGAAAGAGTGTCTCCGCCGGGGCATCCCGTTTTCCGGGTAATTCGTCAGGAACTTTTCCGAAGCCGCACGACGACGGGATGGTGGTCCGAATAGTCGACCGGAAGCACCTCGTAGGAAAGCGGTTCGAAACCGCCGCTCAACACGTAGTCGATGCGCAGCGTGTTGTAGAAACCGCGGAACGTATGCGAATAGCCCGACCCGCACTCACGGAAGGCGTCGCGCAACCCCCGCGCCATCGTGCGGTAGACATACGACATGGGCGTATCGTTGAAATCGCCGCAGACGATCCGCCGCGTGCGCGTCGCACCCACGACCTGCGCGATGCTGTCGACCTGCGCGGCCCGAAGCACGCTATTCTCGCGCAAACGGGTCACGATACTGCGGATTTTGGTCTCGCGCGCTGTGTCCGAGAGAAACTGATGGCTGGTGATGAACTGGTTGTCCGAAGCGTTGATGGCCGTCGAGCGCAGGTGGTTGTTGAAAACCCGCACGGTGTCCTCGCCCACAATCACGTCGGCCCAGACCGAAGACGAAGGCGTCAGCACGGTGTCCGAACGCAGGATGCGGTATTTGCTCAAGATGGTCAGCGTCGAGCCATAGACCGAATCCGGGGCCTGCGTGCGTCCGAAGTGCGCGATCTCGTACTTCTCGCCCAGCAGCGAAAACTCCTCGGACTGCTCCGCGAGGCGGGCATTGAACTCCTGGAGGCAGATCAGGTCCGGAGCCTGCTCCTCGATCAGGCGCAGGATGTCGTCGACGCTGCTCCGGCCGTCCTCGCCGTAGAAACTGCGCACGTTGTAGCTCATAACCTTGACAGCAGCGCGGTCGAAGGCCGTCTCCGTGGCATAGCTGCGGCGGATTTCAGGACGCCAGAAGAGCGAGACCTTGAAAAGCCCCGCCACGACGACGACCAGCATCGCCCCGGCGCACACCCAGCGCCAGCGGATGATCCAGTAGAGCGTCAGCACGACCGACGCGACGTAGACCGCCGGAGCGGCCAGCCCCAGCACGGGAAAGAACCACACGCTGCCCGGATCGACATAGGGGACGAAATAGGTGAGAACCATCGTCGCGCCCACGGCCAGCGTCACGAGCGTCAGCGCCAGATCGACGAGCCGCATGACGAGACTGCGGCGCCGTTTCCCCGAAGGGCCTCCCCCGTATCCGTTATAGTAATCGGAAGCCATCGTCTAAAAACGGATCGTTCCCCGGCGTTTCCACCAATGCAGCAGCAGGAATCCCCACAGCATGCCGCCCACATGGGCGAAATGGGCCACGTTGCCCACGCCCCTCCATCCGAGGAACAGCTCGATGACGGCATAGATGATGACGAACCACTTGGCCTTCATCGGAATAGGCGGAATCAGCAGCATGATGACCGCATTGGGATGCATCACGCCGAACGCCAGCAGCAGGCCCATCACCGCGCCCGACGCGCCGACCAGCAGCAGCGGCAGCTCGCCGAACGCCAGCGCCGTGAGGTACTGGATCAGCGCCGCACCCACGCCGCAGACCATGTAGAAGGTCAGGAAACGCTGCGAGCCGAGTTCGTATTCGAGCGTACGCCCGAACATCCACAATGCGAACATGTTGAAGAAGATATGTTCGAAATTGGCATGCAGGAACATGTAGGTGATGAACTGGTAGGTATGGAAATAGGGCGTTCCCAGCGACAGGGCGCAATACTGCATGATCGTGTCGCCGACGGGCAGCAGCGCCGTGGCCATGTAAACCAGTACATTGATGATTATCAAATTCTTGACCACCGGAGGGGTCTGAAAATAGCGGTTCATGCGTTTTAATTTTTGCAAATGTAACTCTTTTCCGCCGGATTATCCCAACTTGGCGCGCAAATCTTCCGGCGTGATCTCGGCGGTGATCGCCTTGCCCGAGGGCGAAAAACTGAAACTGCCCGTGTCGGCCAGCTGTGCGAGCAGCGCCGCGGCCTCCTCGCGCGACAAGGTCCGCCCCGCACCCTTGGCGCCGGAGCGGGCCATCACGCCGGCGATCTTCTCGCGCCGCACATCGGAGAGCGACACCGGAGTCGCAAAGGCCTGCAACAGGTCGAACAGCAGCCGGTCCACGGCGTCGGCGGGCATGTCGGCGGGCGTGCCCCTCACTTCGACGGTCCCTTCGCCGCAGAAGTCGATGTCGAAGCCCAGGGCAGCGAACTCCACGGCATTCTCCTCCAGCAGGGCGTATTCGTCGCCCGAAAGGACCAGCCGTTCGGGGAACAGCAACTGCTGGCTCACCGACGAGCCGTTGCCCAGCATCCGGAGGTAATCCTCGTAAAGAATCCGCTCGCGGGCGCGCCGCACGTCGACCACTACGAAGCGGCCGCCCAGCAGAGCGGCGACATAACCGCCCGGCAGCGGCAGCGCATCGGTGAATTCCGGACGCTGCGGCATGTCGAACCGCTGCTGTTCGGGAGCGGCCGACGAAGGGATGAAATCCAGGGCGCTGTCGTCGAATCCGCCGCCCGAAGGGGTGATCTCGAAACCGCCTCCCGACTCGAACTCCTCAAACTCCCCGGCGTCCGCACCCGGCAGGGCGAATCCGCCCGCCGCGGCCTGCGGGAACGACGGCGCGGCGCTCCGGCCTCCGCCCGTGCGGAATCCCGCGGCAGAGTTGTCCGACACGACCCCGCCGTCGCGGTACGGCACGTCGAAGCCCGTGAAATCCTCGTTGGGATCGGGCGCCGAAGGGTCGATATACTCCTCGCGGAAAGGGTTGTAGTCGCTGTTCGACATGGCCAACGGCTCGCTGTACACGGCTCCTTTCTGCAAAACGGGAATCTCCACCGGGCTGTCCCGGTCGAAATCCATCAGCGGCACGGCGCCCGTTTTGGCCAGCGTCTCGCGCACAGCGGCGTTGACGATCTGCCACACGGCCTCCTCGTCGGCGAACTTGACCTCGGTTTTCTGCGGGTGCACGTTGACGTCGATACGCCCGGGATCGAGCGTCAGGTAGAGGAAATAGGAGGGCTGGCAGCTCTCGGGAATCAGCTTCTCGTAGGCTTTCAGAATGGCGCTCGTCAGATAGGTGCTCTTGAAAAAGCGCCCGTTGACAAAAAGGTATTGCTCCGTGTTGCGTTTCTTGGCGGCAGCCGGACGGCCGATATATCCCTCGATGCAGGCGATCGAAGTGTCGGCCTCGACCTCCAGCAGGTTCTGCTTGATGTGACGCCCCACCACGTCGACGATGCGTCCCGCCAGCGATCCGGCCTGCAACGTATAGACCGGAGCGTCGTTGGCGTAGAGTTCGAAGGCGATCTGCGGGTTACAGAGCGCGATGCGCTGGAACTCGGCCTTGATCTGCGACGCCGAGGTGGTGCTCTTGTCCAGAAAACGGCGGCGCGCCGGGACGTTGTAGAAAAGGTTGCGCACGAAGAACTGCGAACCCACGGGACACATCACCGGGTTCTGCGCCGCGAACTGCCCGCCGTTGATCTCGGTCTGCGTACCCACCTCGTCGCCGGCCTGCCGGGTGCGCAGTTCGACCTGCGACACGGCGGCGATCGAAGCCAGGGCCTCGCCGCGGAATCCGAACGTGTGCAGGGCGTAAATATCCTCCACGGCCCCGATCTTGCTCGTGGCGTGGCGGTCGAAGGCCATGCGCGCGTCGATGGGCGACATGCCGCAGCCGTCGTCGACGATCTGGATCAGGTCCTTGCCGCCGTCGCGGAAGTTGACCTTCACCGAAGTCGCCCCGGCGTCGATGGCGTTCTCCATCATCTCCTTCACCACCGAGGCGGGCCGGTTGACGACCTCGCCCGCGGCGATCTGGTTGGCAACGACCTCGGGTAATAATCTGATCTTGTCTGCCATTTACTCCTCGTAATCGTTGGGAACGACCCTAATAGGCGCATAGGGATTGAACTCCTCCTCCCCGACCTGCTGCGTTTCGGTCGCGGGTGCGGTCCGCGCGCGCAGGAACACATCGGCCAGCTTCGGGTAGAGCAGGTAGATAAAAAGCAGCACCAGCACGGCCCCCGCGGCCATCTTCAGCACACGGATACGCCCCCGCTCCTCCTCGTTCGAACGCCGCGCATCCCGGGCTTCGCGCTGGGTGCGGATGTACTGTCCGGGCTGGTATTCGCGGTCGGCATCCTCGGCGCGCTCGCCGCGCAACTCGGCACGGCGCTGTTCACGGGCCTCCTTCTCGGGGTCGTAATAACGCGGGATGTAATTGAATTTGTTCGGGTGCCGTTTGAAAGGGGTAAAGCCTAACATGGTCGTTCTATTTTTTGTAAAGATACGAATATCTTCGCAATTTTATTGCATGACTCTCTTTATTGTGGTTGCATTGCGACAAGCCCCCGCCTCAGGCGGGGGTTTAGGGGTGGGTCAGATTTGCAAACGCGGCATTCCGCCGCCAATTACAAGCCGGAATCAATGTACGAACGATTAATAATTCATCCCGGATTATTACCTGAAGAAGCTTTTCATCCGTTCGAAAATATTCTGGTTCTTGACCGACTCCGCCTTCTGGAAAGAGGGCTGCGCGGCCAACTGCTCGACGAGTTTTCGCTCCTCGGCCGAGAGTTTCGACGGAACGGTGATGTCCACCACCACCAGTTCGTCGCCGCGACCGTAGCCGTTCACGTCGGGCAGTCCCTTGCCGCCCAGGCGCAGCACCTTGCCGGCATGCGTTCCCGGGGCGATCTTGATCTTGGCGCGCCCGTCCACCGTCGGAACCTCGACCGTACCGCCCAACAGGGCCGTCGTCACGGTGATGTTCAGGTTGTGGATCAGATCGTTGCCGTCACGCACCAGTTCGGGGTTGCGCTCCTCCTCGATCACCACCTGCAGGTCGCCGTTCACGCCGCCCTGACGCGCGGCGTTGCCCTTGCCCGTGACGGTGAGGACCATGCCCTCGCCCACGCCGGCCGGGATCTTGATCTCCACGACCTCCTGCCCGCGCAGCGTGCCTTCGCCCTTGCACTTGTCGCACGACGCGGTGATCACCTTGCCCGTGCCGCCGCACGTGGGGCACACGCCCTGCGTCTGCATCCGGCCGAAGAAGGTGCTCTCCACCCGCATCACATAGCCCGTGCCGTTGCAGGTCGAACAGGTCGAATAGGAATTGGCGTCCCTGGCTCCCGAGCCGCCGCACTTGTCGCAGGCGACGGTCTTGTTGATCTTGAGTTTCTTCGTAACTCCGTTGGCGATCTCGGCCAGCGTCAGACGGACCCGCACGCGGATGTCCGAGCCGCGGTTCACGCGCCGTCCCCCGCCGCCGTTCGACGAGCGGAATCCGCCCCCGAAATGGCCGCCGAAAATGTCGCCGAACTGCGAGAAGATGTCCTCCATCGAGAACCCTCCGCCGCCGAAGCCGCCGAAGCCGCCGGCCCCGCCGCCTGCCGCGCCGCTCATTCCGGCATGGCCGAACTGGTCGTAACGGGCGCGCTTGTCGGGGTTCGACAGCACGTCGTAGGCCTCTGCGGCCTCCTTGAATTTCTCCTCGGCCTCCTTGTCCCCAGGGTTTTTGTCGGGGTGGAACTGGATGGCCGCTTTGCGGTAGGCCTTCTTTATTTCGTCTGCGTTAGCGTTCTTCGCAACGCCCAGCACTTCGTAGTAATCCCTTTTTTCTGCCATGGTCTTACTCTCCTACAACTACTTTTGCGAAGCGCAGCACCTTCTCGCCCAGCATGTAACCCGTCTGAACGACGTCGATGACCTTGCCCTTCTTCTCGTCGCCGGCGGCGAACCGGGCAACGGCCTCCGAAAAATCGGCGTCGAACTCCTTGTCCAGCACCTCGATCTCGGTCACGCCCTTGCGGCGGAGCGCCTCGGTAAATTTCTGTGAAATGAGCGTCACACCCGCCCGCAGCGCCTCCAGATCGTCGCTCTTCTGCATGGCGTCCACGGCGCGCTGCACGTCGTCGCGCACAGGCAGCATCTCCAGCAGCACGTCGCGGCCCCCGGTCTGCACCAAGTCCATCTTCTCCTTGAGCGTGCGCTTGCGGTAGTTGTCGAACTCGGCTTGCAGGCGGACGTACTT
>ULTS01011194.1_pt1 | contig 11117 bp, 7 predicted proteins | sample 1957821 | NCBI WGS metagenome assembly ULTS01 (sample SAMEA4835741, study PRJEB28245) | human gut metagenome | biome: gut microbiome; material: fecal sample | place: Denmark | collected 2008
GTGCCTGCCTGATAGGTATATTCCTGCAATTTCATGTATTTCTGCCTGAAATTTGCCTATATAGATTGATTATTTATTGTTCTTATAGGAACACGCAGAAGTAAGTTCCTGAACAGAAACAGACTTTTCCATAAAATAAAAGCAATGCCAGTATCCACTCTTCCCAGCATTGCTTTATCTTTATATATTATATTGTCAGCTATCACTCCATATCCGGACACTTGTATCCCGCATTAATCATATTAGCTCGCAGCTTTTCTACACTTACCCCTAGCTTTTGTGCACCCTTTTCCATACTTATGCTCTCATCTTCGACCAGTGAATATATCATCCGGTTGCCTTCTTCTCTTCCTTTCTGAAGTCCTTTCTCAATTCCCCTGTCTTCAAGTCTCTGCGCTACATCACACATATTGCTCACTCCTTCCTTATCTGACAATATCTCTTCATATCTGTTATCCCCTGTCATAACTGATAAGAACTTTAGTATCTCATCCACATGCTTAATTGTTGTCTTATCATCTGGTATGTAATCTTTGTTCTTTCTCTTGTTCACAAAGAAATTAGCAACGATCTTATAATCACTTGTAAACTTTGCTATCTGTTCATCTGTCAGCCACGCTATCTCAAATACATTAGCTTTAGTGTCATTAACATACTTATCCAGATTATCCGGAACTTTAATCAGAGACTTAAGATTCTTTGGTGCTGTCCATTTTCTGTCTATACCATAATACAGCACCATCATTATTACCGGCACTATTGTTTTCTTATCATATTGTCCTCTGTATGAAGCACCTTCATATCCCGATATCCTTGCTGGCATTCTTTTCTCAACCTTTGTCTGATTCTCTATGCCATACAGGACTATGTCTGTACATCCTCTTTTCCAATACTTAGCAATATCGCGTTCCTGTTCATGAACTTTTCCATCTTCAGCCTTATACTGTGAATGAACTGTCGTATTAACAAGTTCATTCTCTTCAACCTCCGACTTTCCATCAAATAACAACACATTAACAATATCCGCAAATATATCATTATTATCTTCCAGTACCTTTTGTGTTATATCTTTCTCTTTCATTCACATACAAGCAGTCTGTCATGAATCTTTAACCATAAATCATTTTTAATATACAATTAATATAAGTTTTTGTCAATACCGTAATTGCGGTTTGCCTATAAAGTATGCTGTCAGAAATTCAAAGAATAAATTGTTGGTTTGCTTTCAAAAAGCCTACTAAACTTGCATTACGCAATAGTTTAGTAGGCTTTTTAATTTCATCAATGACAACTTTCAATTTCAAAAATCTACTAATTCGCATATATACAATAATCTGGTAGGCTTTTATTTCAAAAGTATCATCTGTATTTATAGTCATTTAGCAAAAGTCAAAAATTCCAATGCCCCCAAAAGGACCATAAAGTTCTTACAATATCAGGCCTTATCCCTCAACAGCCCTTGCAGCGGCTCTGGCTGTCAGCTTTCCATCTACAAGGTCAATAACAATATCATCCCCTGTATTGATATTGCCTGCAAGTATTAACTTGGCTGCCAGTGTCTCAACTGTCTTCTGGACATATCTCTTAAGCGGTCTTGCACCATACATTGGGTCAAATCCGTTTTCAACTATGAAATCCTTGGCTGCATCTGTAAGAACAATCTCAAGCTCTTTATCTGCAAGTCTCTTGTTAACATCTGCAACAAGAAGATTGATAATATTGCTGATATTATCCTTAGTAAGAGGCTTGAACATAATTATCTCATCAAGACGGTTAAGGAATTCAGGTCTGAAATGATTCTTTAAATCACCCATAACAGCTTCCTCTGCCTCTGGCTTAATTGAGCCATCAGGATTGATGCCTTCAAGCAGATATGAAGAACCAATGTTACTTGTCATTATGATTATAGTGTTCTTAAAATCCACAGTTCTTCCCTGTGAATCAGTGATACGGCCATCATCAAGTACCTGTAAGAGGACATTAAATACATCTGGATGTGCCTTCTCAACTTCATCAAAAAGAACAACTGAATATGGTTTTCTTCTTACAGCTTCTGTAAGCTGTCCACCTTCATCATAACCTACATATCCTGGAGGCGCTCCGATAAGTCTGGATACTGAATACTTCTCCATATACTCGGACATATCAAGTCTTACTATATTAGATTCATCATCAAACAGACTCTCAGCCAGTGCCTTTGCAAGCTCTGTCTTACCTACACCTGTAGGTCCTAAGAACAGGAATGAACCGATTGGCTTAGTCGGGTCTTTAATACCAGCCTTAGACCTTATGATTGCCTCTGTTACCTTAGTAACACCTTCATCCTGACCGATAACTCTCTTGTGGAGCTGTTCATCAAGATTAAGAGTTTTCTGTCTTTCAGACTCACTTAACTTGCTAACCGGAATACCAGTCCATCTTGATATAATCTTAGCAATCTCTTCCTCAGTAACACTTTCATGAACAAGGCTCATATCTCTGTTACTTGACTTCTTCTCTGCTTCTTCCAAAGCCTTCTGTGCCTGTGGAAGTTTACCATACTGAAGTTCTGCTGCCTTATTAAGATCATATTCTCTCTTAGCCTGTGCTATCTGGGTATTAATCTGGTCAATCTCTTCCTTTAACTTGCTTACCTGGTCAACAGAAGATTTCTCGCTGTCCCATTTAGCTTTCTGGATATTGAAATCAGACCTTAATTCAGACAATTCCTTCTGTAATGCATCAAGTCTTTCCTTACTGAGGTTATCTGTCTCTTTCTTAAGTGCAGCCTCCTCAATCTCAAGCTGCATAATCTTTCTTCTCTTCTCATCAAGTTCTGCAGGCATTGAATCAAGTTCAGTCTTAATCATTGCACATGCCTCATCTACAAGGTCAATAGCCTTATCTGGCAGGAATCTGTCTGAAATGTATCTGTCTGACAAAGTAGCTGCACTTACAAGTGCGCCATCTGTAATCTTAACTCCATGGAACACTTCATATCTGTCCTTAAGACCTCTAAGGATTGAGATAGTATCCTCAACTGTAGGCTCATCAACCATAACCGGCTGGAATCGTCTTTCAAGTGCCGGGTCTTTCTCAATATACTCTCTGTGCTCATCAAGAGTTGTAGCACCTATACAATGAAGTTCACCACGGGCAAGCATAGGCTTTAACATATTGCCTGCGTCCATAGCACCTTCTGTCTTACCTGCACCGACAATAGTGTGAATCTCATCAATAAACAGGATTATCTGACCTTCAGACTTCTTAACCTCATCAAGTACAGCCTTAAGTCTTTCCTCGAATTCACCACGATACTTTGCACCTGCAACAAGCGCGCCCATATCCAGTGCAAAAAGCTTCTTATCCTTTAAGCCTTCTGGAACATCTCCCCTTACAATTCTCTGTGCAAGTCCTTCAACAACTGCTGTTTTACCAACACCAGGTTCACCAATAAGAACGGGATTATTCTTCGTCTTACGGGAAAGGATTCTTATTACATTTCTGATTTCATTATCCCTGCCGATAACCGGGTCAAGCTTTCCGTCCTTAGCTCTTTCTACAAGGTCTGTAGCATATTTGCTTAGAGTATCATAGGTTGCCTCTGGATTATCCGAAGTAACACTCTGGTTGCCTCTTACTGTGGCAAGTGCTGACAGGAATGATTCCCTGTTAATTCCATATGTCTTAAAAAGTTGCTTTATGCCCTTGTTAGGTGCTGCAATCATCGCAAGCATAAGATGCTCAACAGAAACATATGCATCCCCCATTCTCTTTGCTTCATCTTCAGCATTTACTAAAACCTTATTAAGATCATTGCTTACATAAAGCTGTACATTTCCTGAAACCTTATTCTTCTGGCTAAGTAAAGTCTCAATATTCTTAATAAATGTGTCCTTATCAATTCCCATCTTCTCTATCAGGCTCGCGATAAGACTATCTTCTATAGTTAAGAGACTGTACAGAAAATGTTCCTGATCAATCTCCTGATTACCATAATCGTAGGCAATCTTCTCGCACTGGTTAACAGCCTCAATAGACTTCTGTGTAAACTTATTAATGTTCATACGATTACCTCCTTCTATTACAATGAATGCTTAACTTCACTGTTTATCTATTGTTTTCCTCTTACAATTGATGTTATACATCTCATTGTTAGCACTGTCAAGAGGTGAGTGCTAATGAATTTATTAAAAAAATATAAAGCCAGCAAAATACTGGCTTTACACTATAATAAATAATTAAATTATATATTTTTATCGCTTTATGTACCTTATCAATCTGATATAAGCAGCACAGAAACATCATTAACATTTGTTCCCGTAGGACCTGTTATAATAAGCCCCTCTGTTAGTTTCAATGCATTATAAGCATCATTATTCTTAAGTACTTCAAATATATCTATTCCTTTATTCTTTAATTCTCCTGCTGTATCACCATCGCTATATCCACCTGCCGCATCCGTAGGTCCGTCTGTTCCATCGCTGCCTATACTGAATACTGCCGCATTTGACATTCCCTTAATACCTTCTGCTGCTGATAATGCAATCTCCTGATTTCTTCCGCCTTTACCATGTCCGGTAATATTAACAACAGTTTCTCCGCCTGCTATGTATGCCAGCTTCTTTCCTGACTTACAATGTGTCTTTGCTATAGATGCAAGAAAACTTCCGGCTTCTTTTGCCTGACAGCATAACTGGTCCGTAAGCATTACTGGTTCATATCCATACTTTGAACATTCCCTTGATACTGCACTGCATAATTCACGCACACTTCCATTAATAAAAGTTGTTACATTATCCAGTTTCTTCGGTGTCTCAATATCCATCAGCTTTTTTACATCTTCACTTATATTAAGATTATATTTTTCTACAATGTGCCATGCTTCTTCACATGTTGTTGTATCTGCACATGCCGGACCTGAAGCAATCATATCCAGTGGGTCACCAAGTATATCTGATAATACTATTGATAATACATGCGCCGGTTCACATAATTTTGCAAACCGTCCGCCCTTTACTTCTGATAAGCGTTTTCTTATCGTATTAATCTCAACAATATCTGCGCCGCATGCAAGTAACTGATTAGTTATATCCTGCAATTCTTCTCCTGTAATCTTCGGCTTCTCAAATAAAGCACTTCCTCCACCTGAAAGAAGAAAAAGCACTGTATCATTCTTATTGAGTCCGCTTACCATCTCAATAGCTGCCTGTGTTGCTTTAAATGAATTCTCATCTGGAACAGGGTGGCCTGCCTCAAAACATTCTATTCTTTCAATCGGCTCTTTTACATGTCCATACTTCGTTATTACAATTCCTTCATTTATTCTGTCTCCCAGACAGTCACTTGCCGCCTTTGCCATCTGCCATGCGGCTTTTCCTACTGCTACAAGAATAACTTTTCCATCAAATTTCCTGTCTTTAAGTGTTTTCTTAACTGCTTCATCCGGAAGAACTGCTTTAATTGCCGCATCAATTATATTGTCTGCAACCGCTCTTAATTCTTTATTCATAAGATTCTCCTTCCTGACATTATAATAACCTGTCAACAACATTTATAATTTTGTGTCTGCCAGTTTTTCATAATAATGTATAATTGCACTGTGGTCGCTGCTTCCATCTCCATTATTATGCAGATACTGCATTATTTCCTGAACCTGTGCCGTCATCGGTACTGGAGCTCCAACACTATGAGCACACTCAAGTGCATTATTCAAATCTTTAATATGTAAATCTACTCTGAATCCTGGTTCAACATTATCCTCTATCATCATTGGAACTTTGGCATTCATAACAGTAGACCCTGCTAGTCCGCCTTTTATTGCCTCAAATACACATTCAGGGTCTACTCCGGCTTTTTTTGCCAGAATGAAGCTTTCAGAAACTGCCTGGATATTACATGCAACAATTATCTGATTGGCAAGTTTTGTTGTATTTCCAGCTCCAAGTTCACCACATCTTGTAACTGATGAACCCATATGTGTAAGAATCTGTTTATACTTATCAAATGTTTTCTCATCTCCACCAACCATAAATGCAACTGTTCCATCTATTGCTTTAGGTTCTCCTCCTGACACAGGTGCATCAAGCATATCAATTCCTTTTTCTTTTAATACATCACCAATATATCTGCTGTCGACAGGATTAATTGAACTCATATCTATAAAACATGTTCCTTTTTTCATATAACCCGCAATACCATTTTCCCCAAGCATTACATCCTTTACCTGAGGACTGTTTGGAAGCATTGTTATAACTACATCACTTTCCATGCCAATCTGTTTTAAATCACCACTTCTCGCACCTGCCTGTACAAGTTCATCGACATTTTCCTTATGATGGTCATTAACAATCAATGTGTATCCAGCTCTGCAAAGATTCTTTGCCATCGGTTTTCCCATTATTCCCAATCCAACAAAGCCTATAACCATATATAATCCTCCTGATATTGTTCTAAATGTATTGTTATTATAACCTTTCTTTTATATAATAATGCGGCCATACTGATAAGTCCATATAGTTCTCATAAGTATAGCCGCATTATGTAACATTTATATTATAAAATTAATGAAAGAATAAATATTTCAACCATTGCTGCAATACCCATTATTAATGTGCACACTGTCTGTGTCTTATATCCCTGTTCAGGATCCATGTCACCAAAATTAGTAACTACCCAGAAGTATGAGTCGTTAGCATGTGATACTGTCATGGCACCAGCGCCTATAGCCATTACACAAAGCACTGTCTTAACAGGTGAAGCAAGTCCAAGAGCTCCAAGCAGTGGAGCAATGATACCTGCTGTAGTTGTAATTGCAACCGTCGAAGAACCCTGTGCTGTCTTTAATATTGCTGCAAGAAGGAATGGGAAGAATATTCCAACTGCTGAAAGCACTTCTGCATGCTGTGTAATAAATGCAACCATTGAGCTTGATGAAATAACCTTTCCTAATACACCACCAGCTGCTGTTACAAAAAGTATAGGGCCAACTGTCTTTAATGTCTCATTGGTAATATTGTAAAAATCGGACATCTTATGTGCCGTTGCAAGCTGGATTACTCCAAATATTGTACCAACAGCAAGTGCTATAATTGGTTTTCCAAGGAACTGGCATGCTATGTCAAGTACGCCGGTCCAGCCAGCCATTGATGAAATTGAACCAAGTGCCATAAGAATGATTGGTACAAGAATTGGAGCTAATGCATTAAATCCATTAGGAAGCTTTCCATACTCTGCAACTAATTCTTCATATGTCTTGGTAACTTCTCCATTGTCTGTTACTTCATCAGCACTCTTTACTCTCTTTCCAATAAACTTAGCATATACAAAACCTGCTATAAGAGGAAATATTGAACATACAACACCAAGTCCCATTACAAGTAAAAGATTATCTCCCACTCCAAGTGTATTAGCAGCTGCTATCGGACCAGGTGTTGGCGGAATAAAAACATGAGAAATATAAAGTCCTGCTGAAAGTGCTACTGTCATTGCTACACTTGAAACTGCTGTTCTTTTTACAAGTGCTTTTCTTATTGGATTAAGAATTACAAAACCACTGTCACAAAACACAGGAATTGAAACAACCCAGCCCATAAGCTCTATTGCAAGTTCTGGTCTTTTCTTTCCTACTACCTTAATTACCATATCTGCCAGCTTCAATGCTGCTCCTGTTTTTTCAAGTACCGAGCCAATCAATGCACCTAATATAATAACAATACCGATGCTACTGAATGTACCTGAGAATCCAGCTCCTATAACTGTTGGAATTCCAGACACCTTTGTTCCGTCTGGTTTTACAGTATCAACAAATGGAATTCCTGCCATCATTGCAAGAATAAGTGATACCGCCATAATTGCTAAGAAAGGATGAACCTTAAACTTAGAGATTGCAACTATCATCACAATGATAGCCAACACAAATGCAATTATCAATGCTACTCCTGTCATAAAAACACCTCATTTCTATTTTATTGTTGTACGGTTTGCACAAACCTTTGTGCTTTGTATGACACAATAATAACATGTAAAGTTTAATAGCAAAATGTTACACAGCACATAATATCATTTTTATTTTGTATTATGTAACAATAATGGTAAATCATATTTTTCATTAATTAATTCATCAGTAATTATGTATGCCAGATACAACGCTGGACTTTCTGTTGGTTTCCTGACATCAAGTCCTGTTATTTCTTTCAGTTTTGATATTCTGTATTGTAATGTATTCTTATGAATATAAAGATTGTCTGCTGCTTTCTGTATTGATCCCTGTGCATTAAAATACGCTTTCAGCAACGCAATATTCTCACTTACATCATTATAATCCATATCTTTGAATACCTTCTTTAAATATTCAAGCTTAATCTCTGTCGGTACATTGCTTATTAAAAGTTCAAGACTAATATCCTCATAGCATATAATCTGTTCATGTTTTTCAGCTGCAGCCGTCCATGCCCTATGTGCTTCAACATAAGCTTCATGCATATCATAGCTTTGGGCTGAATCTATACCAATATTTAATTCAAACTTATCTTTTTCCCACACATATCCTGCCAGCTCTCCTGCAAATTTAACCACATTTTCCGTATCCATATTATCTATGATTATTATCTGTCTTGAAGCATTCCTGAAATGCATTTTATAATTATTTCTCTTTAAAAATGCATCAACATCATTTTCAAATTTTGCAATCTGAGACTGTCCCTGCTGTGAATCTTTAAGGTTGTCCAGCTCATCTATGCTGGCAATAAACACTCTTCTTGGCTTATTAATATCTATTCCCAAAGCCATTCCACGGTCTTCTAAATCAGCATTCTTATATCCTCCATTTATAAGCCATTCTTCATAAAAAGCATTCCTTACACGCTTATTCATAAGCTGTCTATAGTTTGCACGACTCTCCATCAAAAGAATTTCCGTCATCTTTTTTAACAGTTTTCCAGACGTTATAACCTCTTCATATCCACCTGTCATTCCTATCACTCCTACTATTCCGCCATCAAGTTCAAGTGGAAGATTGATTCCTTTTTTTATGCCTTTTGATAAATCATCTTCATCAATATAATATTCCTCAAGATTTTCAGATATAATCTTATACGCACCATAATGAAAATCCCCTATTCTGGATTTATCACGACTTGCAATTATATGTCCTGTCTCATCCATAAGATTAATATTCTGTTTAACAAGTTTTGAAATTTCTTCAACAATCTGAGTTGCAGAATTCTTTGATATATGCATAACACGTACCTCCTCTTTGATAAGGATGTGACGGAATCCGTCACATATTCTTTCTATATATTATTGTACCATACATTTTATATCATTAAAATTTCTTTATAAAATCTTTCAACTTACCTCTGACATTGTGTTGTATGCGATTGTCATATCATACAAATTTATGAATAAATCAGATATTCAGGATTCATAATATTAATTAATAATTATGAATCAAAAAGGAGTATTATATGAGTAATAATATGGATCTTGGATACGATATGTTCTGCTATCAATGTGAACAGACAGCCGGCGGAAAAGGCTGCACTAAACTCGGCGTATGCGGAAAGACACCAGAAATAGCCAATCTTCAGGATTTGCTTATATATCAGCTGAAAGGTATCAGCTTCTATGCCAGACATATTCTGGATTTAGGACTTAATGTTGACAAATCTGTTGTCAGCTTTATTGAGAATTGTCTTTTTACCACTCTTACCAATGTTAATTTCAATGTAGATGACCATGTCCATCTTCTTAAACAATCCCAGGACATCAAGAATAATCTGAAAAATATAGTAGGAACAACTGATTATATTACCCCATCTGCTGCATACGAACTGCCAGAAACTAAAGCTGATATGCTGCGTGACGCGCCAATGGCAGGTATTATGTACGACAAAACTCTGGATCCTGATATCCGCTCATTAAGGCAGACTATTCTTTATGGTCTTAAAGGAATAAGCGCCTACGGTCATCAGGCAAGGGAACTTTCATACTATAGTGATAATGTTGACAATTTCTATATCATTGCACTCGAAGCAATAACAGATAACACCCTGACTGTCGAAGAACTTATCCGTCTGACTCTTAAAACAGGTGATATGGCTATTGAGATAATGAAAAAACTTGATGAAGCGAACACAACCATATATGGTAATCCATCACCACACTCGGTCAACGTTCACATTAAGAAAGGTCCCTTCATCATTGTTTCCGGTCATGACCTTAAAGACCTTGAAATGCTTCTTAAACAGACCGAAGGACTTGGCATTAATATATATACCCACGGTGAAATGCTCCCTTCCCATGGTTATGAAGGTCTTAAAAAATATAAGCATCTTGCAGGTAATTTTGGCGGCGCATGGCAGGACCAACAGAAACAGTTTGATAATCTTCCCGGCTGTATCCTTATGACAACCAATTGTCTCATGCGTCCAAGAGACACATATAAAGACCGTATATATTCTACTAATGTTGTAGGCTGGGATGGCATAAAATATATAGAAAAGAAGCCTGACGGTGAAAAGGATTTTTCTGAAATCATAAAACAGTCTCTTGAACTTGGAGGCTTTACCGAAGAGCAGGAAGCAAAAGAAATTCTAGTAGGATTCGGACATGAAGCTGCTCTGTCTCATGCAGTTGAACTTGTTGAAGCGGTAAAATCAAAACAGATACGACATTTTTTCCTGATTGGTGGCTGTGATGGTGCAAGACCTGGCAGAAGTTATTTTACTGATTTTGCCACTATGGTTCCTGATGACTGCATGATTCTCACTCTTGCATGCGGCAAATATCGTTTCAATAAGCTTGATTTCGGCACAGTTGCCGGACTTCCAAGGCTTCTTGATATCGGACAGTGTAATGATGTATATTCTGCTATTCTTATTGCCAATGCCCTTTCAGATGCATTTGGTACAGATGTCAATGGACTTCCTTTATCTCTTATTGTTTCATGGTATGAGCAGAAGGCTGTTGCAGACCTTCTCGCCCTGTTAAGCCTTGGCATTAAGAATATTTATCTCGGTCCGACACTTCCAGCATTCTTAAGCCCTAATGTATTGCAGTACCTTGTAGACACTTTACAGTTAAGACTTATAAGCAATCCGGAAGATGACATTAAGACATGTCTTGGACAGGCTGGT
>ULTS01026580.1_pt1 | contig 10597 bp, 10 predicted proteins | sample 1957821 | NCBI WGS metagenome assembly ULTS01 (sample SAMEA4835741, study PRJEB28245) | human gut metagenome | biome: gut microbiome; material: fecal sample | place: Denmark | collected 2008
GCCATGAGCGGAGCTGCACAGAGCAGGATGCAGAGTAACAGAATATAGTTCCTTTTTTTCATATTATAGGTCATTATCACTTGATGCTGCTAAGTTTTTAATGTGTCAAAATGGGGTATACGAAAATGAAAAAGGGTGGGAACTCCTTTTTACAGGAGTTCCCACCCTTGTGTATATCAATGAAAATAAGTATATTAACGCGCGAATTACGCCGGGTGTAATGTGTGTGTGTGTGTGTGTGTGTGTGTGTTTACACAAATCTCACACATTTCCAAATTTGCAACACACTTTTTTGAATATAGGTATATGCACGATGCAGCGGACAACGGAATGTTGCCTGAACAGATTGCCATATTTCCTGAAATGTGCTGTAAATCAAAATACATTGTCATTCAATTATTAAATTCCGTTTGCAAAGTTAGCGGATTTTAACGGAAAGTGAGAGGACAATCTTAGAAAATTTGAAGGACAATTCAAGGAAAAATGCTCATAATGAGGGACAATTCAGGGAATTTCCTTAAATTGTCCTTCTGTGTTCTTGTCCTGCATCCCGGATTTCAGGTTTCGGCTGTAAGTCCTTACATTGGAAAAACCGCAATGCGCGGCAATTTCTTCACGGCTTGCCGAAGGGTGTTCTTCCCGGTATCGGACAGCGGCCTCAATCCTGAGCCGGTTCAGTTCCTTATAAAAGGAACCGAAACGTTCTTTCATGACAATGGATACATATTTCCGGTTGCTCTTTACCGCATCTGCCAGTTCGCCGATTTTCAGGTTCGGATTCAGGTAAAGCCTGTCCTCGGTCAATGCTGCCCGTATTTTCGCTTCCAGTTCATCCTTGGCATCAACAGACAGCAGGCTGCTGCCGCTTCCCCGGTCGGACAGTACCGTTTCTATTTTTTCCGCTATGAGTTCTTCCGTTTCTTCTACCACCTCCCGATATTCTTTTCGTTGCGGATGCAATATCCGTATCAAAAGTACGATGTGCATGACAGAAATGACCAGCTGGAACCACATGTTGTAATCATGGTCGCCGGTGATAAACAGCCACCATGCGGCTCCCAGATACAGCACCGGCATGAATACGACAAAACCGGCAAAACGTACCGGAAAATCTTCACTGTTGGAATATTCTTCCTGCATGTGTAGGCGAATCTGGCGCAACAGCCAGCTTGTGGTATGCAACAGCATGGCTGTAAGCAGCAGGGAATATCCTCCGATAAGGAGAAGAAGCATATCACGATGGCGGTAGAGGGTATCTCCACCAATCCAGCCGTATATCCAACAGGCCAGCATAATAGCCAGAGGAATGATGCCGGACAATACAAATATCAGTCTGCGGTGTCTTGTCTTGCTGAAGAAAAACCGGCGGAACGACAACACGCCCGCACCGGGCAATAGCAGCACAAGAAAAACACGCATAAAGAAGTATGCGTCCGGGCTGTCCATGCGGAAAAGCCATACCACAGGCAAGGCAAAACAGGCATAGATAATTGTGATGAGCTTGCGGGCCGGATAAAAATAGGTTTCTTCCTCGTCAAACGGACGGCACATGTGGAAATAACGCACCAACGCACAAAACAGTGACGTAACGACCAGTATCAGGCAGGATGCCGCATAATATATTTCAGGACCTTGTATTATCATTTCGGATTTCTAAAAATTTTGCGAATTTACAAAAATCCGTTCGTATTAGGCCTCTAATCAGAGCTTTTTATCATCTAACCCCTTTATTTTTCATATGTATGTCAAAGAACGACAGATTATTTTTTTAGACATGTCAAGCATTGGGGCATGGTCACGAATTGGTAACGCTGCAATGTCCGGACCTGGCTTTTTCATTGCTTTTTCTGTTTATCACTTTTTATTCGTACTTTTGTGGCGTATATCTTGAAATGGGGTTGTATATAGTGTAATAAACCGAATAATACGTATGAAAAAAGAAGTAAAGAGTCAACGTTTGCAATCGTTGGATGCCTTGCGGGGATTTGACATGTTTTTTATTATGGGCGGAGGAGCTCTGTTTGCCGGATTGGCAACCTGCTGTCCGATTCCGTTTTTTCAGGCAATAGCCAGGCAGATGGAGCATGTGCCCTGGCATGGGGTTGCTTTTGAGGATATGATTTTTCCTCTATTCCTTTTTATTGCAGGTATTTCCTTTCCTTATTCTTTGGAAAAACAGAAAGCGTGTGGGATGAGTTCGGCAGCCATCTACCGTAAGGTGATCCGCCGGGGACTGGTTCTGGTACTGCTGGGTTGCATTTACAACGGACTGCTGGATTTTGATTTTGCTCATTTGCGTTATGCCAGTGTTCTGGGACGTATCGGCCTGTCCTGGATGTTTGCAGCCTTGCTTTTTCTGAATGTGCGGACACGTGTCCGTATGGGAGTTGTAGCCTTGCTTTTTATCGGTTACTGGGCGCTGCTGGCCTGTTTCCCGGCGCCGGATGGCAATGGAGATCCTTTTTCCATGGAAGGGAGTCTGGTCGGTTATGTAGACCGGATGTTTTTGCCGGGACAGTTGTATTTGGGAATTCATGATCCGGAAGGGCTTTTAGGTATTATTCCTGCTGTCGGAACAGCCTCTTTGGGTATGCTGACGGGAGAATGGATCAAGCGGGAAGGACTGCCTGAACTGCGGAAGGTCGTTCTGCTGGCCTGTGCCGGAGTGATGCTGGTCGTTGTCGGATGGATATGGGATCTGGTTTTCCCGATCAATAAAAACTTGTGGACAAGTTCGTTTGCCTGCCTGGTCGGTGGTATATCCATGCTGCTGTTTGCCTTGTTCTATTACCTGATTGATGTACGGCACTGTCATCGGTGGACTTTGTTTTTCCGGGTCATCGGGATGAACTCCATTACGATCTATCTGGCTCAGCGCTTCATTGATTTTGACTATACGGGCCAGTCTCTTTTCGGCGGACTGGCATCACTTTTCCCGGAATCATTCCAGCCGCTGATACTGGCACTGGCCTATATTGCCGTTTGCTGGGGATTCCTGTACCTGCTTTATCGTCAAAGGATATTCCTGAAGGTGTAAATCATGTAATAAAACATATAGAGAGATTGTAAAATTTAGAAAGCGTAGCGAACCGATGGGAAACAGAGTTCGTTACGCTATATTTTTCTCTAGGTAAAAGCCCAGTGGTAACTTGTCTTTGATGTACTTTGTTACTGTTGACGGCGAGGTTAAGGAGTTCGGCTGCAAGATGGAAGCTTGGGGACGAGGTATAGGGCTTATTATGGAAAGTTGTAGAGAGCAAGGACTTCCTGCACCGGAAATCAAAGTTGTTCCGCCATTCGTGAATCTCACAATATGGTTTAAACACTCACTGGCTGGTGAAGTGAAAAACATCTACACCCCAAGTGAAAGATTCATACACTCCAAGTCACACCCCAAGTGATGATGATTTCACCTCAAGTCATGATGAAATACAGAATAAGTCGGATATCATGACACCCCAAGATAAGGTGTTTGAATTTTGTAAATCACCGAAAAGTATAGTTGAAATAGCTGAAATGCTTGGAGTGAACGATAGAAGATGGGTACGCAAGAAAATATATAGCTCCGTTTATCGGTATAAAACTTCAAATGACTATTCCAGATAAACCGAATAGTCAGAATCAGAAATACGTCAGTATTGAGAAATGATATCGAAAGTAGCCAATCTTTTTGTCCTGTCAAGTATTTTGGTTACTTTTGCCCAAGAGTTATTTGATAGCAAAGTTTCGTAAAACGACTTAAATATCTCGTAAAAAGTTGACTTTTCAAATGGTTATGTTAAACCGTTAAAAATCTAAATAAAAGACTATGAATTTAAGAAATAAAATGCTTTGGGCTGGATGTCTGGGTTGGAAAGCCGGAAAAACGGCTGATAAAACTGCAAATGCCAACTGATAAATATATTTTTAATCTGTATAAAACCTTGTTTAACGTATGAAGTATTTATTGATTATCTGGGCTTGCCTGTGTACTTTGTTCAATCTGCAGGCAGCAGAATACAGTGTGGTTCCCAAACCTTTGTCGGTGAAGGAAACGGGTAAACCGGCTTTTGTGTTTACTCCCCGGACAGTTGTCTATGTCACTCCGGCTTCCAGGCAGATCGGAGAATTGTGGATTCAGTCTGTCAGCCGTTCGCTTCCCTTTCAGTTGCAGCTGAAGGAGGTGTCCAGTGTAAAAGGGAAGAATGGCATCGTGTTTGATCTGTCGAAGAAAAACCGTTCGTCGGAGGCATATACGCTGGATGTCAGTGATAAAAGAATTGTTGTCAGGTCGGAAGGTCTGGCAGGACTCTTCTACGGAGCGCAGACACTGACACAGCTGATGCCTCCCGAAGTGGTAGGAAAAGAAAAACTGGAAGGTGACATTACCGTGCCGTCGCTTCAGATCAATGACAAGCCTCGCTTCCAGTGGAGAGGATATATGAAGGATGTCAGCCGTACATTCTATTCGGTTGATGTGCTGAAGAAGTATATTGACATCATGTCTCTTTACAAGATGAATACCTTGCATCTTCATCTGACGGACGACCAGGGGTGGCGGGTGGAAATAAAGAAATATCCGCGGCTTACTTCCGAGAAGGCTACACACTATCCCGTGCAGTTTGGTCAGCCGGAAGGAAGAAGCGGATTCTATACGCAGGAAGAACTGAAGGATCTGGTGGCTTATGCTGCTGCCCGCCATGTGCAGATTGTTCCGGAAATAGACGTGCCGGGACATTGCTGGCCTGTGCTTATTAATTATCCGGAACTGGCTGTCAATGATTCGTTCTATCCGGATTATGTGATGCCGTTCTGCGAGACTTACCATGTGTGGGGACATCAGTTTACTCCCAACACGCTGGATCCGTCGAATGAGAAGGTATATCAGTTCCTTGATGATGTGTTTACTGAAATTGCAGCCATATTTCCTTCTGAATACATTCACTTCGGAGGAGATGAAGTCCGTCATATCCTGTGGGAAAAGAATGAGCATATTCAGAACTTCATGAAGGAAAAAGGAATGAAGAATGTCATGGAACTTCAGAGTTATTTCGTGACGAGAGTTTCGGCCATCATTGCCGGCAAAGGCAAGAAGCCGATCGGATGGAATGATATTCTGGCTGATGCCGGCAATCTGCCTGAAAATGCTCACATCATGTCATGGCTTGGCAGTTCTGCTGTAAAGGATGCGGCAAAGTATGGTTTCCCGACGATTGCCACTCCTGCCAGTCATCTGTATTTTGACATCCGTCAGGGTACACCGGATGACGGCTTGCTGTCGGACCTGGCTTATCCTTATGCCATCACGTTGAGTGATGTCTATGGATACGATCCGGCTGAAGGTCTGACTTCCCGGGAACTGGACTGTCTGCTGGGAGTGCAGGCGAATATGTGGCCGGCTGTGCCGCAGGAGGTGAAAGACATTAATCTGCAGAACTTTCCGCGACTGCTGGGACTGGCTGAAATTGCCTGGGCAGACGGCAAGAAGGACTTTGCTGATTTTGAGAACCGCATGAATACGCAGTATAAGAGACTGGATGCCCTGAAAGTTGACTATTACCGTCCTGACTGTCATGTCATCGCAACCTGGTCGCCGGAAAAGGTTTCTTTCATTGACTATACGACATGGGAATTTGATGTCACTGATAAGGTGTATGACAACGGCCGTGCGATGGCGGGGCTTTTCTATACCAAGGGGAATGACCGACTGAACATCAAGAGTATGCAGCTGCTGGAAAACGGCAAGGTCATAGCTGAAGATCTGCACCGGGGATTTGCTGATGAAACCCGTACCACCGGAAAAAGAAAGAATTATCTGTATTATCTGGATGTGAAGAACTACCGGAAAGATGCGAAATATACACTGAGAATGGAAGTTTCCGGTTACCGGGGTATGGACTCTTATGGAAATGTGATCTTTAGCCTTTCTCCTTATGTGCCTTTCCAGAGTGTGGAATCGGATAAAACAGGCCGAAAGTAACTTGATGACATTGCGTCTGCCTTTCGGTGGAAGGTGTTTTCATACATTTATATTTTTCCGGAGCCTGCAAGGGCAGCTGGGGCATAATGAGTCAGATACAGAAACATCGGCCGGCTTATGTCGTGTCTGTCGATAAAGGTGACAGCTGAGTCTGCAATTGTATGTGGGTTAAATCATTGCGTGAATAAGAAAAATCTTTTCATTGGAGAGGATGATTGCAAAAATGAAAGATTTATTGGAGTGAAACAAAGAAAAGTGACTTTAAAAATCACTAAATGAGAACATACGGACAGGCTTTTCCTTTGGACTTCTCCCTGAGGTGATTAACTTTGTGAGTATAAACACTTAAATTTGTGATACAAATATGGAGAAGCATGTATTATGGGGCGCATTGGCATCTGCGCTGGTTCTGGCATCCTGCAATGCGGGTAAAGGATCTGTAACGGAGAATGAACTGAAAGGTAACTGGGTGGAAGTGATGCCTGCCAATCTGCAGATTGTACAGGGAGTGACTCTGGAAGAAGGGGGCAAGGCAACTTCCATCGGAATGGCAACCTTGAAATATGAACGCTGGAAACTGACTGACGGTGCCCGGCTGATACTGGAAGGAAAAAGTATCGGTAACGGACAGACGATTGATTTTGCCGACACACTGGATGTTGTTTCCCTCAGTGGAGATACTCTGACGTTGGGAAAGGGTGAGATGTACCGCATCCAATATGTACGTCAGCAGGAAGGTGAAGGTCTGATCGGGGGCAGCGATGCGGCCATGGGATATACCTGGTCAAAAATGCTTCAGAAGAAAATACGTGTATTCGAAGAGGGTACCCGTGTACATTCTGTGGCTGATCCGAATTCATCTGTTGCCGGCTATCTGGTTTTTGCATCCGATTCTTCGCAGGTAGAGTTCTTCTATCCGGAAACGGATGTGGTGCTTGACCGCAGAACACGTCCGGACGGTACACCTGTATGGAATGTGGAGGATGATGATACGTATCTGGTGGAAAAGGCTGAGTCGGAATGGCTGGTCTCCAGACGGGGGCAATTGCTGTATGCCACCAGTGGAGTGGAAGATCTGGTGAAAGCTGCCTTTGTGGCCGATGGCGGTGAGGAAATTGAGATTCTTTTCTTCGGAAAGGCCGGAGTGGCTCAGATGAACCGGAATGGAGTCTGTAGTCTGTTGCGTCAGTATCGTACGGCTTCCGGTTATGGTTATAAGAATCCGGTATTCGATCTTCGCGGAAAGGGGCAGGAAGCTGTGCTGACTACTGTGTCGGACGGAAGCCGTCTTTCTCTGAAAGAAAAAAATAAATAAATCATGAAATATCTGGCTTTATTTTTGGCAGCTGGTCTGTGTGCGACAATAGCTGATGTTCCTTCCAGAAAAGCGTATGAAGGATTTGAATGGGAACGTGTGACAGGAGCTGGTCTGAGTTTCTGGGCACAGCATAATCCGGATATCAGGGTGATGGCAGATCCTTCCTTGCCGGGAGCCGTAGTTGTCCGGAACGGCGATACGGCTCCCAGGAAAGTCATTCAGGTCTTTGAACTGAAAAACCGTACCATCGAGGATGTACTTCCTCTGCTGCAGAAAGAGGAAGGATGGGATGTAAGCCAGTCCTGTCAGTTCAAGGAAGTAAAATCCGGACGTGAAGGAGTGAAGCGTTATCTGCTGGTTCCTGCCGGTTCATACGCAACTGAAGTAGACAAGCAGATGAAGGAAGAGCCTGTGCCTTCCACTTGCAGCGGATGGGGTGTCGGGAATAGTGGCATGCGCTATTTTGAGGTGCAGGATTCTCATCCCGACCGGGCTGTTTTCGTTGAGATTGGTCAGGATGCTCCTTTGTTTGATGAAAGCAGTATCTGTCTGACCGCAATGGATGCTGTATCCGACTCCACACAGGTGTTGTATAATCTGTCGGGAGAAGTACGTATCGGTCATGAAGTACGTTCGTTCCGTCCGGAAAACAGTGATAAGGAGTACTGGCTGGTGGACAAGACAGGGACTCTGACAGAAATTTATGACCGGAAGACAGGCGGACAGAAGAATGGCAAACCTCTCCAAATGATGTTGAAACTGGAATATAACGGCAAGTGGGATGACGGATTTGCTGCGGACTATGACGGAGTTTATTTCGTTCGGGAAGTGCTGGACGGACAGAAAAATCCTGAAGATCTGAAAAAAGATTGAAGCTCAGAATGTGCTTGAAACGAAGAGTGGATTTACCAGGCCGCAGGAGCGGGAAAAAGAGAGGTTGGAGTACAGGTATAAAAAAAGGAGTACCGCTGTACTCCAACCTTTTTATTAACCTTAAATCTAATACTATGAAAACACGATGCAAAGGTACGGGTTTTCCGGTTAATTGCAAATCTTTTCAGAAGAAAAACATGTTTAATAACATCTTTTAAATCCTTGAAAGTCTTTTAAAGTTTTCTCAGTTCCTGATACAGGCGTTGTACGGGAAGTCCCATGACGTTATAGTATGAACCTTGAAGTCCGGTTACTCCGATAAAGCCGATCCATTCCTGGATACCGTAGGAGCCGGCTTTGTCCATGGGGTGGTATTTTTCCACATAATAGCTGATTTCTTCTTCGCTCAGGGTATCGAATGTCACTTCGGTGGTAACGGCAAAGCTGCGCTGTTGGCTTGCGGTCAGGATGCAGACACCGGTAATTACCTGATGAGTACGTCCGGAAAGCAAAGTGAGCATCCGGCGGGCATCTGCTGCATCGTGTGGTTTGCCCAGTACCAGTCCGTCCAGATAAACAATGGTATCGGCTGTAATGATGAGTTCGTCCGGTTGCAGGCTAGTGCGGTAAGCATCTGCCTTCTTGCTTGCAATGTAGAGAGAAATTTCCTCGCCCTTGAGTGTGTCGGGGTAACTTTCGTCGATACCGGGCAGCACTTTGGTTTCAAATTCGATGCCCAGTCCGGCAAGCAGTTCCCGGCGTCTCGGAGAGTTGCTTGCCAGTTTGATATGATATTTCTTCAGATTGTCCAGCATAATTTTTAGTTTTGAGGGTTGAGATTTCTGTTTCTGGCTTTATTACCAGCCGAAAGCCTGTTCGTGTGACATCCATTTTCCCTGGGCCTTGAGCACCTGTTCGATAACATCGCGTCCGCAGCCATGACCTCCGTTACGGTGAGAGATGTATTTGCAGACGGCCTTGATTTCGGGAGCAGCGTCTGCCGGACAGCAGGGAAGTCCCACCAGGCGCAACACTTCATAATCGGGGATATCATCGCCCATGTAAAGCACCTCTTCGGGCTTCAGGTCGTATTTCTGCATCAGTTCGTGGTATTCTTTGGTCTTGACGGCAGCTCCCAGACAGATATCCTGTACACCCAGTCCTTTGTAACGTTCGCGTACGGCTTCTGTTTTTCCACCGGTGATGATGGCTACATGCAGACCGCATTTCACGGCCAGTTGCAGGGCATATCCGTCTTTGATGTTGACGGTACGCATGGGCTCTCCGTTGGGATGAAGCAGGATGGTTTCGGCGCTCAGCACTCCGTCTACGTCGAAGAAGAGTGCCTTGATTCGGGTTAAATCGTAGTCTATCATAAATTACAGATTGATGTTACGGGTTTGACTTTTTTGTTTTTTCGGCATAAGCCTGGATGTTCCGGCTGATGTTCCGGTAGATTTCGGCCAGTTCCGGTTCACTTTCCAGCATGTGCAGATGATCTTCCATGATGTTGCAGTCGTTCCGTCGGGCCGGACCGGTCTGTGCTTCTTCGGGCGTCAGGTAGTGTATTTTCCGGGTTGTTTCCTCGATGAGTGGAAGCATGGATTCAAACGGAAGCCCGTGTTCGCTGAGCAGGTGATGACACACTGCATACATGTGGTTGGCAAAATTACAGGCGAATACGGCTGAAATGTGGAGATATTTGCGCTGCTCGGAAGAAGCTTCATATACCTTTTCGCTGAGGCGCTGTGCCAGCTGCATCAGCAGACGGGTATCTTCTTCTGAGTTGGCCTCGATGAAGAACGGGGTAGTCGTGAAGTCTGCATCCCGCTGTTTGCTGAAGGTTTGCATGGGATAGATCACTCCGTGTCGCCGGGCCAGTCCGTTCCAGATACTCATGGGAACGCTTCCGGCCGTATGCACAAAAAGAGCATCCGGATTGCGTCGTGTCAGTGCAGGAAGTACTTCGTTCAGAGCCGAGTCCTTGATGGAAACGATGTAGAGATCGCTTCCTGCATCAATCTCGTCCAGACGGGTGGTGAAGGCAGTATGGAGCCGTCCGGCCAGTTCACGGGCCGATTCTTCCGTGCGGCTGAATACCTGCCGGATGCAGCAGTGGTGTTGCGACAGGGCTTGTGACAGGTGGGTAGCCACGTTACCTGCCCCGATGAATGTCAGGTTATACAGATGTGTTTCGTCCATAATCAGCGTGAAGATATAAAATAAAGAATCACTCCCACAAGCAGCAGGGCCAGCGGAAGCAGGTAGGCAGACATTTGTCCCAGCAGGGCAATGACCAGTCCGATGTTCTGGATGAGCCAGATTCCGGCCAGAATGATTCCCACCGACTTGTCGCTCTTGAACCAGAGGAAGATGACGGCGGCATACAGCAGCATGGTGTCTTTCTGCATTACCCAGGGCAGTCCGTGGCTGCTGAAGCCGATCCA
>ULTS01006047.1_pt1 | contig 10551 bp, 6 predicted proteins | sample 1957821 | NCBI WGS metagenome assembly ULTS01 (sample SAMEA4835741, study PRJEB28245) | human gut metagenome | biome: gut microbiome; material: fecal sample | place: Denmark | collected 2008
ACCCGAATTTTCCGGCAAAGGCGATGTACCGCATTTCAGGTTTTCAGTTTTATAACACCAGCGAATTCGACCTTGCGGAGCTTGTAAATGATGCTGACCACATTGCCGCCAATTTCAAGAGTTACCTGCAGGGATTCTCTGCAAATGTGTTGGAAATTCTGATGTCCAAGGAGCGCGGTCTGAACTTCGGCGAAGAAATTGACAAGATGGACAAGAACAACCGTCTGCTTTCCGTCATCAAGGCGTTCTCTGAGCTTGATCTTGACCCTCGAACTATCGACAATGTGAAGATGGGATATATTTTCGAAGAACTGATCCGTAAGTTCTCTGAAAATGCCGAAGCCGGCGACCACTATACCGGCCGCGACATTATTAAACTGATGGTCAATATTCTGCTTGCCGAAGGCTGTGACGATATCTTTGATGACGGCAAGGTCATCACCATATTGGATCAGGCCTGCGGCACGGGCGGTATGCTCTCCACCGGCTATAATTTCATCAAGCGTTATAATCCTTCTGCCGATGTGCGCCTGTTCGGACAGGAGATCAACCCAGAGTCTTATGCCATGTGCCTTGCCGAGATGCTCATCAAGGGACAGAACGCCGAAAACATCTGCTATCAGGATACCATGAAAGCCGACCGCTTTAAGGGCACGAAGATGCGCTTCGTGCTGGAAAATCCGCCGTTTGGCACTGCATGGGGCGGTAAGGATGCTGCAGAAGGCGTCGAGGATGCCGTCAACGCAGAATATCAGAAAGGCGTTGACGGTCGCTGGGGCGCGGGTCTGCCCGGTTCCGGCGATATGCAGATGCTGTTCCTTCAGTCTGCCATTGACAAGATGGACGATAACTTCGGTCGTGCTGCGATCATCGAAAACGGCAGCCCGCTCTTCTCCGGCGGTACGGCATCCGGCGAGAGTCAGATTCGTCGCTGGATGTTGGAAAGCGATTTGATTGAAGCCGTCATTGCGCTGCCAACCGACCTCTTTTATAACACGGGCATCGCTACATACATCTGGGTCCTCTCCAAGAATAAGCGTCCGGAGCGCAAAGGCAAGATTCAGTTGATTGACGCATCTACTTTCTTCAAAAAGCTGCGTAAAGCCTTGGGCGATAAGAAAAATGAGATTTCTCCTGAAGACCGCAGTGCCGTTACCAAGCTGTATGCGGACTTCGCAGAGAACGAGTATTGCAAAATTTACCGGAACGAGGAGTTCATTTACCGCGAATACACGGTAATGCAGCCCCTCCAGCGCAGCTACGCCATTACGGAGGAGCGGATTCAGGCGATGGTGGGCAAAGGCGCACTTGACAGCCTTTACAACGAAGTAAAATTTGCAGACTTGGAATTGATGGAAGAGCGGGACGGTAAAGCCCAGAAACAGTTGAATAAGTTTTTTGTCGGCAAGCCGATCTACGATGCGATTCTTGCGGACTTGAACCACGCCATCAGCGATACTGTGTGGATGTCGCCGGACGCCTTTATGCCGCATCTTACCGAAGTATTAAGCAAGGCTACAACAGATAAGAAGTTGTTGGAGAAGATTGCGGACGGTCTGTCCGTTATGGACAAGGGTGCCGAGATCCAGCGCGACCGCAAGGGCAACATCATTTATGACAAGGAAACCAAGGACATCGAACTGGTGAAATGGGAAGAAAGCATCGAGGATTATATGGCAAGAGAGGTTCTGCCGCACATCCCGGATGCCGCCGCATTCTTCGAGGAGAACCTCGGTGCAAAGAAGCCTGTCATCAAGACCGGTGCAGAAATCCCGTTCACACGGTATTTCTATAAATATCAGCCATCTACACCGAGCGAGGAACTTGAGACCAGATTTAAGGAACTGGAACTTTCCGTGACTGAGCGGGTGGCGAAGTTGTTCGAGTAAAGGAGGCCTGCGAGGGTGTTTAAGTTCATATTTGAAATACTGACCGACCCTTTGGGGCTCCCTATAGAATGGTACTGGGAGTATCTGATTTTGGCTGTGATCGGTGTCGTTGCGTATGCTGTTGCTTACCGTTGCGTTGGTGATATGTACTGCGGCGGGATGATTGACGGCAGCACAAGCGGCTCTTTCTTTCATTGGCTCATTCGCCTGATTCTGTTTGTTGCCCTGTGGGCAGTTACCTACGGAATCATTGCAGCGGTGAAATGGCTGACGGATAATTGGGTGCTGGTTCTGTGTATCATGGGTGGAGTTGTCGTTGTTGTGGGTATCGCCACAGTTATTGCGATAATTATCCGCAAACGCAGAAATAAAGCGGGATTGGGGGCATCAGCTGATGAGAGCAACTAAGAATAGCGGCTTTGAATGGATTGGAGAAATTCCAACCTCATGGGAACTGTATAAGGGTAAATATATGTTTACTCAACGCAACTTGCGTGGAAATACTATAGAGTTACAACTGCTTTCTCCTACACAAAAATATGGCGTTGTGCCGCAGTCAGTTTATGAAGACCGTAGTGGAATGAACGCTGTGAAACTCAACGAAAATGCTAATTTATCTGCATTGAAAACAATTCATAAGGGCGACTTCTGTATCAGCCTAAGAAGTTTTCAAGGAGGATTTGAATACTCAGAATACGAGGGTGTCGTTTCTCCGGCATATCAGGTGTTTTACCCGGTTGTCAAAGTTGCCAGGGGGTACTATAAGTACTTGTTTAAGGATAGCGGTTTTATTGAAAAAATGAACTCCTATACTATGACGCTTCGGGATGGAAAGAATATAGCTTTTGCTGACTTTGGAAATACCTATATTCCTTGTCCGCCTGTTGACGAACAACAGCACATCGCCGATTTCCTTGACGCTAAATGTGCCGAAATTGATGCGCTGACTGCCGATATCCAGTCCCAGATCGACACGCTGGAGCAGTACAAGCGGTCTGTCATCACCGAAACCGTCACAAAGGGACTGAACCCGAATGCGGAGATGAAAGATAGCGGGATTCAGTGGATCGGCAATATGCCCGCACACTGGGATGTTGTCCGTGGCAAATACATTCTTCACTATATGCAGAAGCCCGTGCGCGAGGATGACGGTGTAATCACTTGTTTCCGTGATGGTGAGGTTACTCTTAGAAGCAATCGCCGTGAAGAAGGCTTTACGATGTCCGATAAGGAAATCGGCTATCAAGGCATTGATGTCGGTGATTTAGTTGTACATGGTATGGATGGCTTTGCTGGCTCTATCGGTATTTCTGATTCAAGGGGAAAGGCGTCACCTGTCCTTAATGTTTTGGAGACCGACCAAAACAAACGGTACATCATGTATTATCTGCGCAGAATGGCTTACAGTGATGTGTTTCTTGCTTTGGCGACCGGTATTCGTGTGCGTTCCTGTGACCTTCGGTGGAACAAGCTGGCGGAGCTTTCCTATCCGGTACCGCCGCTGAATGAGCAGAATGCCATCGTAAAGCACATTGATTCTGTGCTTTCAAAAGCAGATGCTGTTATCGCTGATAAAAAAGCACAGCTTGCAATACTCGACGAATACAAAAAATCTCTGATTTTTGAGTATGTAACCGGCAAGAAGGAGGTACCCGTCTCATGAAGGTTGAATTCATAGAATCTGAGTTCTGGGGCGTAGCCTTGCTTGTTGCGGAAGCCGATTTTAAATTGGCTAAAACAAAGGATGCTGAGTTCGACAGCTTGGCTCATGCTACAGCCGCTTTTGCAAATCTATTTGACGTGGATTATACCATTGCACGGAGCGAATACAATGCAGCTTTGGATGCGCTTGAGAAAAACGGAGCAGTTATTTTTTCAATTGGCTCCTCGCAGTATCCAGAGCGTAGATGGGTTGAAATTCAAGTGTCGAACAACAATCAACCGAAACGTGTGCTTTACGCCGATGAGGATGGGTATCACTTGATTCGCCATGCACATTTCAATCCAAAAGCGGTTGCAGCCATACAAAAGCGGCACAAGGAGGAACGAAAGAAATGACAAGTATTCTCTCCGAAAAAGAATATCAGCATTTCATCATGGACAGGCTCTCTCAAGACAACGGCTATATCGTCCGCAAGGCGACAAGCTATGACCGCCTCTTTGCTATGGACCGGGAGCTGCTGTTTCAGTTTCTGAACGATACCCAGCCGGATGAGATGGCGGCACTCCGCAAAATCTACAAGTCCGACCTGGAAGATACCCTCGTCAGCTTTATCAATGCCGAGGTGACCAAAACCCGCGGCAGTCTGCTGGATGTGCTGAAGCACGGTATTGAGATTTCCAACATGAAGCTGGAACTGATGTATACGAAGCCTGCGACCACCTTCAACCGTGAATTGTTGGCGAAATATGAAAAGAACATTTTCTCCGTCATGGAGGAAGTTTGGGCAAGCGATGATGAGCGCATTGACCTGGTGATTTTCCTGAACGGTCTTGCTATCATGTCCTTTGAGCTGAAATGTAATGCCGCCGGTCAGTCCTATCAGGATGCCATCTATCAGTACCGCGTTGACCGTGATCCCAAGACCCGCCTGTTTTGGTTTAAGGCAGGCTGCCTTGTGAACTTTGCAATGGATTTGGAGCAGGTCTATATGACCACCAAGCTCGCAGGCAACGCCACCTTCTTCCTGCCGTTCAACATGGGAAACGGTGAAGGTGTCAATGCCGGTGCGGGCAATCCTACCTTCAAAGACAAGTACAGCGTGTCCTATATGTGGGAGGATATTCTGACAAAGGATACCGTCCTTGACCTCATCAGTAAGTTCATCTTTATCGAAACCAAGGAAAGCAAAGACGAGCTGACAGGGAAAACGAAGAAGTCTGAAAACATCATCTTTCCACGATACCATCAGCTGGATGTGATCCGTAAACTGCTGGCCGACGTGCGTGAAAATGGCTCTACGCAGAATTATCTGATTCAGCACAGCGCAGGTTCCGGCAAAACAAACTCCATCGCATGGCTGGCGCACCGCCTCACTTCGCTGCACGATGCGGACAACAAAATTATTTTTGATAATGTCGTCATCGTCACCGACCGTGTTGTCGTTGACCGGCAGCTTCAGAAAGCCATTATGGGCATGGAGCACAAAGCCGGACTTATCCGTGTGATGGACGATAAATGCAACTCCGCCGACCTTGCGATTGCCCTGAACGGCAATACGAAGATTATTGCTACTACGATTCAAAAATTCCCGTACATCGTGGACAGCGTTGCAGGGCTGAAAGGCAAGCGTTTTGCGGTTATTATCGATGAGGCACATTCCTCCACCGCAGGTAAGGACATGGCAGCGGTCACAAAGTCGCTTGGTGCCGGAGAGCAGGAAGCTGCCGATGTGGAAGATATGATTACGGATGAAATCCGTAGAAACGGTAAACAGGCCAACGTGTCCATGTTTGCTTTCACTGCCACACCGAAGCCTACGACCATTCAGCTGTTCGGTCGCCTGAACACAAAAGGTCAGCGTGAGGCATTCCATATTTACTCTATGAAGCAGGCCATTGAGGAAGGCTTCATTCTCGACGTGCTTCAGAACTACACCACTTACGATACCTTCTATCAGCTGAACAAGGAAATCGAAGAAGATCCTCGCTGCAAGACTGCTGATGCGAAAAGACAAATTGCCCGTTTTGTGGAACTGCACGAAACAAACATTGCACAGCGTGTAGAGGTCATTGTGGAGCATTTCCGCACTACGGTTATGCCGGAACTCGGTGGTATGGCAAAAGCAATGGTCATCACCGCTTCCCGACAGGGTGCGGTCAAATACCGCCAGGCATTTGAGAATTACACTCAGAAAAAAGGCTACACCGATATCAAGGCGTTGGTCGCTTTCTCCGGCAAGGTGAAGCTTCCGGACGATGATACCGAATATTCTGAGGCTTCCATGAACGGTTTCCCTGAGGATCGGTTGACAAAGGAATTCGACAAGGACGACTACCAGGTGTTGCTGGTTGCCAACAAGTATCAGACCGGGTTCGACCAACCGAAGCTCTGCGCTATGTATGTTCTCAAGAAACTGAAGGGCGTTTCCGCCGTTCAGACGCTTTCCCGCCTGAACCGTATCTGCCCTCCGTTTGAGAAGAAGACCTTCGTGCTGGACTTTGTGAATACATATGAGGACATCAAGGCTGCGTTTGCACCGTATTATACGACCACCTTGCTTTCCACTTCCGTAACGCCGACGGCGATCTATGATTTGGAGGCACAGATCGATGCGTACACCGTTCTTGACCCTGATGATATCGAAAAGGCCAACGAGCTGCTCTACAAGGGAAATATCTCCTCGAAGGATAAGCAGAAGTTGACGTTCTACTTCAAGCGGGCAAAAAATAGGATCGAGCAATACGAACTTATCAAACAGCACGAGATCGTGTCCATGATGCGCCATTTCGTCCGATTTTATGAGTTCCTGTTGCAGGTGTCCTGTTTCGAGGATGCCGACCTACATAAGAAGTACAATTTCATTACTTATCTGCTGGCATACATCAATATTAAGCATCCGGGCGGCGGCTATAATCTGGACGGCAAAATCAAGGCTACGAATTTCGTTCAGAAAAAAGCCGAAGAACATACCAATCCGAAGCTGGTAGCACAGCCGGTTGTAAAGCTGCCCACAGCGGAGAGTTTTGGCCTGACCGAAGCAAAAGAGGAACGGCTTTCCCAGATCATCGCTGAAATCAATAGCCGCACGGGAAAAGCCTACGATAATGATGTAGCAGTCAAGGCTATGCTGCAGATTCGAGATATTCTGCTGAAGTCCGACAAGCTGAAAACCAGCGCGCGGAATAATACCGTCAAAGATTTTGAATTTTCGTATTTTGATGACATTGACGATGCACTGATTGAGGGCTTGGAGCAGAACCAGGATTTCTTCTCACTTCTTCTCAGCAACGATGAGATCAAGCGGCAGGTACTTGGCATCTTCACAGACGAAATTTATAAAAGCCTGAGAGAGGCATAAAGGGGTGGCATCGTGTTTGACAAGTTTCGATTGAAAGATGTACTGGCGCACTATAAGCAGAATTTTGCCTCCACGCAGTGGGGCAACGAAAAATACAAATGGGAAGCAGTCAAATGGTTTCAGGGCAATTGGGACGTGAACGCTCAAAATTTCCCTGAAATGCTGAGCCGTTCCCTCGATAAGACCTTCAATTTGCTGGCTTCCATCAACAATTTTCCGAGACGCATGATTGTAAGTTTTTCCAAAGCGGCACCGGAAGAGGTCCGGGCAATGTTTATTGCCTTGTTCGACGAGAACAAGGATGTGTATGAGCGCATAAATGCCTTCAAATTGCAGTCTTCCATCTTGTTGGAGAGATACGGGAACGGTGCCGCGCAGCACTACCAGTATGAAAATGCTATCAGCACTTATCTTTGGTTGCGTTACCCGGATAAGTATTACATCTATAAGTTCGGTGAGGTGAAAAATGTTGCAAACGAGCTTGAGACTGATTACCGCTTCAAAAAGGGTGCTTACGCAGACAATATCCGCAACTTTCTGCGGCTCTATAACGAAATCAGCCTTGCCCTCAAAGAGGACACAGAGCTCGTCAATCTGTTTCAGTCACAGCTGACGGACACTTGCTACCCTGACCCTGAGCTCAAAACATTGACCATCGATGTGGGATTTTATATCAGCAGATTTTACTCTCAGCAGGATGAGAATGCTGAAGCTGCCACCGAATGGTACGGTACCGATTATAATCCTGGGCTTACCATCGAAAATTGGAAAAAGCTCTTAAAAGATGGAGCCATTTTCACTACCAGTGCACTTGAAATTATGAAGCGGATCAAAGACTATGGTGGTCAGGCCTCCTGCACACAACTTGCGGTCAAATATGGCGAGACAAAAAACTTCTATAATTCCGGTTCTGTTGCACTGGCTCATCGTGTCTGTGAAGCCGCCGGAATCAAGCCAGCAACAAGAGAAGATGGCTCTGCATAATGGTGGACGGTCCTTTACACTGGGCGTGATGCAGACAAAGGCGAGGATGGCAGCTTTATTTGGAAACTGAGAGATGAACTTTCTGAAGCACTTGATCAGACAGATTTGAGTAATATTGAACTGTATGCAGCTGCCGCTCCCGAAGAAGACCATGGCTATTGGTGGTTGAATGCGAATCCGAGAATCTGGAGCTTTTCCGACATTGCTGTCGGAGAGGTGCAGTCCTATACGCTTTACAATGAAAATGGAAACAAGCGGCGTATTTTCCAGAACTTCCTGGATGCGAAAGTTGGCGACATGATCATTGGCTATGAATCCAATCCGGTAAAGCAGATTGTAGCAATTGGCCGTATCAGCGCAGAACAGGACGGCGAAAAGCTGTTCTTTGAAAAAATAGAAGGCTTGACCTCCCCCATTGACTATACAACGCTGAAGGAATGCCCGGAACTGGAGCGCATGGAGTATTTCCAGAATCCGCAGGGCAGCCTGTTCAAGCTCACCCGAGGCGAATACGACTTCATCCTCGATATGATTCGGGAAGAAAACCCGATTACCGCGGAGGCATCCATCGATGCTTACACAAAAAGCAATTTTCTGGATGAAGTGTATATGAGCGAAAAGCGCTACGAGAACCTTGTGGCCGTTCTGCGCAATAAGAAAAACATTATTCTGCAGGGTGCTCCTGGCGTCGGCAAAACTTTCGCCGCAAGGCGTCTGGCATGGTCTATGATGGAGGAGAAGGATGACAGCCGCATCGAGTTCGTCCAGTTCCATCAGAATTATTCCTATGAAGATTTTGTGATGGGCTACAAGCCTGTAGAGGATAGCTTTGAATTGAAATACGGAATCTTCTATCGGTTTTGCCAGAAAGCTGCCAACCAGCCAGACAAGGAGTTTTTCTTCATTATTGATGAGATCAACCGTGGCAATATGAGCAAAATTTTTGGTGAACTGCTTATGTTGATTGAAAGGGATTACCGTGGCATCAAGGCAACGCTGGCGTACAACGGACTTCCTTTCTCCGTTCCCAAGAATCTATATATCATCGGTATGATGAACACGGCAGACCGCAGTCTTGCCATGATCGATTACGCGCTCCGCCGCCGTTTCAGCTTCTTCGAGATCGAACCGGGGTTTGATTCCGAGGGCTTCATCCATTATCAGAATGGGCTGAATAATGAAACGCTGAACGAACTGGTGTCCAAGGTGAAGGAGTTGAACCGCGAAATTGCCGCAGATAAATCTTTGGGCAAAGGCTTTTGTATTGGTCACAGCTATTTTTGCGGCAAAGATGTCTGTACGGACGAATGGCTGCACTCCATCGTTGATTATGACATTCTGCCAATGCTTAGTGAGTACTGGTTTGATGATACAAGTAAACTCCGACGTTGGGAAAATATTTTGCAGGGTATGTTTCAATGATCAAAGATAAAAGCATCTTCATAAAAAACATATACTATATGCTTTCGTATGCCTTCACAACTCTGAATCAGGGCGGCTATGAGGATATTGCTACTGAAGAGTTCGAGAACATACATAACCTGCTTGCTGCGATTCTTGCAAAGGGTATCGGTAGACAGCTGAAACAGGGCCTTTACCGTGAGTATCTGAACCAAAAGGAGACGGTCACTGCTGTTCGCGGCAAAATTGACATACCCGGAACGATACAAAACCGCCTCGCAAGGAGGCAGGTATTGACCTGTGAATATGACGAGCTATCCGAAAACAATCTGCTGAATCAGATTCTCAAAACAACGGTCATGCTTTTACTGTGTCATGCAAGGGTGGATCAAGCGTACAAAAGCGATTTGAAAAAGGAAATGTTATTCTTCTCGAATGTTGACACAATCGACCCCACCGCGATCCGCTGGTCAGCCATTCGGTTTCAACGGAACAACAATACCTATCGTATGCTCATTAGTTTGTGCCAACTGATCCTCGAAGGAATGCTGTTGACCTCGGACTCCGGCGATTACCGACTGGCTTCCTTCATTGACGAGCAGCGCATGAACCGCCTGTATGAGAAATTTATACTGGAGTATTACGCCAAGGAATGTCCACAGGTAACGGCAACGGCATCTCAGATTCCGTGGGCGTTGGACGATGGAATTGGCACCATGCTTCCGGTCATGCAAAGCGACATTATGCTGACCAGAGGCAATGAGGTCCTCATCATTGATGCCAAGTACTATACACATACCATGCAAACTCAGTATGATGTGCATACCTTGCATTCCGGTAATCTGTATCAGATTTTCACCTATGTGAAGAACAAAGAGGCGGAGTTCGGCAACGAACCGCATCAGGTATCTGGCATGCTTCTGTATGCCGCAACAGACGAAGCAATCCAGCCGGACAACCGCTATCGGATGAGCGGTAATCAAATCAGTGTGAAAACACTTGATTTGAATAGGAACTTTTCAGAAATATCTGCTCAGCTCAATCGCATTGTTGAAGACCATTTTTTATAAGGCTTTATCTTTAAAAACTGTATAACACAGGATTACAGGAGAAAGTTTGTGCGCAGTGTTTATATAATCAACTCTCTTGGTGTTGCTTGGTGTTGATTAGTGCATCAATGAAGATGCTTGGCAATATGACCTATGGGGTATAGCTAACCTGCGAGCCCGCACCACGAGTACCCCACATCCCCAATA